>JADMIO010842029.1_pt1 | contig 26195 bp, 19 predicted proteins | sample 8958161 | NCBI WGS metagenome assembly JADMIO01 (sample SAMN16585339, study PRJNA669376) | soil metagenome | isolation source: Crop rotation soil | place: USA: Cullars Rotation, Alabama | collected 2011 | reverse complement strand
CTTTCCCGTCGGCGCGGTCCCGTGCGGCGTCGGCAGCGCCGATGCACCTGGCGCCGACGCCGTGCCCGACGGTCCGGGCGTCGCGTTCGGGAAGACCGCGGCCGCGGCGTAGACGCCGAGCAGGTCCGTCTGGCTGAACACGACGGACGGCGCCCCGGCGGTCCCGGGCACGAGCTCGACGGTCGTCCCGTCCGGGCGCGTCACCACCACCGAGGAGGCGCCTGACGGGATCGGGATCGTGACCGGGTCACCGGGCGCGAGCGCATCCGACGGCGCGCCGGACCCGCCGAGCAGCTCGCCGGTCAGGTTGGCCATCAGCAGCGGGAACGCCACCTGCAGCGGCAGGTCCGAGTTGCGCGGCAGGAACGCGAGGACACCCGCCTTGCGCCCGTCGAGCTCGCCCACGTACAGCAGCGGCGACCCGGCCGGCCCGGGGATCACGGTGCGCGCCCACGTTGGCTGGACGAGCTTCGTCGCCTTCCCGATGTGGACCCTCGACAGGTCGACGTACTTGAGGATCGGCTCGTCTGCGGAGGTCGTCCCGATGCCCGGATCGGTGAGCGTGCCGACGACTTCGCCGATGTCGCTGCTGCTCGGCGGGGCGATCGCGAGCACCGCATCCGCGAGGTCGCGCCGGGACGGTGCGACGCCCTCGAACACGATCAGGTCCCATCGGCGACCGTCGGTCCGGACCGCGTCAGCCGGGAACCTGGTCGGCGCGACGCCGAAGAGGGTCACGTTCGGCAGGTAGCTGAGGGCCGTCTCGAGGTAGGGATCGCCTTCGCCGACGATCAGGACCTCGCGCACGCGATCGGGCGGCACCACGGCCCACGCCCGATCGTCGAGGGCGAGGGCGTCCGGTGTCTCGGTCTCCGGCCCGGTGGACGGGTTCGTGAGCCGGACCTCGATGACCGACACGTTCTTGTCGATGTCGTCGATGATCGCCTCGGTGCGGGTCTGGGCATCGAGCGATGGCAGATCGCGGGATTCGAGCAGGACGCCGTCGCCGTAGACCTTGAGCGCGCGCTTCGCCGGCTCGATGTCGAGGTTCGCGACGCTCACGAACACGGACCGGGTGACGCCCGACGACGAGGGTCGAACGGCCAGGGCGACGATCGCCTGGTTCTTCCGCTCACGCCCGACCTGGATGACCTTGACCTCGTGGTGCACGGAGGTGGTCGGCTTGATGGCGAGCGCCGCGTCGGTCGCGACGAGGATGTCGGCATCGCCGGCCCGCGCTGCCAGCGCGTCCGCGAGGTTCAGGGCGTCGCCGAGGTCGCCGGTCGACGAGGAGACCTCGATCGATTCGATGGCCGCCCGAACCCGGCCGAGGTCGGTGGTGCCGTTCACGACCACCCGCGCGGTGCGGCCCGCGGCGATCACGCTGACCGTGCCGTCGGCGGGCAGCTCCTTCAGCGCGTCGAGCACCTTGTCCTTTGCCTGGGCGAGGCGCGTCGGCGGCGCATCCGTCGAGCCCATGCTGGCCGACGTGTCGATGACGATGACGACATCGCCGGCGAGCCCCGCCGGTCGCTCGAAGAACGGGCGTGCGGCCAGGATCGCGAGCAGCGCGACCAGCAGGAGCTGGAGCAGGAGCAGCAGCGACCGGCGAAGCTTCTGCCACGGAGCGTTCGCCTCGACGTCGGTGAGTAGGCGCTTCCAGAGCAGCGTGGACGGCACCACCTGCTCATCGCGCCGGAGCTTGAGCAGGTACATCGCGACCACGACGGGCAGGAAGAGCAACCCGAGCAGCGCGAGCGGTGACAGAAGCGCCATCAGGCGAGCACCCGCCGCCGACGCAGCTCGGCGAAGACGAGATCAGCCAGCGGCACGTCGGTGGAGAGCGGCACATAGGTCGCGCCACGCTTGCCGGCGAGGTCGGCAAACCCCTCCTGCCACGCCGCCAGCCGGGCCTTGTAGTCATCGATCGTCGCGAGGTCGACGGTCACGTCCAGCCCATCGCCCGATTCGACGTCGACGAGCCGCATGTCGCCCTCGAGCGCGGGATCGAGCTCCTCCGGGGAGAGGACGTGGAGGATGATCAGCTCCGAGCCGGTCGCAGCGAGCTCCCGGATCACCTTGTCCGCGCCGGGATCGAGCAGGTCCGAGATCAGCACGACCACGCCACGGCCGCTCAGCTGCGCGCCGGCATGGCGCGCCGCGACGAGGAGGTCGGTGGCGCCGTCGGCGGCGTTCATCCCGGACAGCGCCGACAGGAGACGGAACACTCGGCCCGAGCCGCGAAGCGCAACCTGGCGGCGGCCCGCGCGGCCCGCCAGCGCCGTCACCGCGACACGATCCTCGGACGCAAGGCCGATGTACCCGAGCGCCGCTGCCGCACGCTTCGCGAACAGCAGCTTGGCCGGCTGCCCGGCGGCCATGGACGCGGAGCAGTCGAGGAGGAAGCTGATCGTGACGTCCTCCTCCTCGACGTACAGCTTGATGAACAGCTTCTCGAGGCGGGCCAGGACGTTCCAGTCGAGCTGGCGGAGGTCGTCGCCAAGCGAGTAATCGCGGAAGTCGGCGAACTCGACCGACTGGCCCCGCTTGACCGATCGCCGGCCGCCCTTCAGGCCGCCGCGAACCGGGCGCTTCATCACGAGCAGGAGCCGCTCCAGCTGCCGCAGGAAGCCCTCGTCGAACACGGTCGGGTCGACCTCGGACGGCAGGAACGCAGGCTTCCCGGCGGGCGCCTCCGGGCGCGGGCCGGGCGGCGCGGGTTCGGGACTGCGGACCTGGTCGGTCATGCGTGCTCGGACGTCAGGCGGCGCGCTCGGCGCGCGATGCCCGACCTATTCGACGCTGGGCGCGCTGACGGCGTCGAGGATCGAGTTGACGACCGCTTCGGGCGTGATGCCCTCGGCCTCGCCCTCGAAGTTGAGGATCACGCGGTGCCGGAGCGCCGGCAGCGTGACCGACCGGATGTCCTCGATCGAGACGTTGAACCGCCCGTCGAGCAGGGCGTAGATCTTGCCCGCGGTCACGAGCGCCTGGGCGCCGCGCGGCGAGCCGCCGTAGCGGACGTAGTCGCGGACGAGCTGCGGCGCGCGCGGCTGGTCCGGATGCGTCGCGGCCAGCAGGCTCACCGCGTAGGCGGTGATGTGCGGCGCGATCGGGACGGCCCGCGCGAGCTGCTGCATCTCGACGATCTCGGCGGCGTTGGCGATCTTCGAGGCCGTCGGCGCGGCAGCCCCGGTCGTCCGGTCCATGATCGCGACAAGGTCCTCCTCGGACGGGAAGGGGACCATGACCTTGAACAGGAACCGGTCGAGCTGGGCCTCGGGGAGGGGATACGTCCCCTCCATCTCCAGCGGGTTCTGGGTCGCCAGGACGAAGAACGGCGGCTCGAGCTTGTAGCGGTTGCGCGCGACCGTGACCTGGTGCTCCTGCATTGCCTCGAGCAGGCTCGACTGCGTCTTCGGGGTTGCGCGGTTGATCTCGTCGGCGAGGACGAGGTTCGCGAAGATCGGGCCGGACTGGAACTTGAAGACCCGCTGGCCGTTCTCCTCGACGAGGATGTTCGTGCCGGTGATGTCGGCGGGCATGAGATCGGGCGTGAACTGGACGCGGTTGAACGAGCAGTCGATGACGTCGGAGATCGTTCGCACGAGCATCGTCTTCCCGAGGCCCGGCACGCCTTCCAGGAGGACGTGGCTGTTCGCCAGCAGCCCGGTCAGGGTCTGCCGAACGAGCTCTCGCTGGCCGACGATGACCTTGCCGACCTCGCGCTCGATCGCGGCCGCGCGCTCGGCGAACGCCTCGGGCGCGAGGTGCGGAGCGGCCGAGCCCGGAGCCGTGGTCGTGTCCATGCGTTGCCTCCGTCGACCGCCCGGCGGTCAGTTCGTGGGATCGAGGTAGCTGAAGTAGTCGCGCACGTAGTCCTTCGCCGACAGCGGCAGGTAGCCCCGGTCGAGCGTGGTCATGGCGAAGCTCTGGAACGCCTGGAACACCTGCTGGTAGTTCACGTACGAGCCGGGATCGACACCGGCGCCCTGCTGGTTGCCCTGCGAGACCTGGCCGTCGCCGCCGTTGCCGGCGATATACGACGGGTCGCCGGGCTGGCCGAGGCGACCGAACGGGGCGAAGACGCTGCCGAGCGCGCCACCGAGCGTCGACGGCCGGTTCGGGTTCGTGGGGCCGCCGAGGTTGCTCGTGCCGCCGAAGCCCTGGCCGAGGTGCGCGGCGTTGGAGCCGCCGCCACCGATCGCGCCCTGGCCCGAGCCCTGGCCCTGCCCGCTGCCCGAACCCTGGCCGCCCTGGCCCGAGCCCTGGCCTTGACCCTGCCCCTGGCCCTGGCCTGAACCCTGACCCTGACCCTGCCCGGATCCCTGCTGGCCCGACCCCTGCTGGCCGCTGCCCTGCTGCCCGGACCCTTGCTGGCCGCTGCCCTGCTGGCCCGAACCCTGCTGGCCCGATCCCTGCTGGCCGCTGCCCTGTTGGCCGGTCCCCTGCTGGCCCGTGCCCTGCTGCCCGGAACCCTGCTGACCCGCGTTGGCGAGGTCCCGCCGGGCGTCCTGGAGCTGGTTCGCGGCCGCGGTGAGGTCGCGGTTGACGTCGATGCGATCCGAGGCCGCCCCGAGCGCGTCGCCGAGCTTGTCGAGCGCCGCCTGCGCCGAGGCGATGTCACCCTGGGCGAGGCTCTGCGCGGCGTCACGGAGCGCCTGGCTGGCTGCGCCGCCGGCCTGGCTTGCCGCGCCCTCGAGACCGGCGAGCTGCTTGGCGAGATCCTTGAGCTGGTCGGGCGTCTTCTCGTCGAGCTTGTCGGCGACGTTCTTCAGGTCCTCGGCCGCTTTCTTCGGGTCGCCCTCGGGGTTCGCCTGCGTGTTGCCGGTCGCCGCGCGCGACAGGCCGCGGCTGAGCGCGCTCAACGAGGCGGCGCGCTGCTCGTTCGCGGGGTCCAGCTGCGCTCGGAGGGCCGCCTCGATCGCGCCGAGCCTGGCGAGGTTGGCATCGAGCTGGTCCGGGTGCTCCCGCAGCTGCTTCGCCAGGTCGCGGAGCTCCTGGGCGAGCCGCGTTCGCGGGTCGTCCGCGGTCGCGCCTTCCTTCTGGAGGTCGTCGGCGAGCTTGTCGAGGCGGTCGGCCTGGGACTTCGCCTCTTCGCGAACCTCGCGCGCCTGGGCGATCGCCACGTTCTGCGGGTTGGGAAGGAGCAGGACGGGAGCGAGCGCCAGCACGGCGACCAGTGCCGCGGCTGCAGGCCGGCGCGCAAGCCGTGGCCGGAAGAGGTTCGGGCGGGTTGTCCGGAGCGCTGCGAGCGTGTCGCGGCGCTGGCGGAGCACGAAGGCGCGCCGCTGGGCGTCGAGATCGAGCGCTTCCGCGTCGGCGTCGGGCTCGACGGCATCCGCGCCGGCCACGTCGGGGTACGCGACGGCGAGCGCGAGGGCGCTGGCAGTTCGGTCGCCGAGTCCCGCTTCACGATCGACCGCGAGCGCGGTCTCGCCGACGCTCGGGCGAGATGCCACGGCAAGCCCGAGCAACGTGAACGCACCGGCGAGGGCGATACCGATCGCGAGGGTCGGCGCCAGCTCGATCGGGAAGAACCGAGCCGCTGTCCAGAGCACCAGCTCGCCGAGCAGGACGACTGCCGCCACGATGAACGCGCGGCGCACGATGCGCCGGAGCCAGAGTCGCCGCCCGAACGGTCGGAGCAGCCTGCGGATCGCGACGAGATCGGGATGGAGCTCGCCCGCGACCACCCGGCGCGGATCCACCGGGACGAACGCCTCGACCGCCGGACGGATAGCGCGGCGCGGACGGCGGAAGCGATCGAGGCGTAGCCGGGACGTCATGTGGTGCTCCTCCTGCGGGTGAGGCGGCGCACGAGACCCGGCAGGCGGGGACGCAGGCGGCGCGTTGGCGAGACGAACTGGATGGACGCCAGGGTGAGGATCGTCGCGAGGACGAGGAAGCTGATGACCGTCTTCGGCCAGAACCGGTCGCGGAAGCTCAGGCTGTCGACGACCACGTCGCCGTTGCTCACGCCGTTCGGGTCGTTGAAGCCGCCGTTGGCGTCGTCGATGGCGACACCCGGCGCTGGAAGGGCCACGCGCATGACCGGCTTGCCGACGACACCCGTGACGCCGCCACCGCCGACGCCGCAGCACGGCTGCGGGAAGCCGGGGTCGACGCCCGGCTGGGGGAAGGTCTGGTCGACGCCGAGGATGCCCGACATGAACCCGCAGTAGCCGTTGTACGACGTCCCGTCCTCGGTGCCGCACGCGACATCGGCCTGGGCGACGAATGGGTTGAGCCACAGGATCGCCTGCGAGGGCATCTTGCGGAGCCCGTTCGCGCCCGTCTCGGCGGTTCCGGCGAGGAATACGAAGACGAACACGGAGCCGACCATCAGGACGAGGGTCGCCACGAAGGTGAGGCCCGTCGCGGCGCCGGTTCTCCGCGTCAGCGCCGAGAAGAAGATACCGATCGAGCCCAGCCCGACGACGGTTGCGAGCAGCACCGCATAGCCGCGGAACACGTCGTCCGGCGCGACGCCGCCGAAGACGAACACGAGCGCCGTCACCGGGATCGAAGCCAGGACGAGGACGAAGATCCACGCCAGCGCGCTGAAGAGCTTGCCGACCACGATCGCGATCGAGGAGATCGGCGTGACGGTGAGGAGCTCGAGCGTCTGGTGCTCGCGCTCGCTGCTGATCGCACCTGCGGTGGCCGCCGGCGCGAGCACCGCGACCATGAGGGTCTGCAGCATGAGCAGCCCCGAGAACACGCCGCGCCCGACCGTCGCGGACGCGTACGTCGACTGGCCGCCGTACGTGCCCATCGCGAGGACGGACTCCTCGTTGAGGCGCTCGAACATCCACGCGAACGCGGCAAGCAGCAGGACGTGGATCGTCAGGATCACGAACGCGCGGCGGCCGCGCATCCGGCCGCGGAGCTCCTTCACGATGATCGCGGTGATGCCCGAGCTCGGGCGGAGACGGCGAAGGTCGGGGCGCCGGCTGAAACGCGGGAGGCGCGCGGCGAATGCGGTCATGCCGGCTGCCCGGCTGCCGCCGCGGCGTCGCGATCCGTCACCTGGAGGAACAGCTCCTGCAGGTCGGTCGCGGCGGGCGCGTAGGAGGCGACCGGGATCTTCGCCCGGATCGCGGCGGCAAGCAGCGCCGCGGCGCCGGCCTCGTCACCGCGGAAGCCGATCTCGATCTGCCCGCTGGCGTCGAGCTCCGCCGAGGCCACGTCGGCCTGGCCCTCGAACCAGCCCCGCGCCGAGGTCGCGGCGTCCTCGCCACCCAGCACCCGAACCCGGAGGACCTCGCCGACCCGCAGCTTCGCGCTGATGTCGGCGATCCGGCCGGACGCAAGCACGCGTCCGCGATCGACGATCGCGACCGAGGTGCACAGCTCCTCGAGCTCGGGCAGGATGTGGCTGCTGATGAGGATCGTCTTGCCGAGGCTCCGCAGCTCGCGAAGGAGCTCGCGAAGCTCGACGCGGGCCCGCGGATCAAGGCCCGAGGCGGGCTCGTCGAGCAGGAGCACCTGCGGGTCGTGGACGAGCGCATGGGCGAGGCACAGGCGTTGCTGCATGCCGCGCGAGAGGCTGAGGACGTACGCGTCGCGCTTGTGGGCGAGGTCGACCAGCTCCAGCAGGTCGCCGATCATCCGCTTGCGCTGTGCCGTGCCGAGGCCGTAGCAGCGACCGAAGAAGTCCAGGTACTCCCAGACCTTCATGTCGTCGTAGACCCCGAACGCGTCCGGCATGTAGCCGAGGACGCGCCGGACCGCCTGCGGGTTCCGGCGCACGGATTCTCCGGCGATGAGCGCATCACCCGAGGTCGGCACGAGAAGCGTCGCCATCATCCGCAGCATCGTCGTCTTGCCCGCGCCGTTCGGCCCGACGAGGCCGAAGATCTCGCCCGCGTCGACCTGGAGGTCCACGCCGCCGACCGCGACCGTGCCGTCGTAGCGCTTCACGAGCCCGCTGGTCTCGACGATGGCGGTCACTGGACGGTCCCCGCGATGGCGACCTGGAACCCGAACCCGACGCTCATCTCCAGATTGTCGTTCACGAACCGCACGAGGATCTGGCCGGTCACCGGATCGATGTAGCGGGTGGGGTCGGTCAGCGAATAGGTCGCGTCGGCGTCGAGCCGCGGGAGGCGCATCCAGGCCCCGGTCCCGGACCGGTCGAACACCTCGATCTCCGGCAGCAGGTCCGCCCGCGGCGCCTGGCAGCCTTCGGGGATGGTGTTCCGGGAGTCTGTGCACGGCACCGGGATCTCCGCCAGTGGCGTGATCGGCTTGCCGGCTGCGCCCGGGACGGCCCCACCCCCGCCGTTGAGCTGGAGCCGGACGTCGCTGACCGTGAACGTGCCCTCGTACGGGATCGGCCGGTAGGCGATCGTCGCCGTGCCCGAGCCCATGCTCAGGAACTGCTGCTCCTTCGAGAAGAACTGGGCGTTGCTGTCGATGACGTTCGGCCGCAGCAGGTCCCCCTGGAACGTGACCTTGCCCGAGATCCCGATCCCGACCGGCACGTAATACAGGACGTTGCCGTTCCGGCGCGGCTCCTCAGTGCCCACCTTGAGGTCCAGCAAGGTGTCGCGCGTGAAGGCCAGGATCACTGCCTGGTCGCTGCCGAGCGCGCCGCTGCGCGAGGCGCCACTCGGGTCGTAGGTGAGCTGCGAGATCATCGAATAGCGCGTCGCCTTGCGGACCCCCGCCTCGTTCGACTGGTCGAACGACGGCCCGATGATCTGGTCGGCGAGCCCGCTCTGGAAGGGGTTCACCTGCACGGGGATCCGCACGTCGCGCGTCCCGTGCGCCTCGACATCGCCGAGGACCGCGACGGAGCCGCCGAGCACGACCGCGACGTTCTCGAGCGGCTGGTCGGACGCGTTCTCGAACGTCCCGGTGAGGACGCCGTTGACGAGGTTCAGCGTCGCCTTCATGCGCGGGCCGGTGATCGGCAGCTCGGCGCGCACGATCCGGATCGAGCCCGTGCCCACCGACAGGTTCCGCACCGCGGACGGCTGGGCCGCCCCCGTGCCCTGGAGGATGTCGAGGTTGACCACGCCCTGCCCGAACGGATCGCCGGTCATCGGCGCCGCGAGCAGCGCGCCCTGCGGGACGTCGATGCGGTAGGTCGACCGGGTGGGCGAGAAGATGCCGAAATAGACGTCCGCGGTCGCCTCGGTCGCGTCGGGGGCGCCGCGAACGATCGCGACCTGGTTGATGACGACGTCCGTGCCGCGCAGGAACGAGCCATACCCGAACGAAGCTGCAGCGAACGTCAGCACGAGCACCGGCATGGTCACCCACGCGAGCTCGCGCCGATCGAGGCGCTTGAGGATCAGGTAGTTGACCGGGCCGATGATCAGGATGTAGGCGCCGAGGATCACGAGGAGGCCGGTGATCGGCGGCAGGGCGAGCGACGGCAGCTGGTAGACGGCCTGAACGACCTGGCTGTCGTCGTTGCTGACCCCGCCGGCCGACGATCGATCGGGCAGGAGGCCGCGCCACAGCTGGTCGACGGCCTTGCTCTCTGCGAGCCACTTCACGGTCGGGTCGAAGCCCAGGATCGTCACCCGGCCGTTGCCGTAGGCGAGATCGGCCGCGACGACACGGTCACCCGAGGTCGACAGGGCACGACCCGCGCCCTTCGCGCCGCCCATGGCAGGAAGCTCAGCCGCGCCATCGGGCAGCGGGCCGATCAGGCCGACGAGCTGCGCTGGGTCGAGGTCGAGCGTCGCCGTCGGCCGGTAGGGGAGGAGGTCGTCCGGGAACGCCGACAGCGTCCCGATCCCGGCCGTGCCGCCGACCACGATCAGCCGGCCGCCACCGGCGATCCACTGCCGGAGGGCCGTCAGCTGGGCCTGCGAGAGCTGGTTGCTGTCGACGTCCTGCCAGACGAGGCGGTCGAGGCTGCTCCAGCCTTCTTCGCGCTCCGGCAGGTCCCCGATCCCGAGGGTCACCACGGCGGGCGCCGTGCCGAACTGGTTGGCCGGCAGCTTCAGCTCCGACACGATTCCGGCCGGTCGCTCGGCGACGACGCCGATCACCAGCTGGCCGGCATCGTGGATGAGGTAGGCCACGGTGACGGAGTCGACGACGTTGCCGCCTGCCATGAGGTCGACCTTGACGTTGCGACCGAAGGCCGGGGGTTGGGCGTGCAGGACGTACGTCTTGTGCGAGCCGGTCGGGAGGTCGACCGCCATCGCGTAGCGCGCGTTGCTCTGCGTGCCGCCGTCCATCTGGAGCTCGCCCTGGATCGGCGGGCCGTCGTTCTGCAGGTCGACCTCGATGGCGGCCCAGCCGCCGACCCGGGCGTGGCCCTGGAGGAGGATCCGGGCGTTCATCGTCAGTCCGCCGGCGGCGCTGCCGCTGAGGGCGAGCGGCCCGAAGCCGAGGGCGAGGACGGCGAGCAGGACGGCGACGCGCGCGACGAGGCGCCGGCCCGATGTCATGCGCTGCCGCTCGACCCGATGTGCCACCCGTCCTCCTTGGCTCGCCCGGTGATCTGGCAGCCGCGCGACTCGGGAGAGCCGGCGGCCGGAGCGGATGACGCCGGAAGCCCCCGAGAAGTTGCGCCGCCCCGCGCCATCGTACGATTCCGGCCCGTGCCCGCCATCCGTAGTTTCCGCGCGCTCCGCTATGCCCCCGACCGCGTCGGTGACGTCGCGGCCGTCATCGCGCCGCCCTACGACGTCATCGGCCCGGAGGCGTACCGCCGTCTCCTTGCTCGCGACCCGCGCAACGTCGTCCGCCTGGACCTGCCCGAGGAGCTCCCGGGCGACCCGCCGGACGAGCGATATCGACGAGCGGCTCGCCTCCTGACCACGTGGCGGACCGACGGCACGCTCCACCGCGACCCGCGGCCGGCGATCTATCCCTACGAGCAGACGTACACGATCCCGGGCACGGATCGCGTGGCGACGAGGCGGGGGATCTTCACCCGCGTGGGGCTCGAGCCCTTCGGGCCCGGCTCCGGCATTCGCGCCCACGAGCGCACCCTCGCCGCGCCGCGCGAAGACCGGTATCGGCTCCTCCGCGCGACGGGCGTGAACACGAGCCCGGTCGTGGGGATCGGCGCCGACCCGACCGGGACCGTCCCGGCGTGGCTGCATCACGTGGCGGCGACCGCGCCCGTGAGCGACGTCGTGGATGCCGACGGGGTCCGCCACCGGCTGTGGATGGTCCCGCTGGGGGACGACGACGCCGGCGCGGCGGCAGCGGCGGTCGTCGACCGATTGGCGGCGCACCCGATCACGCTGGCCGACGGCCACCACCGCTACGAGACCGCGCTCCGCTACGCCGATGAGCGCCGCGCCGGCCCGGTGCTCGAGGAGACGCCGGCGTGGGCGGACATCCTCATGCTCATCCTCGAGCCCGAGGAGGGAGCGCTCACCGTCCTGCCGACCCACCGGGTGCTGCTCGGGCTGGAGCCGGGACCGCTCGCGGCGGCGGTGGACCGGCTGCCGGAGCTGTTCCAGGTCAAGCCCGTGGCCGGCCGTGACGAGCTCATCGACGCCTTCGGGGGCAGCTCGGGCGCGACCGGCGGCGAGGGCCGGTTCGGAGTCTGGGCGGCGGGACGCGGCGCGATCCTGCGTGCCAGGCGTGATGCATTCGAGCGCTGGCTCCCGGCCGGCGGCCCGGCAGTCCGGCGCCTCGACGTGACCCTCGCGTCCGTCGCGATCGAGCATCTCGCCGGGATCGATCCCGCGGCGGTTGCCGAGGGCCGGATCGCGTTTACGATGTCCGCCGCGGAAGCGGTCGAGTGGGTCGACGGGGCCGTCGCCCCGACGGGCGGGCTTCCGGCCTCGGCCGCGCTGCTGCTCGACCCGACGCCCGCCAGCGAGATCGTCGCCGTCGCCGCGGATGGCGATGTCATGCCCCAGAAGAGCACGTACATCTACCCGAAGGCCATCACCGGCCTCGTCATCAACCCGCTCGAATAGCCGCCCCGGAGGAACGCTTGTCTTCGTCGCCTGACGCCACGCTGCCGCCCCCGCCGAGCCGGCCCGTCCGCAAGGACGAGATCGAGCTGCACGACCGCGGCCTGTACATCGAATCGTGGCTGCCCGAGCGGCGGTCGCGGCGCAAGCCGCTGCTGTTCCTGCATGGCGAGCTCGGCGGCTCGTGGATCTGGGAGCGGTTCCTCGGCTACTTCGCCGGCCGCGGCTGGGAGGGCCACGCGCTCAACCTGCGCAACCACCACTGGAGCCAGACCGCCGACCCGGCCGAGCTGTCGTTCGAGTCGTTCGTCCAGGACGTGGCGGCCGCGATCGACCGGCTCGGGCCGAGCGTCGTGGTCGTCGGGCACGGCATGGGCGGCCTCCTGGCGGTGAAGGCCGCGGAGCGGCATCCGGTGAGCGGGCTCGTCCTCGTCGCGCCGGAGCTGCCGGGTGACGTCAGGACGCCCACGCCGCCGCACCAGATCCGCGAGGTGCCCGAGCTGTTCGGCCCGTCGTTGATTGGCTGGGCGACCCTGCCCGAGAAGCTGCAGCGGGAGCAGCGTGACCTCACGCTGGCGGACGTGCTGCGCATCCAGCACCTGATGGGCCAGAAGCCGCACGAGTCGGGCCGGGCGCGGCGAACGATGCTCCGCGGCGTCAAGATCGATCGGGCAAGGCTCCCGGACGTGCCGAAGCTCGTGATCGGCGGCGGGATCGACCGGGTCGTGTCGGTCGACGATGCAGAACGGCTGGCCACCTGGCTTGGCGCATCGTTCGAGCCGTTCGGGGCGCATTCCCACTACGGGCTCATCCTCGGCGAGGAGGGCTACACCCAGGTGGCCGATGCCATTCGCGGGTTCCTCGAGGCCAACCGGCTGTAGCAGCGGTTGGGCAACGGGCTGCTAGAATGCCGCCCCGGCCCGGTGGTTCCCACCGGTCGAGATCGTGCCGCATTCGTCTAGAGGCCCAGGACACCGCCCTCTCAAGGCGGAGATCATCGGTTCGAATCCGATATGCGGTACCAGCCCCTCCCGACCCGGCAACCGATCAGCCTCCGCGCGTGTTCTGATCGGTGATGACCACCACGCGATTCGCCGTCGTCCCGACCGCCATCGGCGCGTTCGGCGCGGCCTGGACCGACGCCGGCATCGTGCGGACGTGGCTCCACGACCGGACGGTCGAGCGGACGCGCGAGCACATCCGCCGTGAGCTTCCCGAAGCGCTCGAGGCGGCCCCGCCCCCGGACGTCGCAGACGCCATCGACGACGTCCAGGCCTTGCTCGCTGGAGCCAGGCGCATCCCGACCGCCGGCCTCGACATGCGTTCGATCCCGGAGTTCGATCGGCGCGTCTATGACCACGCGCGAACCATCCCGCCGGGCGAGACGCTGACCTACGGCGCCATCGCGAAGGCCCTCGGCGAGGAGCCGATGCGTGCGCGCGACGTCGGTGTCGCGCTGTCGCGCAACCCGTTTGCGCCGATCGTGCCGTGCCATCGGATCGTGGCGGCCAACGGCAACCTCGGCGGGTATTCGGCCCCCGGTGGCGTGGCCACGAAACGACGCCTGCTCGAGCTCGAGGGCGCGGCGGTCGTTGCGCCGCCGCCGGCGCCGGCGCAGGCCGGTCTCTTCGACTGACCGCTACTCCTGGGCCAGGACGATGACCTTGTCGTCCGCAGCCAGGGTCAGCTGGCTGCTCTTGCGCGGATTGACGTGCACGCCGTACGACCGGCTCGCATCGCCCGTCTCCGCCCGGATCCTGTAGCCGATCGCGACCTGGCCGTACCGCCGGGCGGACTCGACGACCGTTGCGTAGGTCACCGCCCGGCCCGGCTGCACGTAGTCCGAGGCGGGCTTGAGGTAGATCTCGGTGCCCTCCGCATCGAACAGGTCCGTGAACACCGCGTTGAGCTGCTTGTTCTCCGAGATCTGGGTCAGCAGCAGGCTGATCAACCGATCGGAGACGATGAAGTCGTCGGCGCGGGTCACCTCCGCCAGGGTGCGATTGCGGACATCCGCCATCTCGGAGGTGATGGAGAACGGGTGCCCCACGGTCGCGGCGATGTCGCGCAGGTGGAGCAGCGTCACGAGCGTGCGTGCGTCGGCACGCTGGGGGTCGAACCGATCCATCGGCGAGATCGCCAGGATGTGCTGGAAGGTCGCGACGTCGAGCTGGTCCAGCACGCGCCGATCGGTCGGCGGCTTCGCGATGAAGGTGAGCGACTGGCGGGTGAGCGCCGAGGCGAGATCGTCCACGGCCTCGGCGGCCGCCGGATCCTCGCTGACGACGGTCAGCTTCGAGCCCTTGGCCACGTAACCGTCGAGCTCGCGCGCGATCTGGCCCACGCGTCGGTTCCAGCCCAGGACCAGGGTCGCCTCGGGCGCCTGGGGCGTCGGGTCGCAGGTGATGATCGCGTCCGGGTCGACCGCCGGCGCCGCGCCGTCGCGCAGGTTGACCTTGTCGTCGTCGGCGGCGATGACGATGACCCGATCCTCGGGACCAATGGTGGTCGTCCCGGGGGGCTGGACGAGCACCCGCCCATCTGCGGTGGCCAGCCCGATGAGCGACGAGTCCTCGAACGCCAGCAGCGCGTCGTCGAAGGTTCGGCCGGCGAGACCGGGCTGAGGGCTGAAGTAGATCTCGTCCCCGTCGAAGTCGAGCAGCTCGCCGTAGACGATCGACAGCCCAGGCTGGCGGCAGGTCTGGGCGATGATCCGGGATACGACATCGCCGACGATCACCACCTCGAGCTCGTCCTTGCCGACGAGGCGAGTCGCCTCGAGGTTCGACAGGTCGTGCAGCTCGGCGACCACGTGATACGGCTCCGGGCGCCGGTTCGGGTCGTTCGTGATCGCGAGGATCGTCTTGATGACCTCGATGTCCGGCTCGTCGCCATCGGGCGCGAGGACGATGATCGAGCGGGCGGTCTGGACGTTCGCGATGTCGATCTCGTCGAGGTCCACGGGGCTGCCGGAGCGGCACACGATCTTCGTGCCCTTGGTGTCGGTGATGCGCGTGCGGATCTCGTCGTCCATGTCGACCTTGTCGCGATCGGCGAGCACGACGACGGTGCCGCCGCCCTGGTTCGCATTGGCGCCGATCAGCTCGGACAGGATCGTGAAGACCTGCTGGTTCCAGCCGAGGACGACGGTGTGGCCGGACTCGATGACCCGCGAGCGGCCCTTCCGGAGCTCTGCCAGCCGACCCTGGATGCCGGTGTTGATCAGGCCGATGAGGGCGCTGATCACGAAGATGCCGCCGAGGGTGATGCCGAGCATCGCGCCGAGGAATGGGATGGAGCCTTCGTCGCCGCCCATCGTGCCCGGGTCGAGGGTGCGCAGGATGCTCATCCACAGCACGCGGACGAACGGCAGGTCGCCGCCGAGGCCGGCGAGCCAGGCGAGCACCGCGAAGACGAAGATGAGACCGGCCGAGCCGATGAACAGGGCGAGGATCAGCGCGACCGTGCCGCGCGCAAAGAACTCGTCGACCCGGTAGCGCAGCCGGTCGCGCCAGGACGTCTCCACCCGCAGCCTCCCTCCCGAGCTGGGCGTCAGGGTATCGAGGTGACCGTGCCCCGCGCCGCCCAGGCGCGCGCGTTGATCGTGAACGGCTCGGGCGGGAGCGAGGCGCGGATGCGGAGGGCGAGCGCTGCCCGCGCCGCAGGGTCCATCGCCTTCGCGTGGGCGCCCGCGGGGCCGACGCCACCGCTGAACGGCAGCCACCAGTCATCGAACGTGGGGTGGGTCACGTCGGCCTCGAGGACGTGCTCCTCCACCTTGGCGAGGCCGGCAGCTCGGAGGATCTCCACGAGGTGGCCCTGGCGTGCCCCGGCGTATCGGGATTCGCCGGGGTTTGCCGGGTCGTTGGCCGCCACGGCGTCCCAGAATGGATTCAACGGGCTGCGCCCGCCGGCGAAGTCCCAGACGCAGGCAACGACCACGCCGCCCGGCTTCGTGACGCGCGCCATCTCGCGGATGCCGGCCAACGGATCGGCCATGAAATGGACGACCAGCTGGGCGAGCGCCGCGTCGAACGTCGTATCGGGGTAGGGGAGCGACTCGGCGGTCGCCTGCTGGACGTCGACGCCGGGCATGCGCTCGCGGGCGGCGATCACGAACGGCTCGGATGGATCCACGGCCGCCACGCTGGCGGCACCGAGCCGGGCCACGAGTTCCGAGGTCAAGGCGCCGGGACCGCAGCCGACATCGATCGCGCGATCGCCGGCGTGCACGCCCGCGAGGTCCGCCATCTGGCCGACGAGCAACCGCGAGTACCGACCCATGAAGGCGTCGTACGCCGAGGCCGCGACGTTGAACGTCATCCCGGCGCAGCGTACCCGTCGGCTGGCCGGGCACGCGTTGCGGCTGCGCCGATACGCTCGCCGGCATGACCGAATCCTGGCCCGGCCTCCTCGGCTTCCGCATCGCGGCCACGTCGTCGGCCGGCCTGGACTGGCCGGCGGTGGATGCGATCTGGGCCGCGGCCGGCGAGCTCGACGTGTTCTCGGCGGGCTGGATGAGCGATCACCTGTCCGACGCGAGCCTCGATGGCGGCGGCGTCGCATTCGAGTCGCTCGCCACCGCGGCAGCCCTGGCCCACCGCGTGCCCGGCAAGTGGATCGGCATCGCCGTGGTGTCGAACACGTTCCGCCATCCGGCGGTGGTGGCGAAGGCTGCGACGCTGCTCGACAACGTCACGGCTGGTCGGTTCATCCTGGGGCTGGGCGCCGGGTGGCACGAGGGCGAGCACCGCCAGTTCGGCATCCCGCTGCCGCCGATCCTCGAGCGGTTCGACCGGTACGAGCACGCGGTCGAGACCATCCATGCGCTCTTCTCCGACGAGGCGCGCGCGGCGCCGGGCGTCACGCGGCCCGACCCGTTCTATCCCCTCGACCGGGCGACGATCGAGCCGCCCTCGGTCCGGCCCGGCGGGCCACTGCTGTGGCTCGGCGGCCAGCGGCGGCGCGGGATCGCGCTCGCGGCGCGGCTCGCGGACGGCTGGATCATGCCGGGCAACGTTCCCGGCAACCTCGAGTACTTCATCGATCGGCGGCGCTCGTCGAGGCCCTCGAGTCGGACGGCAGGGATCCCGCAGCGTTCGGGTTCGCGGGCCAGCTCGTCATCGCACCGGACGATGCGGGCCTGCGCGAGGCACGCGACCTCGCCCTCCGGTTCGTGGCCGCGGGCGCCACGCACCTCACGCTGGGCGTCATGCCGGCGGCGGGCGCCGATGGCCTCCGCGACATCGCGCGCGAGGTCGCCGAGCCCGTTCGCGATCGCACCGGTCGCGCCTGAGGCCGGCGAGCCGCCGGTACACTCCCGCGCATGTCCACCCAACCGCGACGGCTCGTCATCCTGACCGAGGGCCAGTTCGGGGCCCACCACGCCAAGACCGCGATGGGCGTGATCCGGTTCGCAACCGATCGGACGGTGGCCGTCCTCGATTCGTCGATCGCTGGTCGGAACGTCAGCGAGTGGCTGCCGGGCCATGACATCCCGGCCGTCGCGACGCTCGCTGACGCCATGGCGCTCCCGGAGCCGCCGGACACCCTGCTGATCGGCATCGCCCCGACGGGCGGCAAGCTCCCGGAGTCGTGGCGGACGACCATCCTCGAGGCGATCGACCGCGGCCTCGACGTCCACTCCGGCCTGCACACGTTCCTCGGCGACGATCCGGACTTCGCCGCGGCGGCGGCCGCCAAGGGCACCTCGATCGTCGACTATCGCCGGCCGCCCGAGCGCAAGGAGACGGCCGTCGGCCGGCCGCACGGGCCCGGCAAGCGGGTCATCCTCACCGTCGGCACGGACTGCGCGATCGGCAAGATGTCCGTCGCGCTCGCCCTTCGTGCCGCGGGGCAGCGGGCCGGCGACCGGACCGTCTTCGTGCCGACCGGCCAGACCGGGATGATGATCGACGGCTGGGGCGTGGCCGTCGACAGAGTGATCTCGGACTTCGTGCAGGGCACGGTCGAGTGGATGCTCGAGCAGGGCGAGGAGCGCGGCGACTGGCTGATCGTCGAGGGCCAGGGCTCGCTCGACCATCCGGCGTACTCGTCGGTGACGCTGGGGCTCATCCACGGCGCGACGCCCCACGCGATGGTCATGGTCCACAAGCCGGGCCTCGCGAACCACGACTGGGACCACGTCGACGACCGCGAATTCCCGATCGCGAAGCTGCCCGAGTTCATCAGGCTCCACGAGCAGGTTGCCGGCCTCGTGGCGCCGTCGAAGGTCGTCGGCGTCGCGCTGAACACGATGCTGTACGAGGACGAGGCCGAGGCTCGCCGAGTGGTCGAGGCGATCGGCCGGGAGACGGGGCTGCCGACGGCGGATCCCGTCCGCTTCGGCGCTGATGCGCTCTGGGCCGCCGTTCGCGATGCCACCGAGGCGCTGCCGTGGGTGGCGCGCGGCCTGCCGGTCGTCGCGGGCGGCAACGGGGCGTCGTGACCCTCACCCTCCGGCACGAGGTCCTGCGGCTGCCCCTGCGCGACCCATTCCGGATCGCCCGGTCGGAGCACGGCGCCGGTCATTCGACGACGACCCTGGTCATCGAGCTGACCGACACCCGGTTCCCGGGCGTCGTCGCGCTCGGCGAGGGCTACCCGGACAAGCACTACGGCGAGACGGTCGACACGATGCCGGCAGTGTTTCCGATGCTCCTGGCGGCGGTCGGCGAGGTCGACCCGACGGCAGACGGGCTGCGCGAGGCGAGCCTGCGGCTCGAGGGCGCGATCCGCTGGAACGGCGCCGCGAAGTGCGCCATCGATTCGGCGCTCCTCGATCTCGTCGGCAAGGTCACCGGCCAGCCGGCCCACGCCCTGCTCGGCCTGTCGCGGGAGATCCCGCCGACGGACTTCACGCTGGGCCTCGATGCGCCCTCGGTCGTTGCGGAGCGCGCCCAGCGCGCCGGCGCCTTCCCGGCGCTGAAGATCAAGTGCGGTGGTCCGGCCGACCTCGAGACGCTGCGCGCCGTTCGGCGCGTGTACGACAAGCCGCTCCGCGTGGATGCCAATACCGGCTGGACGCCCGAGACTGCGCGCGAGCTGCTGCCGGCGATGGTGGATCTCGGCGTCGAGCTGATCGAGCAGCCGTTCCCGACGACCCGCTTCGACTGGCTCGCCGACCTCCAGCAGGTCTCGTCGCTCCCGATCGTGGCGGACGAGTCGTGCGTCACGATCGAGGACCTCGACGCCCTGGTCGGGGTGACGGCCGGCGTGAACGTGAAGCTCGCGAAGGCCGGTGGCCCCGGGCCGGCCGCACGGATGCTCGCGCGGGCGAAGGAGCTCGGCTTCCGCCGATTCCTCGGCTGCATGGAGGAGACGTCGGTCGGGATCGCCGCGTCGGCCGCCGCGGCGTCGCTCGCGGACTGGGTCGACCTCGACGGCAACCTGCTCCTGGCCGACGAGCCGTTCGCGGGCCTGGAGCTCGGCACGGACCACCGCTGGCAGCTCACCGATGCGCCTGGGCTGGGCGTCCACCGCAAGGCCTGATCGCGTCGCCCGCGCCTCCCGAAAGGTCGCCGGAGCCGTGTGGATAAGTTGGTGGACGAAAAGGTGGAGAACCCCTCTTCCGGCCGGTCGTGCCCCCGCCGTACCATCGTCGGCAACGGAACGACCCCGCCGGGAAGCGGGTCACCGGCTCACCAGGAACGCCCAGCCACGGGTGCGGTCCACTACGCCGCAAGCCCGGGTCAGCATTGCTGTGCCCCAGTCAGACGAGGAGGGTAGGTATCGATGGTCGCGCGCCCCGCGACAGCGCATGTCATGACGGCCGATGCCGTCGAGTTCATCCGCTACTGCTACGCCCGACGCAGGGTGGGCTGGCCGGAGCTGTATGACGAGATGTGCGCGGTTGCGAGCCGCGGACTGTTCCGGGGCTGGGGCTCGGAGGAGCTCGCCGAGGCGGGGATCAAGTTCGGCCTGTTCGAGATGCCCCGGTTGGCCGCGACCGTCACCGAGATCGTGACCGAGGACCGAGCGCGAGCGAAGGCCGCGAAGGTTGCGGCCGTGAGCGCCGCGTTGCCCGCCGGCGCCTGACGCCACGGGCCGCCGTGGTCACGCGGACGGCCATCGCCGGTCAGCAGGTTACGGGCTCGGCGGCGGGATGAACGTTACGTGTTCACAAGCGCCCTTCGCACGCCATGAGCCGGGCTCCCACGCTGGCTGAACGGGTTCGCAAGACGAGCGAAGAGCCGCCGTCCGGTGATGGCGACCCGGACCCAGGCGTCAGGCGCGGATTCGGCGCCTCGCCATCTCGCCCTCGATCTGGCGCTCCGCCTCGACGTAGCCGTCGATCTGCTCGCGCAGCTGGTTTGCCTCGGGCGTGTAGAGGTGGACCTGCTGCTGGAGGATGTAGCTGAGACGCCGGCTCGTCATCCTCACGTGATCCAGGTTCTTCATGAGGACCAGCGGATCCATCGCTGCGAGGTCGGACGGGTGGTACATCTGCTTCACGGGCCGCAATGCTAGCAAGCGAGCGGCAGCGCTAGACGGCGCGCGGCCCTCGCGGTGGCCAGCTCCAGTCGATCGGGAGGGTCGCGGCGGCGCGCGCGCGACGGCGGCCGGCCTCCGTGGCGCCGAGCACGAGGATCCGATCGACCTGCGTCGCTCGACCGGCCTCGCGGCCCCACAGCTGGGTCATCTTCCGGTTCGGCTGGACGTCATCGTCGGCGATGCCGGCGAGGCGGAAGCCGGCGGGGGCGGCCGCTGCCTCCCAGACCTGCTCGGCGAGGGCACGACCGTCGTCGGTGGCCCGTCCGCGGTCGGTCGCGACATCGCCGATGACCAGGACGACGATCCCGTCGTCCGCCATCGCGCCGTGGATGTCGGCCAGCACGGTGCCCAGGAAGTCGAGGTACGGCAGGCGCCGGTGGGCGTCGTCGAGCGTCGCGTCGATCTCGCGCGCGTCGAAGCCCAGGAACCATGTCCGGAGCCAGTTGTAGTAGCCGTACTTGACCACGCGCAGGTAGGGCGGCGAGGTCACGACCAGGCGGGCGCGTGTCGGCAGCCCGCGCGCCTTCAAGGCACGTGACGCCCGCGTGGCGGCGTCACGCGCGTCGCCGAGCAAGGCCAGCCCGGCAGCGCGGGGCGGGGGATCGCGGAACAGCCGCGCGAGCTTGGCGTCGAGGCCGTCGAAGGCGTCCCGCTGGGGCGACTCGAACGCGGTCCGTGCCGCGAAGTCCCGGACGTACCGCGGGGCCATGCTGAACGTGTTGGGCATCAGCGTCGACAGGTACGACGGGCTCTTGCCGTGGAGGATGCCCGCGATCGACGCGGCGAGGAACCGGTCGACGCGCGTCTCGAGGTGCAGTGCATCCTGCAGGAAGAGCAGCTGCGCGAACGTGCGCGGATGGAACGCCATGGCCACCTCGGCCGGCACCGGCTCGGGACCGCCGCCCGCCGGATCGGCCTGGATCGCCGCCGCCCGCTCCTGCCAGCGGGCAGCCCCGCCCGCCCATGCGAGGCGGAGCGCCGTCGCTCGCGTCCGGGCTTCGGCGGCGCTCGGCGGCTCGACCTTGGCGGCGGTCAGGAGGTGGGCAAATGGGTTGAGGTCGTTGCCGACGCCGATCCGTCCTTCGGCCGCAGCCTGCAGGGGAACCGTGCCGCGGCCCGAGAACGGATCGAGGACGACGTCACCGGGCCGGCTGTAGCGGGCGATGAAGGCGTGCGTCAGCGCCGCCGGGAAGCTCGCGAGGTAGGAGCACATCGGGTGCATGGAATGGCCCCACAGGCGTGGCTGCACCTTCCATTCGGGTTCGATGGTGAGGCGTGGAGCGCCGAGGCCGAGCTCGAGCTGCCGGGTGCTACCTGCGGTTGGGCCCGCGGTCATGCGCTGCTGCGGCTCCTTCGCGGGCCCATCCGGGCCACGGGGCGCCGAACGATAGCAGACGGGATTCGCGCCTCAGTCTGCTACTGCTTGATGAACTCGCACTGCGCCAGGACGCACGCGTTCTCGGGGAAGAACTCCGCGTAGATGCGCTGGTAGTAGGTCGAGAACGACATGCTCGGCGGGTTGTCCGGCGTCGGGGGAGACCCGAGGACCAGCTGGAACAGGTTGTCCCGGATGAACGCCGCATCGTCCGCGCTGATCGTGTACCACGCCAGGCCCGTGTCGATGTCGTTGATCAGGACATACGCGGGGCCGCCCACCAGCGTCGGAGCAAGGTCGATGGTGAGCTTGTTGAGGTTGCCCGATCCGGCTCCGCTGTATGGGTAATGCCACGTCTTCCACGTCGCCGTCACCGGCAGGGTTCCGCGGGGGAACGTCCCGAACGTGTTGTACCGCACACCCGACGGGATGGCCTGCAGGTTCTTGAGGAGGAGCTTGATCTGATTCGTGACCTGGGTGCGGCACGGATCCTTGGTGCCGCACGCGAGCGTGACATAGGCGCCGTTCAGCTGCTTCGACGTCGGGACGGTGAGGGTGTCCGGGTCGACGATTCCCGGGGTCGGCGTCGGCGCCGCGGTGGGCGGCGGCGTGACGGGCGGCTTCTCGGTGGGCGGCGCAGTCGGGGTCGGGGCGGGCGTGGGCGTCGGCGGGGCTGTGATCACCGGCGACGGGGTTGGCTTGCCGGCGAAGATGTTGTCCATCCCGAGCATGCGTGGGATGACCAGCACGATGGCGAGGGCCGCGACGGCCATGCTGAAGGCGACCTTCGTCCAGCCCGGGATGAGCGCCCGCTGCTCGAGCGTCGCCGGCACCTGGTACGAGCCCGCGTTCGGTTCGTCGACCTGCAGCTGGAACGGCACGCGCTTCGAGCCGCCCATGAAGAACGTGGACTTGGGCTTGACCTTCGCGCGGACCGTTGCCGATCCGCCGGGCCGCAGCCCGACGCGCCCGGGCGTCACCTCGAAGTTCAGCAGCTGATCAGGATCGCTCGCCGTGATGGTGACCTCGGCGACCGCGTTGCCGATGTTCTTGACCGTCAAGTCGTGGCTGCCCGACATGCTGCCGCGCGACGTCTGTGGCGCAACCTGGGAGGCCAGCTGGACGAACGGCGCGACGCGGATGTGCCCCTCCTCCACGGTCGCGGCCGTCGGATCGGCCGCGGCGCGGACCGCGACACCGAAGGGGTAGAGGTCGGCAGCCGGCTCGGGTGCCCGCGGCGGGCGGAAGGTGACCCGGGCCTCACCCTCCTTGTCGGGGAAGAGGCGCAGCGACGGCGGATCGACGGCGACCCAGCCCGCGGTCGGTCCGACGACGTGGATGTCGAACTGATCGACGATCGTCCCGCGGTTGCGCACCCGGACGACCAGCGAAACCTCCGAGCCGGCGTCGACGTTGAGCGCGTTCGGCTCGATGGTCGCAAGGACACTCATGCGGCGGAAGTCTACACCGCAGGTTGCAGCGGCCTTACACTGCGCCGACATGGTCAAGTGCGCCGTCTGCGGATCGGAAAACGAGCCGCAGGCCATGTTCTGCGGCACCTGCGGCAGCCCCATGCCGCAGGCGGCAGCCCCGAAGCCGGAGCCCGAGGTGGTCGTCCCGGAGCCGGAGCCTGCCGTTCCCGACGGCACGGTCATCCCCGGCAAGGGGGACGCGCGGCGCGATCTCGGAATCGACACTGGGACCGTCGTCACCCCACCGCCTCCGGGTGGCAATGACGAGATCACGGATGCGGACACGACGCCCGGCGCCGCCACGATCACGTGCTCGGTCTGCGGTACGGTCAACGACGCGGACCGGACCTACTGCCGGAAGTGCGCGAACGAGCTCAAGCCACCGGCCCCGCCGCCCCCGCCGCCGCCCCCGCCGCCCAGCGTCCGCAAGCTCTCGCCGTTGGCGCTCGGCCTCGGTGCAGCGGCCGTCGTGGTCGCGGTCGCGCTGATCGGCGTCCTGGCATTCGGCGGCCCCGCCGCCTCCCCGAGCCCGACCCACGGACCGACGGCGGCAGTCCCGACGACGGCCGTCACGCCGACCGCCGAGCCGACCATCGTCGTCACGGCCCCGCCGTCGTCACCGCACACCTTCAACATCGACGAGGGCAACCCGAGCGGCACGATCGCCTTCCAGCGCTGCCCGTCCGATGGCAGCGGGTGCGTGATCTACACGGGCAAGGCCGACAAGTCGTCCAAGCCAGCCCGCGTCATCGGCGCCACGAGCGGCTCGGCAACCTCGCCGGCGATCTCGCACGATCGCAAGCGGATCATGTACTCGGTGAGCGGTGGCCTGAACATGGTCACCATCTCCACCCGGTCGTTCTCGAAGCACTCCACCGGACCCGGGGACACCGACGTCGTGTGGTCGCCGAACGACAAGCAGGTGGCCTTCGCCGGCCATCGTGACCGGGATACGGGCAGCGGCAAGACGGACCTCGAGCTGCGCCTCGATGGCGCGACCACCGGAACGTCGCAGGCGCTCACGTCGAACGACGTTCCCGACCTCGAGCCGTGCTTCTTCCCGGATGGCAAGTCGATCATCTGGATCCAGGGCGCCGGCAAGGACGCCGAAATCTGGCAGATCGACATCGCCACGAAGAACCCGACCCGGCTCACGGACGACCAGAACGAGGACCACGAGCCGACCGTCTCGCCGGACTCGAAGTACATCGCCTTCGTGAGCGATCGCGGTGGCGACGGGTTCCAGCTGTACCTGATGGACCTGTCGTCGGCGTCGCACGAGATCTTCAAGCTCGACACGGGCAAGACGAACGTCCGCCATCCCTCGTGGTCGCCGAAGGGTCGGTACCTGGTCTTCTCGGCCGGCGACGCGGGCAACGAGGACCTCTTCATCTATGACCTGAACGAGCAGAAGACGACGACCTTCTCGAGCGGCAGCAACGCGGACCTGAACCCGAGCTGGGAGTAGCCACGGGTTGGTTCGCGGGTAGACCGCGGCCGGTCGGCGGTGGCACCATACGCATCCCTTTCCTGTTGCCCGACCCGTTGCCAGGGGGCTGATCGTTGCCAGAGGCCCGGCACCTCCGTGCCCACCGTCCCGGCGCGCCGGGTGCGAATGCGCCCGCCGTGGTGCCCGCGAAGGTCCGCGTCCCGGCCGCCGAGGCCCTCCCTCGTGAGCGACTCGAATCCCAGCTCGCTGCAGCCGTCGAACGCCATCGCCTGACCCTCGTCATCGCGCCCGCCGGCTCCGGCAAGACCACCCTGCTCGCCCGGTTCGCGGCATCCACGAAGCTGCCCGTGGCCTGGTACCGCGCGGAGACCTGGGACGACGACCCGGCCCGGATGCTGCGGCACCTCGAGGCGGCCCTCGGCGGCGCGGTCCCGGGCCTCCCAGCCGGCTGGACCGATGTCGAGGACGCGGCGCGGGCGCTCGAGACGTGGACCGGCGATCGCGCCGTCCTGATCGTCGACGACCTGCACGCGCTCGAGGGCACGGCGGCCGAGGCTGCCCTCAGCCGGCTCGTCGACTACGCGCCGCCGTGGCTGCGGATCGTCGCCGCGTCGCGCGTGCGGCCGGACTTCAACCTGTCGCGGCTGCGCGTGTCCGGCGACCTGCAGGAGATCGAGGTCGACGACCTGCGCTTCCGGTCGTGGGAGGTCGAGCGGCTGTTCCGCGACTTCTATCGCGAGCCCGTGCCGCCGTCCGAGCTCGCGGTCCTGGCGAGGCGCACCGAGGGCTGGGCGGCGGGCCTGCAGCTCTTCCATCTCGCGACGCGCGGCAAGTCCGCCGACGAGCGCCGCCGGATCCTCGGTGGCGTCGGGTCGTCCACGCGCGTCCTCCGGGAGTACCTCGCGCGGAACGTGCTCGCCGAGCTGCCCGAGGAGCTGCGCCGCTTCCTCGTCGACACGTGCGTGCTCGTGCGGCTGACCGGCGACCTGTGCGACGAGCTGCTCGAGCGACGGGGGAGCGCGATGCTCCTGGAGGAGCTGGCACGGCGCCAGCTGTTCACGGTCGCCGTCGACGAGAGCGAAGGCTCCTACCGCTACCACGAGGTGCTCCGCTCCCACCTCGACCGGATGCTCGTGGAGGAGGTCGGCGAGGCGGAAGCTCGCCGCCGCCACCGCCGCGCCGCAGCCCTCCTGGAGCGGACCGGCGCGCTGCCCGAGGCACTCGTCGGCTATTGCCGGGCAGAGGACTGGCCGGCCGTGTCATCGCTCGTGGGTGATCGCGGCGAGCAGGTCGCGGTCGGGCCCGGGCTGCGATTGGAGCTCCTCCCTGCCGCCGTCGTACGCGAGAGCCCGTGGCTCGCGCTCGCGTCCGCCCGCCGTGCCCGCTCCGAGGGCCGCTGGGGCGCGGCGCTCGAAGCATATGCACGAGCCGAGCACGCCTTCGGCGCGTCGAGCGCCGCATCGACCAGCCGGCGCGAGCGGCTCGCGCTCGCCGCCTGG
>JADMIO011251685.1_pt1 | contig 26196 bp, 17 predicted proteins | sample 8958161 | NCBI WGS metagenome assembly JADMIO01 (sample SAMN16585339, study PRJNA669376) | soil metagenome | isolation source: Crop rotation soil | place: USA: Cullars Rotation, Alabama | collected 2011 | reverse complement strand
CGACTTCAAGTCACGTGAATTCCAAGCTTCGGATCCCACTGTGCTGGAAAGAAACCTTTCTTTTGTAAAGCCCGAGATCATCCAATTCATTGGGATCCCGCTGGGTTCTCTGAAGCTTTTGCTGCAACGTCTGAAATCGATCCTTGTCTGCGGATCGCTCAAGTTTATGCCTAATTGATTCCGCTTTTAACTCGTCCTCCAGACGAACAAGCGTCTCTTCGAGTTTGGAGACCACGTTCCGATTATGAAGCACGGCCTGGCCATCGGTGCAGTGGGACGCGGTCAGTTGAGATTCTTTAATGATAAATTCGCTCAACAGCCTTCGCAACTCTGCGAGGGCTGCCTGCCCTGGCAAAGTTTCGTCCATTGAATCCTCCTACGGATTGGTAAACAACTTGCCAAAATCTTTAACTTTGGTAAATTGACTACCTATAATTTATTACGTATAATCTATCTAAGATATTACATATCTAAACGTCATCAAAGCACAATGCGTTACGAACTGTCACTTCGTTTCCTGCCATGAGCAGGCGCTGCAAGAAGAAATTAGCAGTTAACTGCTAAAAATAGACCTTGCCGGAGCATCCGTTAACATGCAAATCAAGCGTTTCGTTCGGCCCTAACTTTACCAAAAGCCGAACGAAAAATCAAGATGGTACCTCTCCGCAGCATTGGAGATCTTGAACACCTTTTCGGTGTTTTTTTAGTTAAAAAATACAATCTTAATCACTAATTATACACATGGAAGAAATCGCAAAAGCCTACGATCAGTCCAAAGAATCGGATATTTACAAACTATGGCAAATTTCCGGCTACTTTAATCCTGATAATCTAACCGGAGAGCCTTTTACTATTATCATGCCGCCGCCAAATGCCACCGGTACCCTGCACATAGGCCATGCCTATGAAATCAGCGTCCAGGACACCATAATCCGCTACCAGCGCATGCGCGGACGAAAAACTCTATGGCTGCCCGGCACGGACCACGCCGCGATTGCGACCAATACCAAGGTTGAAAAGATTTTGATCAAAGACACCGGCAAAAATCGCCACGATTTAGGGCGCGAGCAATTTGTCAAAAAAGTGGAAGAATTCGTGGAGCAAAGCCGTGGGACTATCCAATCGCAAATCAAAGTCATGGGTGCTTCCGCAGACTGGAGCCGGGAAGCGTTTACCATGGATGAACCAAGAAATCTGGCTGTGCGCACTGCATTTAAAAAAATGTACGATGATGGCCTGATTTATCGCGGCAATCGAGTGATCAACTGGGACCCGAAAGGCCAAACAGCTGTCTCTGACGACGAGGTCGTTTACAAACCGGAAAAGGGCGAGCTGTATTATTTCAAATATTCTGCTGACTTCCCAATCGAAATCGCCACTACCCGACCCGAAACTAAATTCGGGGATGTGGCCGTGGCCGTCAATCCGAAAGATGACCGCTACAAACAATACATTGATAAAGAATACGAGGTTAATTTTGCGGACGTTAAACTTAAAATCAAAGTTATAGCGGATGATGAAGTCAATCCCGAATTTGGCACGGGAGCGGTGGGAGTCACTCCGGCGCACAGCATGGTTGACTTTGAAATTGCCCAGCGCCACAATTTGCCCCTGATCCAAGTAATCGACGAATACGGCAAAATGATGCCAAATACCGGCAAATTGGTGGCCGGCAAAAAGACCAAAGACGCGCGGGCCGCTGTTACCGAATGGTTAAGCCAACAGGGACTGCTGCGACACATAGAATTTATCGATCAAAATATCTCCACCGCGGAAAGAAGCGGCGGAGTCATCGAACCGCTGCCCAAGCTGCAGTGGTTTGTGAATGTGAATAAAAAATTCAAACTCGCAAAATCGCAAATTGACGGCATAAAAGATGGTGATGAAGTCAGTTTGAAACAGCTGATGAAGCAAGTGGTCGAAAACAAACAGATAAAAATTATGCCGGATCGATTTGAAAAAGTTTATTATCACTGGATCGATCATTTGCGCGATTGGAACATTTCCCGGCAGCTTTGGTATGGCCACCGCATCCCGGTTTGGTATGACAAATCCGGACAAATTTACTGCGATATCAATCCTCCTGCCGGAAAAGAATGGACACAGGATGAAGATACCTTGGACACTTGGTTTTCATCAGCGCTTTGGACATTTACCACGCTTGGCTGGCCCGACCAAACCGAGGATCTGAAGATGTTTCATCCGACCGACGTCATGGCTCCCGGATACGAGATCCTCTTCTTCTGGGTGGCAAGAATGATTTTAATGAGCACTTATCATCTGGGCCAGATACCATTTAAAACAGTTTACTTACACGGTATCGTCCGGGATATTACAGGTAAGAAATTTAGTAAATCTTTGGACAATGGCATCGATCCCGTTGAAGTCGTCAACCAATACGGGGCCGATGCCCTGCGTATGGCTTTGATGGTCGGAGTGGGAGCCGGCAATGATGTTAAGTACGATCAAATGAAAGTAAAAGGCTATCGGAACTTCGCCAATAAAATTTGGAATGCCAGCCGGTTTGTGATGCAAAGCATGCAGGGATTTGACGTCAAACAATTTACCCCGAATCCGGAAGATCAAAAAATCCTGGACGAACTAAATCATCTGGTGGCGCATGTCACCAAGCAAATGGATGAGCTGGATTTCGCCCATGCATCCGAAGAGTTGTATCATTACTTCTGGCATACTTTTGCCGATAAAATTATCGAAGACTCCAAGAAAAAGTTGCTGGATGACGCGCTGAAGGGTTCGGCCCAACTGATGCTGATTACAATCTTAGAAACCTGCTTAAAGATGCTGCATCCGTTTGTGCCTTTCGTTACCGAAGCGGTCTGGGAGCTGACACACAAAGAACCGCTGATGATCCAAAAATGGCCGTCACCACACGAAGAGACGCGAAAGTAAAAACACGAATTTACGCGAACAAAAAAGACGCTACAAGTTAGCGTCTCTTAGTTTACCATTCGCGTTTATTAGCGGTCTATTTGAATCTGACTGGCACGGCGTACTGTTTGTCATTCTCGGGCATGCCGGATGGATTGTCATTGTGGATTATGAGCACGCCATAATCAGTGGCCGGAGTGGGGAAAGTCAGCTGGGTGTTGATGTTCACGTAATCTTCAGTCATCCAATTATCATCCGTGTGATACCCTTGCTGCGCTATGACATTGCCTTGTTCATCTTTAAGTTCAATCGGCAAATTCGCTTCGAAAAACCATGTACCTTTGGCTTTGCCAGTGATCGTTAGCGGGCTGGCGACTAAATCTCCAAACTGCGGAGTATCAAGCACGACATCGGCACTGGCTGTAGTTTGTCCCACGAAAGTTTTGCCATCCGGGGTGCTGCAAACCGGCGGATCGGTCTCTAGCACCTGATTTCCGGCATCAACGCAGGTCTGAAAGTCCACGACATTGATCGGTGCCTGTACCGGAGCTTGGGTTTTGTGCGGAATTATGTAGAGTATCCCTGCCACCACAACCCCGATAATAATAGCAATCAAAACATTTTTCATAAAATATTAAATTTAATAGACTAATAGCTTCATTCTATATCTAATATTCTGCTTGGGCAAGTAAAAAAACCAGGCTTTAAAGCCTGGTTTTGATTTACTATCACCTATAACCTAAAAACTGTTTTATGCATTGTCCGCAGCTTCTGCCGCTTCTTTTTCAGCCAGCGCATCTTCGCGGTAGCCGGTGCCGGCCGGGATGAGTTTACCGATGATGACGTTTTCTTTCAGTCCTCGCAGATAATCGGTCTTGGCAGTAACAGCAGCTTCGATCAGCACGCGAGTGGTTTCTTGGAAAGAAGCCGCGGCTAAGAAGGATTCAGTATTCAGGGAAGACTTGGTAATACCCATAAGCAGCTGTTCGATTTCGGCCGGGCGGCCAGCGCCGACCTTGGCGTTGGATAGGGCTAGCCTGGATTTATCGATCAAATCCCCGGCCAACAAATCCGTGTCGCCAGGTTCAGCCACGCGAACCTTGCTAAACATTTGGCGAACGATAATTTCAATATGCTTTTCGTTGACGTTCTGGCCTTGTGATGAATAAATCTCCTGGACGTCTTTGATGATATAGTCTTGGCAGGCTTCGATGCCGCGCAAAGCGAACAACTGGTGAAGATTCAAATTGCCTTCGGTCAAAGGTTGACCCTTGTAAACCAAGTCTCCCTCTTTTACTGTAAGACTGAAGCCCGCTGGGATAGTATATTCTTTGAAGTTTTCTGCTTCGCGGATCACTACCAATTTGTCCTTTTCAATTTTGACGATTCCCGAATTTTTGGCTTTGATTGTTTCGCCGGCTTGATCTACAAACAAAGGATCGCCTTCAGAAACATTCTCGCCATCTTTCAATTGCACTTTCGGAGCCGGCAGCAAATATTCGTCTTTGGAAATATCTTTGGCTTCTACGCGGATAACTGATTCTTTGCTGGATATCTTCACGGAAGCGACAAACCCATTGATTTCGGAAATTGCAGCTTGCCCTTTCGGTTCGCGAGCTTCGAGCAATTCTTCCACTCGAGGCAAACCTTGGGTAATGTCCAATCCCGCGACTCCTCCGGTGTGGAAAGTTCTCATGGTCAGCTGTGTGCCCGGTTCTCCGATTGCCTGGGCAGCCACGATACCAACAGCCGCGCCCAACTGCACCGGCCGGTTGAAACCTAAATCGTAACCGTAACATTTGGCGCAAACGCCTCTGGTCAGGGTACAGCGAAGCACAGTGCGGACCTCAACTTGATCCGTGCCTGATTTATCAATTTTTTCCGCCAATTTATCGTCGATATAAGCGCCGGCTTCTGCAAAAACTTTGCCATCCGTACCAGTCACGTCATTTGCCAGTACGCGGCCAAAAATTCTGCGAGCCAAAGGGCGTCCCAGTGCTTCGGATGAAGCCCTGGTGATCAATCGTCCTTCTTTGATACCGCAATCGTCGGCATTTACCACCAAATCCTGCGCCACGTCCACGAGACGGCGGGTTAGGTATCCCGCGTCTGCGGTTCGAAGCGCGGTATCGGTCATACCTTTTCTGGAACCGTGAGTGGAAATAAAATATTCCAAAATATTCAAGCCTTCTTTAAAAGAATCTCTGGCAGGAAGTTCGATAACGTCTCCGGCCGGGTTGGTCACCAAGCCTTTCATGCCAGCCATCTGCGCTATCTGCGACACCGATCCTCTGGCACCGGAGTTAACCATCTGATACACAGTGCCGTATTCATCCAGGGTGGTGGTGACGGCTTCGGTGACTTTATCGCGAACCTGGGCCCAGATTTCAATCACGCGATTTTGTCTCTCTTTGCTTGTCAGCAAACCTTGCTGATATTGCTCAAAAGTTTTCAAGACTTCTTCGTCGGCTTCTTTGAGCAGCTGTGCTTTCACTGCGGGTACTGACAAATCGCCCATGCCCCAGGAAATTCCGGAGCGGGTGACGTAATAGAATCCGACACGCTTGATGTCATCCAGTAGCTGGGCAGTGCGTTCAATTCCGAAATCCCGGTAACAAATCTGAACCACTTTCTGCAGAGTTTTCTTATCCATAGTTTCGTTTACGAAACGCATTTCTTCGGGCAGGACTTCGTTGAACAACACGCGGCCCACACAAGTTTCCTGCAAGCCTTTGTTGCCCCAGTTTTCGCCAAATCGGATTTTCACTTTGGCCTTAAGGCTGACAATTCCCGACTGATAAGCCAAAATCGCTTCCTGCGGGGAGCCGAAATTCTTGCCTTCACCCAGTTCATTTGGATGAATTCGAGTCAGCCAATAACAACCCAAAACCATATCCTGGTTTGGGCCCATGATTGGTTCTCCGGAAGCTGGCTTGAGCAAATTCCGGGCAGACAACATGATCGAGCGGGCTTCTTCTTGAGCCGCGGCGGTAAGCGAAACGTGGACAGCCATTTGGTCGCCGTCAAAGTCTGCGTTGAAAGCCGGACAAACTAACGGGTGAATTTGTATGGCTTTACCTTCGATCAATACCGGCAGAAATGCCTGGAATCCAAGTCGGTGCAGAGTTGGAGCGCGGTTGAGCAGCACATAGTGCTCCTTCGTAACTTCTTCCAAAATATCGTAAACTTCGGTTCGGCCCTGTTCGATCAATCGATTAGCCGAACGGACATTATGAGCGTATTCCCGCTGAATTAGCTTCGAAATGACAAATGGTTTGAACAATTCCAAAGCCATTTTTTTCGGCAACCCGCATTGATGTAATTTCAAATTCGGTCCGCCGACAATAACCGATCGGCCGGAATAATCCACGCGCTTACCAAGCAAGTTTTGGCGGAAACGGCCCTGCTTTCCTTTCAACATATCTGCCAAGGATCGCAACTTGCGTTTTTGCCCGGTAGAAGCCGTGACTTCTTTGCCGTGGCGGATGGAATTATCAATCAGCGCATCCACAGCTTCCTGCAACATGCGCTTTTCGTTGCGGGTGATGACTTCCGGAGCGCCAATTTCGAGCAATTTTTTCAAACGGTTGTTGCGGTTGATGACTCTTCGGTATAAATCATTCAAATCTGAAGCGGCAAAGCGTCCCCCATCCAACTGTACCATCGGGCGCAGGTCCGGCGGAATCACCGGCAAGTTGGAAATAATCATCCATTCGGGTCGGATGCCAGCCTTGATCATGGATTTGACCAGTTTCAAGCGTTTGATCAGCTTGCGCTTATTTACGCCCTCGGCAGTTGTCAGTTCTTCTTGCAGTTCCTGGAACAATTTTTCCAAATCAATTTCTTCTACCAATTGGGTAATAGCCGCAGCGCCGATTCCAGCCTGGAACACCGGTCCGTATTTGAGCGACAAATCCCGGTATTCCAGTTCCGAGATAATCTGATATTTCTTGATTCCTTTAAGTTCAGATCTGGCCAGATCGCGGATGGATTCTAGATGCTCCAATTCTTTCGCCCACATGTCGCGGACACGCATCACTTCTGCGTCTTCTTTGGCTTCCTTCAGATCCTTGTCTTCTGTTTCCTGTTTTCTGCTTCCTGCTTCCTTACCTTGTTTAATCAATGTCTCGTATCGTGTTTCGATTTCTTTTTTCTTGGCCTTAAATTCGCGCTCAATCTGCTCCATTATCCCGGCTCTGGCATCTTCGTCCACGCTCGTCACCACGTATGCTGCAAAGTAAACAACTTTTTCCAGTTCCTGAACCGACAAATCCAAAACCAAACCCAGTCGGCTGGGTACGCCGCGTAAAAACCAGATGTGTGCGACTGGAGCCGAAAGCGCGATGTGTCCCATACGCTCGCGTCGGACTGCGGCCCTGGTCACTTCGACGCCGCATTTGTCGCAGATAATACCTTTGTAGCGGATACGCTTGTATTTACCGCAATAGCACTCCCAGTCTTTAATCGGGCCGAAAATTTTCTCATCAAACAATCCGTCTTTTTCCGGGCGCTGGGTGCGGTAATTGATGGTTTCCGGCTTGGTTACTTCCCCGTATGACCAATTCAAAATATCCTGGGGGGAAGCCAGTTTGAGTCGCACCGCTTTGAACTCTTCAGTTTGGGTAGGCATTGCTATGATTGCTTAATGATTACTTTTCTTCTTTTTCTTGGATTTGGATTCAGCCGCTAATTCAGCTTCCGGCAATTTTTCATCGGTCGTGGCGAGTTCCTGCACTTCTCCGGCAGCAGCAGTTGCTTCATCTTCGTCCACGCTGATATTTTCACCAACCAATTCCACATTCAAACACAATGATTGTAATTCTTTGACCAATACGCGGAAGGATTCCGGGACGTTTGGCTTTTTGATTGCTTCGCCTTTTACGATTGATTCATAAGTCTTGGCGCGTCCGACAACGTCGTCGGATTTGATAGTCAACATTTCTTGCAAAGTATGTGCGGCACCGTATCCTTCCAGAGCCCAAACTTCCATTTCTCCAAATCTCTGGCCGCCGAATTGCGCTTTACCGCCCAAAGGCTGCTGGGTGATCAATGAGTAAGGGCCTGTCGATCTGGCATGCATCTTATCGTCAACTAAATGATGAAGTTTGAGCATGTAGATGATTCCGACAGTAACTTTTTCGACAAATGCAGTGCCCGTTTTGCCATCATACAAAGTAACTTTGCCGTTTTCCGGATAGCCCGCTTTGTTAAGTTCGGATTTTATGGTTTCTTCCGGTACTCCGTCCAGAACCGGGGTGGCAACTGTGTAGCCTAATTTCTTCGCAGCCAAACCTAAATGAGTTTCGAGAATCTGCCCGATATTCATACGACTAGCAACACCGAGGGGATTTAAAATAATGTCGACTTGGCGGCCATCTTCCATAAACGGCATGTCTTCCACCGGAATAACTTGAGAAATGACACCTTTGTTGCCGTGGCGTCCGGCCATTTTGTCTCCGACTTGAATTTTTCGAAGCACCGCTACTGAAACTTGGATGGATTTGATCACTCCAGACGGCAATTTGTCGCCCTGTTCTCGTGAAAATTCGCGGATATGTACAACTTTGCCGTATTCACCGTGTGGGAGAGTCAGGGAGGTATCTTTGACGTCTCGGGATTTTTCACCGAAAATCACTCGGAGCAATTTTTCTTCAGCAGTTAGATCAGTTTCTCCCTTTGGGGTGATCTTACCGACCAAAATATCGCCGGCTTTGACTTGAGCGCCGATGCGGACAACTCCGTATTCATCCAAGTCTTTCAATTTTTCTTCTCCGACATTCGGAATATCGCGGGTAATAATTTCGGGACCAAGCTTAGTGTCGCGAACATCGATTTTGAAATCTTCGATATGAATGCTTGAGTAGCGGTCATCCTGAACTACTTTGGACGAAACCAAAATCGCATCTTCGTAGTTGCCGCCTTCCCAAGACATAAATGCGACTAACATGTTTTGACCAAGCGCGAGCTCTCCTTTATCGATAGAAGCTCCGTCAGCCAAAGGATCACCGGCTTTGATCTCCTGCCCCTTGCGGACAACCGGGTGTTGGTTGATAGAGGTAGAGGTATTGGATCGCACGAATTTCAAAAGCGGGTATTCTTTTTTCTTGCCGTTCTTCTCTAAAACGACAACGCGTTCGCTAGTAACTGACGCAATTGTTCCATCCGCTTCGGCAATCAATACTTGTCCTGAATCATAAGCGGCCTTGCCTTCCACGCCAGTGCCAACCACAGGAGCTTCCGGTTTGATACAAGACACGGCTTGGCGCTGCATGTTTGAACCCATCAAGGCGCGGTTAGCATCATCATGTTCCAAGAAAGGAATAAGCGACGTGGTAACAGAAATAATTTGTTTCGGAGAAATTTCCAAATAATTAATATCATCCGTTGCGGCAATCGAAGGTTCGCCGTGCACTCGGACAGAAATTCGATCATCGGTGAAGTACCCGTCTTCGTTGATGCGAGTGGTTGCTTGTCCGATAACGACAAATTGCTCCTCGTAAGCGTCCAGGTAAGTTACATCGTCGGTGACTTTAGGCTTGATTCGGACTGTTGCCAAAGTTTTGTTCTTCGCCAAGGCTTCGGCTTGTTCTTTGGTGATTGTTTGGCCGATTTCAACAATAGAATCGCCTGATTCAGCTTTCAATTCCGTAATAGCAATGTGCCCGACTGCGCTTTTGCCATCATTTGGCACGGCATTTAGCACAACTCGATACGGTGTTTCGATAAATCCGAAGTCATTGATGCGAGCAAAAGTTGCCAAATGCGCCACCAGACCGATGTTTGGTCCTTCCGGGGTGGTAATCGGACAAAGACGGCCATAATGCGAGCGGTGCACGTCTCGAACTTCGAATCCTGCGCGTTCTCGGGACAAGCCGCCCGGGCCAAGGGCTGACAATCTTCGTTTGTGTTCCAATTCAGCCAAAGGATTGGTCTGGTCCATGAACTGTGAAAGCTGAGAGGATGAGAAAAATTCCTGAATTACGGCGACAATCGGACGGACATGGATAAGCTGAGCCGGAGTTACGGTTTCGATGTCAGCCAAACTCATGCGATCCTTGGCAATTCTGCTCATTCTGGCTAACCCTACTCGAAATTTCTGTTGGATGAGCTCTCCGACCGCGCGTACGCGGCGATTGGAAAGATGATCGATATCGTCCCAAGCTTCTTGGCTGTTGTTGAGACGGATAATTTCGCGAATAATGTCAGTCAGGTCTTTTTTAGTCAAAATCATATCTTCGCGGTCAGTGACATTTAGTCTTTGATTGAGTTTGTAGCGGCCGACTTCGGATAAATCATAGCGGTCCGCGTGGAAAAACATAGCTTCAATCAGCGATCTGGCATTATCTACGGTTGCCAAATCTCCCGGTCGGATCCTTTTATAAACTTCTTTAAATCCTTCGTCAGCGGTCTTGGACGGATCCTTGTCTAGAGTAATCTGCATATAGCGCATATCCGGATTGGTATCGACATCGGCCACGGAAGCCAAAATTTCTTCATCCGAAGTATAGCCAAAGACGCGAAGCAAAGCCGTGATTGGAATGCGTCGTTTGCGGTCAATTTTTACGCTCATAACACCATTGTTATCAGTGTCAATTTCCAGCCAAGCACCGCGATTAGGAATAATTTTTGCTCCGTACCAATTGCGCCCTCGAGCCATTTCGCCGGTAAAAAACACGCCGGGCGATTTAACTAGCTGAGAAACCACGACGCGTTCTACCCCATTGATAACAAAAGTCCCTCTGGGAGTCATCAGCGGAAAATCACCCAGATAAACGTCCTGGGTTTTGGTCTTGCCTGTGACTTTATTAACTAATTTAACTGAAACGTAGAGAGGGGCTTCAAAGGTGGTGTTTCGATCTTTCGCTGTTTTTTCGTCGTATTTTGGCTTATCCAAGTAATATTCGCCAAAAAATAACTCCAAATTCTTTCCTGTGAAGTCTTTGATGGAGTTAATTTCGCCGAAGAGCTCGGCCAAACCCTTATCCAAAAACCATTTGTATGATCGAAGTTGAGATTCAATCAAATTCGGCATTTCCAGAACTTCTGAAAAACCGGTAAAGTACTTCCGCACTCCCCGATGGCGAGACGGAACCTGCAAATTTAGGCTTAGATTAGCCAAATTTCTTTTTTGAGGCATAAAATAATCTCTCTTTTTGCACATATACAAAAAGAGCCGCGGTTGGCTTATTTCTTATGAAGTTGTTGTATCACATTCCTATTGTAGTCAATATAGGAAATTTGTCAAATCCCTGTATGCGTCCACCCATCTTTGCACTCTTGGGGTAATTGATTAAGGTTCTCTTGGATGAATTGTACCGGAGTTAGTTTGTTTTTAAAAGCGAAGTGCACCCTTTTGGTGTTGTACCAAATTAAATAGTCCATCATTAACGGATTGAAGCGGTCAGGTTCTATGAGTTTGTATGCATGATAGTCAATGAACTCTTCCTGTATGGTTCTGTTGAATCTTTCACAGTGAGCGTTCATTTTGGGACTTCTTGGGTAGGTGCGGTAATGTGGGAGATTTAGTTGCTGTAATTTATCACTGAAATGCTTGGCAAACTCACTGCCGTTATCCGTTAAGACAAAAGTCATGGGCACGGGAAACACCTGCTGACAAATTTCGAAAAATTCACTAGCAGCTAATGATGCGTGGCTTGTGGTACTCCAGGCGAAAGCAAATCGGCTGTAAATATCCTCAAAGGTAATGATGTACCGTTTATGCCCCCAAATATGCTTAACAACAGTATCAAGAGCTACGCAGTGGCCTGGATATTGTGCTTTGAAATCCTTGGGTTTCTTAAGGTTTTTACGACCAGTCCTAGCATGGACTTTAATCTTTTTGGGGTAGATTCGTAATCCCCCGAGATCATGTATTAGACGCCCAATGGTTGGGATTGAAGGGCAATCATAATTGTGGTTGGTACAAAACTCTGCGAGCAAGGGGTGAATTTTATCTTTACCAAGATTAGGGTGCTCTTCCCGAATCTTTTGAATTTCTTCAAGTATTGGTAATGCCCACAATCGTCTTCTGCTAGTGTGTGGTTTGCGGCTCTGTTCATTTAAGGCCATAACGACTTTACCGCCCTTAATGAACTTTTGTTTCCATAGAAACAGAGTCCTACGGCTAACCTTAAAGGCATCTTGAGTGGCTTTGAGTCCATGTTTTTCCCAGAAGGTTAAACATCTGGCTTTGTGGAGAGCTTTTGGTTGAATCATATACGCATAGCGTAGCGCCGATTCATACACTCGGTAAAATCCCTTCATTCCTCTGATTTTTGATTGGATGCGCATACTTAAACACTCCCTAGTTACCTAAAGGAGTGCAATATGTATGTGAGCTTATGCAATCCCTAACCTCTACCAAAATTCGGTTTTGTCCGGGGATGAATCAAAGCTGCAAAAATCAGCAGCAAAATCCCCAAAATAGTCACTATGTATGTCAGCGGCATATGATCCGCAACTAAACCCACCAGCACAGTTGGGAGTGTTCCTGCCATCTGAAGCAGCACATAGAGCGAACCATAAACTCGGCCGCGAATGTTGGATAAAGCATGAAGCTGCAGGATGGAGTGGCTCGGGGCAAATATATGAGCATTAAATATGCCCAAAATAAAGCCCAAAATCGTATAATATAGATAGCGGATACTGAAATGCTCGATAAATGACAGCAAAATCAGGACTACACCCATACCGATAAATCCGAACAAAACCAATCTTTGCTTGGAATAAGTTTTTTCTTCATAAGGCAACAGCAACGCCCCTGTCAAAATCCCCAATCCCAAAGGAGCAATTACAAATATAGGGCCTGTGTTCAAATCCACCCCGATTGCCTCTTTCATGAATGCCGGCGCGATTGTTATAACCATGCCGTTAATAATCTGGATCGACACCAAACTTAAAAGCGGGTAATGCAAAATTGTATTGTTCCAAAAATATTCGATTCCTTCTTTAAATTCGCTCCAAACTTGTGCCAAGCTATGTTCGGTTTCGATTTCCGGGTGAATCGGCGGGAGGCTTAAAGTCGCGAGCCCGGCAATTATCAAAAGTGCGACTCCGGCGGCAAATGGCGCGGCTTGGCCGAGCGATGATGACAGAGGGCCTGCGATAGCGAAACCCAAAATTAAAGCGCTGCTGTTCGTAAAAGCAAAGTAGCTATTGGCCGTCAGCACCTGATTTTTTGAAACTAAATTGGGAATGGTCGGAGCTTCGACCGGAATGTAAAATTGATTCAGCGAAGAATAAAGAAATGTGATCAAAACCAAACCCCAGAAATGCCCGCCAACAAAAAAATACAGCGCAATTGTGGCGGCTTGCAAAAAATTAGTGGAAGTCAGGAGCAGCCTGCGATCAAATTTGTCTGCATACACGCCGCCAAGACTGCCAAAAATAACAGTGGCCAGCCCGAAAGCGACGATAATCAACGAAACCGAAAAAGTAGATCCGGTTTGCTGGAAGACCTTGATTAAAATTGCAAAACTTAAGATATAATTGGTCAGCTGCGAGGTGATCTGGGAAATCCAAAGCTTAACAAAATTTTGGTTTTTCAAAACCGAAAAATAAAGTTTCAGATCAGGCATATTTTTTCTTTGATTTGGTGATATTCGGCTCGGCGCCATAGAACGGTTTAACTGTATCCTGCCCTTTTTGTTTCAGAATCTTATCTATCTCAAGCCTCTGTTTCACCGGAATTATTTTTACCCCCAGTGCATAAGCCAAAGCATTGGCTGCAACCACACCGGTGCGCACCCGGCTAAAAAATCCCGGGCCGACTTTGACTGCAATTTTGGAAATTTGAGCAAAATCTACTTTATTTTTCTTCAAAAATTTCTGGATCTTCTCCGCAAACTGCTCCGCATGGGGTAAAAATTGCCAGCGTTCGGTAATTTTTTTCTTTTCCAGAATCAACGCTATCTCGGCGACGTCGTTATCAGTTGTATCTATGTATAAAATCATCAGGCTATTTCTTTGTGAGAGACTGGGTGCTTCATGCGGTCATTGATACGCACCAGCTTCATCACTTTATCAACCAGGCTTTTCGGATCCAAATCGAATACTATTCTTTTTCGGCCGCGCCTAGCAATAGTCAGAATTCTGTCGATCTCCTCTTCGGCCCCACCGGTGCCGGTCAAAACTCCGACTACTCTTTTATCTTCAAAAGCCGTTGTAAACTCATTCAAGGTGCCGATGCGTCCGCAGATCATGATCACCGCATCGGAAGACCTGGTCATGAGCATGTTGCGTCCCGAATAATCAAAGCCGGTATAGATAATTAAATCCATAAACTTGGTCGGCAAATGATAAGTTTTTGTATGCGCTTGTTTGGATACGGCCGGAGACAGGCCGATCGAAATCCCTCCGGCGGATTTAGCTCCTCTCGTTGCCCAAGCCGGTACCCCAATCGTAGCCCCTGTGATCAAGACAGCTTTATGTAAAGCAATTTGTCGCCCAACTTCATAAGCTTTCCGAAAAGCTCCTTTGGAACAATTATTCAAAGCCGACCCCGAAACCGCTATCTTATACTGCATTTTATTTGATTTTTATTAGGTTTCTTAAATTTCGAGCGTTCTTATAAATATTATACCAAAGCGGGGAGAAAATTATCTCAAAACTGCCGGGAAAGACGACTTCGAATCCGCCAAAACTTTTTTTAAATCTGCTGATGCCTGCCCATGGATGTCTAGGTTGATCCGCCGGGGCAATACCCCCGAAATCGTAGAAGCTCAGCCCCGCGGCTTTCGCAATTTTGATAGCAATCCAGTGCAGCACATAAGGCGCCATGGCTTCTTTATTCGTGGACGAAGATCCGCCGTGAAGATACGTTGCGGTAGAGCCAAACATGGTCAAAAGCATGCAGGCCAGGGGTTTGCCATTGTATTCGGCAATCAAAATTTTCAAATTTTTCGGCGTCAAAGTTTCCCAAATCTGCCAATAATAATTTTGCGGATGCAGTCTAAATTTATTTCGGCCGGCAGTTTCCAAAAACAATCGATACACCTCCAATAAATCTTCTTTTTTGCCTTCCCGTACAGTTACACCTTTGCGTTGTGATAAATTGATATTATATCTGGTCTTTGGTTTCATTCCGGCCAGCAAAGCTTCTTCGCTTTGCGTTAAATCCAAAAGCCAATTATTGGTCGGTTGGGTTTCTTTTGCCGCTTTGGGCAAATTTACTTTTTCATTGGGTTCAATCCTGGCAAATACAGTACTATGATCCTCGGCCCCGATTTTTTTAAGATCCAAAATTGCGTCGGAAACTGCTCCCAGCGGGCCCCGGCCGGAGTACAAATATTTTTTTCCGGCCATCAGAGGCAGCTCCACGACTTGGTTTACATAATCTTTCGTGACGAATCTGTAAACTTTAAATCCCAAAGACTTCTGGAATTCTCCCCAATCCCAAGACTGCAAAATCGACCCTCCGAGGTCGATTACTTTCTTGTCCCACTGATCTTTGGTCAACTGGCTGGTCATTTCTGCAATGCTTTCAGCGCCAACTTAATTTTATCCTGAATAGATTTAGATTCCGGAATATTTTTCAGCGCTTCTCTGGCCTGCTGTTCTTTGTAGCCCAAGGCTATCAAAGCCTCCAAAGCTTCGGTATGCTCCTGCGCCATCGGCGTGGCGCTCCCCAGAGCTTTCATTTTTTCCCGCAATTCGACAATTACACGCTCTGCTGTTTTGGTTCCGATTCCAGAAACTTTCTTAAACAATCCTGCGTCCCCGGAGGCGATCGCGGATTTGATCATTTCCAAAGATGACACAGACATAATACCCACCGCAGATTTGGGGCCGACCCCGGAAACTGTCAAAAGCATTTCAAAAAATTCCAATTCTGCCATAGTCGAAAAACCGTAAAGCGAAATCTGGTCTTCACGCACATACGTGTGAGTGAAAAGCAAAACATCGCTGCCAATTTTTGCTTCCAGCAACAAACCCGGGATTACAAAAATTTTGTAGCCTACACTGTTTGCTTCAACAATCACGAAATTGCCGGCTTTCTGGGTAATTTTGCCTCGAATTGATCCGATCATATATCAATTATACCTGTGATTTATCCAAAAGAAAAACGCCTGAACGTGGGCTTCAGGCGTTTGGCAAATTCAGCCTTATAGTTTGTACGGTCTGCATGTGGGATCATGCTGACACCGCTGCTGCAGCCCAAAATTATGATGCATTCCCCATATGTGAAAAGGAATCACAGCTGCCGGAGCCAGCCACCAAATTTTCTTCAGTGCAGGGTTCTCGGACCGACGCATATACGAAGCAATTCCCATGACCGCAGTGTCAAATCCGGCTCCTGCCGGATAAGCCATTGCCGGGCCCCTGTGGATGAACGGAGCTGCAAACGGGTTGGCTTCGTCACAGGCCGGACACCACTCTCTTTGCGAAAGAAAGGTGCTGTAGGTATCGGTGGCCGTCGCCGCGAACAAGCCTGTGCCAAGTAGTGTGAATTTCCAATCAAAAACCTTGGTCGACTTGGTTTCCTTTGACTTAGTCGCAGCCGAAACTCCCGAATCCGATGCCTGGGCAAATATCGAGCCAGGTGCCGCTAGCAAAAGACAGGACAAAACCCAAAACCTCATAGAGCCTCCTCGAACTTGGCGTAAGTTTAACCTCTATACAAGTTTTGGGCAAATTTGCTAAAATACAATTTGATATGGCGTTTAAACTAACTTCAAATTTCAGACCATCCGGGGATCAGCCTTCAGCAATCGATAAACTGGTATCTGGACTTAACAAAAAATATCGCTACCAAACTCTTCTGGGAGTTACTGGCAGCGGCAAGACTTTCACTATGGCCAATGTCGTGCAAAAAATCCAAAAACCGACATTGATAATTTCACATAATAAAACTTTGGCGGCCCAGCTGGCTAGCGAATTCCAGGACTTCTTCCCCGACAACGCGGTCCACTACTTTGTCTCCTACTATGACTACTATCAGCCGGAAGCGTATATTCCGCGCAGCGATACTTACATCGAAAAAGAAACTGAAATCAACGAAGAAATAGATAAGCTGCGAAACGCGGCCACCCAAAGCCTACTTTCCCGCAAAGATGTTTTGATAGTCGCCTCCGTGTCTTGCATCTACGGCTTGGGCTCTCCCGGCGATTATTTGGAATTGTCTATCCCGCTTAAAGTCGGAGAAAGCATTAAGCGCGACAAATTTTTGCGAAGACTTACGGATCTGCAATTTACGCGTAATGATATAAATTTAACGCGCGGCACTTATCGAGTCCGCGGCGATACAGTCGAACTTATCCCCGCTTCCGCTGACAAAATTTTCCGCATTAACTTCTTCGGCGATGAGATTGAGCGCATCGGCGAGCACGATCCGCTGACCGGCGAGGATTTCGGCACGCATCAGGAACTGACAATCTTCCCCGCCAAGCATTTCGTCACTCCTCGTGAAAAGATGCTTAGAGCCATTGAAAACATCCGCGCGGAACTAGCGGAACAAATCAAATATTTCAAATCCCAAGGAAAGGAAATCGAAGCGCAGAGAATCGAACAACGAACAAATTTCGACATTGAGATGATGCTGGAAACCGGCTTTGTTTCCGGCATCGAAAATTACTCTCGCCACCTTGACTTCCGCAAACCGGGAGATCCGCCTTCTACTCTCTTGGACTATTTCCCGGATGATTTTTTGTTATTTATTGACGAATCTCATATTACTTTGCCCCAAATCTCGGGAATGTATCTGGGCGACCAATCACGAAAAAACACTTTGGTGGAATACGGCTTCCGTTTGCCTTCGGCTATGGACAATCGGCCTTTGAAATTTGAAGAATTTGAGAAAAAAATCAACCAAACTATTTTCGTATCGGCCACACCCAAAGCTGATCGTGAGATCAAAGTCTCCAAGCAGGTGGCCGAGCAGCTGATCCGTCCCACCGGGCTTCTGGATCCGGAAATCGAGATCCGGCCGAGCAAAAATCAGATCGATGACCTGATGGAAGAAATCCAAAAAAGGGTCAAAAAGAAACAACGCGTGTTGGTTACAACCCTAACCAAAAATATGGCCGAGGAATTGACGACGTACCTCAATGAATACCGAATCAAAGTCCAATATTTGCACGCTGATATCGAAACTCTGAAGCGCTTGGAAATTTTACGAGATCTAAGACTGGGGGTTTATGATGTGGTGGTAGGCATCAACCTGCTGCGGGAAGGTTTGGATCTGCCAGAAGTGTCTCTGGTGGCAATTTTGGATGCGGACAAAGAAGGTTACTTGCGATCCGATACTTCGCTTATCCAAACCATGGGCCGGGCCGCCAGGCACGTCGAAGGACACGTCATCATGTACGCAGACAAGATCACGGGATCCATGCAGCGCGCAATGGATGAAGTCGCCAGGCGTCGGAAAATTCAGGAACAATATAACAAGGAGCATGGTATTACTCCTCAAACTATCATCAAACAGATCAAAGAAACCCGGCTGGCCGGCAAAAAAGCCGAAGAAGAAAGAAATAAAGAACTATCAGAAATCGATGTCACCAAAATGAGCCGGCAGGATTTAGCTTACTTAATCGAAGAGCTGCGCGACCAGATGGATATGGCCTCAAAAAATTTAGATTTTGAAAAAGCCGCCTCAATCCGCGACCAGATCACGGCAATCCGAAACAAAACCCGCCGCAAGCGGCACTGATAACGATTGACAGATCCCGGCAAATTTGCTAGGATTGTGTGTCAAAGGAGGACAAATGCGACAAGTAAGAGAACACGTTCTTGTGCTTGAAGAAAATCTATTCAAAGATACGCTTCATGCCTTGCGACATTTGTCGCTGAAGCTCCCAGATTTGCAATTTGTTGACAGGGGAATTGTCTACCTCTTCGGCACCAGACTTGCTCAAAGACTTAGCTCAAAATCTTTCGTCACGGTGGACGAATTCTGGGCTGACATGACCTATGAAGTGGGCACGTTCCATAAGAGCATCGATATGTGCCGTCGCCTCGGCAACATGATTCCCCAGATCATATCGGCTCTCTTCGGAAAAGACTATCCGGAATTTGAGGAAGCGCTCATGGGCTTCTTCAATCACAATCACGTTTCTCGCTTCAGCAGATCGGTTCACTGAACCGGTCTGTTTTTTTACCCTTGAAATGTTTAGAAATTTCTGATATTATTCTGGGGCTTGAGTTAAGAATAACCGTGTCCTTATTCCTAATTCATAATTCCTAATTCATAATTCAATCCCATGCCCAACACTAAATCCGCCATGAAAGCCATGCGCCAAAACATCAAGCGCAGGAAAATCAATCTGTTACTTTTGGAGTCAATCAAAAAAACGAGCAAATCCGTGCGCAAAGCCGCCACTGCTGGCAAGAAGGAAGATCTCAGCAAAGCTCTGGCCGCTGCTTACTCTGCGCTGGACAAAGCCGCCAAGAAGCATGTGATTCACAAAAACAATGCTTCCCGCTCCAAATCCCGCCTCGCCGCATTAGTTGCTAAAGCTTCCAAATAATTTAGACAAATAAAAAAACCACTTCATCGAAAGATCCTGAAACAAGTTCAGGATGGAAACTGGGGTGGTTTTTGTTTTATTTAATTTCGAATTTTTCTAACTTGCTACCGTCGTTATTAAAATAAAATATTCCGTTCACTTTCTTGCCTTTTAGAACTTCTGGCAGCCAGTGCGGATCGTCGACCCACATCTGTTCAAATGGCAGATGATTCTGCTCAAACCACTGCGGCCGCATCTCTTGGGTTTCTATTGGCTCTCCTTGCCACCTTCTGATAACAAATAAATAAGCTTGAATGTCCCAACTCGGATTTTCGTTAAAATAAAAGGTTAACAGGCCCATTGGCTCCAAATCTTTTTCCGCAACTTTCACAGTACCTTCTTCAAAAATTTCCCGCACTGCCGCTTGCTCCATTGTCTCCGGCTCTTGAACTTTGCCGCCATAACCATTCCATTTGCCCTCTCCAAATCCTCGTTTCTTCATCGCTAGTAAAACTTTATCATCCTGCACTAGAAAACATAGGTTAGAGGTCCTCATACTTTTATTTTTTCCATTTCCGACCAGTTGGGGCCGAACTTGGCTTCCACGACCACCGGCACTTTAAGTTTATAAACTGATTCCATGATTGGCTTAAGCTTTTTAGCCCAGTCTTTCTCACTCCCCTCTGGCACTTCGAACACCAATTCGTCGTGTACAGTCAAAAGCATTTCCAATTTCGGAAATTTCTTATCAATTTCAATCATAGCCATCTTCATCATATCCGCGGCCAACGACTGAATGGGCATATTGACCGCTTGCCGCTCTGCACCCGAGCGAATCGCAAAATTGCTGGCATGGATATCCGGGAAATATCGGATGCGGCCCAAGGGATTTGTCATAAAGCCATCTTGGTGAGCCATCTGAATCAAACCTGCGATATAAGCTTTGAGCTGCGCGAATGTTTCATAATATTTTTTGATGTGTTCGGAAGCTTCTTCTCGGCTCATTTCAGATCGCTCGGACAGACCAAATGCAGACACGCCGTAAAGAATACTGAAATTTATGGTTTTAGCATCGCGCCGTTGTCTGGGACTAACTTTATCTTCCGCCACGCCGAATATTCTGGCCGCAGTACCGGTATGGTAATCGCCGCCGGATTTGAAAATTTTAACCATTTCAGGATCGCCCGACAAAGAGGCTGCGATTCGGAGCTCGATCTGCGAATAGTCCAACGACAGCAACGACTTACCCTTATCTGGAACAAACGCTTTGCGCACTTCGTTGCCTAAGTCTGTTTTTATGGGGATATTCTGTAAATTTGGATTCAGCGAAGACAGCCTGCCGTGCGCAGAAATCGTTTGATTGTAAGTCGTGTGGATCCGGCCGTCTTTGCTTGCCAGCTGTGGTAAGGTATCGACGTAAGTTGATTTAAGCTTGGTTAATTCCCTGTACTCAAAAATCAAATCAATAATCGGGTGAAGTCCCCGCAGTTTTTCCAGCTGCTCGGCGCCGGTTGAGAGCGCCTTGGTCTTTCCTGTTTTTTTGATATTGTCAGTTGGAATCTTTAGTTTTTCAAACAAAATTTCCCGCAGCTGAATCGGTGACGCGATGTTAAACTCACCCTTGGCTTCTTTATGGATAAGCTTTGTCAGTTCTTCAATGCGCTTCGTTAACTTTTTGTTGAGGGCAATCATCCATGGCAGATCGAGCTTTACTCCCCTTTTCTGCATCTTTGCCAGCACATCGACGAGCGGCAATTCGATATGCTCATAAATTTTAGTTAAATTTTTCTCTTTCAAATCTTTCGCCAACAAATCCCAATCCGAGGCTTCATAGTTTCGGCGTCCCGGATCGCATAAGTAGGCCGCTATCAATGCCTGCTGCGAATTTTTGATCAGCGCATTAGGTTTGCTATTTATTTTGGGAGCAACCAACTCGGGCTGGACTTGTTTGGCTTCAGCCTGTTTGGATAATCTCGGCAATCTGGCATCCAAAGCCTTAATGCCGATTTTATGCAACAATTCTTTGACCTTCGCTTGGTCATAATCGCCGATCTTAGTGGCTTCGAAATTAAATTCTAAATTATTTTTTTGATTAATAAACGCCAGCTTCTGCGACAAATAGGCCTTGGACTTTCCCTCCTCCAACTTTTTCAGCGTACCCGATTTTAGTTTGCTGCTTTTCTTTTCCACCGCTTCATACACCGCATCCAAGCTGCCAAAATTTTTAATTAATGCCAAGGCTCCCTTCTCGCCGATCCCCGGAACTCCTGGAATATTATCCGAAGTATCACCGCGAATAGCTTTGTAATCCACCCATTGGCTTGGATGCAAGCCATAAATCTGCACCATCTTGTCTGTATCGAAAATTTGAATATCGCTAAAGCCGGTTTTGAATCGGTAAACATGGGTATGAATATCAATTAGCTGCAACAAATCTAAATCACCGGTGACTATAATATTCAAAACGTCTTTTCCGGTTTTATGCGAAATGATTCCAAGAAGATCGTCAGCTTCGTAGCCCGCTTTTTCGTAAATTGGAATGTCCAGTGCGGTTAAAACTTCTTTCAGCTTCGGCAGCTGAAGCGTTAATTCCGGCGGGGTTGGTTTGCGCGTTGCTTTATAATCAGTCGAAAGTGTGTCGCGGAAAGTTTTGCCCGGCATATCGAAAGTTACCAAAGTATGGGTTGGCTTAATATCAACCAGCGCTTTAAATAACATGGACAAAAAACCAAAAATAGCTCCCGTAGGAAACCCTTCGGGTCCGGTCATATTCGGCAGCGCGTGGAATGCGCGGTAAAACAGCGCATGCCCATCGACCAATAGCAGTTTTTTCTTAAAATCCGGCATAAAGTAATGTAATCATACCAAAAAATCGCCACTTGGGCGATTTTTTTAAAAATTACTTTTTAATAGATCATGGGGCCGCTGAAATCCACCAGATCCGGATTGATAGTATTGAGGATTATATATGCCGCAAACAGCAAAGCCAAGCCCAGTAGCGCTGCAAAAATAATTTCTTTACCTTTGGTGACTCGTGAAGCATTTCCAGCGGCAGTCATCCAATAATAACCACCGATAATCACCATAAGCAGAGCTAATATCGCCGCGGCGCCCAAACTCCATATATAGAGTCTACTAACTGCAAGCCCAATTGGTCCGATATCCAGATTAGTTGCAATTGGCTTGGTTTGGCCCTGCTGGTTTGTCACCACGATTTGGGAATTTTGTACGCTTAAAATAATATTTCCTGAATTTGTCGTCACACTAGCCGCATTATTAATTGGATTATTGGCGTTTTGAGTCGACACTGGTTGTCTGGTTTGCAGAGTTTGGCCTTTGGAATCTGTCTCAGTCATCACGATATTGCCGTTATTATCAGTCGCGGTAATAGTAAACGTATTTAATTTGGGATTAAATGTTAGCTGGGGGATACCAAACGAAGCGGATTGAGGACTTTGAGCTGTTGTGAGAATCGGCACAGGGTCAGAAATTTTTCCGGTATTATCAATTGATACGGCATAAACACTGCCGCTATTATTCCCATCCCACCATACCAACAAAGCGGTGGAATCAGGTGGACTGTATTCGACTGAAGAGCTTCTAACCACTCCGGGCTGCGTTATCTGTTTTGGTTGGCCCACAGGAGTCAGAGAGCTCGCATCGAGCTGATACAAATACACGCTGCACAAATCCAAATCAGTCTTGGAGCAACTTGAAACAGTCACCCAGTACTGATTTAACCCGGAATTATAGGCTACGCTCGGCTTAATCAAGAAAGTATTCGCCGGAGCATTAAGCACTGCTTCACTGCCGACTGCCCCCGTGGCATCGACGGTTTTTATGTACACGGTATTGCCATCAGATGAAGGCGCGTCATATGCAATTACAAATTTATTGTTGCTCGAATTGAAACTTAAATCAGAGAGTGTGGCGGATTTATCTCCAACCACGACAAAATCATTTCCTGACATAGTTCCGTCCGCACTTACTAGCCGGGCATAGATATGCGAATCGCTTCCGGAAGGACGGGAATCATTCCAAGTCACCAAGTAGGTGCTGGCAGCCGCATCAAACGAAGCTTGAGGCGATCCAGAATAAGTTTGCGCTCCGCCTTGATCGATTTGAAAACTTGATCCTACCGCAGTTTGAGTCTGGGCATTGATAATTTGTCCCACTATCTGATTATCGCCATTGACATTATCCCCGCTGATGATCAAAACAGTATCAGTGCTTGTGTTGTAAGCACCTCCCAAACCATTTATAGCCACCTGCGTCGTTGTGCTGCTGACTCCTCCGCTGCTTCCCGGAGGCTTGATGAGCCACATCACAGTTTCTTCAAAGTCATGGTCAACCGCGGCGCCGAAATATCCGCGGTTATTATCAGCCGCAATAATCGGAACAAATTCTCCATTTCGCGACGGAGTGGTTAACAATCCTCTGGAAATGATGCTTCCCGTACTATCGACAATAGCGTAAGCATCAGAATTATCACAACAATCGACACCGATAATCCCGAAATAACCGTTGAACGAATTGGCAGCCACGCGCGGGTGCCCCACGCTTGGACCGATAACGAAATCAACACTATCGGTCGGGTCGCAGGCATCCATAATTCGGCCGTGAGTGGTAAAATTTTTATCTTCGTAAATAACTAAATATTTTTGAGTTTTAGGATTGTAAGCAATATCGGTGTTGAGCGAAAGAGCATCGACAATGTGCACATCCATATTTTGCAGCGGCGAATCAGAATACTTAATCACTCCCCATTTTCCGACTTCCCGCAGATCAAATACCGCGCAGTACTCGTTGCGATCGTTGTTCACCGCAACTTTGGGATTCCAGTAACCCTTGTTTGCCACATCGGAAATATCAACGCGATTGGCAATAGTCCCATCTAAATTTATAGTCATCATGCTCAGCGGATATATTTGATCGCCCAAGCCGTCGGAAACAAATACAAATTTTCTATTTCTTGCGTCGTATTGCAGATCTGAAGCTTTATCAGCTCCGGCACTCAAAATAGGATTTTGGCGATTCAATTCAAATGGTGGACTCATCGTACCGTCAGGATAAACAAATCTGGCATAGTCGCTTTCATAAGAAGCGTGGGAAGTATAGACATACCAGATTACCAAAAATTCTGAAGCGTCAGGAGAGTAAGCAACCAGCGGTGTACCAACTCCGGTTTGGTCAGCAGAATTGATGGTAAACACTCCACCGATTGGATTTAAATCCTTGTCCAGTCGCCTGGCCAAAATATCTCCGCTGGATTGATCAAAGCTAGCTGACAACCAAACATTATTTCGACTGTCAAAAGCTAAATCTGAAAACCAACCAGGTTCGGCGGCCACAGGCCCGCTAACCGCAGCCGGAGTTCCGCCGCTTGAAGAGCCGCCGGAACACGCAACAGTCGCTGGCTGGCTTGCACCGGTAATTGCTCCAAAAATTCGTTTATGTTCGGTGGATATGCAACTCCCTAAATCTTTGGTTCCTCCGGATCGGGCATAGGAAAACACTAAGAGTCCCAAAACATTTGGGTCATTATACGAATTTTGGTAAGGAATCGTCTGAATTTGCTGCAGCGTATTCAAATTCGTCCAGGTCCCGTTGCGGTTGTAGCCTTGGACGACTATAAACATCTGCTTGTTGCCAATCCGGCTTTTTTCAGAATTCAGCTGATTGGTTAGAGTCGCGCTAAGCGTGTTGGAATTCTGCTGGGAAGGATCCACATAAGCTTCAATCCCCACGACATCAATATTCGTCGCCTGCCAGCTGTCACCATTCAGAATTTGGTTTGACGTAAAGTTCACAAATATCGGCTTGGAAGAAACACCTGCTTGCGACAATCCAGTATTGAGCGAATCAATATAGCTTTGCAGGGAAGCCTTGTCTAAACTTGGTTCGTCGAATGCATAGACATAATCAACCGAATTCCAATACCTGGATGCCACGTTCATTGAGGAGTTGAAATAAGTAGTTTGCGATGGGTCAACCGGTTTATAAATAATCCGCTGCCCTGCTGCTACCGCAGCAGAAAAAGCAGAGTCCAGTCCAGCCGTATCGTTCGTGCCATCAGTAGGACGAATCCAGCTTTCCGCCAAAATTATAGTTGTGTTGTTATAGTCTTTGACTTCATTGATATAATTTCCGTATTGGCCCAGCGCGAAATAATAACCGAACACCATACTGTGACTTGCTGCTGGCAAAGTCCCGGCTTGGGCGGAAGCTTGGTTGGGAGATATCGCAAAGATCGATGACAATAAAAAAACGGACGTGAATACTATCACGTACCCTAGGTTAAAAATTCTTTCTAATTTTTGTTTGAGCATGGGCAAATAACAACCAAATACGTTTGGAGTATTTGCGTTAAATTATCTTTTTATTTCAAACTTCTTGACGCTAATTCTTTAGTAATTATAGCAAATTTTGGGCGATTTGTCAATTTTTTAATCTTCCGTGACCCGGAAAACTTCTTCGACATCAGTAATGCCTTCCAAAGCTTTTAGAATCCCATCTTGCGCCATTGTCACCATTCCGTCGAGCACGGCTTGATTGAAAATTTCTGTATTTGTCGCTTCCTTATGAATTAATTTTTCGATCGCTTCATTGATAGTAAAAATTTCATATACGCCGATTCTGCCTTTGTATCCAAGGCCACTGCATTGGTCGCAGCCGGGACTGTGATAAAAAGTTAACTCTTTCGGCACTTTGACTTTGGCCGCGGGCGTTATGGCTTTGAGAATGGCGCTGACATGCTCCAAAATTTTCGGCGCCGGCTGATATGTCGTCTTGCAGTGCGGACAAATTTTTCGCACCAAGCGCTGAGCGATAATGGCATTTATTGCAGGGGCTAATACAAACGGCT
>JADMIO011246904.1_pt1 | contig 26197 bp, 15 predicted proteins | sample 8958161 | NCBI WGS metagenome assembly JADMIO01 (sample SAMN16585339, study PRJNA669376) | soil metagenome | isolation source: Crop rotation soil | place: USA: Cullars Rotation, Alabama | collected 2011 | reverse complement strand
GCGACAACTTGTCCACGTGGAATTCTAAGCTTAGGATCCCAATGTGCTGGAAAGGGCTATCGTCCAAATCCTAATGCGACGCCGCTGCCTAAAGCGGCTCCGGCGGCCGCGCCTGATATGCAACCGATGTGGGCCGTCAACGGGATGATTCGTTGGCCGAAGTCCTACGGCGTGGTTCCAGTCAGTGCCAGTCTCGACGATTCAATAAACAATCGTTGCATATCATTTTATGTGGCGGCCTTAGACCCTCGAACCAACCAGCCCATCCGTGGCGATCATAGCCAGATGTGGAAATCCGATGAGCAGTATCGAGACCATTACGGCCGGCCCTATTACGTCTGCCGCTACGCGCTCAAGCTGCCGGCTAACCGGCAAGTGCGGGTAATCGCGTCCATGGGCGGCGACGGTCTTTTGCCTCAAGCAGATCCCAATCCGCTCTTTCTTACCAAACCCTGGATTGGTGGCGCCGCTGATGCCAAGCCGCCCGCCGGCTCAATGCGTACGTTCACTGGTTCAAAGTACGTGACGCTGAGCCAGGGTGCGCCGCGCGCGAGCCTTGATTTCGAACTAATTTATGCTGCCCCGCGCAGTGACAATCCCCGATGATCGGCGACTAAATTTCTTTGGAGGATATGATTATGAATTCACAGGACAAGGGATCATTGCGGTTGTATGCGACAGGGATGTTCATCGCCGCGATGTTGTTATGCGCTTCAACCAACTTTGCACAAGAACGGTCAAAGGATCGTGATAACCCGACGCTGCTTACCTCGAACGAGCTGAGTGACGACCTGGATGGAAGCAACGATGAGTACTTCTACAAGTTTAGCGCCGGGCCTGGAAAACTGACCATCACGTTTGATGTGACGGCTTCAGGTACGAATGCCGGCGCACATCTCGACCTGTTCGATACCAGCGCCAGATCAATTCTCACAGATGTCCTGGCCCAGGGTGTTGACAGCGGCAGCGAGCGAGTGGTCAAGACTGTTCAACTGGGTAGACTCCGTGACATCGTGATGAGGATTAAAGGCATTAAGTACGGCGACAGCGGCGGCAACGGAGTTTATAAAGTTAGGTTGGACGGAGCCGTCAACTTCAAACCGGCGGACACACCTAAAACTACGTCCTCGCCTACGCCCTCGCCTGAGCCGTCTTCACCAGTCGCTTCCGTCATGTCATCTCCACCGTCTTCTTTTGCCGGCTGCTGGAACTTTACGGGCAAGGGATCATTCGCTTTCAGTTTGGGATGCTTCAAACAAGAAGGCGCCCACGTAACCTTTGAGAATTCAGAATTCGAAGGAACCGTCATCGGCAACACTCTGCGGTTCACGAACAAGACGGGCAAAACGGCACTTGCTTATCTCAGCGGGCACTTTGTGATGGACGCAGGCGGCAAATCGTTCACCGGCGCCGTCAATTCCACCAATAGTCCTGATGAAAACGAGTTTCCCGTTACCGCCACCCTTGGGACTCCGAAGGTTAACAAGCAACCCCAATAAGAACTTGTCTATCTGGCCTGGCCGGGACTTTCCAATCGGCAGGAGACTGTGATGAAAATCTCAATCCTACTTATGCTCTGTTTTTTGGCGGTGACTTGCACGGTGACTCCAGCCAACCTCGCGGTCGAAGCGAAGGCTTTATTCAACAACGACGATGTTCCGGTTTCGTTTACCGGCACTTGGAAAACGATCGCGGGCGGGTCGACGCAGTACACGGTGATCCTCAAGCAAGTTGGAAACGAAGTGACCGGCAGCTATTCGCCGGGCAATGGAAAAATTTTTGATGGGGTGGTTACGGATCGGACTTTGAGTTTCAAATGGACTCAGGACGGAGGTTACGAGGGCACCGCCGAATTCACCCTGGATGCGGACGGTAAAGGCTTTACCGGAAAATCGACGGCCCTCAAGCCGAAAGAATTCAGTGTCACGTGGAATACATATAAACCGCCCGTGTCCTCGTTTGCTGGCACCTGGGACACGATCTCCAGCGGCGCATACCCTATTCAACTTACGATCGTGCAAACCGGCGATAGAGTAACTGGCATTTATCCGAGCCACAACGGAAAGATCGAAGGCACTGTGTCGGGCAGAGTCCTGCGCTTCAAATGGGAATCGGACGGAGGCAGCGGCAGCGGCCGTCTGGTGATGGAGGAATCGGGGAAGGCGTTTAGCGGCACTTACAACAAAGGTGACGATCCTGACGACGTTGAGGCAACCTGGAACGGCCAATTCCGTGTTTCTTTTGCGGGGACCTGGACCTGGATCATGCGCCCCGGCAAAGACAGCCTCACATTTATTTTCAAGTTCCAGCAGAACGGCACCCAGGTAACCGGCTACGGCTTCGATCCCCACAAGGAGACCGAGAAATTTATTTTCAAAGACGCTACGGTCTCAGGCAATACCCTGAGCTTTTCAATCGAGGGCGCCCCCGCGTTCGGCGGACAGTTCGTGATGGCTGACGACGGCAATTCGTTCAAAGGAAGATTTGCATCGAACGACGTGTCGGCTACGTTGACTCGCCCCTAAGTTTACAACGTCGGCGATTGAGTGGAAGCCAAGACTTAGTCGCCCAGATCAACTCGGGTCCACAATTCATTTTGCGAATTGATTCAAGCGCCTCCAGACGGAGTTGGGGCAGTCTGGAGCGCGGCGGTCGCGGTCTTTGCTGACGTAGGAATCTATGGCCGCGCAGCGGCGCTGCTATTCAGTAACGGCCAGTGGATCTGTTATCAACAAACAATACAACCAGGCCTTTGTGTTGATGCAGTATCTCGGGTTACTTGCGGAGAAATCCCAAACAACGCGCCCGATTCGGACTACACGGGATTCGAATTCTGGCTGAATAAACTAAACGCCTTCAGCACCGCCGGCGAAGACGCGCGCGACGCGCCGACGGCGGAACGTCGCGTGCTCCGCGCTCAGATGGTCACTGCCTTCCTAGACTCAACCGAATATCGCAATGCATCAGGCCTAAATCTTCCACGTCATCCGACCAACGGAGTTTCGATCCGGTGCGAGAGCAGCATTAGCCTCACTGCTTCATCATTCGGATAGCTAGACACAAAGAGTTATCAGAAACCCGTTAACTCTGACATCCCTGATCTCTTCGGTGTCGGCAACCCTGCGAACTCTAGCGTCCTCGACCGATTGCTTATAATATGAGCGGGCTCTTCAACGACTGGTCAATCGCGTCACTATTTACAGTGGAAGAGAAGGACGCACTGCCACCCAATACAACTCTGTCGCAATACCGCATCGTCTCGAAAATTGGAGAAGGTGGGATGGGCAGAGTGTATCTCGCGCACGACACCAGGCTCGATCGGAAAGTTGCGCTAAAGATTCTTCCGGCCGAACTGGCCGCGAATCAAGATCGGATGCGGCGGTTTGTGCAGGAAGCGAAAGCCGCCGCCGCCCTCAATCATCCGAACATCGCCCACATTTACGAGATCGGTGAGCACGATGGCGTGCACTTCATTGCCATGGAGTTCATCGGTGGCGTCACGCTGCGCGAGAAGATCCATCAGGAGCATACGGATTTACGAAAGCTGCTGCGATTTCTACAACATGCGGCCGAAGGTCTGGCGAAAGCTCACGACGTCGGCATCGTCCATCGCGATCTGAAGCCCGACAACCTCATGATCACCGGCGATGGTCACGCAAAGATTCTGGATTTTGGTCTGGCGAAGTTGATCGAACAGCAGCACTTGCCAGGTACGAATTCAAGTGAAGTAGCGACCGCCGTGATGCCGCAGCATTCAACCCCGGGCTCGATCATGGGCACGGTCGGCTACATGTCACCTGAGCAAGCGCAAGGTAAAACCAAAGAGATCGATCAGCGCTCAGACATCTTTTCGTTCGGCTGCATTCTGTTCGAAGCGGCGACTGGGAAGAAGGCTTTTGCAGGCGATTCAGTCGTCAAGTCGCTCCACATGGTGATTTATGAATCGGCGCCGCTTCTTGCCGATCTCAATCCCGACGCGCCGGCTGAATTGCAACGGATCGTGCGCCGCTGTTTAGCGAAAGATCCTGACGATCGATATCAATCGATCAAGGAAGTTGCGATCGAGTTAAAGGAGCTGCGCCGCGAACTGGAAAGCGGCGGCCTCGATACCACGGTTCCGCCACCCTTCAGGAATCAGACTGCTGGAGGCGCCGCTTTTGAGACGAACGCGGCGCAAAGTAACGGGGCGGCCCTTAGCGCGCCATCTTCTTCACTTTCGACCCGAGCACCGAGTGAATACCTCGTCGGGACACTTCAGCGTCACAAGCTTGCGGCCCTCGTGGTGCTAATCATTCTAATTGCCGGCGGAGTTGGAACAGCACTCTATCTGCGGTCCCACACGAGTGCGAACACAACTATCAAATCAATCGCCGTGATGCCGTTCATAAATGGCGGCAGCAACGCCGACATCGAATATCTTTCAGACGGCATGACCGAGACCCTCATCAACACTCTGTCGCAACTTCCCGATCTTTCAGTCAAGGCACGCAGTTCGGTCTTTCGTTATAAAGGAAAAGAGATCGATCCGCAGACGGTCGGCAATGAACTGAATGTGCAAGCTATTGTTAACGGAAGAATAATTCAACACGGTGACGATTTGACTCTGTATCTTTCGTTGGTTGATGCGCGCACCGGCAATCAACTCTGGGGAGAACAATACAGTCGGAAACAAGCGGACCTGCTTTCATTGCAAAACACGGTCGCCCGGGATGTCGCGACAAAATTAAGAAACAAGTTGTCAGGTGCTGACGAACAGAAGGTCGCCAGGAACTACACGCAAAATACGGAAGCCTACCAGCTCTATTTGCAGGGACGGTTCTTTGCGAATAAGCGCACGCCGGAAAGCATTCGCAAAGCCATCGGGTACTATCAACAGGCGATCGACAAAGATCCAAATTACGCGCTGGGCTATGCCGGGCTCTCTGATGGTTATGGTCAGCTCGGATATTATGCCAGCGACCCGGCGCCTGAGTCGTTAAGCAAAGCCAGAGAAGCAGCCCTGCGCTCCCTGGCCCTGGATAACAATCTCGCTGAAGGACACAGCGCGCTGGGATTCGTCCTGACCACGGCTGACTTTGACTACGCCGGCGGCGAGCGCGAATACAAACGCGCGATTGAACTCGATCCGAATTACGAACCGTCTCATCACAATCTTGGGGTAATGCTTTTTCGCATCGGCAGGCAGGCAGAGGGGATGGCCGAACTGCGTCGCGCGCTGGAGCTGGAACCTTTTTCACTGGTCGTCAATCGCCTCTACGGTGAGATTCTGGTTTACAGTCGGCGTTATGACGAGGGGCTGGCCCAGCTCAAAAAAACAGCCGAAATGGATCCGAGTTTTACCAGCACCTATTCAGCGCTGGCAACTGCTTACCGATTGATGGGGAACTACGCCGAGAGCGTCGAGTCATATGCGAAGTTGCAGGAGCTAAATGGCCGGCCACAGACCGCTGCATTCGCTCGGGCGAGCTTTGCCGCGGGAGGTTGGCAAGGCTTCCTGCGTGACATGACCAGCCGACGGCCGGAAGGTTTTTCGCCCTCCATGGCCGCAATCTTCTTCGCGCAACTCGGTGAGAAGGACAAGGCGTTCGCCGAACTGAATAAAGCCGTGGACAATCGAGAGTACACGGTTCGGTTTCTCAAGATTGAACCGGGCTTCGACCCTTTGCGTGATGACCCGCGCTTCAAGGAATTGCTGAAGCGCATGAAGTTTCCGGAGTGACGCAAGCTGTTAGCTTGCGAGTTCGAGACCAGGATGGCACGCAGGCTGACAGCTTGCGCTACAAATGAAACGCTGCCCCCAATGTAATCGCGTTGAGACTGACGAAGCGCTCAAGTTCTGTCGTGTCGATGGCGCGACGTTGATTAACGATTCGTCGTCGATTGGTCACGAAGCGGGAACGGCTCAACTTGGTTCGCATCCTGATCCAGGTGAGGTTCACACCAGCATACTTCCGCATACAACCAGTGCCGGAATGAATCGTGAGACCGCCCCGAGGACGGTACTTCAGCCGACGCCCGATCCGATCCAGACCAGAGAGTTAAGCAAGCCGAAGCGACGAAAAGCCGTGATCGCAGTCGCCGTAATCGTGACGGCCGTCGTCGCCGCTACGACTGCTGTGCTGGTCGATGCTTATCGCTCACGAAAAACGAGCGAGCGTGCAATCCAATCAATCGCGGTCATGCCGTTCATAAACGAAAGCGGTAATTCCGATTTGGAATATCTCTCTGATGGCATGACCGAAACGCTCATCAACAGCCTCTCACAGCTTCCCAATCTCTCGGTCAAAGCTCGCAGCACGGTGTTTCATTACAAGAAAAGCGGGGCGACGTCGCAACAGGTCGGGTCGGAATTGTCGGTGCAAGCTGTCTTGAATGGCCGCGTCACGCAGCATGCTGACCAGTTGACCCTGAGTCTGGAGTTGGTCGATGCGCGCACCGGTGATCAGATTTGGGGTGACCAGTACATTCGCAAAGCAAACGATCTGGTCGCTTTGCAAAACCAGGTAGCGCGCGACGTGGCCAACAGTCTGCGCACCAAACTGTCGACGGTCAACGAGCAAAAGCTGACGAAGAAATACACCGAGAACCCGGAAGCCTACAAACTTTATTTGCAGGGTGTTTTCTATTGGAACCAACTCAATAGCGCAAAGGCCATCGAGTATCTTGAGCAGGCGATCACTGTTGATCCGAACTACGCCTTGGCTTACGCCAGTCTCGGCGATGCATATCTGCTGCGGGTAGCGATTACCGGTGAGCGGACTGCGGCAAATGTTGACGAGACATTGTCGAAAGCCCGGCAGGTTGCCGCGAAGGCCCTCGAGCTGGATCGAGATCTACCCGAGGCACATGCGCTGATGGCGCTATTGCTCTTGACGCAGGATCATGATTTCGCCGGCTTCGAACGCGAAATAAACCGGGCCCTTGAGCTCAATCCAAATTACGCGGAAGGTCATCGTCGTCAGGGCCTGCGCCTGTTTTATCTCGGCCATTTCGACGCTGCTCTGGTTGAATATCAGAAGGCATTGGATCTTGACCCACTCTCAAACGTAAGCAACTTTAACTATGCCTTGACCTTTGTATACGCGGGCAGGTACGACGAGGCTGAAGCGCAAATTCAAAAGAACCTCAAAATGGATCCCGGTTTTGCGCTCTTTCACGCGCAAATGGCGATCCTCTATCGAGTCAGGAATAACTACGCGGCCGCGGTGGAAGAAAGGGCGAAGACCAGCGAAATGTCTAACCACCCGGATTTTGCTCGTTTGATGCGGGAAGGTTTTGCGAAGGGCGGTTGGCAAGGGTACCTGCGCGCGGTGGTCACTGAGCTCGAGCAGAGCAAGACTAATCCTTATGGATTGGCAACCGCGTACGCCGAACTGGGCGAAAAGGACAAAGCATTTGCCGCGCTGGAAGCGGTTTACAATTCCCACAGCAACTTTGTGGGTCATTTCAAGACTGATCCACAGCTGAATCCGTTGCGGGACGACCCCCGGTTTGCTGCGTTGCTGAAGAAGTCAGGCTTTCCACAGTGAGACTTGAGCAGGATGAGCGAAGACATTTCCCCCAACTCGACACTTCTGCACTACACGATCGTTTCGCCCACGCAAGCGATGAAACCGGCAGTTATGAAATCTATGTGCAATCGTTTTCGGCGGACGGACAACTCGCTGCGGATAAAAAGACTGTCTTGAAAACCGGCGGGACGGAATTTGAGTTCACCGCGCCGAGACCGCTCTTCAAAACACGGATACTTTCGCCGATCGGCAATTTTCATGAGTTCGATGTGACGCCCGATGGCAAACGCTTTCTCATCGGCACCCTCATCGGCGACACAAAAGCCGCGCCGCCAACGGTGATTATGAATTGGACGGCGTGGTTGAAGAAATGACACTTGCAGCTGGCACCAAACTTGGCCGTTCCGCCCAAATCGGAAACAACCGGAGTGCCGGCTCACGAAACCGGCAGCGAGCAGATTCCCGCCGCAACCATTCGCGCTATGAATACGACTTTTGAATATGCGCCGCGGGCATACGCACCCAACGGCGAAGACGCAATCGATTCTTACTTGCGGGGTGCGCGCAGCAGTCGTCGCCAAATGAAATAAACCGGCACTCCTAAAGCGACAATACCGAGACCGATTGCGGCGCGGCTGATCTGAGTAACGATTGTATTGATCACCAAGGCCGTTGCCGCAACGATAAACAGAAGCGGCGTCCATGGATAACCTGGAACGCGATATGACGACGCACCTTGCTGCTGCTGGCGATAGCGGAAGATGCTCGCCGCACCCAGCGCATAAAAGAGCCATCCGGTAAAGACGACGTAGGTCAAGAGCTGCTCGAACGTTCCCGTCGCTGCGAGCAAGATCGCCCAGGCCGAGCCGGCGATTACTGCGAAGGCCGGAGTGTGGAAACGCGGGTGGACCCGGGCTAGCTGGTGAAAGAAGATTCCGTCACGGGCCATTGCATAGTAGACGCGGGGCGCGGTCAGTGTCAGACCATTGGTCGCGCTGAAAATTGAGATCAAGATGGCCACGGCGACTAACTTCGACGCCGACGGTCCGACCACCTCACTGACAGCGGTCACGGCGATGCTATCCGTTTGCGCCGCCTTTGCCGGACCAAGGGCGGCGAGATATGCCAAATTCGCCAGCAGGTAAATTCCGATCAAAACGGCGGACCCGATGAGAAATGCTCGCGGAAAGTTTCGCTGGGCGTTCACGGTCTCGCCAGCGCTGAAGGTAGCGTATTGCCATCCTTCATACGCCCACAAGACGCCGATCATGGCTAAGCCGACACCCGCTACCAGCGATCTCGATTCGGGATTGATTCCGGCTGACGCAGCTCCGGTCAGTCCATGCCCGAGCGCTAACAGCACTCCGCACATGACCAGAATTGCGATCACTTTGATGGCAGTGGTCCAGCCCTGAAGATTAGCGCTGGTTCTGGTGCCGATGACGTTAACCAGCGTCACCACTATGATCATCGCGATAGCCGATACCTTGGCCATCACCGCAGAGAGCGGAATGATTTCGTTCAGATAGCTGCTGAATGCGACTGCCAGCGTTGCCATCGAGCCGCTGCTAATGACGAAGAAAAGTGTCCACCCGTACAAGAACGCAGGCAGACTGCCGAAACCATCTCGGATGAAGATGTACAAACCGCCGGCCTTTGGATTAGTGGCGCTTAACTCTCCGTAGGTCAGCGCGCCCAGCAGGGAGAGAATGCCACCGGCGAACCAGACCAACATCGCCAATCCGATCTGGCCGTTTGTCTGGCGCAGCACCGCGCTCGGCACAATGAAGATGCCGGAGCCAATGACCGTGCCGATTATCAACAAAACGAGATCGCGCAGGCCGAGCGTGCGCTCCAAGGTCGGAGAATCAATTTTGGTCTGGCTCATTTCTGTTCGCGTGCGGAAAGCAGATAAACGCCGACTGACTGATCATTTCGGGCCACACGATAGAAGTCGGCTGCGAAATAACTAGCTTCGAAAGCAGCGATGAAGGCCGCCCGCGTGGCCTTCCGCCACTTCGTGGCCAGCTGCGGTTGCTCGCGCTGAAGATCGTTAATGCTCCATGGAATTTCTATCGAAAGATGTTGGCTGCCGATTAATTCGGAGATTAGATTTGATTTTGGTTGGCAGCCGGAAGCAACTTGAACCAGGGGCTTGACCGATTCGCTCGACGCTGCTTTTTCGGCGCCGATTTGCAAACGCTCACGGACATGTTGACTGTCGATGAGCCAGGTCACCCATAATCGATCGGTGCCCATCTGATGCAGAAAGCTCGAGGTTGCCTCGCCATAAAAGTCGACCTTGTAACTGTCGGCAATCACGCCCAGCTTTCCAAAATTCAAATGAGCGTTCAGGCTTTGCAGCGGATCAAAGGTCCAGGTGATGCGGTTGATGCCCTGGGCCAGGACCCGCTCTCGTTGGGCCAGCTTTAATTTGAAACCGAGTTGGTGGTTCCGATACGCGGGCCGCACCGCCAACATGTGTGAATGATGAATCACCTGGCCATGTTCATAACCCGGAAACCCGTAGACAAACCCCACGAGTGACGGTCCGTCATAGGCCCCGACCAACACTGCGCCGACGGCTCGCGTCGCCACCAACATCGTGAGCGGAGCGACATCGAGATCGGCGCAGCCCCACACTTCTTTCTGAAGTGTTTCGACCGTCCGCAATTCAGAAACGCCTTCAATGTCGCGGATGACAATCGATGATTCCTGGTTCGAATCAGGCACGACGCACTCTAATCAGGCAGTTCTCCGGTGAAGCCCTTGCGCTCGCGATACCAACGATGACCCGCCGCATATTCGCGGTCAGTCGGCCTCAGCCGATTGAGCGAGCGTTTGGGATCGATGTGGGCGCAAGCGACATGAACGGTGCTGATGGCGGCCATCGGCGCCACGTAGGAATTCAGGAAAGATGGACTCACCACCGGCGTGATTAGAAAGTCATCGCAGTAGCGAGCAATCGGCGAAGTGTTGCTGTCGGTAATTCCAAAGGTCGGGACGCCCTGTTTCCTGGCCTGCAGCACCGCGTCGACCGAGTCCCTGAGACATTGGCCGAAACTGATGGCCACCAGGAGATCTCTGGAGCTGAGCACTTCAACCTTGTACTGGAGATTGCCACTGCTGCCGATCGGCGCTTCCGCGTCAAACCCGAGCGCCAGCAAACCATAAGCGAGGTAGTAGGAGAGGGAAGCGGCGAAGTCCAGGCCAACCACAATCACATGGCGCGAGCGTTTAATTAGCTTCGCCAGCGCAATCACGCGTTGCCGATCCAAATCAGATTTCAAGATGTTGAGATTGTCTATGGCCTTCTCCAGCGAGTGGTCAATGTGATCGGCCACGCTGCGCTTCTCCCTGGTCGCCGCCTTGAGCACGGTGTAAGGGTTGATTCGGGAAATGAAATGTTGTCGCAGGTCGGCGGCAAATTCGGCGAAGCTGCCATAGCCAAGCACGTTAGTAGTTCGCAGAATCGTGGTGGCGTCGATGTGAAACCGCTTGGCCATTTCGCGTGAAGAGAGGAAGCAGGTCTCATCTGCGGAATCGAGAATGGCGCGCACCAGGCGTTGACGTCTCGGGTTAAGTTGATTGCGCGCTTCGGCAAACCGGGTCTCAAGAGCGCTCGGCGAGGTGTTGCCCGTCTGGCCGTTGGAGTTGGGGGCCGCGCTCCTGGGTTTGGGTGAGTTTGTCCGTTTCATATTTTGCACCGGCTGACGAGAATCACCGTGACAACGCTTGCTGCAACTTACCGAAGGCGCTGTCCAGAATCTCGTCTTCGCGCGCGATGCAGAATCGCATGTAATTATCGAAAAGGTCGCTGTTCGCAAAGGCGTTGCCCGGAACGCCGGCCACGCCGTTCTCGAGTAGCAGTTCATTAAGCTGCATCGCGTCGGCAAATCTCACGGGAATGCGCGCCCAAACATAGAAGGCTGAACCTGAATCATAAATTTGAAAGCCGAGGCTCGTGAGGGACTCGCACGCGAAGTTGCGCTTGCGCTCGAAGCGCTGGTGCAGTTCTTCATAATAACCGGGATCAGACATCAGCACCGTCGCCAGCGCCCGCTGGAGCGGCGTCGGCGAACACACGTAGAACACGTTATTGGCCTTGTTGAGCGGGGCGATTAATTTGTCGTCACCATAAACGTAACCGAGCCGCCAGCCGGAAATGTTCCAGGACTTGGAAAATGAATTTACCGTAATTGTCCGGGTTCGCATGCCGGGCAGAGTAGCCATCGAGATGTGACTTCGATTGCCCAGTACGTAATGCTCGTAGACTTCGTCGGCAATGCAGAGCAGATCAAATTCCTGACAAACGGCGGCGATGATTTCGAGTTCATCCCGGGTGAAGACTTTGCCGGTGGGATTGACCGGGGTGCACACGATGATGGCGCGCAGCGGATGCGGGCCGCTCTGCAAATCACGGCAGCGGCTGCGCAGCTCGTCGGGATCCAATTCAAGATTCTCTCCGTGTAGCTGGAAGACTTCGGTGCGTCCGTTGAGTTCGTCCGGAATGCGCCGGTGGTAGGGATAGTAAGGCTCAAACACAAGCGCTGAGGCGCCGGCCAGGTAAGTGCGGGCAATCGCCACGAGCGCTCCAGTCGCGCCGGGAGTTATCAATATTTGCGCGGGTGTAGCCTCCGGATCCACTTCGATGCCGTTGAAGGTGGAGATCTTTTGCGACACTGCCTTTCGTAATTCCTGGACACCTTCGGCGGGACTGTAGTGGTTCTGGTTGGCGGCGATCATTTCACGCGCCGCCTGCGCCAAACCCTTATTGATTGCCAGCTCAGATTGCCCTTGTACGAGATTTCCGCTGGGCGGCACCAGGCGGGTGATCTTTCTGATGTCCGGCTGTGTTTTCGCAAGCGAGATCGTCGAAGCAGGTTTCAAGGTTGTGCTCCTCAGTGATGATCTTTTTCTTGATTAAAATAACAGCGGAACAGTCTCGCGGCGAACCGTCAACGCTTCGATCCGAGCTTCATCAACTTCAAAACCGATGCCGGGCTTTGTGGGCGCTGCGATCGTCCCGGCAGAACTCACTGTGACGGGTGGCTCGATGATGTCTTCTGCCCAGTAGCGTGCGGAGGCCGACACATCGCCAGGGAGAGTGAAACCGGGCAACGTCGAAAGCGCGATGTTGTGAGCGCGACCGATCCCGGCTTCCAGCATGCCGCCACACCAGACGGGCATGCCATGCTCTTGCGCAAAAGCTTGAATCGCTTTGGCTTCGCTGAATCCCCCAACCCGGCCGAGTTTGATATTGATAATGCGACACGCGCCCAGCTCGTGGGCGTGACGGGCGTTGGCCAGGCAAACGATTGATTCATCCAGGCAAATCGGGGTGCGCAGTTCGCGTTGCAGTTTGCTGTGGTCCAGCAGGTCGCCCGGAGTCAGCGGCTGCTCGATCATCAACAGGTTGAAATCATCGAGCTTTTTCAGCAGGGGCGTGTCGGTTTTTATGCGGTAGGCAGAGTTGGCATCCACTGACAGTGTGATGTCGGGAAACTTTTTGCGGACGGCGGCCGCCAGATCCACATCTTGTCCCGGTTTGATTTTGAGTTTGATTCGCTGATAGCCGCTGGCAACTTCGCGTTCGACTTTTTCGACCAGCGCCTCCGTCGAATCCTGCAATCCGATCGAGACGCCGCAATTGATCTCGGTTCTGGTCCCGCCGATATGCCGCCACAGAGGCTCGCCACTCACCTTGGCCTCCAAATCCCAGATGGCAGCTTCGACCCCGGCCTTGGCCATGCGGTTCTCTCGGATGGGCGCCAGAGCGTGCTTGACGCGGGCTGCGCTATCAACCTGCGAGCGCGCCAGCATCGGCGCGATGTGTTGCACCGTCACCAGCCAGGCAGTATCGATGGTCTCGTGATTAAAGAACGGTTTCTCCGGCGCGACGCATTCGCCATAACCGCTGGCGCCGTCCTTATTAATGACCTTGACGATCGTAATGCGGCGACGCGTGGTGCGGCCGAAGCTGGTCTCGAACGGGGCTTTGAGCGGCAACTCGATCTCACGAAGTTCCAGGCGCTCGAGCGGTGAATTCATAATCGAGAGTTGCGACTGAAAGGCCGGGTCATCAATCGTGGTTGCCATGAGATCACCATCCAATACAGACCGCCGGGAATGAGTTTTTCGTCAACTTAAGGCGCCCAAACCTTCGCACCTTTGAACCGTTGCGAATTCCAAACGGCAATGCACGGCGCGGCAAGATAGCAAATCGGCGTTGTCGAGGCAAGAACTCTCTGCAGCATGTGCAGCACTATTGACATTTTGCAGCACTTGAAGTAAAGAATCCAACGCAAGCGATTCAGACGTGAACTCTCTGGAGGTTGAGTAAAGATGAGCATCCCTCGACTCATAGTCGGCTGTGCCTTTCTTTTAGTCGTCTTCTGTTTGTCCGCCGCGGCGCAAACTACTTCGAATATTCAGGGCACAATCAAAGACCCGAGCGGAGCAGTGGTGTCCGGCGCGGAGGTCAAAGCAACCTCGAGCCCGTTGGCGGTCGAGCGATCGACCACCAGTGACGAGAATGGGTTCTACCGAATCGCGGCCCTGCCGGCGGGAACTTACGTGGTCACGGTCACGCGCAGCGGCTTTGCCAACAGCAGTTTTCAGGATGTCGAGATAACGGTTAACCGAACTATCACCCTGGATGTGCAACTCGAAGTTGGCACGGTTAAGCAGCAGGTCAACATTACCGCGGAAGCCGCATTAATTGACGCGACCACTCCGGCCACTGGCGCCACCATAACGCCGCAGCAAATTCGCGAGATGCCGGTTAATGGCCGGAATTATCTGGATCTGATGCAGCTGGTGCCGGGCGCGGTGATTAACCGTCAGGCGAATGTGGGCAGTGACAATTCGACGCCTGTGTTGGGTGAGAGAGCAGGCAACAACAACTTCATGATTGATGGGCAGCCAAACAAAAACACTGTCGATGGCGGTGCGGCCGCGCAATTCAATCAGGAAACAATCGCCGAATTCCAGGTGCTGACTACGGGGTACAAGGCCGAGTTTGGCCAGGCGTCGGGTGCGATAGTGAATGTCATCACCAAGAGTGGCAACAACCAATATCACGGGGTGGGATCGCTCTTTTATCGAAATGATGCGTTCGATTCATCCAACTCGCTGGATCCCGCGATTACCGAACCGCCGGCCCTACATCGATTCGATTACAGCCTGGCAGGTGGCGGTCCGATCGTAAAGGATAAACTCTTCTTCTTCGGATCCGGCGAGCGTATTCATGAAAACCGCCGGCTGAACTTCACCTTCCCCAGAACCGGGAGCGCCCAGCTCGATTCCATCCTGCGGAATTTCGAAACGCCCTTTGATAATCCATCGCGGATTCGTGACACGCGCGGCTTTTTCAAATTGGATGAGCCCGTCGGTCGTCACCGCCTGTCCCAGGAAATCAATTACACCAACGGCGTGGTCAAAGAATTCCTGCCGCTGTCAGCGGCGAACAGCTTGCCCTCCAGACGAAATGATACGAGCCTGCGGAGTCTGCTCCTCGGATTTGCTGACACCGCTTTGTTCGGCAGCCAGGCAAATCCCTGGGTCGTGACATTGCGGGGCGGCTACCGCGGCGATCGATCCAACTCAGCACCCGCACATCCGGAAGCCGGTGTCGGCACCACCTTTCAGGTTTTCAACTCGTATACGACCGGGGCCATCTCCGGCAACTTAGGTTCAGTCGCATTTGGAAACAACACCTCAGCCTCTTTTCTTGATCAAAAGTACACGTCCTTTTCCGGGAACGCCGCCAGGTTGTTCGGGGAACACAATCTAAAGTTTGGCTATAACTTTCTTCGCACGCATGTCGATGGAGTTGAGTCCCAGATTCTCAATCTACAATTGTTTGCGACGGTCGATGACTTTGTCACCTACGGACCAATTAATTCCGGCTTCTTTACCCAGACGAGCGCCGGTGGTTTGACGCCCGCGGCCAATGAGATCCATTTGCGAAATAACTACCACGCCATATTTGCGCAGGATGATTGGAAGTTTCGCCACAATCTTACGTTGAACTTCGGCTTCCGGTGGGATTACGACACTGCCTTTCAGAAGAAAGAGAACATCTCGCCGCGCATCGGGTTCGCCTGGCAGGCAACCACTAAGACAGTCATCCGCGGCCATGGCGGACGCTTTTATGATCAGTACCGATTGGGCCTAACCCGCGACGTTCCTTTCTTTGGAGGCGCCGATCGCCGGGTAGTGCAGCCGTTTTCGTTCCCCCGTGGATTCTACGGCAATCCTTCGATAGCTGCGGCGGCAATTGACGCTTCGTTATTTCCAGGTGGATTGTGCGTTTCTTCGAACCTCACCGATGCCCAGATCATCGCCGGCAACGTCGCCTGCCCGAGTGCTTTTGCCGGCGGTATTCCGCAACTGTTTATCGGGATCGATCGGCTGAACAAAGTCGTGGCGGCCGGGCACGCGCAAATTCCCGCAAACGCGGTAATCAATATCTCAAATATTCAACAATTGTCGGGACTGAGCCCGCAACAATATGCAGATGCCGCCAGTGTCGCGGTCGGCAAGGCGGCTGGTTTCTTCTTCTGGGGACCGTTCGGGGCGCTAACGCACGCGGCAATCCCCGCCCAGATTCTACCCACCAGCATTGATGGCACCTTCCGCACGCCGTTCACGAACAGCTTCAGCATCGGCGTGCAGCAGGAGATTACCAGGGACCTAGTGGTTACGGCTGATTACTACCACCGCAACATGCACAATTTGCTGGGGCTGAGAGAATCTAATATTTCTTTTGTCTCGCGCACGGGCGCGCGCACGTTTCTGGCTCCGTTCACGGCCGGCGCAATCAACACCTTCGGACCCTGGTACCGAGGCACTTACGACGGGCTGGTGGTCAATTTTAATAAGCGCATGAGTCGTCATTTTATTCTGAACGGCGATTATGCTTACGCCCGCGAAACTGACAACCAACTTGGCATCGGCGCGCTTCCTTCCGATAGTTTTGTCGGCATCGCGCCGCTGGTCTCGAGCACGGAAGCCGGTGTGTTAATGACTAACGCCAATGGTTCATATGTCAGAACCAATGGCCGGTTGGTGCAGCAGGCGAACACGTTCGTGAATGGCCCGGATCGTGACAAGGGGCCGTCCGATCTTTCGTTGTCGCACACGTTTCAACTTAATGGGCTGTTAGCGTTGCCCTGGCAGGTTCAATTGAGCGGTATCTTCCGGGCGCAGAGTGGATTTCACTACAACCGCACCGGCTCGAGTGTAGACCCGGACGGCGATGGTACCTTGAATGGCATCGACTTAGTCCCGGGAAGAAATGCTTTCACGGCGCCGGCTTACGTAAATCTGGACATGAGATTCGCCAAGCGATTTAATTTAGGCGAGCGCTTTAAGCTGCACGTGCTGTTCGAGTTTTTTAATATCTTCAATCGCCAGAACCCTGCCGCCGTGGAGACAACCACCACGAACGCCAACCTCGCCTTTGGCGCGCGCAAGCAGGTGCTTCCGGGACGTGAAGGCCAGATTGGACTGAGGCTCGAATTCTAAAATCATTCTCTTTAATTAACGGGCGCAAGCGGTCAAGATATGAATTCAGCGGTCGTTTGCCGTGATTCAGTTCTGCTCCGTCCTCTGTGAGGAACCGGGGTTTCCTCGCGATTCAATGCAAACGGATGATTATCGCCGGGGACAAAAGGATCTCGCGCAGAACGCCAGAGCTAATCGCCTTTTTCAAGGAGCGAGTTTTCAATGACTATTTATAAAGTGATTCTTGGTCTGTTGCTATTTTTCAATTTGTCTTCGCTGGCATTCGGTCAGGGCACGCGCCTGCTGCGTCATCCAACCGTGAGCCTCGACTCCGTCGCCTTTGAATATGCCGGCGATCTTTGGGTAGTGGGACGCAGCGGTGGCCAGGCGCGCCGCTTAACCTCGACACCGGGTGTCGAAATAGAACCCTATTTCTCGCCGGACGGATCGAAGATCGCCTTCACCTCTACGGTCGCCGGTAACACGGACGTCTATGTGGTGCCGACCGCCGGCGGCGATCCGAAACGATTAACTTATCATCCCGCCACCGAACGCGTGCGTGGCTGGACCCCGGACGGCCGGCGCGTAATTTTCGCGTCGGGCCAGGACACGGCGCCACAGCAAGCGTACGTTCGTCTGTGGACAGTCAGTGTCGACGGTGGATTTGCGGAAGTCTTGCCGATGCCGCGGGCCTTCAATGCATCGTATTCGGCTGACAGCCGGCGGATAGCGTATGAAGAATTTCCGACGGTCTTTTTTCCGGACTGGTACGAGGCGAGTTTTTGGCGGCATTATCGCGGCGGCCGCACCCACCCAATCCTGTTGATGAACCTCGCTGACTACTCGGTTGAAAAGCTTCCCTGGACCAACAGCAATGACTCGACGCCGATGTGGATCGGCAACACGATTTACTTTCTTTCCGATCGCGATTTCACCAACAACCTGTACGCCTACAGCACCGCGACCAAACAGGTCAAAGCCTTAACGCGTCACGACGACTTCGACATCATGAGTGCTTCGGCCGGGCCCGATGCGATCGCCTACGAACAGGCCGGCTACATTTATCTGGTTGACGCGGCATCAGGCAAAGCCCAGCGACTGAACATCGAAGTAACTGGAGATCTGCCCTGGGCGCGCCCGCAGTTCAAGAAGGTCGCGAGCATGATTCGCAGCGCGACTTTGTCTCCCACCGGCGTCCGCGCCGCGTTTGAAGCGCGCGGCGAGATCTTCTCAGTGCCGACAGAGAAGGGCGACTATCGCAACCTGACCCAAAGCTCGGGAGCGCATGATCGCAGTCCCACGTGGTCGCCTGACGGAGCGCGTCTCGCCTGGTTGTCGGATGCCAGCGGTGAATATCAATTAATGCTGGGTGACCCGCTGGGACTCACTACGCCCAAAGCTTTGGCGCTGCCATCGACTGCTTTCTTCTCGGCGCCCGTATGGTCGCCTGACGGCACTCAAATTCTGCTGCAGGACAATCACCGGAATCTCTGGACCGTCGAAGTGTCGAGCGGCAACGCGACCAAAATTGACTCCGACAACTATCCCGATCCGACCAGGTCGTTTGATGCCGGCTGGTCCCCGGATTCAAAGTGGATCAGTTACTCGAAGAATTTGCCGAGCCACCTGCGGGCCATCTTCGTCTACTCGCTGGCAGACAAAAAGGTGCATCAGGTCACCGACGGATTGGCCGATTCGATCTCGCCCGCGTTCGATGCCGGAGGTAAATACCTTTACTTCATGGCCAGCACGAATTACGGACCGAGCAGCGGCTGGCTGGAGATGAGTTCTATCGATCGGCCCGTCCGGCGCGCGATATATCTCGCGGTCCTCAGCGCCAGCGATCCTTCACCGCTGTTGCCCGAGACCGGGGATGAACCAACCAAGCCGCCCGCGCCGCCGGAAGGAGCGCCGCCACCGGCCGCGCCACAAGCACCGCCGGCGGCCGCGCGCACTGTGGCTGTGCGCATCGACTTTGACAACATCGGTCAGCGAATTTTGTCGATTAACATTCCCGCCGGTGAGTACGGCAACCTGACGGCTGGCGCTGCCGGCAGTTTCTATTACACCGAACCGATCACGCCGGGAGTGCCGTCGTTCCGGCTACAGCGATACCAGTTGAGCGCGCGGGCCGCGGCGCCATTCCTCGAAGGCATTCGATCGTATTCGCTTTCCAACGACCGAAAGCGACTGCTCTACCAGGGCCTCGCGCCGAACAGTTGGGGAGTTGTGCCTACTGATCGTCCGGCTCCGGTGAGAGTTGGGGACGGGCCGCTGAACGTAGCGTCCTTGGAAATGCGCGTCGATCCGCGGGCTGAATGGGAACAGATCTATCGTGAGAACTGGCGCATACAGCGCGAGTATTTCTACGATCCAAAATTTCACGGCAATGACTGGCAGGCGATCTATGACAAATATAAAGTGTTCCTGCCGTACGTCGGTCATCGATCCGATCTTAACTATCTTGTGGCGATGGTCGGCGGCGAGCTGACTGTGGGTCACTCATACATGCTGGGAGCCGGCGATGTCCCGGCCGAAGATCCGGTCGCTGTCGGATTGCTGGGCGCCGACTTTGCGGTCGAGAACGGGCATTACCGCATCAAGAAAATTCTTACGGGCGAGAATTGGAACCCTGACTTGCGCGCGCCGCTGAGCGCCCCCGGCATCCAGGTCAATGAAGGTGATTATCTTCTTGAGGTGAACGGCCGTCCGCTTGCGCCCACGACAAATCTCTACGGTGCGTTCGAAGGCACAGCCGGGCGGCAGACACTGATTCGCGTTGGCAAGAATCCGTCCAACGAAGGCTCGCGCGTAATTACGGTAACTCCGATTCCCAGCGATGACGCGCTGCGCACGCGCGTTTGGATCGAAGACAATCGGCGGATGGTAGACAAACTTTCCAACGGGCGTCTGGCTTACGTGTGGCTGCCGAATACTGCCGGGCCGGGCTATACGTACTTCACTCGCTACTTCTATGCGCAACAGGACAAGGAAGGCGCAATCATCGACGAGCGTTACAACCACGGTGGTCAGATTGCTGATTACATCGTGAACGAGTTGGAACGGAAGCTGATGGGTTACTTTGTGCAGCGCGATGGTCAGCCGGCTACTTCGCCGACGGCAGGAATTTGGGGACCGAAGGTATTGCTGATCAATGAGTCCGCCGGCTCGGGCGGAGATGCGCTGCCCTACATGTTCCATCAGCGGAAGATTGGGCCGATGGTGGGCACGCGCACCTGGGGCGGACTAGTGGGTACCCTGGGGGTTCCAAATCTAATTGACGGCAACGGCATCACCGCACCCATTCTGGCGTTTTACGATCTTTCAGGAAAGTGGGCTGTCGAGAATGAAGGCGTGCCGCCGGACATTGAAGTGGAGTACACACCCTCGGCGGTCATTAGCGGGCACGATCCACAGCTTGAGCGCGCGGTGCAGGAAGCGCTGAAACTGATCGAACAGAATCCGATGAAGCGAGTTCCGCGGCCGGCGCCGATTGATCGGGTGTCGAAACCGCGACCAAGATAAATTTGACTGAATCATTTTTACCGCAGAGAACTCGACGGCGCGGAAGAGGCCGAAAACAGTCTCCCCAGAGACTTCTGCGAAGTCTCCGCGCCCTCTGCGGTAAACCCTTTTCGCCTATGAAACGCACTATATTGCGCACCTATCTCAGCCTGGCAGCGGCCGCGATCGTTTTGCTTATTCCGACGATCGCGTCGCCGCAAACCGTCAATATTGATCGGGTTATCACTGAACTCGAGCCCGAGATTCAACGGACCCTGGTCGCGGGGAATATTCCGTCGGCAACGATAGCCCTCGTCTCCGGAGATCGGATTATCTGGAGTAACGGTTATGGTTACTCAAACCTCTGGGCGCGCACGCCGGCGTCGCCGAACACTGTCTACCTGATCGGCTCGACCTTCAAAGCCATGTCCACCGTCGCGTTGCTGCAGATGATGGAACAGGGAAAATTCAAGCTCGACGATCCGGTTGATCAATATCTCGGCGACTTAAAGATTCAGGGCGAAGATCCGCAGCATCCGATCACCTTCCGTCATCTGCTCACCCACACCTCTGGATTGCCCGGGGACTTCGGTGGCTTTCCGGTTTGGGGAGACACCGTCCCGCCTTCGCTGGAAGATTATCTGCGGAAGTCCCTCAAGGTTACGCACCCGCCGATGGCCAAAGTTGAATATTCAAACATGGCCTACACGCTGATTGCGTATCTGGTGCAAAAGATCTCGGGCGTGCCCTACAAGCAATATATTCAGGAACATATTTTCACGCCGTTGGAGATGACCAGCACCGCATTCGAACCCACGCCTGAGATGGGCGAGCGTTTGTCCGTTCCTTACGTGGTTGATGAAAAGACGGGAGGTCAGACGGCGACGGTGAGGGTTAAAGCTTCAGTCTGGCCCGCAGGAATTGTTTATGGCACGGTGCTCAACCAGGCCAACTGGCTAATTACGAATCTCAACGGCGGCGTATTTAAAGAGAAGCGAGTCATCAGCCAGGCCACAATGGATCAGATGTTCACGCGTCAATACGATCAATTCAAGGGCGGCATCGAAGGCATCTGGGGAAATGAGACGGCCGGGTTCGGGCTGACGTGGTGGACCGAAGTTCGCGATGGTGACCGCTATATTGCGCATAGCGGCAGCGTGGCCGGTTATACGGCGTTCCTGTTGGGCAATCGCGATCGCAAGCTGGGCTTTGCGATTCTCACCAACGGCAATCGTTCGCATCCTCACCTGTTCAAGCTGGCCGACAAAGCGATTGATTTGATGAAGAAATACAGCACCACAACAGGTGTTCAGAGTCCGCGCTGAGAGTACGGCGGAGGAAAATCCTTCTATGAATATTCGGCTCCCAGGGGAGCTATGATCATGCGAATCCGTTTCGAAAAACTCTTTTCCGTCTTACTGGTCGGGCTTGGCACTCTCGTAATTGCGCACGGCCAACGACCGAGCGCGCCCTCGCAAACCTTCGACGTCATTATTAGAGGCGGCACCGTTTACGACGGCTCGGGCCGCCCGCCGCTCAAAGCAGACATCGGCATTCGAGGTAATCGCATCGCCGCGATCGGCAATCTGAGCCGGGCGAGTGCCTCGACAGTCGTGGATGCGAAAGGCCTCGCCGTCGCGCCAGGGTTCATAAACATGCTGGCGCATTCTGAGTCGTCCCTGATTGTCGATCCGCGTTCCTTAAGCGAACTCAAGCAAGGTGTCACCACGCAAATCTTCGGTGAGCTATCGATGGGCCCGCTCAACGATGAGATGAAGCGCCGGCTGCGCGGGCAGCAGGGTGATGTGAAGTTTGAGATTGAATGGACGACGGTCACTGAGTATTTGAATTATTTGGAAAAGCGCGGGATCTCGCAAAACGTCGCGTCTTTCATCGGCGCCGCCACGATCCGCGAGAACGTCATCGGTCTCGAGGACAAACCACCGACGCCCGCGCAACTCGATCAAATGCGGGAACTGGTGCGGCGCGACATGGAAACCGGCGCGCTCGGTATCACGTCCGCATTGATCTATCCGCCCGCTTTCTTTGCCAAGACCGAGGAGCTGATAGAACTGTGCAAAGTCGCCGCCAGGTACAAAGGCAAATACACGACGCACATGCGCAGTGAAGGGAATCAGTTGATAGAGGCAGTACAGGAAACGATGCGCATCGGGCGTGAAGCCGGGCTGCCCGTCGAAATCTATCACCTGAAAGCTTCGGGCGAAGCCAACTGGCCGAAGATGGATCAGGTCATCAAGATGATTGAGGACGCGCGTCGGAAGGGCATGAAGATTACGGCCAACATGTACACCTATCCGGCAGGCGGGACGGGCCTGGATGCGGCGATGCCGCCCTGGGTTTGGGATGGCGGGCGCGAAGCCGGTTACAAGCGGCTGCAGGATGACGCTACGCGAAAGAGAATCGCGGAGGCGATTCGGACACCGACGAATGACTGGGAGAACCTCTATCTGTTAAGCGGCTCGGCTGATCACATCCTGCTCGCAAGTTTCAGATCGGACCAGTTAAAGCCGCTCACCGGCAAAACGCTCGCGGAAGTAGCCAGAATGCGGGGTAAAGATCCGGTAGAGACGATCATGGATCTGGTACTCGAAGATCGTTCGCGCATCGGCACCATCTATTTTCTGATGAGCGAAGACAACATCAAGAAACAGATTCGCCAGCCGTGGGTTTCGTTTGGTTCGGATGCGGCATCGATTGCGCCCGAAGGCAACTTTCTCAAATCTGCGGCACACCCGCGCGCTTATGGTAACTTTGCGCGGCTGCTGGGCAAGTATGTGCGGGACGAGAAAGTAATCTCGCTCACCGAAGCCGTGCGGCGTCTCACGAGTTTGCCCGCGACGAACCTCGGTCTCGACCATCGAGGCTCGATCAAGCTCGGAATGTTTGCTGACGTCGTTGTTTTCGATCCGCAGACGATTGCCGATCGCGCCACTTTCGAAAATCCGCATCAGCTCGCCGTCGGCGTAAAAGACGTTTTCGTCAATGGCGTGCAGGTCCTCAAGAATGGCGAACACACGGGCGCGAAACCTGGCAAGGCGCTGTGGGGGCCGGGCAAAATCAAGTGATGGCTGGTGCGGCGGACTGTTAAGAGTCACTCGGAGATCCCAATGATCAAACAAAAACTGTTGCTGTGTGTCGCCATCATCCTGTGCCTGTATGCTCCTGTCTGGGCGCAAACCAATCAACCGAGTGATCCGCCCGCCGGCTTCGACAAGATCGAACAGATGATCCCGACGCGTGACGGCGTCAAGCTGCATACGATCATCTACGCGCCCAAATCGCCCAAAGAGTCGCTGCCAATTCTGCTGAATCGTACGCCTTACGGCATCGACAACATCTATCGCGCTTTTCCCGGCGCATTGCAGGAACTGATTGACGAAGGATTCATCTTTGCGTTTCAGGACATCCGCGGAAAGTTCAAATCCGAAGGGCAGTTCATCATGACGCGGCCGCCGCGCGGCCCACAGAATTCAACGCCGATCGATGAAGGCACCGACACTTACGACACGATTGACTGGATGCTGAAGAACGTTCCCGGCAACAACGGGCGGGTGGGAATGTTTGGAACGTCCTATGGCGGCTCGCTCGTGGTTATGTCCGTCATCGATCCGCATCCCGCCTTGAAAGCCGTGAGCGAACAAGCCACGCCCGCCGACATGTTTCTCGGTGACGACTTTCATCACAACGGGGCGTTCCGGCTCGCTTACGGCTTCGAGTATGCTTACGCGCTCGAATCTGCAAAAACGGTAACGCCGTTCAAATTCGATCGTTACGATACTTACCAGTGGTATCTCGACCTCGGGGCTTTATCGAATGTGGACGCCAAGTACTTCCACGGCAAAGTACCGACCTGGAATAACTTTGTATCGCATCCGAATTACGATCAGTTCTGGCAGGAACAGGCGCTGATCAATCAGCTCAAGCCGACCAAGGTACCCATCATGCACGTCGCGGGTTGGTGGGACCAGGAAGACTTTTACGGGCCGGTTACGGCGTATGAAATTCTGGAGAAGACCGACACGAACCATCTGAATTATCTGGTGGCCGGCCCATGGAATCATGGTGGATGGAACCGGCCGACCGGAGACAAACTCGGCAACATCGATTTTGGCAGCCCGGCCAGTCAATATTTTCGCGCAAACATTCTGCGTCCCTGGTTTGCCTCCCATTTAAAGGACAAGGGCAAGCTCAATCAGGCGGAGGCGACCACGTTCGAGACCGGATCAAATCGCTGGACATCGTTCGATGCCTGGCCGCCACGAGCGAATGTCACGCCGCGCAATCTCTATTTTCAGGCAAACGGCCAACTGTCTTTCGAGCCGCCCAAAGGAGCCCAGGCACAATCCGACTCTTATGTTTCCGATCCTGCGCATCCAGTTCCTTACCGCCAGAGACCGATTGAGCCGCTGTTCGGTGGCGGTTCCCGTTGGTCCACCTGGTTGGTTGAAGATCAGCGGCAGGTTGATAACCGCGCCGACGTGCTGACCTGGGCCACGGAACCGCTGACTGAAGACACAGTAATCGCCGGCGACATCGTGGCGCATTTGTTCGCTTCGACAACGGGAACAGACAGTGACTGGGTGGTGAAGTTAATCGACGTCTACCCCGAAGATTATCCCAAAGATCCAAAGATGGGCGGCTATGAGCTGATGATTGCGGGTGAAATCCTGCGCGGCCGTTTCCGGAATTCGTTTAGCAACCCAGAGCCGATACCGGCGAACCAAATCATTGAATACAACCTCGACCTGCACACCAACAATCATGCTTTTCTGAAAGGCCATCGCATCATGGTGCAAGTCCACAGCACCTGGTTCCCGGTCTACGACCGCAACCCTCAGAAGTTCGTGCCTAACATTTTTCTGGCCCGCGATTCGGATTACATCTCCGCGACGCAGCGAATCTTTCGCTCGAGCCGTTATCCTTCGCATGTCGTGTTGCCGGTTATCAAATGATTCCGTCGGCTCGTAAAGCGACATAGATCAATGGGCAGTGCGTGGCCGGACAAATTTCGATTTGTCACGCGCGGTTCTCAGTCCTACCGTTTGCTGAACCAGCATCCGCCAAATCGAACCAGGCGCTGCGAAAATGGGATTCGTCGATCCCAAAATTGAGGCCGCGCGGATATTTCGGCCAGCGCGGGACAATGGCTTCCTCTCTGAAGCCGATCACGCAAACTGCCTAATCCACAGGATTTAATTCCTCAATTCGCCTTCATACAGCATGTTGGATGGCTCGAATGAACTTGGCACGCCGCTTGAACAAGTCGGTGCCGGAAATCTACACACGCGGTGAGCTGTTTTGTAGGCAGATCCGCAAAGCCAGGCAATATGGATATTAAGCGGCCCTCCAAATCAAAACTCAAAAAGCGAATTCGTAATGGTGTGCTCATCGTGGTCGGCATCGCCGCCATTGGTGGCATCACCTACGGACTTAGCAAGATGAAACCCGCGGCGCCGACGCTGGATCGCTCGACTGCGATCATCGGCACGGTGAAGCGTGGCGAGATGGTGCGCGAAGTCAAGGGCAACGGCACTTTGGTCCCCCAGGTGACTCGCTGGATTCCGGCGCCGGCGGACGGCCGCGTGGAACGGGTTCTGGTTCAGGCGGGCGTGGAAGTTTCGGCCGGTACCGTGATCGTCGAGCTGTCCAAT
>JADMIO010955824.1_pt1 | contig 26199 bp, 26 predicted proteins | sample 8958161 | NCBI WGS metagenome assembly JADMIO01 (sample SAMN16585339, study PRJNA669376) | soil metagenome | isolation source: Crop rotation soil | place: USA: Cullars Rotation, Alabama | collected 2011 | reverse complement strand
CCCCCGCCGCAGATTAGTACTTGCAGCGGGATGTAGCACAGCGCGGCTTCACTAAGATTTAGCAGGACACGCTTTCGACCGTGTTGTGTCTTTGTCTTTCGCATTTCCGAGCCCCTGCTAGACTAGTCCTAGCACTGGTCAATGCAATCCAAAATCATAGTCTTCTGCGGCAAGGGCGGTGTCGGCAAAACATCCCTGAGCCTGTCCCTGGCCCTGCGCAGCGCGCAAAACGGCAAGCGAGTAGTAGTAGTCAGCTCACACCCTCTACCCGAATTAGCTGTCGCAGTATCGCTGGCAGGACTCACCACCGAATTCCCCATCGCGGCGAAAAATCTGTTCGTAGTCCACATCGAGCCCAAGGATCTTCTCGCCGACCTGGTACGCGCGAACTTCCCTTCGAAGTGGGTGGCCGACACAGTTCTCCACAGCAACATCTACAACAACCTGATCGAAGTCGCCCCCGGCCTCAAAGAGTTCCAGTTCCTGGTGCGCTTGCAGCAACTGTCGGAACGCACCGCATCGGGCGCGCCGGACTACGATCTGCTGCTCTGGGACGCGCCGGCCAGCGGCCACTTTCTTAGCACGCTGCACGCGGCGCGGAACTTCGAGACGTTCCTGAGCGGTCCTCTGGCCGCGGCCGGCGCCGACCTGGCGCGATTCTTCTCCAACACGGAGAACATCACGCTGCTGCCGGTCACCACCCTCGAAGAGATGGCCATCGAAGAGACGGTGGAGATGTGCGGCAAGCTCGAAGAGGAGTTCTCGCTGAAGCCGCAAGCGGTGCTCCTGAATCTGATCTCGCCGCTGGGAACGGCCTCCGCGGCCGACATCGAGTCTCTACGCCGGAGCGGCGATCCCGCCCTGCGCTTTGCCGTGGAGCGTGGAGATATCGAACGGGAGCGCGCCCGGGAGCTGCGGGCGAAGATTCCGGCGCGCCAGGTCCCCGTGGAGCGGGTCCGAAGCTGGTCGACCGATCTCGATCTGCTCCGTCAGATTGGTAAATCGCTGGACTCCCTTCCCACGAATGTATGAAGATCATCGTCTATCTGGGAACCGGTGGCGTGGGGAAGACGTCCGTGGCGGCGGCGACGTCACTCGCGCAGGCGCGCTCCGGCGTCAAATCCCTCGTGCTGACGATCGATCCTGCGCTGCGGCTGCGCACCACGCTACATCTCAAGAACAACGCGGCGGAGCAGAGGGTCCCGCTTCACCCTCCGGCTTCGGGCGAGCTGTGGGCCGCTCTGCTCAACGTGCGCGCCACGCTGGACGAAGCGGTCCGGATGTATGGCAAGAGCTCCACGGTGGATCGCATCCTGACGCATCCCATTTACGCCACCATCGCCGACTCGCTCGTCGGGATGCAGGAGCTGATGGCGGTCGAGCGTATCGACCAGCTCTCGCGGCACGGTTTCGAACACATCGTTGTGGATACGGCGCCGTCCCGCCATGCGCTGGAATTCCTGGAAAAGCCGATGTACTTCTCCGAGCTGGTGGGCTCGGGCTGGGTCAAGCTGGTTGGCCGCACTTACAAGATCGTGGCCGGATCGGGCATGATGTCGCTCGGACGCAAGACGCTCGACCTGTATGCTCGCGCGGAAGAGATCCTGGGCACGAATCTGGTGCGGCAGATCCTCGACTTCTATTCGCTGTTCGTCACGATTGCCGAGGGCTATGCCGAGCGGGCCGAGAAAACGGTGGCGCTGCTGAAGGACCCGGCCGTAACCGAATTCCGCGTCGTGACCACTCCGCAAAAAGCGCTGCGCGACGCGCAGTATTTCCATGAAGCGCTGAGCAGCCGGAAGTTTCCTGTCGGGGCGTTGTATGTGAACCGGGTGTGGGGTCTGGAGCCGGGCCCGGAGTCGCCCGAAGGGCTGGGGCGCCGGGTGATGGATTGGTACAAATCGGTGCGCGCTTCCCATGTCGCTGCGGTGGATGCGGTCACGGTGAAGTACAAGGGTGTGATCCCGCGCATCGCCTGGCTGCCGGAGTTGGAGCGCGATGTGGACGGCCTGGACGCCCTGGAGCGGATTGCTAAAAGTCTGTAACGGCCAATGCGATAATAAAGATATGCGATTTTTGGTGGCGAGAGCCCTGCTGTGCGTGATCCCTGTGTTCGCGCAAACGAAGCCTGCCGGGGAGCCCAAACCGGCCGCCCATCCCAAACCGGCTGCCGACTGGCAGACCACCCGGGATTTGCCGCAGGTCGATTTCACAGGGCTCTCCGCAGCCCAGAAAACCGCCGCCCTCAAAGAACTGCGCAATCAGACGTGCCTTTGCGGTTGCAGCATGAGGGTTGCCGAGTGCCGTATCAAGGACCCCGGCTGCGCCGACAGCCGCGGTCTGGCGCAGGTCATCGTGAAAGCTATCCACGAGGGCAGGGACCCGCAGTACGCCGTCGAACATTCCGACCTGGTCGCCCGGCGCACCGGCGCCCCTAACGTTCTGGAGAAGCCGATCCAACTGCGCACCGAAGGCTCACCGTCCAAAGGTCCGGCCGAGGCGCGCATCGTATTGGTTGAATTCTCCGATTTCGAATGCCCCTACTGTTCCAAGGCTGCGGGAAAAATAGAGGCCATCCTCCAGGCGTATCCAAAAGACGCGCGGCTGATCTACAAGCAATACCCGCTGCCCTCTCATCCCAACGCCCACATCGCCGCCGAAGCCGCTCTGGCGGCGAATGCGCAGAACAAGTTCTGGGTCATGCACGACAAGCTGTTTGCCAGCTTCAACCAGCTCTCGGCGGCGAAAATCACTGAAATCGCCAAAGAAGCCGGGCTCGATGTGTCGCGGTTTCAGGCGGATTGGAAGTCCGGCAAATTCAAGGCGGCTGTCGATAAAGACGTGGCTGAAGGCGACAAAATAACCATCACCGGCACCCCGACGCTGTTCATCAACGGGAAGCGCTACAACGGGCCTCTGGAAATGGCCGTGTTGAAGCCCATCCTCGATTCCGAATTACAAGCCAAAAAGTAGAGCCGTCATTCGCCGCCCTGCTCGGGCCTGGTCATCCACAGGTTGCTGTGCTCCTTGCTCGCGTTGAGCACCAGACGATCCTTTGCCAGGGTGATGTTGAACTCGGTCGCCTTGAGAAGGTACAACCCGAACGCGGCGGCGTGGAAATGCTGGATTGGTATCGGCTCGCCCTGGGGCTTCTTCCCCGGTCCCAGCCGGCGCGCCCAGATACAGTGGTACCCGTCGCGCTTGGAGCGGAAGTAAAGAACATTCCCATCCGGCGACCATGCGGGCTCGCCGGCGTTCTCCTGCCCGACGGGAATCCAGTCCGGCTCGTGCACCGCTGCGCTGCGCAGAGGGGCGATGTATAAGCGCGCCTGCCCGCTGGTCAGCCCCGATGCGAAAGCGATCCATTGGCCGTCAGGAGAGAAGCGCGCGCCGTAAAAGCTGCGCGTGGCATGGGTCAGGACAGGCCTTTTCACCTGCCCCTTGATCATCAGCAGGTCCACGTTGTTCATGTCGCCGTTCGAGCGGAACGTGAGCATCCGGGAGGAGTCCCGCGACCAATCCCAGATCGCGAAGCAGCCGTTCAGCGCCGCTTGCCGGCCCCCGGCCTGGGCGGCCTGAACCACCACCGTGCATTTTCCTTTGATCGTGGTCGGATAGGCCAACAGCTTACCATCGGTCGAAATCACAGGCCGATAGCCGATCGGCCGGAAGCTCGTGACAGCGTCATCGGTTTTATTGTCCAGGTCAGTGACCCAGATGTCCCGCATCCCCGATTTGTCGGAGACGTAGGCCAGCTTCGAGCCGCCGGCCGACATGGACGGAAGCTGCGCATTGCCGCCGAAAGTCGTGAGCGGGGCCAGCTTCCCTGTCACCTTCGCCTGGTCGGGATCGAGTGGCAGCGCATAGAGCTCAACCGTCCGCTTCATGCTCGTAAACATCACGCTTCCGTCGGGACCGGTGGCGCTCTGTTGTTCCGAGCCGGCGCCGTCGGTCAACCTCCGGGGCGCGCCGGACACCTGCCAGGACGAAAGCGAGATCGGAAGCTGCCAGATATGTGACTGCTGCTCTTCGGTGGCGGAAAAATAGATGATTTGCCCTCGCCACTGATTGGGCATTCCCACCGACTTCAGCGGGCCGATCAGAGAATCGGTGGCATGCGTGCGGACCGCTTCACCTCCGTCGAGGCCGGTCACCCACCAGTCTTTGGCGCCATCCGCGCGCGTTCCCACAAACAGCAGATGCTTGCCGTCTGGAGTCCAGATCGGATAGCGCGCGAAGGGAAAATCCGGTTGAATCCTCTTCGGCTCTCCTCCCTCCGGGGGGACCACGAATACTTGCCCCGCGCCGAATGCGGAGCTGACTTCCTCCGACCCGGTCATCTTGCAGTATGCGATCCACTTGCCGTCCGGTGAGAACTTCGGCCGCCAGCCCTCTTTGGCTACCAGTCGGGGGCTGCCTCCGTCTGCGGGCACGACGTAGATTCCGCCGCCGTCCCGATCGGAGCGGAAGACGATCTGCCGGTCGTCGGGAGAAAAGTCTGGATCGGATTCGTTGAACTCGCCCGCCGTCACCCGACGCGGTTTGCCGGCCCCCAGGGGTTGCGTCCAGATGGCGAGGCTCCCTGGTCCTTCGCGGTCGGAAGCGTAGGCCGCCAGCCCCCCGCTATGGGCGATCACCGGGGCCATGTTGATGCCGTCGCCGTTGGTCCACTGGGTGGCTCGCGAGAAGTGAACCACTGGGACAACGGGCGGCGGCTGCTGGGCTTTCCAGTATCGAAAGCCGGCCACTCCCACCACGCCGGCAGCTGCGATCAGCGCGAACTTCAAATTCCGCTCCCAGGTGGGAAACAGCTTGTTGCTGGGAATGGGTTGATAGGAAGTCGGGGCCGCGAGCGCTTCGCGGGCCTTAGGCGCGTTATCGTCAGACATGAGGATTCACTAAACATTATCGGGTGAAACAGCGCCCGGTTTCACGTAGTATTCTGGCTAGGACCCCATGAAAATCCGAAAGGCCGTCATCACAGCCGCGGGGCGGAACCAACGCACGCTGCCGCTGCAGACCCTGATCGACCGCGATGGCGCGGAAAAATCCGTGCTGCGAATCATTCTGGAAGAAGTGTTGACGGCGAAGATCGAGGAGATCTGCGTGGTGGTGTCGCGTATTCACAGGCGGCGGGAGACCTGGCGGCGATGATCCGCTTTGTCCCGCAGCCGGAAGCGATCGGTTACGGGCACGCATTGTACTGCGCCAGGGATTTCGTGCGGCAGGATCCGTTTCTGCATCTGGTGGGCGACCATCTGTACGTTAGCGCCGGACCCGAAAGCTGCGCGCAACAACTGGTGCGCGTGGCCGCGGGGCAGGCCTGCGCAGTTTCCGCCGTGCAGCCCACGCGCGAAAACGTCATCCAGCATTACGGCGCCATCGGCGGGCGCAGGGTACATGGCGATCAGGATCTGTACCGGGTCGAAACGGTGATCGAGAAGCCGACGCCCACTGAAGCAGAGCAAAAACTCATCGTGCCGGGAATGCGCGCCGGGCATTACCTGTGCTTCTTCGGCATGCATGTGCTGACGCCCATGACGATGAATATTCTCGGGCGGCTGCTCGAAAGCCAGCGCACGGCGCCGTTCTCCAGCGCCCTGGCGGAGCTGGCCCGGCACGAGCAGTACCTGGCGCTCGACACTGCCAACCGCCGCTATGACGTCGGTGTAAAGTACGGTCTGCTGCGGGCGCAGTTGGCGTTGGCCTTAAGCGGGCGCGACCGCGCGGAGGTGCTTTCGCAACTGGTGGAAGCGGTGGCCCTGCGCGCATGAGTGAGCTTGTCCGCATCATCCAGGCGGAGGACACTGCAATCCGCAACCGGCCGCTTGACGGTATCTGCCGGCCGGCAGACGCCCGCGCCCTGATCGAGGAATGCGAGGCGCTCGACCTGTTCCGCCGCACCAGCGACAACCTGTACGAACGCGTTCGCGCGCAATTCTTCCTCTACGCCATCCACCGCTTCTACTTGCCCTACAAGCCCGGTTTGAGGAGTTCCGGGCGCATTCCGTTCGCGGCGCACGTACATCTGCTGAACCGGCGCTTCGAAGAGGCGATCGAGCTGCTGCTCAAGACGCAGGCGGCGGAGGGCGCGAGCGCCGCAACCTCCAGCGGGCTGGCCGCGGCTTACTACAGCCTCGGATTCCAGACACTAGCCGACCAGGTGCGGCGCAGCGTGCGCAGCGTTCGCGGGAACCAGTGGATGTCGCGCATCGGGCATCCGGCCGATTACCCGCTGTCGATTCGCCGCGAGCTGCTGGACGACGGCGGCTCCGGGTTGCATCCGATTCTGCGCGAGTCGACGCCGGTGCGCATGGATCTGTCGCACAGCGGGTGGAGCGACATTTTCTTCCTGGGCATGGATTATCCGGAAGGCGCGCGGGTGCTGAATGTCTCGATCGATCTGGCTGTCCGAGGGTCCGGCGCGGGAATTCCGCAGCCGCCTGTGGAAGCCTACTTGCGCGTGATCGACGAGCCGGTGCTGCGGCTCACCAGCGTCGATCTGGGCGCCACGGCCGACATCAAGAGCTTTGCCGAGATGTTCGACTTCGCTCGTGATTACCTGGGGCTGCTGAAGGCGGCGGTGATAGCGTCAGGCTTGGTTCCACAGGCGATGGAGGGTTCGCCGGAGCAGCTCTCCGACCTGCTGCGGCGGCTTGCCGGGCCCGGGCGTGGCCTGGAAATCGCCAGCCGCGTCCGGGATATTCCGAAGGGGTCCCGCCTCGCCGTCTCGACTAACCTGCTGGCCTGCCTGATTTCAGTGTGCATGCGGGCCACGAACCAGATCCACACGCTGACCGGAACGCTCGACGAGAGCGATCGCCGGTTGATCGCGGCGCGCGCGATTCTGGGCGAGTGGCTGGGCGGGTCGGGTGGAGGCTGGCAGGATTCCGGCGGGGTATGGCCCGGAATGAAGCTGATCCAGGGAGTGCAGGCCGGCGAGGACGACCCGGAGTACGGCGTCAGCCGGGGCTGCCTGCTGCCCCGGCATCACGTGCTCACGCTCGACGAAGTCTCTGCGGAAACGCGGCAGAAGCTGCTGGACAGCCTGGTGCTGGCGCATGGCGGCATGGCCCAGGACGTGGGGCCAATTCTGGAGATGGTCACCGAAAAGTATCTGCTGCGCTCGGAAGCGGAGTGGAAGGCACGGCAGGAGGCCGGCTCGATACTCGACGGGATCTTAGGAAGCCTGCGCGCCGGCGACGTCCGGTCGGTTGGCGAGGCCACGCAGCGAAACTTCTTCGGCCCTATCCAGACCATTATTCCCTGGGCGAGCAATCTCTACACCGAGACGCTCATCGAGCGGGTGCAGCGCGAGATGGGGTCGGACTTCTGGGGCTTCTGGATGCTGGGCGGTATGTCCGGCGGAGGTATGGGCTTCATCTTCAGTCCTCGCAGGAAGGCGGAGGGGCAGGAGCGTTTGCAGGTGATCCTCAGCGAAACCAAGCGTCGGCTGGATAAGGCGGTTCCGTTCGCCATGGAGCCGGTGGTGTACGATTTCGCCATCAATGACCGCGGCACATGCGCGGAGCTGCTCATCGGGGACGCGGGCCTGATGCCGGCCGCCTACTACAGCCTGATGGCGCCGGCGCTGCTGCGCATCGAATCGCGGCTGCTGCCCGCGTGGCGTCGCGCCGAGCTCGATCGCTTCGGCGCTGCCTGCCGCAGCACACCGGAATTGGCCGGAATGGTGCACAACCTCTTCGAGCGACTACTGCCGCAAGCGGCGCCGGAGGAGGCGGGAAAGAAGCAACTGCTGCACGATCTGCTGGAGCGCCATGGCTTCGACCGCGTGCAGCACGAGCGCATCCAGGCGGATTTGCGGAGCGGCCGCATCGGCCTGGCGCAGAACCGGCTTCCGGTGAGCGCCACGATTGAAGATGTCCGGCCCGCCGATGTTCTGGGCGTTGACGAGCGGTTCAGCAAACTTGGCATGGAGGCGCTGCGGGCAGGAGAAGTCGCAGTGGTATCGCTGGCAGGCGGCGCGGGAACACGGTGGACGCGTGGGGCGGGCGTGGTGAAGGCGCTCAATCCTTTTTGCAAGCTGGCCGGGCGGCATCGGAACTTCATCGAGACACACCTGGCGAAGAGCCGGCAGTCGGCCAGGCTTTTTGGCTGCGATGTGCCGCACGTGATCACCACCAGCTATCTGACGCACGCCGCGGTCTACGAATATCTGGAGGCCGCGAATAACTACGGCTACAACGGGCCTCTGCTGCTCTCCGAGGGCAGGAGCATCGGGTTGCGGCTGGTCCCCATGACGCGCGATCTGAGGTTTGCCTGGGAGGAGATGCCGCAGCAGACGCTCGACGAGCAGAAACAGAAGGTGCGCGACAGCCTGCGCTCGGCGCTGATCGGATGGGCTGAGCAGGCGGGGGAAGGCGGCGACTACACCGACAACCTCGCCGGGCAGTGCCTGCATCCGACCGGGCACTGGTACGAGGTTCCGAACATGCTGCGCAATGGAACGCTGCTGCGACTGTTCGAACTGCGGCCGCAGCTTCGTTACCTGCTGATGCACAACGTGGATACACTGGGCGCGAATCTGAATCCGGCGCTGCTCGGGCTCCACATCGAGCACGGCGCGGGGATGACGACCGAGGTGATTGCGCGGCACATCGACGACCGGGGCGGGGGCCTGGCGCGCATTGACGGTCGGGTGCGGTTGGTGGAAGGGCTGGCGCTTCCGTCCGAGGAGATCGAGTCGGCGCTGTCGTACTACAACACGAGCACGATGTGGATCGATGTGGATCAACTGCTCGCCTGCTTCTCTCTGCGCCGGTCGGATTTGCATGACGACACGAAAGTGGCGGCTGCCGTACGCGAGTTGGCGGCGCGCATGCCGGCTTACGTCACACTGAAGGACGTGAAGAAGCGGTGGGGCAAGGGGCAGGAGGACATTTTTCCGGTGGCGCAGTTTGAAAAGCTGTGGGGAGATATGACGGCGCTGCCGGATTTGCGTTGCCGCTTCGTGGTGGTGGCGCGGGAGCGGGGGCAGCAGTTGAAAGAGCCGGCCCAGCTCGATGCGTGGCTGCGCGACGGATCGGCCGCGTATGTGGAGTCGCTTTGCGACTGGGGTTAGGCGAAACTACACTGTAACTCCAAAGCCATTCGCAGGCGGCCCATGTATTCCTTGTGCGGAATTTCTACAACGCCAAATTGCGCCAGGTGGCCGGTAACGTATTGCACCTCGAGCAGCGCAAAGCCACGATCGCGCAGCCTCCAGACTAAGTGGCTCAGCGCAATCTTCGACATGTCCGTGACGCGGTGGAACTTCGATTCGGCGAAGAAAGCGCCGCCGAGATGGACGCCGTACACTCCACCGGCTAGCGCGCCGTTCACCCACACCTCCACCGAATGCGCCTTGCCCCCGCGATGCATGGCGCCATAGACGGCGCGGAATTCGTCGCTGATCCAGGTAGGCTTTCGCTCCGCGCAGGCCGCCATCACGCCGTCGAAATCGTGATCGAAGGTGACTTCGAATCCGCCGCGGCGCATACGGCGTTGGAGAGACCGTGAGACGTGAAACGCATCGAGCGGCAGAATGGCGCGACGCCGTGGCCTGTGCCAGGTGACGATGTGCAGATCGGTGTCGGCCATGGGAAAGATTCCGTTGCGGTAAGCCTGCTCCACCATCGCCGAATCCAGGTAGCGAGTGACTCGCTGGATCTCCATGCGGTTAATCCAACCAGGGAACTGCGACTTCCTTCCCCTTTTCATCCGCCGATACATAACCGGCGTACAGCGTGAGCGTGGTATCGATAGCCAGATCGAGATCGCTCTCCGGCGCGCGGCCTGTCTTCACGGCGTCGACGAAATTGCGCAGCTCGCGGCCGTAGCCGAGGCTCCAGCCTTCGTCGGGCGACGCAGGGATCCAGCCCTCGTTGGTGGTGATCTTCTCCAGGAGATAGATGTCCTTGAACTGCTCGTGCCGGGGATTGTAGACGTCGAGCACCCCCACCGGGCTCATGCGGCAGCGCGTGCGGTGGTTGTTGGCGAACACTTCGACGAAATCATAGATACCGCCAAGCGCCAACTCGGAGGCGGTGATGTCGGCCACCATTCCATCTTCGAACACGACATGCAGCAGCGCGTAGTCTTCGGTGTCCTGGTATTTGGTGCGCAGGAAGCCTTTGTCTTCGAAGGCGGGCAAACGCGTGATGGAGTGCGTGCGCGCCGACACTGCCACGGGTCGAATGGGCTTGCCTGTGCGGGCCAGGCCCTCTTTTCGCTTCAGGTAGAGGATAGCGCCGAGCGGGTGGCATCCTTTGGCGATGAGCGATCCGCCGCCTTGCACGCTCCAGATGCCGTACACGGGAGAGTGCGATCCGCTATGCGATTCCTCGCCGGTCATTCGCAGGATTTGCGCTTTGCTCTTCTCCACAATCTCGCGTTCCTTCTGGACGGAAGGCGCGTAGACGAAGTTTTCCGCGTAGCCGAGAATAACGCCGGCTCCGCGTATCGCGTCGCGCAGGCGGCGGGCTTCGGCTACCACTTCGTCCAGCATTTGCTGCTTGTTGTTGCGCTCGGGCGAACCGTAAAAGCCCGTCAGAGGCTTTTCAACTATGACGTGCTTGCGTGCAGCGGCGGCCTGCAGGATGTACTCGCTGTGGGATGAGGGCGGCGTGCAGATGTCGAGGACGTCGATTTCCGGCAGCATCTCCGCCACCGAGGCGAAAGAGCGGATTCCGTGCTTCGCCGCGAACGCGTTCCTGCTTTCGGCGCGCGTCGAGGTGGCTCCCACTACCCGGGCGCCGGTGTCCTGAAAGTTCTCGAGGTGGAAGCGGCCGGCGAATCCTGTTCCCGCGATGCCGATACGAAGCGGATTGTCCATTCTCAGCTAGGATACTAGGATGTGGAAAAAGATTGTGGTCGCCGCGGTCGCTATCCTGTTACTGGTTGCGGGTGGTGGGCTGGGCTATCTGTATTTCCGAAAGCCCGCCATGGCGTTGCCGCCAGCCATTCATGTGGAGATGAGTCCGGATCGGATCGCTCGCGGCAAATACCTTTTCGAGCGAGTGATGGATTGCGACAATTGCCATTCGGAGCATGATGAATCGCGCTTCGGACGTCCGGTGGTGGAGGCTGGGCGCGGCAAGGGATTTGTATTTCCGGCGGAACTGGGCCTGCCGGGGACAGTGGTGGCGTCGAATATCACGCCGGACAAGGACACCGGAATCGGCGGCTGGACCGATGGCGAGAAGATTCGCGCGATTCGCGAAGGCATTGACCGCGGGGGGCGCGCGCTGTTTCCCATGATGCCCTATGGCAATTACAGGCAGATGAGCGATGAAGACGTTTACTCGCTGGTGGCCTACATGAACAGTCTGCCGCCGGTACACAACTCGCTGCCGGCGACGCGGATCAACTTCCCGGTGTCCCTTTTGATCAAGAGCGCTCCGCAGCCGGCGGGTTCTGTGCCTCCCGCTCCTCGCGGCGACAGGCTGAAATATGGGGAATACCTGGTGGCGATGGCAGGATGCGCCGGGTGCCACACGCAGGAAAAGCAAGGCCAGCCATTGCCTGGTATGCGCCTGGCGGGCGGCAGAGAATTCCGCACGCCTTGGGCGACTGTGGTGAGCGGCAATATTACGCCGGATGCCGATACCGGAATTGGCAAATGGAGTGAGCAGCAGTTTCTGGACAAGATTTATCAATACAAAGAGTATGCCGAGAAGGGCTCTCCGCAGGTGGGCCCGGAGGGTTATACGTTGATGCCGTGGCTAGGCTTGTCGCAGCTTTCACCGGAGGAGTTGGGCGCGATTTATATGTACCTGATGTCGCAGCCCGCGGTTCACAATGCCGTGGAGACGCATCCGGGACAGCCGCAGAAGAGCCTCTGATCGTCAGCCCGCTGCTGCTTCGGGGATGCGGCCGAAGCGGCGCTCGCGCGAATCGTATTCGGCTATCGCTTCTTCGAGGTCGGCTTTGCCGAAATCGGGCCACATCTTCTTGGTGAACAGCAGCTCGGCGTAGGCGGACTCCCAGAGCATGAAGTCGCTGAGGCGCTGCTCGCCGCCGGTGCGGATCAGCAGGTCCACGTCCGGCGCGTCGCCGAGCAGCCGCGAAAGATCTTCACGGGTGGCGCCGTTGCGCAGCCTGGCTGCCGCGCGCAGGATCTCGTCGCGGGCGGAGTAATCGATGGCAATGCGAACTTCGAGCGTCTTGCCGGAAGCAGTGATCGCTTCCGATTCAGCGACGGCTTTGCGTAGCGCCGGGGCTAGGCGGTCGCGGCGTCCGATCATGCGAATACGCACGCCTTCGGCCACGCAGCGGCTGGTCTCGAGGCGCAGGTAGGTCCGGAACAGGCCCATCAAGGCATTGACTTCGGCCGGGGGACGCTGCCAGTTGTCGGAGGAGAACGAGTAGAGCGTCAGCACGCCTATGCCGGCCCCGGGGGCCGATTCCACCACTCGCCGGACAGCGTCGGCGCCGGCGCGATGGCCGGCCACGCGCGGCAATCCGCGGGCGCGGGCCCAGCGGCCGTTTCCATCCATGATGATTGCTACGTGAAGGGAGCTCAAGCTGGGATCTCAGCGCTCGCGCGCGGCGCGGATGAGCGCTTCCATGTGATCCAGATAGCGCTCCAAGGCACGACGCCCGGCCGCCGTGAGCCGGTACTCGGTTTTCGGCACCCGTCCTTCAAAGGACTTGCTGCAGGCGATGTACTGCGCGTCTTCCAGCTTGCGGGCGTGGACACTGATGTTGCCATCGGTCGTTTTCAGTTGTTTCTTCAGGTCGTTGAAGGTCAGCGATTCGTTGACGGCAAGGGCGCTGACGATGCCGAGGCGCATGCGCTCGTGGATGAGGCGGTCGAGGTCGGAGGCGCTGGCGGCCTGGCGTCCGGCGAGGCCGTGAGGGCCGGCTTTTTCTTTGGGAAGGGCGCTCGATCTAGCCACCGTACCTCCTCGCGATCACCAGTCCGAACAGGATGTGGAGTCCGCCGAATCCAGCGGCCATATAGGCATTGGCCCATTCCGCGGGAGAGAACAAGGCGCAGGCGCCGCAGAGCATGAAGCAGAGCCCCATAGTGGGGACGATCTTGACGGAAAACACTCCCGCGTTGGTCACGGCCGCGCCGTAGAGCAGGAGCCACGCGCCAGGAAGCATGGCGGAAAGGCCCGCGCGGTAGAGGGCGAGAGTGAGCAGCAGGCCGGCGATCATGGGCGGCGAGAAGCTGAGGGCGAACTTGCGGCCGGGCTTTGAGAGCAATGGAATCGCCGCCCGACGCGCTTTGCGGGTGACTGCCCAGGCCGCGATGCAGAAGGAGAGGATCGCTTCGCCGATCCAGGTGGCAAGCCAGCGGTCTTCAGTCGACTGCCGGGCGGCAAGGAGGGCTGTGATGATGGCGGTGATCCCCATGACCACGCCGCCCCAGCCCGGGACGCCGGTGAAAGCGGAGGCGCCTTCCATCGTTTCGCGGATGTACCGCAGGTTGTCCATCGCCCGGGTGTGGAGAGCGGGCGGCTCATCCCCCGGGGCGCGAATCGGCCGAACAGAACCCATAGAGTTGAGGATAGCTAGTGCGGGGTCGGGATGTCAAGTACTTTTCTGTATAAAGCGAATCCCTCACAATCCTTCCGTCGCCTGGAGTCTGGTGTATCTGGCAATGAAAGAGAAGTCTCGATCCCTGTGCCACACGGGTACGTGGTTTTCAATTGCAACGGCGGCAATCAGGCAGTCGATGGAGGATCGAATTATATAGCCACGCATACGGCCTTGCCGGTAAATTTCAGCGGCTTCCATGAACGTATCCCATCGGAGTGGATCGCATAAGCGCGGAATCGCCATAAAGGAATCGCGAAACCCTTCGGCTGCAGGTCCCTGGCGGATGCCTTGAAGAACCTCTTGCGCAATCGGTCCGCAAGTAACAAACCGCATCAGGTCTCCATTAACCGCGCTGGCGTTGAGCCTCCCGTTCAAAAGCTCAATCCAAATGGAGGTATCGACCAGAATCACCGCCGTTTTCCCGCTCGCCTCACCGGCTTCTTTCCGGAGCGCACGCGGGGTTTATCCTCCCGCATCTCCGAAAGATTGCCTTGCCACAAACCCTTGCCGAAAAAATTGGGAAGACTCTCGATCTTCTTGACGCGGAGAGTTTCGGCAAGGGCGATATTGACAGCAGCCGAATAGGTTTTCACTCCTAACACGCGCGTCGCACTCTCGAGGAGATCCTCATCTAACACAAGATTTGTGCGCTTCATGTGTTTAGTCTACCTGATCTGGGCCAGAGCCTGCTCAAGGTCGGTGATTAGATCATCCGGGTTTTCCAGGCCGATCGACAGGCGCAGGAGATTCTGCGGGGTTTTCGATTCACGCCCTTCCACTGACGCGCGGTGCTCGATCAGGCTGTGAGGGCCGCCGAGGCTGGTGGCGCGAGTGAACAGGCGGACTCGGGCCGCTACTGCCATCGCCTGCTCGCGTCCGCCCCGGACCTGCGCGGACAACATGCCGCCGAAGCCGGACATCTGGCGCGCAGCGATTCCGTGGCCAGGATGGCTTGGGAGTCCTGGATAGTGCACCGCTTCAATCGCTGCGTGGGCTAGCAGAAACTGCGCGATTTTGGCGGCGTTCTCGTTGTGTGTGCGCATGCGACATGGCAGCGTTGCGACACCGCGCAACGCCAGCCAGCAATCAAAGGGTGACGGCACAGCTCCGCCGAACTGCTGGATCTTGCGGGCTCGCTCGAACAGGTAGTTGTCGTACTTTGTGATCAGGGAGCCGCCCATCATGTCGCTGTGGCCGCCGATGTACTTGGTGGTGGAGTGCGTCACCATGTCGATGCCCTGCTCGAACGGGCGCTGCAGGATCGGCGTGGCGAAGGTGCCGTCGCAGACGCTGATGGCGTTGGCCTGCCTCGCGATTGCCGCAAGGGCTGCCAGGTCTGAGATCTTCATCAGCGGATTGGATGGCGTTTCGATCCAGACCAGGCGAGTCGACTCGCGTACGGCGGCGCGCACCGAGTTCAGGTCCGTCATGTCGACGTAGGTAATCTCCAGGTCAGACTTGGCGAAGACGTCGCCGATCAGCTTGCGCAGGCCGTAATAGACATCGTCCGGCGCAAGAATGTGATCGCCGGGCTCGAGGCCCTGAAGTAACGCTGTTGTGACTGCGAGGCCCGACGAGAAGGCGAGCGCTTCCTTGCCACCTTCGAGAGCAGCGAGACACTCTTCCAGGGCGCGGCGGTTGGGGTTGTCTTCGCGGGAGTAGCTGAAGCCTCGCGGGTACTCGCCGTCCGGGCTGCGCTCGAACGTGGTGGAGAGGTGAATCGGTGGAGTGACTGCGCCGGTGGCAGGATCGATGCGGCGGCCTGCGTGGACGGCGGTGGTTTCAATCTCCACGAATCTCTACCAGGAAACCAGCCGTCCTACTTGATTTCCATGATTTCTTTTTCTTTGGCTTTAGCGGCCTGGTCCAGCTTGCCCATGTAGCCGTCGGTCATCTTCTGAATTTCGGTGAGAGCGCTGCGTTCTTCGTCTTCGGCGATGGCTTTGTCTTTGAGAAGCTTTTTCACCGACTCATTGCCGTCGCGGCGGATGTTGCGCACGGCCACTCGATGGTTCTCCGCAACACCGTGGAGCTGCTTCACCAGGTCCTTGCGGCGATCCTCGGTCAGCGGCGGGATGGGGATGCGCACCAGCTTGCCGTCATTGGAGGGATTGAGGCCCAGATTGCCGGCGCGGATAGCCTTCTCGATAGCGCCGATCTGGGAGACGTCCCACGGCTGGACCGTGATCATCGACGGCTCGGGAACGTGCAGGTTGCCGAGTTGGTTGAGCGGCGTGGGCGTGCCGTAGTAGTCGACGCGGATGTTGTCGAGGATGCTGATGGAAGCGCGGCCGGTGCGGATAGAGGCCATGTCGTGCAGCAGGTCGGCGACGGCCTTCTCCATGCGGGTTTTGACGTTGCCCTCAATTTCCTTCACGGTCTTGAACGCATGCGCGCCTGGATCGGAGTGAGCTTCAGTCTTCATATCAGTTGGGCCATTTTCAGTTAATCCATTCTCAATTAATCAGGGTGCCGACGTCCTCTCCCATCGACATACGCATTATATTCCCCGTGGTATTCAAATTGAAAACGCGGATCGGGAGCCGGTTGTCGCGACACATGGCGATGGCGGTGGAATCCATGACGGCGAGGCTCTTGGAGAGGATCTCCATATAAGTCACCTCGGTGTACATCACGGCGTCGGGGAACTTCAGCGGGTCCTTATCATAGACTCCGTTGACGCGGGTGGCCTTGGCGATGATCTGGGCATGGATCTCAAGGGCGCGCAGGGTGGCGGCTGTGTCGGTGGAGAAGTACGGGTTGGAGGTGCCGGCGGCGAAAATGACGATGCGGCCTTTTTCCAGATGGCGAATGGCGCGGCGGCGGATGTAGGGCTCGGCTACCTGGTTCATCTCCACCGCGCTCATAACCCGCGTGTGGGTGCCCATCTGCTCAAGGGCGTCCTGAAGGGCCAGGGCGTTGATCACCGTGGCCAGCATGCCCATGTGGTCGGCGGTGACGCGGTCCATTTTGCGGGCGGCTGCGGCGACGCCGCGGAAGAAGTTGCCGCCGCCTACAACAACGCCAACCTGGACTCCCGTTTTTGCGACTTCGGCCACTTCGGCGGCCAGGGATTTGACGCGCTCGGGGTCGATACCGAAACGCTCTTCTCCGGCGAGGACTTCGCCACTGAGCTTGAGCAGGATTCGGGTGTAGCGTTGGGGAGGGGTGTCGGGCATTTTAGCTGCCAACACAACACAGGCTATCAGCCTGCGTTACTCGCCTCCTACTTTGAAGCGTGTGAAGCGGGCTACTCCTATGTTTTCGCCCAGCTTGGCGATCTTTGTTTTGATAAGCTGATCGATTGTCAGGGTGTTCTCTTTCACGAAGGGCTGCTCGTAAAGGCACACCTCTTCGTAGAACTTGCCCATGCGGCCTTCCACGATCTTGTCGGCAACCTTTTCGGGCTTGCCTTCGGCTATGACTCGCGCGCGCTGGATGTCTTTTTCCCTTTCGATCGCCGCGGGGGTGACGTCCTCTTTGCGCACGAACTGCGGATCGGCCGCCGCGACATGCATGGCAATGTCGTGCACCAGCTCTTTGAAGTCGTCCGTGCGGGCTACGAAGTCGGATTCGCAGTTCACTTCCACCATCACGCCGAGCTGGCCGCCGTGATGAATGTACGTTCCGATGAGGCCCTGCTTAGTGGCGCGGCTGCTCTTCTTTCCGGCCGAAGCGATGCCGCGCTTGCGGAGAACGATCTCCGCCTCGCCGAGGTCGCCGTTAGCTTCCTTCAGGGCGCTCTTGCACTCCATCATCCCCGCGCCGGTGCGCTCGCGCAGGTCCTTCACTAATTGCGCGGTAATTTCCGCCATAGTTTTTTAACTCCGGATTCTGGTACTTTACCTAGTGTCCGCTTTCGGCGCCCGCAGGCTCCGGAATGCTTTCGGCCGCCGTCTCCGAGGCAGGTCCTTTGCGCAGGCTGGTCGACGGCAGATCGTCGTCGGCCACACTCTCGGTTTCCGCCATCAGCTCGGCCGCGTATTTCTCGTCCACATACTGCGTGTATTCGGGGACTTCCTCGGCCGGAGTCTCGTCGGTGATGATCTTTTCCGCCGTGAAATCCTGCTCGGTTGCCAGGGCGCGGCCTTCGATCACCGAATCGGCGATCTTGCTGGTGAACAGGCGGATGGCCCGCAGAGCATCGTCGTTGCCGGGGATTACCCAGTCGACTTCATCGGGATCGCAGTTGGTGTCCACGATGGCGACGACAGGAATTCCCAGACGGCGGGATTCCTTGACGGCGATGGCTTCCTTGTTCGAGTCGATGACGAAGACCACGTCGGGCAGGCCGGGCATATCCTTGATGCCGGCGAGGTTCGAATCGAGGTGCTTGCGCTCGCGCTCGAGGCGGATCACTTCCTTCTTGGGACGCGAATCATAGCCGCCGTCGGACGACATCTGCTCCAGTTCCTTGAGGCGCTTGATGGACTTCTGAACGGTGGCCATGTTGGTGAGCAGGCCGCCCAGCCAACGCTGGTTCACGTAATACATCTCGCAACGCCGGGCTTCTTCGGCTACAGCTTCCTGCGCCTGGCGTTTGGTGCCGACGAACAGTACATTTTTTCCCTGGGCCGCCATTTCCCCGACGAAGCGGGCAGCGTCCTTGAACATCTTCAGAGTCTTCTGCAGATCGACAATATAGATACCGTTACGTTCGCCGAAGATATACTCTTTCATCTTCGGATTCCAGCGCTTGGTCTGGTGCCCGAAGTGAACGCCGGCTTCGAGCAATTCTTTCATTGATATTGCTGGCAAACTGCCTCCTCAAATAATAGAGGGAATCGCTTCCCCCTTCCCTGCCGCCAATAGTACCCGGGCGAAATGCGGCGCACGATCCAAAGCGAGATTTGTGCGCCGCCGAGCTTCCTTTACACCAAGCTCATACATCAAGCTCGTACACCGAGCTCGTACACCCAGCCTAGCGTTTGGAAAATTGGAACCGCTTGCGGGCGCCCTTCTGGCCGTACTTTTTCCGCTCGCGCTTCCTGGCATCGCGGGTGAGATAGCCGAGCTTTTTGAGCCTTGGCCGCAACTCCGCGTTAAACTCTACTAAAGCCCGGGCCAGGCCCAGGCGGACTGCGCTCGCCTGGCCGTGAATGCCGCCGCCGTGCGCAAGAATCAGAACATCGAACTTATCCGCGGTCTCGGTGGCAAGCAAAGCCTGCTTCACCGCGCCCCGGGACGCTTCCGTGGGGAAATAATTATCGAGCGGGCGACCGTTGACCGTCATGTCGCCCTTTCCCGGCCGTAGAAAAATACGGGCTACCGCAGTCTTGCGGCGTCCCGTTCCAAGATACTGCACGATCTTCAATGGCACTCGCTATTACCTTTCATTTAGAAACCTGAAGCAACACAGGCACGAATGCCTATGCCACACTATTTTACGCTCATCGACACGGGCTTTTGGGCATCGTGCGGGTGCTTGGCGCCGGCGTAGACTTTCAACTTGCGGTACATCTGTTTGCCGAGCTTGGTTTTGGGGAGCATCCCGAAGATGGCATCCTCCACCATGCGGTTGGGGCGCGTGGCGCGGACACGCCGGACGCCCATTTCCACCAGTCCACCCGGGTAACCGGTGAAGTGGCGGTAAAGCTTGTTCTCTTCTTTTCTTCCGGTGAGCCGGACCTTGGCGGCGTTGATAACCACCACGTGGTCGCCGGTATCGAGGAATGGGGTGTAGCTGGGTTTATGCTTACCCATCAGAATCCAGGCGGCTTTGCTGGCCAGCTTGCCCAAAACCTGATCCTCGGCGTCCACCACGTGCCAGGTCCGGGCGATTGCGTTCTTTGAAGGAAACTCAGTACTCATTAAACACACGTCTCCACATCACGGTATGCCAAGCAATTAGGTTACCGGACCGGGAGGGTGATGTCAAATGTCCAGGGCGGTTGGAAAGGCTGTTCTGTGCGGATTTTGGTGGCTTAGGGTCGCTCGGTGGGGGTTAGGCCATTGACCTTGCCCACAGGCTGAAGCCCTTGCCCACTGGGGTTGCAGATATTCATGCTGTATTTGTCTTCATTTATCCGGATTTTCCCTGCGGGAAGAAACCGTAGCGGCGCCGGTGTTTTCGCCAGGCTGGCCTGATGTGAGGAAATCTGGCGCTGGTCATAACGGTCCTTTCAAGTACAGTTCAACCCCTGCCGAAGAAATCCCGATCTTCTGTCCAAATCGGGAGGTTCAACATGAGGGCGACGGCTAGGAAGGGCCAATCGTCCACGTCACGCACGCGCGCGCGACTTGCTCGAAATCACCATATAGTGCATGATCCATCGGCTGAACAAGTAAGGCCACTTGGTCCAGCACAGCCAATCAGATCCGCGGTATGCACTCGCGCGCGTCATCAAAGCATATATCCGGAGCGTAGAAGCTGATTGAATCCTCGTAAGTTTCGAGTAACAAGCGGACGCGTTTCCCCAATCCAGGTTCACGGCCGCTTGGCCGCTCGCCAGCGCTTGAAATCGGCAACAATTTCGTCTTCGGTGATGCCCTTCTGAGTCATGAGCGCATCCAGTTGCGCCGCAGCCTCTTTTAGGGCGGCCCGTTCCGTCTCCGAGCGTTTGCGGCGAGCCGGTATGAAGTATCCGATCGTCTCACCATGCCGCGTGATGGCGACCGGTGCTCCGCTTTCCAGTAGGTATGTCGCGAGATTTTCGCGGAATTACCTAATGCCTACCGTGATGGAATCCATACCGCTCCTTTGTGTACGGGCCTGTACACATTGTACCGGATAGGATCTCGTACGCAGTTATTGTTACCATGGCAATGCCTCTGGCAAACGAGATTTGTCCATGCTACCGTGTCTCGGGATGTTTCGAACCGCATCCGCATTGCTCTGGGCTCGATGGCGCTCACGTCGAACCGAGCCGAATGGCGGCCTTCCAGGCCTTGCTCCCCGGCAGGCTATGAGCGCGCGCCAAAAGTTGTAGCACTGGATGTTAGGCTTCCATAGTGGTGTAATAGCGGTTTCGGCGGGAGGTTATTTGTAATGAGACGATTCACGATCAGCCTGGTTTTTTCCGGTTTGCTGGCGATTACCTGGATGTTGGGCTCCAACGTCCGATCTAGCGCCGCGGCGGGTGAAGCCGTCAGCGGGCAGGGGAAGATGCGGTTCAAGCTTCTCTACACATCGAGCCATTTGCCGGCTGAAGCGCAAAAGGTATTGACCGGGGCGCACGGCGGATTCGCCGTCGATCTGCGCCCTGGGAAGGGCGAGACTTACTTCGGACTCAAAGGGGCCGGGATTGTTCAGATCAGCGGCGACCTCAAGAGCTCACGGATGGTGGACACCGCCGCTGAAATGAAAAATAGCAATATGCATAACGCGGCTATCTGGTCCGCGCCGGATGGCGGCCCCTTCCTGACGTTTCCAAGTAATGACGCGAACAAGGTCTTCACGACGAACCTGGATGGCAAGCTTTTGCACACTCTCTATACCCCGGAGGTTGGAGTGGATCTGGGCAACCCGATCGCCAACGACTATTTTCGAGGCAAAGGCAATTTCGTGCCGACCGATGTGGAGCAGTTGGACGGCCTGCTCTACATCACGACCGGCTACTCGCAACTGGACTTCGTTTTGACCGCGCGGATTCTCAGCACCAATCCTTTTAAGGCGGCGTGGAATGACCTGGCGTTCGGCGGGAGGGGCACCGGGCCAGGACAGTTCGGCACCGGACATGGGATCACGATACCGCCGGGCACCAAGCGGGTGGATGTGGCGGACCGGCCGAACTCCGAAATCGATCGCTTTACGCGCTACGGACATTATTTGTCGACGCTGCGAATGCCGCTGGGCTCGCTGCCTTGCGACATTTACTATCTCGGAAAGTACGCAATCGTTGGTGCGTTGGATGGGCCGGATCGGACAAAGGGCGCGCCGATTTACATTATGGAGAACGATCAGTTGATCTCTACCGTGATGCCGAAAGAGGACCTGGGGCTCGCGAACTTCAAACATATCCATAACGCGGTGTTTCGGGAGTATGGCAATAAGCTGTACATCATCGCTCAGGCGTGGAACCCGGGGGATTTTGCGATTTTGGAGCAGGTGAATTAGCTATTAGCTGTCAGCTTTCAGCCGTGACGGTTCGGGGCTTTGTGGATGATCGGTAGAGCGGTTTTCTTTTTGTGCGTTGCGGCTGGCTTGCTTGCCGCGGGGTCTCGGCCCTGGACTTTGGATGCGCTCATCGGGCTGAAGACGGTTAGCGATCCTCAGATCACTCCGGATGGGAGTGTTGTCGCCTACGTGGTTCGCAGTGTCAATATTGGCCGGAATGCTTATGAGTCCGCCATCCGGATCGGCCCGTCGGGCGGGCTAGCTCAGCCGCATTTCAGCGATCACCGGCCACGCTGGTCCGGAGACGGGCGGATGCTGGCATTTCTATCGGGTCGCGATGGCGTGGCTCAGGTCTTCGTCTGTGATGCCACCGGAGAGAATATCCGCAGGGTTACCAACTCGCCCGCCAGCGTGAGCTATTTCAAGTGGTCGCGGGATGGAAAACATATTGGATACCTCGTCACTGACAGGCCTACTGCCGACGAAGCTTTGCGGGCAAAACGTGGAGACGACGCTGTTGTCGCCGATCAGGGTTACAAATATAGCCGTCTGTACATGATCCCGATTCAGGGAGGCGAATCCCGGCTGGTCACGAAGGCGGATCGGCATATCACGTCATTCGACTGGGGGCCCGACAGTTCGAAGATTGTCTACGCAGCCCAGGATACACCTCGGGGCCGCGATGTGAACCACGCCGATCTCTATGAAGTCGATCTGGCCTCAGGCCGCGACGCAGTGCTGGTCCGGCAGGACGGACGCGACGGCGATCCTTCGTATTCGCGGGACGGCCGGCTCGTCGCGTTTCATTCGCAGGGTGGAACGCTGAACCATTTCGCAGAGCGTCATGTGGGTGTCGTGCCCTCCGGAGGGGGCGCTGTTCGCTACGTGACTAAGGGCCTGGATGCGGATGTGTTCCGGGGAGGGACGGAGTTCTGGTGGTCTGACGACAGCTCGCAACTCATGTTTGTGGCCGGCAAGGGAACTCGTGACAATTTGTACCTGCTGAATCTGAAAAACGGCAGCGCGAAGCCGCGCCTCTCTTCCGTAGGCTCCATCTTCAGTGTGAGCGCGGACGGCAAGCGCATCGCGTTTATCAGGAACTCTATCGAAACCACTTCGGATGTGTATTGGGCCGACGAAGAAAGCGAGCACCGAGTCTCCACGGTGAACCCGCACGTAGAAGATCTTCCTTCCATACCGGCCAGGGTTCTGCGCTGGAAGTCGAAAGACGGCCTGGAGGTCGAGGGGGTTCTGCGGCTGCCTTTTGGATATAAACCTGGGACCCGCGTGCCGCTGATTGTTGAACTGCACGGCGGTCCGACGGGTGTGGCGCTGGAGGACTATCCTATCCCGAGGACGTATCCAACACAGTTATTCGCGCAGGAAGGATTTGCGGTGCTGTCGCCCAATTTTCGAGGCAGCGCCAATTACGGCAGCCGGCTGCGGCAGGCCAACGTCAAGTCGCAGGGATTCGGCGACTTCGACGATGTGATGACCGGAATCGACATGCTCATTGCGCAGGGTATCGCCGACCCCGACCGCCTGGGAGTTGCGGGTTGGAGCTACGGCGGATTTCTGGGCGCGTGGATCATCGGGCATACTCATCGATTCAAAGCGGCGTCCATCGGGGCTCCCGCATCGGACTGGATTAGCTGGTATGGGGCGAGCGACGGGGCCCGTGAAACGATGTGGACCTACTTCGGCGGGAAGCCTTGGGACACCTGGCAGGTTTACAACGAGCATTCGCCGCGCTACAGCTGGTGAATGCCAAGACGCCTTCGCTGTTGCTGCACGGCGCAAGGGACATCGACAGCAGTCCCGAGATTTTTCAGGCGCTGACGGACCTGAAGGTTCCGGTCGAGTTTGTGACCTACCCTCGGGAAGGGCATGGATTCAGTGAACCGATGCACCAACGGGACGTGATGCAGCGGAACCTGCAGTGGTTTAAACGTTGGCTGGCGGCTCACTGAACCCTGTCCCACCTGGCCGCTACGCTGCGACGGTGTAAACTGTTCAGGATGGCCGACGCAGAAGCCGCGGCAAATAACGACGACCGGGTGCCGCCGGTGGCGTGGATTGTGGTTGCTCTTCTATGGGTCGCCTACTTCATTAACTATTCGGACCGGCAAGTCGTTTTCTCGATCTATCCTGCGCTGAAGAAAGATCTGAACTTCAGCAATGCCCAATTAGGGTTAATCGGCTCGACTTTTCTCTGGGTGTATGCGCTATGCATGGCCGTATCCGGACGGATTGCCGACATCATTCCGCGAGACAAAATCGTTATCGCCAGTCTGATTCTTTGGAGCCTGGCCACGTTCGGATCCGGCACGAGCGCTTCGGTGGGCGCGTTTCTGGCGTGGCGGGCGGTGATGGGCGTTACCGAGTCTCTGTACGTTCCTGCGGCTGTGGGTTTGATCGCTTCGCTGCATTCGGGAGCCACGCGCTCGAGGGCCCTGAGCTTGCACAGCACGGCGCAGCTATCGGGCATCGTGGCAGGGGGATGGTACGGCGGATGGGCGGCTGACCATATCGGGTGGCGGACCGGATTCTTCGCCATCGCCGGGGGTGGTATCGCTTATGCGCTGGTGTTGTGGGCCGCTCTTCGCCTGCTTCCGAGGCGGAGCGCCGGACCGGGGACTCATTTCGCCAGCCCAATGGATGTTTTCCGGGCTCGCTGCTATCGTGCACACATGATTTCGTACTTCATGTTTTGCGCCATGCTATGGATGCTCTATGCGTGGTTACCGAACTACATTTACGAGCGGTATCACCTGTCGATGACGGAGAGCGGCTTCACCGCGACCGTCTATCTGCAGGTCAGCTCGGCAATCGGTGTGCTGATGGGAGGAGCATTGGCGGACTGGCTGGTGAAGCGCATCCGGTTCGGCAGATTTTGCATTTCCAGCGCCGGCTTGCTGCTTTGCGCTCCGTTCGGGTACCTGACTCTGGCGGCCGGCTCGATCGCCGCGCTGAAAGTGTGCGCCGCGGGATTTGGATTCTTCGCCGGGTTCATGATCGCCAACAACTATGCGAGTATTTATGATGTCATCGCCGAGAAGAACTACGGGTTCTCCGCCGGCTGGCTCAATCTGATCGGCGGCTTTGCGGGAGCCACGGCTACCTTTCTAGCAGGGTTATGGAAGCAGTCGGTTGGCATCACGGCAATGATGGGCGCGGCGGCGGCGGCCACAGCGGTATCGGCAATCTGGCTGTTTTGGGTAGCGCTTGCCAACTTCGAAAAAGATCGGGAAAGGTTCAGGAGGCCGGCGGTTTCGCAGGATGATATTGTTGCGGTTATCCCGCAGGCTGGACCAGTTGCTTAACTTAAGAGGAGGAATTTTTGGCTGTTAACAAATATCTGATGGGACAGATGACGTGGCCGGAACTGCGTGAGGTGGTGCGCGAAGGGCGGATCGCGGTGATGCCTGCCGGGATCATTGAGCAGCACGGCCCCCAACTGCCCCTCGACACGGACATCTTTCTGGCCGAGCAGGTTACGCTTCGCGCTGCCGCACTGCACCCCGAGAAGGTCGTGGTAGTGCCTCCGATTGTGCATGGCCACTCGCCGCATCACATGGATTTTCCAGGAACGCTGACCGTCGACCCGCAGCACATGATCAATTACGTTCTCGACGTGTGCCTGAGCCTGTCGCACCACGGCTTCAGAAAAATTTTGATCGTGAACGGGCATGGCAGTAACGTGCCGGTGCTGGACCTGGTGGCCCGGCAAACGATCATTCGCACCAAGGGAGAAACGGCATGCGCTTCGATCTTTTATTTCAACTCGGTGGAGTTTGACCGCACGGCGGCAGAGCTATTCCCGGAGATGGCCGGCCGTTACGGGCATGCCGACGATGTCGAAACATCCCTCTACCTGGGAGTCCGGCCGGAACTGGTGCAGCTCGACAAAGCCCGTGACGAGCCGCCTACTGATTTGATGGAACTCGGGTCGGGTAAGCTTCCGTTGCGGCTGATCTGGAGCTCATTCTCCAAAGAAGGGATTTATGGGACCGTGAGCGGCGCTACTCCGGCTAAGGGTGAGAAGCTGCTGGCCGCGGCCGTGGACGGCCTGGCAAAAATATTTGTGCAGTTCTACCAGAAGAGCATTCCAAAACCCGTGGATCACCATTAGTAATGATTTGCGCGCGCGTCCCCTGATTCCAGACAATGGCGGCGCTTCGTCGTTATCGCACAGGTACATGGTCGCTTCACCGAAATAGGCGCGTGAAGTGTGGGATTGTGCCTTCCGCGAACTCGGCGCCGGCCCGTGTTTGTTTTGTTTTAAAAGGCTTCGCAGGCCAAAGCCAGCCTAAGCGCGTCGAGTCTGCCGGCGCACGGCGGTGGTCCCGGCTTGTTCGCCGCCAAGCGACGAGCTGCGCGCCACCGGCTTCCTCGCCGGCCGCCGCTTGTTATATGAGGCGCTCAGGTAATCGATCCACGGCTGCGAGTTCTCATGACCGGCAAATTCTTTCGTCCATTGGCGGTGGAATTGCCGGGTCCGCTTGCGCTGCTTTCTCTTCAGTTCATCGTCCAGGGCGCCGGCGTTCGACTCCGCTATCATCTCCCGCACAGTTGCGTAGTCATTGATGCCGCCG
>JADMIO011135820.1_pt1 | contig 26200 bp, 25 predicted proteins | sample 8958161 | NCBI WGS metagenome assembly JADMIO01 (sample SAMN16585339, study PRJNA669376) | soil metagenome | isolation source: Crop rotation soil | place: USA: Cullars Rotation, Alabama | collected 2011 | reverse complement strand
CGACAACTTGTCCACGTGGAATTCTAAGCTTAGGATCCCAATGTGCTGGAAAGGGCCGATCCCGACGCCTATCATGTGCTGGTCGCGGGGCCGGACGCCGCGATGGGCCGCGTCACCGCACAGTGGCTCGTCGAGACGCTCGGCGGCGCGGGCGAGATCGTGCTCCTGGCCGGCCTGCGCGAGGCGACCCCGGCGCTGCGGCGCCTCGCGGCCGCCTCCGAGGTCTTCGCGCTGGCGCCGGACATCCGTATCGTCGAAGCCGTCCACACGGACTGGACCCCGGAGGGCGGCTATCGCGTGATGCGCCGGCTGCTCGAGGATGGCCGCGCCCGTCATGTCGCGGGCGTCTGGTGCGACAGCGGCCTCCAGGGCGCGGGCTCGATGCGGGCCTTCGTCGAGGCGGGCGAGGGCCCCGTCCCGCCGCACACCGGCGGCGACCTCAACGAGGCCTATCAGCTCGCGGTCCGGCACGCCGTGCCGCTCGCCGCGATCGATTATCCCGTCTCGATCGGCAGCCGGGCCGTCGAAATCTGCATGGAAATCCTGTCCGGGCGCACCGTGCCGCGGCGCGTCGAGATCCACGCGCCGGTCGTGGTCAGCCGCGGCCACGACACCGCCTCGGTGCGCGGCGACGTCACGGTCGAGGACCATGTCGCCTGGGCCCGGCCCGCCTCGGACGTGCTCGGCGACACGCTCCTCGCCGCGGACGCGTGAGGGGGCGATGCGCGGCGTCCGCCACGTGATCGACCTGCTCGACTGGTTCGCGGATCACGGCACGGCGGAGGCGCCGGTCGCGCGCCTGATCGACGACCTCAGCATTCCGCGCTCGTCCTTCTACGACCTGATGGCGGTCTTCGCCGCCCCGGCCCTCGAGGGCCGGGCGATCCTCGGCGCGACGAGCCGCGGCGCCGTCGGCCGCGGCCCGCTCGCGCTCGATGCCGGCCTCGCCGCGACCGGCCTCGGGCGCGACTGGGCGGCGATGGAGCAAGCGGTCGGGGCGCTCGCGACGGGGCTCGGGCGGCCGGTGGGCCTCTGGATCGCCGACGGGACCGACGCCCTCCTCATCCTCGATGCCACGCCGTCCGGCGCGCGGGGAGGCGAGGCCGGGCGCCGGCGGCCGCTGCTCTCGGCGCCCGCCGGATGGCTGCTCGCCGCAGGGCTGCCGGAGCGGCGCCGGCGTTTCCTCGACCCCGGCGACCCGCAGCACCGCCAGGCGGTCGCCGCGACGGTGGCGCGGCTCGCCGCGGTGCTCGCGGCCGGCGGCGCGGTCGAGGTGCTCTCGGATCCACGCCGCGGCAACGTCGCCGTGCGCGCGCTCAGGGATGCCGATGCGGTGGTCCGCGGCGCGCTGGCGGTCGATCTTGGCGACGGGGAGACCGGTCGTGCGGTCGCCGCCCTGGAGCACTGGCGTGTGCCGGGGTAATGAGACCGGAGATCGATGACCGTCCGGACAGTGTCCTCATGGATCAGAGCGTCGTCGTCGACGTCACCGTCGCGCCCCCGAAGGAGGTGCGCGCCGCTCTCCACGCGGCGCTCGCCGAGCGGCTGGGGCGGCCGGTCGGCGAGGCGGACATGGTGCGCGGCGCGAAGGGCAAGCCCGCGCTCGCCGAACCGCGCGGCATCGGCTTCAACGTCACCCACTGCCGCGACCTTGGCCTCGTGGCGCTCGCCTGGGGCGCCGAGGTCGGCATCGACATCGAGCGCGCCGACCGGACCATCGATCCCGACCTGCTCGCCCGGCGCACGCTCTGCGACGCCGAGCGCGCGACGCTCGCCGGGATCGCCGATCCCGACGCGCGGCGGCGGTTCGTGCTGCGCCTCTGGGTGCGCAAGGAGGCCGTGGTGAAGGCGCTCGGCCATGGGCTGACGCTCGGCCTCGCCACGATCGACGCCAGCCGCGACACCGGCCGCGAGCGGCCGCTCGGCGCCGAGCATGCGGTCGCATGGTTCGTCGCCGACCTCGACCTGCCCGAGCATGTCGCGGCCGTGGCGGCGCTCGAGGCGCGTCCCGCGGTCAGGCTGGGCGGCGCGGATCGGCCGGATTCTTCTCGCGCGCCGCCCAATCGTCCGACATGATCCCGGGCAAGGCGCCGCAGGTGGGGGACGGGTCGCCATGAGGCTTCTCCTGGTCGATGACGACGCTCTGGTCCGACAGACCGTCGCGATGATGCTGTCCGGGCACGTCTCGGACCTCGCTGTCGCGCCGAACGGCAAGCAGGCGCTGCAGCAGATCGCGGCGGGCAGCCACGACGTCATCGTGCTCGACATCGTGATGCCGGAGATGGACGGGATCGAGACGCTGATGGCGATCCGCCGCATCGACCGGAAGGTCCGGATCGTCGCGATCACCGGAACGCCCGTCGTGCAGACCGCGGGCGGCGAGGTCGACTATCTCACCTTCGCGCGGACCTTCGGCGCCAACGCCGTGCTGCGCAAGCCGTTCCGCCAGGCCGAGCTGCTCGCGGCGATCGCCGGCGGCGCGCCGGGGGCCGGGGGATGAGCCGGTGCCGCGGCGCCCGCTGATCCCGCGGCCGGCGCTCTGGCGCGGGCTCTCGCGGCGCCTGCTGCTTGCGACCATGCTGACGACGAGCCTTGCCGCGGCGGCCATGATCGTCTTCGTGACCCACCAGAGCCGCGAGACGACGGCCGAGCTCTCGACCCAGTACGGCAAGGCGGTGGCGTCGCAGCAGGAGCGCCGCATCGACGGGCTGATCGACCTGATGGGGGCGGTCGTGCGCACGCTCGCCGGCAGCGTCGAGGCGCAGATCGGCGCCGGCACGGCCGACCGCGGGACGCTGCTCGCCTCCCTCCACATCATGCTCGAGGACACGCCCGACGTGCTGGGCCTCTGGATCGTGCTCGAGCCCGACGTGGTGGGCGCCCCGTCCGACGCCGAGGTCGCGGGGCGGGCGGAGCTGGGCGTCAACGCCGAAGGCCGGTTCGCCCCCTATGTCGTGCGCCGCGACGGGCTGATCCGCGAGGAGACGCCGATCGCGACGGCGGACCTCGGCGATCCCTGGTACGCAGTGCCGCGGGACACGCTGCACCAGGCGATCCTCGAGCCGTTCACCTATCCGGTCGGCGGGCATCCGCTCCTGATGACCACGCTCTCGATGCCGATCATCGTCGGCGGTGCCTTTCGCGGCGTGGCCGGCATCGATTTCGCGATCGACGATCTGTCGCGGCGGCTGGCCGACGTGCGTCCGCTCGGCGGCACGGTCGGCCTGATGAGCGGCGCCGGCACCTGGATCGCGGGGGCCCGCCCGGAGCTGATCGGCACCCGCGTGATCCTGGACCCCGCCGACAACGCCCAGGCGCTTTCGGCGATGCGCGAGATGCGCGTCATGGACCTCGACGCCGACGAGGCCGCCGACACGGCGATCCGCCGGATCATCTCGCCCTTCATGGTGGCCGACACCGCGACGGTCTGGGCGATCGTGCTCGACCTGCCGGAGGGCGCGCTCGACGCCCCGGCGCGCGACCTGCGGGACAGCCTGATCCTGATGGCGGCCGCGCTGGCGGTCGCCATGACCGCCATCCTCGGCTTCCTCATCATGCGCATCGTGGGCGTGCCGCTGGCGCGGACCTCGCTCGAGATCCGGCGGCTCTCGGCGGGGCGGATCGAGCAGCCGGTCGGGGGCGGCGAGCGCTCGGACGAGATCGGCCACGTCAACCGGGCGCTCGAGGATTACCGCGAGAGCCTCGTCCGCGACCGGCGCCTGCGCGAGGAGCTGCTGCGCATCCTCTCCGCCCTCGACCTCGCCGACGAGGGCATCCTGGTGGCGGGCGGCGACGACCGGATCCTCTTCGCGAACATGGCGGCGGCGCGGGTCATGGCGGCGCCCGGGCCCGGGCACCTGACGGGGGAGGTCTGGACGAAGATCCTCGGCCTCAGGTCCGGCGCCGGCCTCGAGGATGCGGCGGCGGCGCTCGGACGCGACGGGGAATGGGCCGCCTCGCTCTTCGAGCTGACCGACGGCATCGTGCAGCTGAAGGCCCGCGCGCTGCCCGAGGGGGCCGGCACCGTGCTCGTCCTGGCCGAGATGGCGCGCGCCCGCGAGCGCGAGGTCTCGCGCCGCGGCGTCGAGGCGCGGCTGCGCCAGGCCCAGAAGATGGAGGCGGTCGGCCAGCTCACCGGCGGCATCGCGCACGACTTCAACAACCTGCTGACCGTCATCCTCGGCAATGGCGATTATCTCGCGAGCCATGCCGGCCTCGACGCCCGCGGGCGCGAGGCGGTCTCGCTGCTGCTCTCGGCGGGCGACCGGGCGGCGGCGCTGGTGGCGCAGCTCCTCGCCTTCGCGCGCCGCCAGCCGCTCCGGCCCGAGGCGCTCGACGTCGCGCAGCGGATCGCCGACCTCCTGCCGCTCCTGACCCGGACGCTGGGCGAGACCGTCGCCATCGCGATCGAGCGCGGCGGGGAGACGCTGGTCGCCGCCGTCGACGGGACCCAGCTCGACACCGCGATGATCAATCTCTGCCTCAACGCCCGCGACGCGATGGCGGAGGGCGGCCGGATCACCATCACGCTCTCGGGCGTGGTGCTCGACCAGGATGATCTCGGCCGCGAGATCGTGGGCGCGCTGCCGCCCTCGCCCGGGCGTTACGTCCTGATCGAGACGGAGGACACCGGCGCCGGCATCCCGCCCTCCGTGCTCTCCCGGGTCTTCGAGCCGTTCTTCACCACGAAGGCGGTCGGCGCCGGCTCGGGCCTCGGCCTCCCGATGGTCTATGGGTTCGCGACCCAGTCGGGCGGCGGCGTCGCGATCGAGTCCCGGGCGGGCGGCGGCACGGTCGTGCGGATCTGGCTGCCGCGCCGGGGCTGATGCACGAGAGGGCTCGACGCCGTGGGCTGCGCCGACGACATTCCGCCGACGATGAACGCGGAACCGCTCAGAGCCCCGGCCCCGTGGCCCGCCTTGCCGATCGACGCGGTGCTGCCGGCCTTGCTGGCGGCGCTCGACCGCGACGGAAGGGCGGTCCTGGTGGCGCCGCCCGGGGCCGGCAAGACGACGCGCGTGCCGCTTGCGCTCCTCGACGCGCCCTGGGCGGCCGGCCGGAAGATCGTGATGCTGGAGCCGCGGCGGATCGCGGCGCGGGCGGCGGCGGCGCAGATGGCGCGCCTCCTCGGCGAGGCGCCGGGCGGGACCGTCGGCTACCGCATCCGGATGGACAGAAGCATCGGGCCGCGGACCCGCATCGAGGTCGTGACCGAAGGCATCCTGACCCGCATGCTGCAGGACGATCCGGCGCTCGAAGGCGTCGCGGCGCTGATCTTCGACGAGTTCCACGAGCGCAGCCTGAACGCCGACCTCGGCCTCGCGCTGGCGCTCGATGCGGCGCCGGCGCTGCGTCCCGACCTGCGCCTCGTCGTGATGTCGGCGACGATTGCGGCGCGGCCCGTCGCCGACCTCCTCGGCGGGGCGCCGATCGTCGAGAGCGAGGGGCGGCTCCATCCGGTCGAGACGCGCTGGCGTGCCGCGCCGGCCGGGCGCCCAATCGAGGACGCCGTCGCGGCGGCGATCCGCGACGCCGTCGCGACCGAGCCCGGCAGCGTGCTCGCCTTCCTGCCCGGCGGCGCCGAGATCCGCCGGACCGAGGCGCGGCTCGCGGGCCTCGCGCCCGACATCGACGTCCTGCCGCTTTACGGGGACCTGCCGGCCGGGGCCCAGGACGCCGCGGTGCGGCCCCCGCCGCCCGGCCGCCGCAAGATCGTGCTCGCGACCAACATCGCCGAGACCAGCCTGACGATCGAAGGCGTGCGCATCGTGGTCGACGGCGGACTCGCCCGGACCCCGGTCTTCGATCCCAGGACCGGCATGACGCGCCTCGAGACGATCCGGATCTCGCGTGCCGAGGCCGACCAGCGCCGCGGCCGCGCCGGACGCACGGCGCCGGGCCTCTGCTGGCGCCTCTGGGCGCGCGACGCCGAGGGCGCGATGGCCGCCTTCGCGACGCCCGAGATCCGCGCGGCGGACCTCGCGCCGCTCGCACTCGAGCTCGCCGTCTGGGGGACCGAGGCCGCGTCGCTCGCCTGGCTCGATCCGCCGGCTGCGGCCCCGCTGGCGCAGGCGCGGGTGCTGCTCGGGTCGCTCGGCGCGCTCGACGCCGCGGGACGGGTGACGGCGCACGGCCGGGCGGTCGCGCGCCTCGCCGCCCATCCACGGCTCGCGCACATGATGCTGGTCGCGCGTGACCGCGGCCTGGGCGCCCTCGCGGCCGGAGTCGCGGCGCTCCTCGAGGGACGGCGGCCCGCAACCGGGCTCGACCTCAGGAGCGCGGTCGAGGCGGTTGCGCGCGGACGCGACGATCCGGGCATGGGTCGCACGATCGAGGCCGCGCGCCAGTTCCGGCGGCGGCTCGGCATCGCCGACGAAGCCGTGTCCGCCGAACGCACGGGCGAGGTCCTGGCGCTCGCCTTTCCCGACCGGGTCGGTCTCGCGCGGCCGGGCACCGCCGGCGCCTATCGCCTGTCGAACGGCCGCGGCGCCGCCTTGCCGCCCGGCGATGCGCTCGCGCGCGAGCCGCTGCTCGCGATCGCCGAGATCGACGATGCCGGGCGCGACGGCCGAATCCTCGCCGCCGCTCCGCTCGACCGCGCGACGCTCGAGGACCTCTTCGCGGACGCGATCGCGACGGTCGACGAGATCGGCTGGGACGAGACGGAGGGCGGCGTCACGGCGTGGCGCCAGCGCCGGCTCGGCGCCCTGGTGCTCGACGAGGCCCCGCTCGCGAATCCCGATCCGGCGCGGGTGCGCGCGGCGCTGCTCGAACGACTCCGGGCGAGGCTCGACATCCTGACCTGGAGCGACGGGGCGGCGGCGCTCCGGCGACGGGTCGCCTTCGCCCGCCGGCTCGACGGCGCGGCCTGGCCCGACTGGTCGGATGCGGCCCTCGAGGCTTCGGTCGAAGACTGGCTCGGCCCTTGGCTCGACGGCGTGCGGCGGCGGGGCGAGCTTGCGCGCCTCGACCTCTTGGCCGCCCTGCGCGGCGTCCTCGGCCGGGTCGCGCTGAACGCGCTCGATACGCTGGCCCCGGCTTCCGTCACCGTGCCGACCGGGCGCGCGGTCACGATCGACTATGCCGACCCGGCGGCGCCGGCCATCGAGGTCAAGCTGCAGGAGATGTTCGGCGCCCGCGACACGCCGCGGATCGGAGGCGGGCGGGTGCCGTTGACACTCCGCCTGCTCTCGCCCGCCGGCCGCCCGCTCCAGGTGACGCGCGAGCTCGGCGCCTTCTGGGCCGGATCCTATGCCGAGGTCCGGCGCGAGATGCGCGGGCGCTACCCGCGCCACCCCTGGCCAGACGATCCGCTCGCGGCGCTCCCGACCGCGCGCGCCAAGCCGAGAGGAAGCTGATGACGATCCGCACCGTCGTCCTGGTCGGCCATCCCGACTCCGGCAGCCTGAACCACGCGCTGGCCCGTGCCGCCATCGACGCGGCGACACCCTTCGGCCCGGTCGCGTTCCAGGACCCCGCGGCCGACGGGCTCGACCCGTGCATCCCCGCGGCCGAGGCGCGCGGCGCGCCGACGGCCGACCCGCTCGTCGCGCGGTATGTCGCCGAGGTCCGGGACGCGGACCTCCTGGTCGTGGTGCATCCGATGTGGTGGGGCGGGCCGCCAGCGATCGCGAAGGGCTGGATCGACCGCGTCTTCGCGCTCGACGCGGCCTACGCGCTGCCGAAGGGCGACGGCGGGCCGCCGCAGGGCCTGCTCGGCCTGCGCCGCGCCCTGATCTTCAACACCAGCAACACCGATGCCGAGCGCGAGGCGACGCTGTACGGCGACCCGCTCGAGCGGATCTGGCGGGACTGCATCCTCGGCTTCTGCGGCGTCGCGTCGGTCGAGCGCCGGGTCTTCCGCGTCGTCGCGACCAGCAGCGCCGAGGAGCGCGCCGGCTGGATCGAGGCGGTCGCGGAAGCCGTGCACGACGCGGCGTCGGCACTCGGGCTCTCGGCGCATGCCCCATCGACAGCGGCGTCCCATCCGTCGGACGATCCGCCGAGTCCCATCGCGCCGGAGGGCGGCACCGCATGACGAACCTCGTGGAGACGGCCCGCGCGGGCCTCTCGGAGGCCGAGAAGGGCCATTCGCTGATCAGGGGCCGGCTCGACGCCGCGGCCTTCCCGAAATACGTGCTGGTGCCCGGCGATCCCGATCGCGTCGACGTGATGGCCGGCCAGTGGGATTCGGGCGAGGTCATCCAGCTCGAGCGCGGCTACAAGGTCGCGACGGGTGTCCACAAGGGCGTTCCGATCGCGGCGATGTCGTCGGGCATGGGCTCGCCCTCGCTCGAGTTCGTCTTCACCGATCTCGCGGCGCTCGGCGCCCACACGATGATCCGGGTCGGCACCACGGGCACGCCGCGCGACGAGATCGACAATGGCGACCTGATCGTCAACGACGCCTTCGTGCGGCTCGACGGCCTCACGAACCTCTATGTCCGGCCGGAGTTCCCGGCGGCGGCGTCCTACGACGTGACGCTCGCGCTGGTCGATGCCGCGCAGAAGCTCGGCCACCGCTACCATGTCGGCACCGGCGTCACGACCGGCTCGTTCTACGCGGGGCAGGGGCGGACGTCGTTCGGCGGCTACGTCTCGGCCGAGGGGCAGGCGATCTTCGAGGAGATGCGCCGCGCCGGCATGCTGAACTTCGAGATGGAGGGCGCCGCCCTCTTCACGCTCTGCCGTATCGCCGGCATCCGCTGCGGCGCGGTCTGCGCGGTGATCGCGCATCGCACGCGCGGCGCCTGGAACGCCCAGGGCGGGGTCGAGCGGGCCTGCCTCGTCGCGGCCGACGCGGTCGCGGCGCTCGCCGGCTGGGACGAGCGCGCCCGTGCCGCGGGTCGAGGCCATGTCGGCGCCGGGGATGTCGGGGGTGCGGCATGACGCTCGGCATGGCGCATGCGATCACCGACATCTGCCTGCTCGTACAGGACATGGACCGGATGTGCGACTTCTATGCGGAGAAGATCGGCTTCACGCTGAGGCGCCGGAACGAGGGGTTCGCCGACTTCTTCGCGGCCGGCACCAATCTCGCCCTCTGGGAGGCGGACCATTTCGCGGAGCATGTCGGGTACCCCAACCGCTCGCGCGAGCCGGCGCACCGGGTGATGGTCGCGATCCGCGTCGAGGACCGCGCGACGGTCGACGGGCTCGCCGACGAGCTCGCGGGCCGGGAGGTCGCGCTCCTCGGCCCGCCGAAGCTCTACAAATGGAACGCCTACTGCATCTATTTCGAGGATCCCGAGGGCAACGTCTGGGAGATCTACGCCTGGGACGACGGCGGCCCCTACCGGAAAGGCATGCCGAAGGACCGGCCCGAAAAGCAGAAATAGCGGCCGTCACTCTTTCGACGCGTGCGGAAATCCGCTCTCACGAGAACATCCAACGCGCAAGCCGCTACGCCCAGTCGACCCCTTGCCGCGACTTGAGGCGGGCGTGCCGCAGGTAGCTGCTCGGATGCCTCTCGGGCCCGGGCGGCAGCGCCGCGATCGCCGCCTCGTCGATGTCGACGCCGAGGCCCGGTCCGGGCGGCAGCGGGAAATGGCCGTCCTTCGGCTCGGGGAATGGCGCCTTGGTGATCCGGCCGAACCAGTCGTGCATGCCGGGCTCCATGATCAGCTCCATGATCAGGAAGTTGGGCAGCGCCGCGTTGAGGTGCGCGGCCGCCATCGTGTTGACCGGGCCGTAGGGGTTGTGCGGCTGGATCGCGACGTGGTGGGCCTCGGCCAGCGCCGCGATCTTGCGCAGCTCGGTGATGCCGCCGGCATGCGCCGGGTCGGGCTGGGCGACGTCGATCAGGCGGCGCGCGAGGAGCGGCGCGAAGGCCCATTTGGTCAGGAGCCGCTCGCCCGTCGCGATCGGCACGCGCGTGCGGCCCGCCAGGATCGCGAGGCCGTCGAGATCCTCCGGCGCCAGCGGCTCCTCGATGAAGAAGGGGCGGACCCCGGCCGCGGCCTCGAGGAACCGGGTGGCGCTCGGGACATTGAGCCGGCCATGCGCCTCGACCAGTAGCTCGACCGAGGGGCCGACCGCCTCGCGCACGGCGGCGACGATGCCGACCGCGGTATCGACGCCCTCGACCGTCAGGTGCGAACCCCAGCTCGCGAAAGGGTCGCCCTTCAGCGCCGTGAACCCGCGGGCGACCTCGCGCCGGGCATGGGCGGCCGCGGCCTCGGGCGTCGCGCCGTCGAAGCGGCCGTAGCACCAGAGCCGGTCGCGCACCGCGCCGCCGAGCAGCTCGTAGACCGGCACGCCGAGCGCCTTGCCCTTCAGGTCCCAGAGCGCCATGTCGATGCCGCTCAGGGCCGCCATGTGGATCACGCCGCCGCGGACATTGTGGTGGCAATGGTAGAGCCGCTGCCAGTGATGCTCGATCGTGAAGGGGCTATGGCCCTCGAGGTCGCGGCCGAGCTCCTCGATCATCGCGACGACGGCGATGCTGCCGCAGGTGGCCTCGCCCCATCCGTGCAGGCCCTCGTCGGTCTCGACCTTCACGTAGCAATAGTTGCGGCCGTCGCCGCGCATGTCCGCGGTCGGGGCCGCATGGGCGAAGGCGCGGATGCGGGTGATCTTCATGCCGGGGCGCTCCAGAGCGGCTGTCCGTTTTCGACGAGGTGGCAGGCCGCGAGCCGTCCGCCGGGATGGGCGGCGAGCGGCGGCGGCGTGGCGTGGCAGATCGCCCGCGCGTAAGCGCAGCGGCCGGCGAAGAGGCAGCCGGGCGGCGTCGCGAGCGGACTCGGCGGCGCACCCTTGAGGCGCAGGCGCGGCGCGCCCTGCCTGCCGTCGAGGCGCGGCACCGCCGACAGCAGGACCTCGCTGTAGGGGTGGAGCGGGCGCGCGAACAGTGCCCGGGTCGGCGCCAGCTCGACGATCTGCCCCGCATGCATCACGGCGACCCGGTCGGCGAAGCGCCGGACGACGCCGAGATCGTGGGTGATGAAGAGGTAGGCGAGGCCGAAATCGCGGCGCAGGTCGACCAGCAGGTTCAGGATCTGGGCCTGGACCGAGACGTCGAGGGCCGAGATCGCCTCGTCGCAGATCAGGAGGCGGGGCCTGGGCGCGAGCGCCCGGGCGATGCCGACCCGCTGCCGCTGCCCGCCCGAGAGCTCGCTCGGGAAACGCCGTGCCAGCGCCGGGTCGAGCCCGACGCGCGCGAGGAGCAGGTCAACGGCCGCGCGCTGCTCGGCGGGCGTGCCGATGCCGTGGGCGCGCAGCGGCTCCGCCACGATCGCGCCGATCCGCCAGCGCCGGTCGAGCGACGAATAGGGGTCCTGGAACACCATCTGCAGGCCGCGCCGCGCTGCCCGCAAGGCCCGGCCCGACATGCCGAGCAAGTCGGCGCCGCCGAAGGTGACGCGCCCGCCCGAGGCCGGCGTCAGCCGGGCGATCGCCCTTGCCGCTGTGCTCTTGCCGGAGCCGGACTCGCCGACGAGTGCCAGCGTCTCGCCCGGCGCGAGCGTGAAGCCGATGCCGCGCACGGCGTGCACGCTGCCGACCCGGCGCCGCAGGATCGGGCTCAGCACCGGGAAGGTGACGGCGAGGTCGTCGACGGCGAGGAGCGTCATGCGGCGGTGACCCAGCAGGCGACGCCGTGGCGGGCCGTCCCGAGCAACGGCGGCGCTTCCGCGCATGGCGCGGTGGCCAGCGGGCAGCGCGGCCGGAAGGCGCAGGCCGTGCCGACCGCGGCCGGCGAGGGTGGGGCGCCCTCGATGGCGCGGAACGGGCCGTCCTCCTCCTCCCACAGGCTGCGGATGCTGCCGAGCAGGGCGGCCGTGTAGGGATGGCGCGGCCGCGCATAGATCTCGTCCGCCGGGCCGAGCTCCGCGAGGCGGCCGGCATACATCACGGCGACCCGGTCGGCGAGGTGGGCGAGCAGCGCCAGATCGTGCGTGATCCAGATCAGGCTCAGCCTGCGGCGCGCGCGCAGGCCCGCGACGAGGTCGACGATGTCGGCCTGGATCGAGGCGTCGAGCGCGGTCGTCGGCTCGTCGGCGATCAGCAGTTCCGGGTCGCAGGCCAGCGCCATCGCGATCGTCACCCGCTGCAGCATGCCGCCCGAGAATTCGTGCGGGTAGGCCGCGAGCCGCCGGCCGGTGTCGGCGATGCCGACCTCCTCGAGCAGCGCCGCGGCACGGGCCCGCGCCGCGGCCGAGGAGAGGCCGAGATGCCACACGATATGGTCGGTCATCTGCCGGCCGATCGTGAGGACAGGGTTCAGCGCGACCTGCGGGTTCTGGAAGACGAAGCCGATCCGCCGGCCGAGGATGCGCGTGCGCTGGGCCTCGTCCCGCCGTCGCAGGTCGGTCTCGCCGAACTGGAGCCGCGCGGCCGACACGATCGCCTCGTCCGGCCGGAAAAGGCCGGCCAGCGCGAGCGCCAGCGTGCTCTTGCCCGAGCCGGACTCGCCGACGATGCCGAGCGCCTCGCCGGCCGCGAGCGTGAAGCTGACGCGGTCGACCGCGCGCGCCGCCTGGCCGCGCAGCGCGTAGGCGACCGTGAGGTCCTCGACCGCGAGATCGCTCATCTCAGGGGATCCAGCCGGTCGCGCAGACCGTCGGCCACGACGTTCAGCGCCAGCACGATGAGGGTCAGCGCGGCACCGGGTGCGATCGCGTACCAGGGCGCGCGGCCGAGATAGGAGCGCGAATCGTCGAGCATCGAGCCGAGCGACGGCAGCGGCACCTGCACGCCGAGGCCGAGGAAGCTCAGGCCCGCCTCCGTCAGGACCGCCACGACGAAGAACAGCACCATCTGCACGATCACGAGGTGCAGCAGGTTCGGCAGGATGTGCCGCATCAGGATCGCCGGCATCGAGGTGCCGATGCCGCGGGCGGCCTCGACATACTGCATCTCGCGCTCGGCGAGCGTGCCGGCGCGCACGATCCTCGCCATCTGCGGCACGCCGACAATGGCGAGCGCGACCGCGGCGCTCAGCGCGCCCGGCCCCATCACGGCCGCGACCCCGATCGCGAGGAGGAGGGACGGGAAGGCGAGCAGCGCGTCGAGGAAGCGCATCACGACCGTGTCGGCGGCGCCGCCGAGATAACCCGAGACGAGGCCCAGCACCACGCCGAGGGCCGTGCTGATCGCGACGCCGACGGCCCCGACCCAGAGCGAGGTGCGGACGCCGTAGAGCACGCGCACCGCGAGGTCGCGGCCGAACTGGTCGGTGCCGAGCCAATGCTCCCAGGAGGGTGGCGCAAGGCGCAGGGCACCCATCTGGGTGTAGGCGGGCAGCGGCAGAACCGGTGCCAGCGCCGCCAGCAGGACGGTGATCGCGAGGAAGGCGACCGCGGCCCGGAAGAGCCCCTGGCCGGGCTCCGCGCGCAGCATCGTGTCAGCCGCCATGGGAACGCCGGATCCGCGGGTCGAGCAGGCCGTAGCTGATGTCGACGAGCAGGTTCGCGACCAGGAAACCCCCGACCGCGACCAGCATCGCGCCCTGGACCACGCTGTAGTCGCGGTTGCCGAGCGCCGTCACCAGCAGCTGCCCGATGCCCGGCCAGGCGAAGACGATCTCGACCAGCGCCGCGCCGCCGATCAGGTTGCCGAGGATGATGCCGGCGACCGTCACCATCGGGATCAGCGAGTTGCGCACGACATAGTCGCGGACCACGATCCGCCCGGGCAGCCCCTTGGCATAGGCGGCGCGCACATAGTCGGCGCGGCGTGCCTCGACGATGCTCTGCCGCAGGAAGCGCGCGACGATCGGGGCGTTGCCGATCGCGACCGTCAGCGCCGGCAGGGCGAGGCTTGCGAGCGCCGGCAGGAGGCCGTCGGCGAAGGGCACGCGGCCGGCGACCGGGAACCATTGGAGCTTCACGCCGAGCACCAGCACCAGGAGCAGGCCGGTCCAGAAGAGCGGCATCGAGAGGCCGATCGCCGAGAAGGTCGAAACCGCCTTGTCGGTCAGGGATCGCGGCCGCAGACCCGCCGCGATGCCGAGCGCCCCGCCGATGCCGACGCTGAGCAGGAGGCCCGCGACCGCGAGCTCGATCGTCGCGCCGAGCCGCTGCAGCACGAGGTCGCCGACCGGGAGGCCGTTCACCATGGACTGGCCGAGGTCGGCGGTCAGCAGGCCGCGCAGCCAGAGCAGGAACTGGATCACGATGTTCTGGTCGAGGCCGAGACGCTCGCGGATCGCGGCGAGCGTCTCGGCGCTCGGGTCGGGCCCTGCCAGGAACTGGGCGGGGTCGCCGGGGGCGAGACGGATGCCGACGAAGATGACGAGGCTCGTCAGCAGGATGACCGGGATGAAATGCAGCAGCCGCTGCACCACAAAGGCCCCCATCGCGTCCTCCCGGCGCCCGCCGTTCTCACTCGGCCATCGAGACGCCGGAGAGGACCGGGAAGCCCGACACGTCGAGTGCGAAGCCCTCGACGTTGTCCTTCATCGGATAGACCCGCAGGCCGTGCACGATCGGCATGATGAAGGCGTTGTCGATGATCAGCTTCGAGATGTCGGAATAGATCTTCTTCCGCGCATCGAGGTCGAGCGTGCCGTTGGCCGACGCGACCAGCGCCTCGTATTCCGGGCTCGTGAACTTGGCGCGGCCGTTCGGCCCGTAGAGTCCGCTCGGCATGATGAACTGGGGATCGTTGCCGCCCTCGGTGTAGGAATGCAGCAGGAGGTCGAAGTCGCTCGCGAGCAGCAACTCGCGCGCCCGCGCCTGCTCGTAGGTCACGATGTCGAGCGTGACGCCGATCTCAGCCAGCGCCTCCTTCAGGATCTGCGCCGTCGCGGCGCTGCCGGCCGAGTAGGAGTCGACCGCGGTGTTGATCGTCAGCGTCACCGGCCCGACGCCCGATTCCGTCATCAGCGCCTGCGCCGCGGCGAGGTCGAAGCTGCAGGCGGTCTCGAGCGAGGCGTCGTGCGCCCAGTGGCTCGCCGACCACGGCTGGCAGGTCGGCACCGCGGCGCCGGCGTAGACCACGTCGGCGATGGTCTGGCGGTCGATCGCGCGCTCGATGGCACGCCGGAAGAGCGTGTTCGCCAGCGGCCCGCGCGTGGTGTTCGCCATCAGGTAGTAGGTGACCGGCGCAGTGTCGGGCCGAAGCACCTTCAGGCCCTCGACGCCGTCGAAGCCCTCGGCGGTGAGCGCGCTCGACGAGAGCATCACGTCGATGCCGCCGGTCTGCAGCGCCGCCGCGGCCGTGCCCTCGTCGGGGATGATGCGCACGACGACGTCGTCCGGGCCGGTGTGCGAATCGTCCCAATGATCCTTGAAGCGCGACATCGTGAAGGACACGCCTGGCTGGAAGTCCGAGAGCGTGTAGCGCCCGCTGCCGGCGTCGCGGCTGGCGATGTCGCCGATCGCGTCGCGATCCTGGATGAAGACCGCGCTCAGCAGGTCGAAGAGGCCGGGCGTCGGCGCGGAGAGCGTCAGCTCCACCGTCCTGGCGTCGACCGCGCGCACGCCGGCGAAGGATTCCATGCGCTCCATCAGGTTCGCGCCGACGGATTCGTCGAGGTAGCGCTCGATCGTGAAGACGACGTCGTCGGCCGTGACCGGGCGGCCGCTGTGGAAGGTCGCGGGCCGCAGCACGAAACGCACGGTCAGCCCGTCCGGCGAGCGCTCCCAGGACTCCGCGAGCGAAGGCGTCGGCTTGCCGTCCGGTCCGAGATCGACCAGCGCGTCGTAGAGCTGGTGCAGGAAGACATGGTTGCCCGACGCGAACTGGGTCGGGTCGAAGGTGATCGGCTCCGAGCCTTGGGCAACGACGAGGTCGAACGCCGCGGCCGGCGGCGCCCCCGCCGCGTCGAGCGCCACGATGCCGGCGACGGCGAAGACCAACGCCGCGACGGAGCTCCGCCAGGACCGGCGACGCACGGGACCGTTTGCCATTCCTCTCCTCCCTTATGCCCGGCCCAGGTTCGCGGCCGGCCTCGTCGGGCTTGATAACCCCGAGGCAGGATTTGATCAATAGCGGCGATTCTGGTATGGTAATCCCATTAAGAATCAGCCCGATCTGATCAAATATGAACGTGATCGACCCGGCCCTGGCCGGCAGCACTCTCTCCGTCGAGATCGCCGCGCGCATCCGGCAGGACATCATCGCGGGCGCCCTGCCGTTCGGGACGCGGCTGACGTTGAGCCAGCTCGAGGCGCGCTACGAGACCGGCCAGATGCCGATCCGCGAGGCGTTGCGGCAGCTTCAGGGGGAGGGGCTGGTCGAGCAGGCGCCGAACCGGGGCGCCCGGGTGCGGGCGGTCGACCTCGACTTCGTGCGCAACCTGTTCGACGTACGCGTCGCGATCGAGGCGATGCTGACGCGCCGTGCCGCCGAACGCATCCGGCGGCCGCAGGTCGAGGCGCTCGAGGCGGCGGCCGGGGCGTTCGAGCGCGCGGCCGACGGCGATCTCGCCGTGCTGCTCGACGCGAACCGCGCCTTCCACGGCATCATCAACGAGGTCGCCGGCAACGAGGAGGCGACGGCGATCCTGCGCCGCAACCAGCAGCTGCTGACCGGCCTATGGTTCCGTCACGGCTACGGCCGCGAGCGGATCGCGACGGCGGTCGTCGACCACCGGCAGATCGTCGCGGCGCTCAAGGCCGGCGACGCCGAATCCGCCGCGTGCTTCGCGATGGCGCATGCGGCCAAGGCCAAGCTCGACCTGCTCGGCCGGATGGCGGACGCGCGACCGGCGTGAGGGCGTGAGGAAATCGCCGACGCGGCCGTTTCCCGCGCTCTCTCCAGTTTCCTGATCCCTTGCGAAAGCGAGGGCCCATCCGTCGGCGTGTCGGATGACGCCGGACAACGAGCGTGCCTCGACATCCGCCCTCGCTCGCAAGGGATCGAAAAAGAAGATGACGCGGCTGCGAGACCCGGCAGCCGCGCTCTCAGCCCTCAGTAAGGGCCGCGCGAATAGATGTCGTTGAGGATCGAGCGCAGCACGCCGATGCGGACCGCGTAGCGCCGACCGAGGCATGCGACGTCGCCGCCGCACTCGGCGCGGCGCCGCAGCCAGAAGCGCTGGTCGTCCTGGACCGAGCTGCGGGCGCCCATCGGCAGCATCTTCGTCACGACCTCGTAGAGCGTCGCCATCTCGACGTCGCGCTCGCTGAGGTTGCGGTCGCCGCAGATCGCGAACTCATCGTTCGTCGCCGCGCGGTTGCAGTTGAAGCTCGCCGCGTCGGCGGGGGCCGATGCCCAGCCGAGCGTCAGGAGGGTCAGGCCGGCGGCGAGACTCGTGCGCAGGGCCACCATCGTCAGCACTCCTTCGTTCGGATTCGTCGATGCTCCGCCATGCGGATGGCGGGACGATGGCGGGAAGCCCGACCGGCCGCTAGAGGTTCCGGAAGCGGGCCAGCGCCGCCCCCACGGCCTGGTCCATGTTGTAATAGCGATAGTCGCCGAGCCGGCCGCAAATCACCACGTCCGGACGCTCCGCCGCAGCGTCGAGATAGGGCTGGAGGAGCGCCCGCGTCTCGTCCTGCGGGATCGGGTAATACGGGTCGTTGACGCCGGGCACGTGCGGCTCGGGATATTCGTAGACCAGCGTCGTCAGGGGATGGCTCTGCCCGGTCAGGTGCTTCATCTCGGTGATGCGGGTGAAGGGCACGTCGCCGGGATAGTTGACCTGCGCCACCGCCTGGCGCCGCGGCAGCTCGATCGTGCGGCTGTCGAAGCGCAGGCTGCGATAGGGCAGGCGCCCGAAACGGGCGTCGAAGAACTCGTCGATCGGGCCGGTGTAGATCGTGCGGGCGCCGGGATGGTCGGCGCGGACGTCGCGATACTCCGTGTTCAGCCGCACCTCGATGCGCGGATGATCGAGCATCCGCCGGAACAGCGCCGCGTAGCCTTCGGCCGGCATCGCCTGCCAGCGGTCGTCGAAATAGCGGTCGTCGCGGCCGACCATGATCGGCACCCGCGCCGTGACCGAGGGCGAGAGCGCCTCGGGCAAGAGGCCCCACTGCTTGAAGGTGTAGTGGCGGAACAGCTTCTCGTAGACGAAGCGGGCCAGCGAAGCGAGGTCGGCATCCTCCTCGCGCAGCAGCTTCAGGATCGGCACCCGCGTGCCGAGGGGGAAGCGTTCGGTGAGCTTCCGCGCGTACCGCGCCGCGGTCGCCGGCGGGAACAGCGCATCGATGGTGTTGAGGTTGAACGGGATCGGCACCTCGCGCCCGTCGATCCGCGCCCGGACATGGTGCTCGTACGGGCGCCAGGCGGTGAAGCGGCTCAGATACGTCCAGACGGCCTCGGAGGCGGTGTGGAAGATGTGCGGGCCGTAGCGGTGGACGAGGATGCCGTGCTCGTTCGGCGCGTCATAGGCATTGCCGCCGATATGGTCGCGCCGGTCGACGACGAGCACGCGCTCCCCGCGCTCGGCGGCGATGCGCTCGGCCAGCGTCGCGCCGGTGAAGCCCGCGCCGACGACGATCCAGTCGACCATGGGCGGGCGATCAGGGCTTGATGCCGGCGAGCCCGCAGATGTGGCGCCAATGCGCGTCCGAGACCGGCACGACCGAGAGGCGCGAATGGGTGATCAGCTGGAAGCCGGCGAGGTCGGGATCGGCCTTGATCTGCTTCAGGGTCACGGGCGTCTTGACCGGCCGCTCGGCCTTCACGTCGACCATGCCGAAGCGGCCGGCCTCGTCGGTCGGGTCGGGGTAATACTCCTTCACGATCTCGACGATGCCGACGATCTCGAGCCCCTCGTTCGAGTGGTAGAAGAAGGCGCGGTCGCCGTTCTTCATCGCCTTCAGGTTGTTCGAGGCCTGATAGTTCCGGACGCCGTTCCACGACGTCGTGCCGGCCTCGACCATCTGGTGCCAGGACCAGGCGGCGGGCTCGGACTTGACCAGCCAGTGGGCCATCGACGCCTCAGGGTTTCGGGAAGACGCGGCGCCACGGCTTGATCGTGACGGAGGAGAAGAGGCCGGCCTTGGCGTAGGGGTCGGCGGCGGCGAACGCCTCGGCCTCGGCGCGGTCCTTGACCTCGACGATCAGGAGGCTCGCGGTCGGGGTCTGCAGGTCGTCGGCGAGGTGCGCGCCGCCCACGAAGATCCGGTCGATGTTCGCCTCGAGATATTCGAGGTGCTTCGGCCGCGTCGCCATGCGCAGCTCCAGCGAGTTCGGCTTGTCGACATTCAGGATGGAGAAATACATCGCGCGCTGTCTCCCGGATTGCGGTCGCGACGGTAGCGGAAGCCCGGCCGTGCCGGAAGGCTCAAGGGCTGAGGAACGCGGGCCGGAGGTCGATGGCTCCGACGATGTCGGTCCAATCGAATGCGACGGCATAGTCGCGGATCGTCCGTCCCGTCGGGTCCTGGGCTGTAACATCCGCCCCGGCCTCGATCAACACCGGTGTCCGGCCCTCCTGGTCTCGTGCATCGAGGACCGGGACCCCGAAGGGCGGCGCCACGAAGGCGCGCGCGATGTCGAGATCCCCCGCACGGATCGCCAGACGTAGGCCGACCGCCCGGTCGCCGATCGCGCTGCGCCTTAGGGCGGCCGCGACGAGTGCGGCCCATCGGGCGTCGAAGCCGAAACGAATCGCGTCGAGCGTGCCCCCGAAGCGGGCGACGCCCGTCAGCGGCGCGCCGGCATCCAGCAGCGCCCGGAACAGAGCATCATCGGGGCAATTGACGCTTCCGGCCAGGAGGTCCGCGGCCTTCCCGAAATCGACGCCGTTGGCACGCAGGAGCGTGACCGCCTCCTCCCCGCACGCGATCAACGCCGGGACCATGGCAGCCTGGACGACCTCGCCCTCAAGGCGGCTCAGTGCCACCGGCATCCCCATCGCCCGGCCGGAGCCGTCGAGGATCGACTTCGTCACGCCCCCGACCGTGATGCTGATCGTGCTTGCCGGCATGTCGGAGACGTCGATCTCGTAGGAGTCCCTCAACGAGAAGAAGTCGGCGCGGCGGAAAGACTCGACGAGGGTGCCGACACGCTCGGCCGGAATCCGATAGTCGACCCGCGCTGCGAGCGGGCTTTCCCCCTCGAACTGGACCAGACCCGCCCCGTCGATGTCGATGCGGAAGGAAGCGCAGGGGTTGATGCCGCATCCCATGTTCAGCAGGGAGATCGAGACCGCGTCGAGATGATCGGCTTCCGGAAACGGCACATGCGCTTCCGGCAGAATCTCGGGCGGCAGGACCATAAGAGACGATGTGAACCGCACGGCGACGGGCACGCCGTCGCGGACCGTCGGTACGAAGTGCCAGGTCAGGGCCTCGGCTACGCCGGCATCATAGACGTCGGGTGGTCCGCCGATGGCACGTGCCGAGCGCACCACGCCCGCCGCATCGACGACGAGATCGAGCTTGAGGGCGTCCTCCATCGAGAACGGCTCGACGGGCTGCGAGGATCGCACCGGATTGCGTGTGCCGGTCATGTCCGGCGGCCGGTCGAGATCGATCACCGCGCCGATGACCGACTCGTCCGCCAGCAGAGTGCGTGCGGATGCGGTGCAAAGGAGCAGCGCCCCCAGCGACGCCGCCACGATCGGACGAGGAGGTGCGAGCTTGAATGTGGACCACATCGTCGGAGAATTCCCTTCGACTATTCCCTCCGCCGCGTTCGGCGCGAGGCGATCTGCAGATTCGCGGGATGATGCGTCAGCACGGTGGCGACGCGGCCCGGAACGTGGCCCCGACGCCGTCGGGATCGCGCCGGTTCTCCTGCCGCACATGCCCCCCGCGCGGCTGCGGTCATCGTCTCCCGGCCCTTCTCCGCCGCCGCGGGGCATGCCACCTTTGCCCCACGATGTCGAAAAGCAGCCGCAACTTCTACGTCCACCCGCGCCTCGACCGCCTGTCGGCCCGGCGCCGGGACGCCGGATTCGCCGCCCGAGCGATCGCCGAGGGCCGCGCCCGCCTGGTGCCGGTCTGGCGGGGCCAGAACCTTTTCGATCCGACGCCGGGCTCGGCCGTGCCGGTCCTGCCGCCGGCCGCGGGGGCCTGGCTCGCGCCGGGCAACGAGACGATCATCCTCGGCGCGGTCGACGACACCGTCTACATCGCCGTGGACCTCGGCACGCTGGACGAACCGGCGCTCGGCGACATGGCCGCCGGCGTCGGCCGCTTCGCCGATCTGCGCACGGTGGCGCCGCTGCTCGGCCGCGAGGACGGGGCGCTGCTCGCTTATGCCCGGGCCATCACCTGGTGGAACGCGCGGCATCGTTTCTGCGGCGTCTGCGGCTGGGCGACGGTCTCGACCGAGGCCGGGCACCGGCGCGACTGCACCAACCCGGACTGCCGGACCCAGCATTTCCCGCGCACCGACCCGGCCGTGATCATGCTGGTCCATGACGGCGACCGGGTGCTGCTCGGCCGCCAGGCCTCCTGGCCGGCGGGCATGCATTCGGTGATGGCGGGCTTCCTCGAGCCCGGCGAGAGCCTCGAGGACACGGTCCGCCGCGAGGTCGCCGAGGAGACCGGCGTCGTGGTCGACGACGTCCAGTACCATTCGAGCCAGCCCTGGCCCTTCCCGCAGTCGCTGATGGTCGGCTTCACCGCACGTGCGGTCACGACCGGGATCCATCGCGCCGACGAGGAGCTCGAGGCCGCCGCCTGGTACGACCGTGCGTATCTGAAGCAGGTCGGCGACGGCGACGAGACGTTCCGGCTGCCGCGCGCCGATTCGATCGCGCGGCGGCTGGTCGAGGACTGGCTCGCCGGCTGATCCGCGACTCGGGCGTCTTGCGCTCCCTGTCCCGCGCGCGCTAGGTCGAGGCCCCGCAGCCTCTCGCCTTCCCCGAGACCCATGTCCCCTGAAACGAACTCTGGCGACACCGAGCTCTTCCGCGCGCCGCACGACGACAGCGACAATCCGTTGAAGACGCCGCGGCTCGAGAAACTCGCGGCGCTTCGGGCGCTTGGGCACGAGCCCTATCCCTACCGCTTCGACCGGACCACCAAGGCGGCGGAGCTGCAGCAGCGGTATCTCGACCTCGCGCCCGACACCGAGCGGCCGGACGTGACGGTGCGGATCGCCGGCCGCATCCGGGCGCTGCGCAACACCGGGATGTTCGTCGACCTGCATGACGAGACCGGCAAGATCCAGGTCTTCAGCCACAAGGACTACCAGCCCGAGGCGGTGCAGGAGGTCGTGCGCCTGCTCGACATCGGCGACATGATCGGCGTCGAAGGGTTCGTCCGCCGCACCAAGCGCGGCGAGCTGACCATCAACGCGACCGGCATCGAGATGCTCTCGAAGACGCTCCTGCCGCTGCCCGAGAAATATCACGGCCTGACCGACGTCGAGGCGCGTTACCGCCAGCGGTACCTCGACCTGATCATGAACGAGGAGAGCCGCGAGACCTTCCGCATGCGCTCGCGGATCGTCGCGGCGCTGCGCGGCCTCCTGCAGTCGCGCGGCTTCCTCGAGGTCGAGACGCCGATGCTGCACCCGATCCTGGGTGGCGCCTCGGCCCGGCCGTTCGTGACGCACCACAACACGCTCGACCTCGACCTATTCCTGCGCATCGCGCCGGAGCTCTACCTCAAGCGCCTGATCGTCGGCGGCGTCTCGGACCGCGTCTTCGAGATCAACCGCAACTTCCGCAACGAGGGCATCTCGACCCGGCACAATCCGGAGTTCACGATGCTCGAGCTCTATCAGGCCTATGGCGACTACCACGACATGATGGAGATCGTGGAGGCGCTGGTCGAGGCGGGCGCCAAGGCGGCGCAGGGCAAGACGCTGCTTCGCTACGGCGAGCACGACATCGAGTTCAAGGGCCCGTTCCGCCGCGCCTCGATGTGCGGCCTGGTGCGCGAGGCGACGGGCATCGACATGCTGACGCTCGACGTCGCCGACGCGATCGAGGCGGCGCGCTCGCTCGGCCTCCACCCGACCGGCCGCGAGAACTGGGGTCAGGCGGTCGAGCTGGTCTTCGGCGAGCGCGTCGAGGCGACGCTGATCCAGCCGACCCACGTCACCGACATGCCCCGGGACATCTCGCCGCTCTCGAAGGTCCACCGCACCGATCCGCGGCTGACCGAGCGGTTCGAGACCTACGTCAACGGCTGGGAGATCGCGAACGCCTTCTCCGAGCTCTCCGACCCGCAGGACCAGTTCGAGCGTTTCGCGGCCCAGGTCGCGGCGCGCGAGGCCGGCGACGACGAGGCCCAGATGATGGACCGCGACTACGTCACGGCGCTCGAGTACGGCCTGCCGCCGACGGGCGGCATGGGCATGGGCATCGACCGGCTGGTGATGCTGCTGACCGGCGCCGCCTCGATCCGCGACGTCATCCTGTTCCCGACGCTGCGGCCAAGGAAGGCGTGAGCGCGACCTCGGCGAGACGGCGCGCTCCCGCCGCGCCGTCGATCCGCCACAGCCGGTCATGGAAGCGCTTGGCCTCCGGGTCATGGCTGATCGTGACGAGCGCGGTGCCGGGCAGCTTCGACGAGAGCAGGCCGAACAGCAGTTCCGAGGCTTCCGGATCCAGGGCCGAGGTCGGTTCGTCGAGGAACAGCCAGTCGGGCCGGTAGAGCAGCGCCCGCGCGATCGCGAGCCGCTGTTGCTCACCCGGCGACAGGCGCCGCGCCCAGGCGTCGACATGGTCGAGCTCGTCCGACAACGTGCCGAGCTCGACCGCGTCGAGGGTAGCGCGCGCCGCGTCGTCCGACAGGCTCTCCGGCGTGTCGGGGTAGGCGAGCACGGCGCGCAGCGAGCCGAGCGGCAGGTAGGGCCGCTGGGGCAGGAACAGCACGCGGCCGCCGTTCGCGGGCGTCGCGATCCTCCCTTGCCCGAACGGCCAAAGGCCCGCGAGCGCGCGGAACAGCGTGCTCTTGCCCGAGCCTGAGCGGCCGGTCACAAGCACCTTGTCGGCCGGCTCGACCGAAAGCGAGGTCGCGGTGCGCGCCAGCGTGGTGCCGTCCGGCAGGCCGATCTCGATGCCCGCCGGCACCGTCAGCCGCGACCCCGTGGCCGGGACCGTGCCGAGCGGATCGTCGGGATGCTGCCGCGCGGCCGCGATCGCGGCGCGGAAGCCGGCGAGACGGTCGATCGTCGCCTTGTAGTCCGCCCAGCTCGCATAGCTGTCGATGAACCAGGACAGCGAGTCCTGCACCTGGCCGAAACCCTGGGCGATCTGAATGATCTGGCCGATGCCGATCTCGCGCGAGAAATAACGCGGGGCCGCGACGATGAACGGGAAGATCGTGGTGACCTGGCCGTAGATGCTGCTGAACGTGGTCATCCACTTGTAGCGCCAGATCATCCGCCAGTAGTTGGCGGCGACCGCCGCGAAGCGCCGCGTCAGCTCGCGCCGCTCACCCTCCTCGCCGGAGTAGAGGGCGACGCCCTCGACGTTCTCGCGGAAGCGGACGAGCCCGAAGCGGAAGTTCGCCTCGACCTTCTGCTGCTCGAACAGCACGCCGATCAGGGGCCGCCCGATCAGATGCATGATCCAGGTGCCGACGATCGCATAGGCCAGCGCGACCCAGATCATGTAGCCGGGGATCGTGACGTCGGCGCCGAAGACCGCGACCGTCAACGGCCCGGAGATCGTCCACAGCACGATCGAGAAGCCGATCAGGTTCGCGACCTGAGTGATGAAGCCGAGACCGAGGGAGAGCGTCGAGCTGACGAAATTGCCGACATCCTCGGCGATCCGCTGGTCGGGGTTGTCGGGCCGGGTCCCGTCGATCTGCATCCGATAATAGGCGCGGCGATCGAGCCAGGCATCGACCGTTTGCTGCGTCATCCATTTGCGCCAGCTGATCGTCAGCCACAGCTGGAAGTATTGCCGATAGATCGCCACCAGGATCGCGACGACGGCGACGACCAGGAACAGGATCAGCTCATGCAGGAACGCCGCTTCGTCGTAATTCTGCAGCGCGTCGTAGAAGCGCGCGTACCACGCGTTGAACCACAGGCTCATCCAGACCCGGCCGAGGTTCAGCGCGAGCACCAGGACGAGCAGGCCGTAGGCGTAGAGGTTCTTGCGCGTGCCCCAGAAAGGGGTCAGCAGCGACCAGGCGCCGCGAAGCAGGCCGATCTTCTTCATCGTCGTTCCGTCGAAGGGACGGAGACGAACCTAATGCATACGCGGGGGAGCGCTAGTGTGTTGCAGCAAGGTTACAATGAATTCATCGCCCAGTAAAAAGGGCGACGCCCAATGAAGGCGTCGCCCGGTGTTTTGCAACCGCGGTGGTGCGGATCAGCGCACGAAGTCGACGGCGGCGCGGCTCGAGAGCTGGAAGAGGCCGACGCAGTCGGTCCACACCGTCTCGCCGGAGCGGCAGGACAGCACGTCGTTCAGGAGGATGCGGCCGAACTCCCCGCACTCGTGGCCGGCGATCTCGAAGACCTTGACCATGGTCTTGAAGGTCGGAAGCGGCGCCATGTCGACCGCGAACTGGTCGACGATGATGCCGTCGGGGTCGAACAGCACCAGATCGAGCTGCAGGCTGTCGAAGATGCGCCCGGTGTCGTTCCTGAGCACGACGAAGCTGCGGCAGCCGCCCGTGCCGTTCTCGATCTTGTTGAGCTCGACCGAGATCACCGGCGGCACGTCCGACTCGGTGGTGGCGGCGGGCGTTTCCTGGGCCGCGGCAGGGCCGAAGATCAGGAGCGACGTCGTCAAAAGGGCCACGACGTGGCGGGTGAGGCGTGCACCGATGGACATCACGTTCCCGATTCCCTGCATTCAGCCGGCATTACATGATAACCGAGGCTTAACATACCGCAATCCGGCGCGTAGAATTCGGTCATAAATTGATGATATGCAAGAAATCCGATGAGGCGGCCAAGGGGCCGTCGCGTCGGTCGTCCTCATCTGGGGCGGAATGAGGGCGTACCGTTTGGGGGGACAGGATGGCAAGAGGCGCGACGGTCGGCGCCTATGAGGACCTGGATGACGATGCTGCCGACGACGGCCCCGCGCCGCGTTGGGGCTTCCGGTTGCTCGGCATCTCGGTCGTCGCGCTGACCGGCGTCGTGGGAGCGATCAGCCTCGACCTCTATCGCCACGCCCATCCCGACATGCCGATCTTCGACGTGAGCCGCATCGTCGGCGGGTTCGGCCTGCCGGAAACCTTCGTCGATCGCGGCTTGAACGACGATCTCGGGACAGGCGCGTCCGCCGAGGTCACGGTCTCGATCGCCGTGCCGCCGGCGCCGGCCCCCACGCCGGTCGAGGCGGCGCAGCCCCGACCGTCACAAGCCGCGACGCCCCCGGCGCCCGCACCGGCGGAGCCGGCCTTGGCCAGCGCGGCGCCGGCTGCAAGCCCGCCGG
>JADMIO011627967.1_pt1 | contig 26202 bp, 21 predicted proteins | sample 8958161 | NCBI WGS metagenome assembly JADMIO01 (sample SAMN16585339, study PRJNA669376) | soil metagenome | isolation source: Crop rotation soil | place: USA: Cullars Rotation, Alabama | collected 2011 | reverse complement strand
AACAAGATGGCGCGCTGGGCCCCCATCAGCAAAATGACCTGGCCTAACACCAGATGGGCCAGGCGGGTGGGGTCGAAAACCTTGGCTGAGGCCAGACTCAGCTCGCGCAGGGCGTCGAGTTGGCGCTTCTGAATCAGTCCCGACCCGGCCCGGCTGGCCTCGGTATCGCCCCCCACCCGGGTCATCGGCAGCGAATTCTCGCGGGCCCAGCAGCGGGCCCGCTCCTGCCAGCCTTCGCGCTGGGCCTGGGCCAGGGCCACCTGGGCGGCACTCTTAGCGGCCCGGGTCTGGCCGCGGTCGTTGAGCAGCCGCGAGCGTTCGCACCAAACCTCGAAATAAAGCCAGGGGCTGTCGAGCTTCTCGGCGATGTCCAGGGCCCGGTCGAGCATGGCCCGCGCTCCTACAAACTGGCCCGACAGGCGCCAGAGGGCGGCCTGCAGCAAGAATGAGTGTCCTAACAGCAGATGCTGTCGCGAAGTGACCGTCAATTCCAACACGGACTTGCGCAACTGGGCCAGGGCCGGGGCCCGCTGGCTCTTTTCCAGATTCTGGCAACGATAAAGCCAGAGGTAGGCCCGGGCCACCAGGGCATGCTTAAGGTGCATGGCCAGTTGACGGCGCAGCGAAGCCTCCACCGCCTTTAATGGCTCGTCGGCGGCCGCTCCGTATTCGCCGCGGAAGAGCAAGGCGATCAGGTGGCAGCCCTGATTGCCCAGGGTTTCCCAAAGCGAATCCGACTTGCGACCAAACGACGCAAAATCCACCTGTTTTTCGAAGGCCGAGCGAGCCACTGTCTGGTGCGCCTCCAACAAGCGAAACTCGGCGGGCAGAGGCCGGTCGGTGATGGCGAACATCTGCTTGGCCCGCTCCAGCAGTTCCAGCACTTTGGGAAAATCGCCACGCATGGTGTGAGCCCAGCAAGAGCAGCCCAAGGCCACTCCGTAATCGGCCATCAAGAGCCGGGGTCCTTCGGAAAAAAGAGAGTCCCAGAGAACGTCCAGCCCCTCCAGCACCCGGTTGCGATGAAAATAGGCGATTCCCCGAAAAGCTTTAACGCGGCGGATGCTGGGCGGATCCATCAGGTCTCGGGCTACCTGTTCGGCTCGGGTCAAATAGTAGTCGCTGGCGCGGTGGTAGTGGCCCACCGCCAGGATGAAGCTGGCCTGACACAGGCTGCGCACGGTTTCGCGGGTGGCCCCCATGGTCAACCCCAGGCGCAAACCCAGAGCCACGCTTTCCAAGGTGCGCGGGATGTCGCCGCGGTAGAAGCCCACTACGGTGGTCTGCTCGTACAGTTGGCAGAGCACGTCGGTGCCTTCGCCCCGGCTCAAACCCGGCAAGGGTCGGCCCAGCAAATAGAGGGCGTAGTTGCGGGCGGTCGAGAGCAGGCTGCGCCAGCCTCCGGCCGGAGGCACCGCGCCGATCTCGGTAAAGGCCCGTCCCAACTCGCGCCCGCCCGCGCCCCACTCGGGGTTGTGCAGGCCCATCTGGCAGCGGCGCAGGCGATAGCGCGCCTTGTTCAGGGGTGCGGCGTCTTCTTCCAGGGCCTGGCCCAGGTGCTGAAAGCCCTTTTCCACCCGGCCCGTCATTTCGCAGGCTTCGGCCAGCGTTTCCAGCACCCGGGGACGCTCGGCCGCGGGACAGTGGTCCAAGCAGTGACCCAAAAATTCGTGGGCGGCCTCGAAGGCGCTCTGGCGCCGGGCCCACTGGGCCGCCTGCCAGCAACTCTTGAAGATCTTCTCGGAACTGCCCTGACCGGCCACGTAGTGGCGAGCCCGGGCGTAGATGTTCTCGATCTTGTCCAGCCCCTCCACTTCCAGGCACTCGGCGATGCGCAGGTGCTCGGCGGCCCGCTGCCGCGGTTCCCACTGGGAAAAGAAAGACTCGCGAATGCGATCGTGGGCGAAGTGGAACTGGCCTTCCCCCCGTCTTTCCAGGGCTCCCTGGGCGATAGATTGGGAGAGGCAGTCGCGCAGCGCGTGCAGATCGTCCCCGCCGCGCAGCCGGTGCAGCAATTTTTCGTCGAAGGTGCCGCCCAGCAGGGCCGCCGTCCGCAGCACCTCGAGCGTCTCCGGACCCAGCGACAGCAACCGCTTCTGGATCAGCTCGAAGATATCTTGGGGTAGATTCAGGGCCTGGACCGCCGCCAGGTCGGCCATCCACTCCCCCCAGTAAGGGCGCAAAGCGCCCTGGTCCAGGCAGGCCCGCAGGTACTGCTCGACGGCGAAAGGGTTGCCCAGGCTCTGGTGATGGATGAGCGCGGCGAATTCCGCCGCCGGCCGGGCGCCCAGGTAGCTTTCCAAGAACTGGACGGTCTCGTGGGCTTCCAGGGGCGGCAAGTCGATTCGGGCCCGCAAGAGCCCCGCCAGACCGTGTTCGAGCAGGGCCAGCGGCCCGTCAGCTTCGCGCGAGGAGAGCACCACGAACAGCGGCGACTCCAACAAATATGGGCCCAAATGCAGCATGAACTGAATCATGCCTTCGTCGGCCCACTGCACGTCCTCGAGCACCAGCACCATTCCCCCTTGCATGCGGGAGAATTCGGCCAGCCAACTGCCAAAGGCGTCGTAGGCATTGGACAAAAAGTCGCCGGCGGCGGCCGCCCCCCCGCCTTCCACCACGCCGCGGTAGGTGGGGAGGAGGTGTTTAAAGACCTGCTCCAGATCGGGGGCCTGGGAAGACAGTTTATGGCTGGCGCCGCGGCTGGCTTCGCGATTGCTCTTCACCATGGCGTCGAAGGCGCCCGAGGTCAGAGCGTGGTGCATGGCGGCGTAGGGAATGGAGGACTGTTGCTCACACTTGCCCGGCAAGACGGCCGTGCCGGGCGGTAGCGAGCGCAGGAATTCGCGAATGATCCGGCTCTTGCCGCTGCCGGCCGCGCCTACCACCGTGGCCAGGCCGCCCTCGTTGGGGGCCCAGGCGTTTTTCAGAGCGGCCAGGCCCGGTTGGCGGCCCACCAGCGGGCGATCGTGACTCAACCAGTATTGCACCGGCTGATTGCTCAGGTCTTGCCAGAGGCTGCGGGCCGAAGGATAGCGGTCGTCCGGATCCTTGGCCAGCAACCGGGCCACGATGGCGGCCAGGGCCGGCGAGATACGCGGGTTGAGTTCGTGAATGTTGGGGGCGGGAATCACCGCGTGCTGGCGGATCAGGTCGGTGGGGTCTCCCCAGAACGGGGGGCGGCCCACCAGGCATTCAAAGAGCACCACCCCCAGCGAATAGAGGTCGGAACGGCCGTCGACGGGCCTTTTGAGCATGCCGGTTTGCTCGGGTGAGGCGTAGAGCAGCGTGCCGGCGAACTGGCCGTCGTGGTCCTGCTCCCAGGTGGCCAGGCCGAAGTCGATCAACTTGGGCCCGCCGCTGCCCCAAATGATGTTGTGGGGCTTGATGTCGCGGTGCACCAGGTTGCTTCCGTGCACTTCGCTGAGCGCCCCGGCCAGGGTCAGCGCCAGGGTTTCCACCCGCGGTTGAGGCAGGGCGCCCAGTCGCAACTCCTCGGCCAAAGTGGTGCCGTCGATGAACTCGCTGATGATGAAGCTGGTGGGCCCGCTGGTGCCGACTTCATAAACCCGGGCCAGCCCCGGGTGGGAGACGCTGGCCAGCAGACTGCCCTCGCGGCGAAAACTGACGGCATCCTCAGGCCGGTCGATGCGCGGCACTTTGACGGCCACGTCGCGGTCGCGGGCGCGCCCCCGATAGACCACCCCCCGGGCGCCCCGGCCCAACTCGGTCAAGACCTGTACTCCGGGGATGTCCAGCACGGGGCTGGTTTCGAAGCCCCAGATCGGGTTCCTTCACGCAGGATCGGCAGCCTGTTGCAGGAAGGCGAAATTTCGAAAATGATTGCTGAAGATACCAGCAAATGGTTGCGGCCGGTTCTCGAGTTCCACAAGGCCGACACCTTTCGCAAACTCCTGCCCACCCTGTTCGCGCTGGCTTTGTACACCTCGCTGCTGGCCTGGCTGGAGATGGACTACCTGCACCTGCGCGATAGCCATCCTCTCAAGAACGTCACCTTGATGCACAACTTGCTCGGCTTCGCCATCTCCATGTTGCTGGTTTTTCGCACCAACACGGCCTACGATCGCTGGTGGGAGGGGCGCAAGATGTGGGGCGGACTGGTCAACTGCAGCCGCAACCTGGCCATCAAGCTCAACGCCTACCTGCCTCCCGAGGACGCCGAGAACCGGCTCTGGCTGGCCCGGGTGATCGGCCATTTCGCGGTCGAACTCAAAGACCACCTGTTGCGCGACAACACCCGATTTCTGCTGGATGAGCGGCCCCATCCCGAACTGCCCGAACTGGACCGGGCCAAGCACGTGCCCAGTCAAATCGCCGGCAGTCTGGTGGTGCGTGTCAACGAATTGCTGAGCGAGAACCAGCAACTGTTGCTCAATAACGACGTCACCGCCCTCCTCGACATCTGCGGCGCCTGCGAGCGCATCAAGAATACGCCCATCCCTTACTCCTACATCACTTTCTTGAAGAAATTCATCGTCGCCTATTCGATTACGTTGCCTTTGGGCTACGTCTTCGCCATGGGTTGGCTGGCCGTGCCGGTGGTGGTCTTCGTCTTTTACGTGCTGGCCAGTCTGGAGTTGATCGCCGAGCAGATCGAGGACCCCTTTGGCAACGATTCCAACGATCTGCCCATGGACCGCCTGAGTCAGATGATCGGCGTCCAGGTGACCGAAATTCTAAGTCGCCAGGGTTTTGACCAACGGGTCGGGCAGCAGGGCCTTGCGTAGGCGGCGCAGGCCGCGCTCCATCTCGACCAGGCTTTCCAGGGCCTTGACCAGCTCGTTGCTGACCCCCAGCAAGGCGGCGATGCGATTGACGGCGGCCCGCTCGGCCTGGGAGTAGACGCCGTCGGCCGAGGCCAGTTCGATGGCGTCGCGCAAGAGGTAGCGGGCTTCCAGGCCGCCCAGGCGGAAGTTGGGCAGAATCTGCAACAGGCGGCCTTCCAGCGGGTTGAACTCTTCCACCTGCTGGCGAACCTCTTCGGAGACGCCCATGAAGCGCATACCCACGCGCAAAGCGTGCAGTTCTTTGGGGGAGATGTTTTCGTCGGCGGCGATGACGATCTTCAGGGCTTTTAAATAGCCCAGCAGATGATCGGAATGAATGTAGGCGGAGTACCTCTCCGTAACTCGCGCGCCAGCGGCTATCATCCGCTACAGGTTTGGCAAAGGGGGGCCAGACTCCTAGGCGGAAAGGCCCCCGGGTGACGGTATGGACTCTCGAGCAGTGTCGGCGGTGGTTGGCCGGGCAACTGCGCCAGGCGCCCGCTGAGGTCGAGCGGCGGATCGAAGGGCAGATCGCCCAGGAGATTGTGGTGGAGAGCGTTCCGTTGCCCGATATCCTGCCTCTCTTGGACCCGGGTTCCCGCCAGTTTTTAGAGGATGCGTTGCAGCGACCGGTCCTCACTCCGGCCGAGGAAGCCCCGTTGCTGCAGCAATGGTTGCGGGAACGCGCTCGGATTCGCTCGGTGCTGGGCGACGGCCATTGGTGGGAACCGCTCTGGCAACGCCTGGAGCAACTGGTGAAAGCCATCGACGACCCAACGCTCCCGGCCGAGGACCGTGAACCGGTAGCCGCGCTGGCCCAGCGGGCCTCGGAACTGCAGAGTCAGCTGGCCGGCCTGCATTCGGGGCTGGACCGCCTGCTCAGTCTGGCTTCCATCCCCCCGCGCCTGTTGCAGATGTTGGGCGCCGAGCTGCTGGAAGGGTTGGGGCAGGCCGGCCGGGCTCTCGATCCGGTGCTGGGCCACCGGCTGCGGCGCACGGCCGCCCTGTGCTGGCGTTACCTGCCCGACCCTCTGCACTTTCCGGTGGTGATTCAGCGCCCCATCCAGGGCTTGCTGGCGGCCGTGGACGGTCTTGACCTGCCCTACAGCGAGCGCCTGGACGCGCGGGCCGGTTGGCTGGAATGCCTGGAGCTGGAGCGCTTCTTGCTGCAGCGGGAGAAACTGGCCTGGGTCTCTCGGAAATTGCGCAAACAGCTGGGGCGGACTCCGGGTTTGGACGAGATGGCGGCGGCCAGTTACGACCCCCACGCGCTGGATTGCACGGGGCGGGAAGGCGAAATGTTGGAAGAGCGGCTGCGCGGTGAATGGTTGAATTCTTTGCTGGACCACTGGGAGATGGATCCCAATCTCTTCGAACTGGGCCGGGCCGGGGAAAAGCTCACCCGTAAGGAAACCGCCCAGGCTCGCTCGCTCCGGCGGCCCGGCCACTCGCTGCCGGAAGTGCGGGTGCTGCTGCTGCGCTACGGCCTGTGGGGCGAGCCGGCCAGCCTGGAAGAGACGGCCGAGCGCCTGGCTTTGCCCGTGCAAGCCGTGCGCCGCCTGGAAATGCTGGCTGCCCGGAAGTTGGAATAAAAGATTCTTTTCGACGACAGCCGGGGCTATGACACACATTCGCCTTCGCCGCCGCTTCCTCAGCACGATTTTGCGCAAAGTTTGCCAGTCGCTTTTCCCTGGATGATCTCCGGACGGGGTGCAGAATGATAGCTTCGTCATGAAGCGTCCTTCCGTCGCCCTGATCACCCTGGTCGCTCTCGGGCTCACCGGCGCCCGTTTGCGGGCGCCGCTGGAGTTGTCGCCGCGGCCGCTGCCCCCTTCGGTGGTGCTACGCGTGCAGCAATCCCTGACCCAGGCGGGGATTCCCAACGGGCCTGATAACGAGGGGACCGGCCTTTTGGTGCCCCCGGCTTTTTTGGACGACGCCCAAAGGGTGGCCGCTCTAGGCCAGTACGACTCCGAATTGGGTCCCAAGGAACGAGTGCCCTACCTCAAAGAGTTGGTGAGGACTCTCGAGACGTTGCCCCGGGTGAAATCTGTCAGTCTGCACGCCGAAGGTAAAGAAACCTGGATCATGCTCGACGCCGAGGGAGCCATCCCCTTGCACGACACACTGGCTTTCTTTGGGGACGAGAAGGCCAACGTCAAGGTCCTCGATGCCCAGGGGCGAGACCTGACGCGCCCACGGCCGGCCCGCAACCGATCGGTTTGGGAATCTACCTATTCTTGGGACGAGTATTTGCCCCGCCACACCGGCGACCTTTTGACTCGCCTGTGGCAGGGCGAGATCGACCGAGAACTGGGCGCGGGTCGAGTGAGGCTGGGGGTGGAGGTGGTGGTCAACCAGGCGGAAGTGGCCGTGTTTGGCTCCGGCCTGGCCCAACTTCCCCAATGGACGCAAGAACTGAAGGTGGAGGCGGCCGAGGCGCCGGGCGTCGACCACGCTCAGGTCCAAAAGCTGCTGGTCCGCTTCACCAAACGGCTCAAAGTCGATCCCAAGCGTCTCAAGGTCAACCCCTCGTTGTGGCCGGCCAGCCAGCGTCCCATTACGCGGCTGGAATTGGAGCGCCTCAAGGCCGGCCTTCTGCCCCCTCGCCAGGCCCCGGAAAATCGCTGGCTGGGCCTGATTCTGCTGTGGCCGGCCCTGGCCTTGTGGGGATGGGTCACCTGTCGTCTGTGGGAACGCCACAACCTGGGCCGGCGCTGACCGACTACGTCGCCTTCCTGCGCGGGATCAACGTGGGGGGCAAGAACCTCGTGGCTATGGGCGATTTGCGGGAGTGGTGCGAAGAGGCCGGGCTGAAAGGGGCGCGCACCTATATTCAATCGGGAAACCTGTTGCTGCAAAGCCCGCTTTCCGAGGCCAAGCTCAAGGCCAGGCTGGAGAAGCTGCTGCAAGACAAGACCGGCAAGTCGATCAGGGTGGTGGTGCGCAGCCAGGCTGAGCTGGTCGAGGTTTTGAAAGCCAATCCTTTTGTCGAGGCGGAGCCGAACCGGGTGCTGGTGACTTTGCTCGACGAGAAGGCCGAGAAGGCCGAACTCATCATCCCCGGCGGAGAGCAGGTGCACTTGCACGGGCGCGAGGTCTACGTGCACTACCCCGACGGAATGGGGCAGTCCAAGCTCAAATTGCCCTATGCCAAAGTAGGCACGGCCAGAAATCTCAACACTCTGCAGCGCCTGGCCCGGCCTTTCCAGGATATTTAAGGCGGTTATGGAAGTATTGGGGCTAGAATTTAAGCCCCTCAGGAGAATGTCGTGATAGGTAACCTGACCCCGCTCAACCCCATCAACACCGCTTTGCCGGTGCGTCAGACCGGCCCCGTGAAGGCCGAGGCGCAGTTGCCCTCCGACACTCTGATTTCGGGCACTCCCACCGAGAATTTCGCCCGCCCCAACTTTGCTCCAACGGCTCCTGAAGCCGAGACCCCGGCCGTGATCGAAGCCCCGCCGGCCGAGGTTGCTCCCAAAACCCTGCCGGTCATCGGCGACGGCAACCGCTTGCTGCAGCCCGGTACGGTAGTGTGGGAACTGCAACCCGGCTGGGGCCACACCAAGGCCCGCACTCAGCAAGGCAAAAATTATCCCGAACGCCAACTGCCGCCCAACGGCGCCCAAAACTGGAAGGATGTCGACAAGAATTACCAACCGGTTCACTATGAGGCTCCGATTCTGGCTACCAACCCGGAGTGGGCCGATCCGGTCAGCTTGAAGGACACCCTGGCCCAACGCCAACTGCAAAGCTACGAACCGCAGCAGTTCGGCGCTGAAGGCGAGCCGCTCAACCCCAAGGGACCCACCGGCATCAGCGGTCGCGGCTTGTTGGGCAAGCACGGCGCCAACTTTGCCGCCGACCCCATCGTGACGCGCGTCAATCCCGATACCGGTCAGTTGGAAATGATCGCGATCGTGCGCGAAGACCTGGGTCAGGTGGCCATTCCCGGGGGCATGGTCGACCACGGCGAGAAAGTTTCGGGCACGCTGGCCCGCGAACTGTGCGAAGAGACGCTGGGCAAGGAAGAGCACAGCGGCGCCGGTATGCAGGAAAAGAAGCTGCAAGAGATGTTCGAGCGCGCCACCCCGGTCTACCAGGGCTACGTCGACGACCCGCGCAACACCGACAACTCCTGGATGGAGACCCAGGCTTTCCACCTGCACCTCACCCCCGACGAAGCCAAGGAACTGAATCTGCAAAAAGGCAGCGACGCCGCCGCCGTCGAGTGGAAGCCGATCACGGCCGAGTCGCTGGGCAAGATGTACGCCTCCCACGGCGCCTTTGTCAAACAGGCGGTGCTGCTGTGGCAGCAGCAGACCGGTCTGGTGGTGGGCAACGACGGCACGGTGGGGACAGCTCCCCGCTAAACCGGTATGGGAGGCCGCAGGGGGGCAACCTTAGCCGAAGTGGTTCTGGGCACGTTCATCTTTGCCGTCTTTTCGCTGGCCATGTTGGGTCTGCTGACCCGTTCCAACCAGTTAAATCAGCAGGACCGCCAGCTCAGCCAGATCAATTCCCTCAGCGAAGGGATCATGGAAGAGTTGGTGATGATGGGGCGCAGCGAAACCGGCTACGCCGCCCTGGCCGACATGCCTTTGCGACCCAGTCAGGACCCTGACTACGTTTACGCCGTGCAGGTAAACGCCTCCAATCTGGGTCTGAAGAAGGTCTCGTTGCTGCTCTACTACCACGATGCCGCCGGTTCGCCCATCGCCATCGACACCCGCCGCCCCCACGGCGGCCTGGCGGTCTGCCTGGGCACCGCTCTGGAGGAGCCGTGAAACGGCGCGGCCTCAGCCTGACCGAGGTGCTGCTGGCCGGCGCTCTGATGCTGGCCGTGATGCTGATGGTGGAAGCCTGCGTTCGCTACCTGTGGAACAACAGCATGCGCATGCGCAACGCGCTGGAGCCGCGCCAGCAGATCCGTTCGTTCTTCATCACCTTGCGGCGCGATCTGCGGGCGGCCAGCTATCTCTTTTTAGGCTACAGCGGCACCCTAAACGGCGAAACCGTCAACGTGCCCGGGGCCGGCGGCTCGGGCGACAGCCTGCTCTTCGCCGTGCCCGCCGACGACAGCGCCGATACCGAGTACACGGTGTGCATGCTGGTGGCCCGCCCTCGCACCCAGTATGACGCCAACAACCCGACCGCCCGCGAATTGCTCTACCACCGCTTTCAACCCGCCAGGTCAGTGCCTCCGGATACTCCCGGCGGGCTGGTGCCGGCCAACCTGGCACCGGGATCCAGCCGGGTTTTTGACGTATACTTACCTCCGGGCCCGGTGACGGGCCCGGACCCCCCCTTCAGCATTCGCATTTCGGATAACGAAGCGGGGGTGCAGGTGATGACTCACTTTATCGTGCAACCCCAGCGCGGCAATGCCGTGACGGAGAGATATGACGCCTTCTTCACTTTGAGGAACAACGTATGAAACGAGCCCGGGGCTTCTTACTGGCAGCCATGCTGTGCCTGATTCCGGCCGCCCTGGTCATGGTCTTCACCCTCAGCGGCACGTTGATTCAGCAAAGCGGCATGACGGTGCTGGCCATGCGCAAGAACAAGGCCTTTTACCTGGCCCAGGCCGGACTGGCCACCGGTTATCAGATCTTCGGGCTCAACAATCACTCGGGCCACACTCACGAAGCCGATGGCCAGACCCAAACCAGCACCGGCGACGTCAATTTTCTGGATAGCTACGGCACGCCCGGCCTGGTCCTGGACAACGGTTGGTATCGCTGGCAGTGGAATCCCGGCGATCCCGCCGCTCAGTCCTACACGCGCAGCGGCAGCTACGAGACCTACCGCTTCAAGGTCTATCTGCCCACCTCCGGCACCTGGAAGATGGTTTGCGAGGCCACCGTGGACAACGTGATCAGCTATCAGGAGATGGGCGGTAGCATCGAGCCGGTCTACGACTACATGGTTTTCGACAACGGCGAGTCCTCGGACTTCGCCCGGGCCGAGCAGCACACCGTCACCGGCAAGATCCACGCCAACGGCAACCTGTATCTGCGGCCCTGGAGCACCGAGGGCTTTCGCATCGACCTGGGCCTGCCCTCGCCCTTGGGCATCCACGTGGTGATCCTGGACAAGCAGGAGCCGGCCCGCCTCAACATCGACGCCACCGAGGTCAGCAGCGCCAAGCGCATTGTGCGCCACAAGGACAGCCTGGGCAATCCCGACGTGGGCGGCGAATTGCACATCGCCAACTCGGCCGCGGGTCTGGCTCCCACCTGGATGGAGGGCAAAGACCAGGGCCAGGACGGCCCCGGCAACGCCTTCGACAGCTATCATCCGGCCTGGCGCAGCACGGCCGTGGCCAAGTATCAAGGCACCGTCACCGACAGTGAACTGGGGGCCAAGAAGCTGACCATTCCGCGCCGCGGCGCGCTCGAACCCAACGGCTACTACGACCAGCGCGCCGGGCTGCACATCGACGACACCACCACCGGCGCCTGGATCAGCGAGAAGAGCTTCTACAATCAGAACGAAGCCCGCGAGGTGACGGTCAAGGAACTGGACGTGGCCGCCATGGTCACCGCTAACCAGATGCCCTCCAACGGAGTCATCTACAGCAAGGTTCCGCTGCGGCTGGTCAACGCCCAGAACCTGCCCGGCAAGTTGACGGTGGCTTCGCAGGCCACCATCTACACCAAAGGCGACTTCAACAAGGACAACCCCGACGGCAGCGGGCCCGACCAGCGCCAACCCGCCGCCCTGCTGACCACCGACCGCATCTACAGTTTGACCAGCAGCTTTGACGACGCCGAATCCTATTCGTACGCCGACCCCTCCAACATCCTCAGCCCTCCCTCCAAGGCCAGCGATCCACCGCTCTATCCGGGCGACGACGACAACGTGCTCGAGGTCAATGCGGCTCGCACCGACGGGGCGCCCACCGCCGACGAGCGGGCCTGGGTCAACGACCCGACCAATCCGTTTTATATCCCGGGGGACTTTCCCCATCCCATTACCGGCAATCCCACCGGCGTCAAGCACATTCCCGATGCCCACGACCCCAGCAGCCCGGGCTTGAAGGTGGCCTATCCGGCCGGCGACGACCTGTTGGAGAACATGCAGAACGTGCGCTTTGTCGTGAAGGGCTCGATCACTCACATGCGCACCGCCAAGATGGCCAAATTCGACAACTCCGACGCGGTCGGCGACCCCAGCATCACGCCCTGGGTGGTCAAGAGCGGCTACATTCCCCCCAAAGTTCGCGACTTCTCCCAGGACCCCAAACTCTCGTCTCCGGACAACGGCCCCCCACTGGCCCCGCGAGCGGCCCGGAAACTGTTTTGGCACGAAGTTCGCTGATCGGCACCCTGGCGCTGGTCTCTTTGATGGGTTGCCAGGCGGCGGGTGGTCCCCCCACACCCTCGACCGACGGCGAGGAACTGGCGAAACAGTGCGAGGCGCCTAAGAATCCGAAGCCCGATTTTGTCACCGGCGATCAGGTGGCCATTCTCCAGGACGACGGGAGCCTCGACCTGGAGTGTCAGGTTCTGTCACCTCGCAGTAAAATCGTCTTCGCTCCGGTCAAGCAGCGGGGCCAGGAGTTTGCCAGCGAGTGGCAACCCGCCGCCGGCCCCAACGGGGCGGTGGACGGCTACCAGGTCCGCGACGGCAACGGGCGGCTGGCCAGGAACCTGTGGGTGCCAGCGCCCCAGATTTTCCCGGTGCCCTGGGGAGCCCACCGCAAGGTCGGCGACAAGGTGGTGCAGCGCCGTCAGGGAGATTTTCCCAACTACGCGGGGGCGGTCACCGGCAGCAATCCCGATTTCACCAGCTATTCGGTGCGCCTGGAGGGGGAGAGCAAGGACATCACCCTGGCGGCCCAGGATTGCTTCGCCACCATCGAGCCGGCTCAAGGGGATCGCTTGCAGCCGGGCCAGGTGGTTTACTTTCAGAAAATGCACTTCGCCATGGTGATGGAAAAACAAAAAGCCCGCGTGGCCATTCGCCAGAGCGGCGTTGACGTCAAGGACCGGTTGGTGGAAATCTCGACTTTGCAAGAACTGCGCTAGCCGACGGCGAAGTTAGCCGGTACTAAAATTGTAGGAGGCCATATGGGACTGTTGATTGCCTTGTTTATGATGTTCCTGGTGGTGGCCATCGCCGCGATCATTTTGCGGGTGGCCTGCGGCATCGTCGGCGTCGAGCAGACCCCCGACCTGGGACGAGCCATGATTATCGTGCTCGGGAACGTGCTGGCCCTGATCGGCTTGAGTATCGTGCTCGGATTGGTGGGGCTGGGGGGGGCCACCCAGAGCACGCTGGTCTCGGCCCTGCTGTCGGCGAAGGTCTACGAAACGATGTTGCCCACTTCTTTCGGGCGTGGGTTTTTGATCTGGTTGGCCCAATTCATCATCGTGGCCATCCTGGGATTCATCACGATGATGATGTTCGGCGGTATGCTCATGGCCATGTTTATGGCGCATCACTGAAGCTTAACAGTTGCCGGTAGGCTTTCAGCGGCCCGGGGCCAAAGGATCGGGTTAGAACGTTGTCATGAATCCGTTGCAGGCTAACTCTTTCGCGTTACCCATCGCCCCCCGCGGGCCTGGCCCGGTCGTTGTGCCTGCAGGTCAGCCTGTCTCGGGGCCGCTGGAGACGTTCATCCCTACGGCAGTGACCCCGGGAGTGGCGGAAACCTCCGAGACGGCCGTCGAGACGCCGGCGGTTTCTCTGGTCCAGGATGCTCCTCCCCCTGCGGTGCAGGCCCAGACTTACGTTGGAATGATGGTGGCCGGGTCGTTGGCCAATCCCACCACTTTGACGATGTTCGAAGAGCCGCCGGTGGAGCCGAGCGAACCCGAACCGCAGTGGGTGGAGAAGACCAACAAGCAAGGGCAGACCTTTAAGGAGCGGCCGGTGTCCAGTTTGGACGGGGGACCGGCCTGGCGCGAGATCGTGTTTACCGGAGGCAAACCGTTTCGGGAACGCCAGGTGGCCGCCGAGGACGGGGGGCCGGCCTGGAAAGAGATTCAGTTTCCCGAAAGCCAGAGTCCGGGCTACAAGAAGCGCAGCCTGCCCGCCGAAGACGGAGGTCCGGCCTGGCAAGAGACGCTGTCGGCCAACGGTAATATCAGCAGGACCCGCACCGTGCCGGCCCAAGATGGGGGAGCGGATTGGGTGGAGTCGGTGCGCAACGGCGAGACCTCGCGCCAGCGCAATGTGCCTTCTCAAGACGACAAGCCGGACTGGAGCGAGGTGATCTGCGGCGACAAGCACACCAGGAGCCGCAACTTTGAAGCCGACGGGGTGGTCTGGAACGAGACCATCACCGGCGATCAAGGTAAGCGGCGCGTCAAGGACGGTATCGCCAGTTTGCAGGCTGTGGCCAAACAGTCGGGTACCACCCGGTTGGGCGAGGCGGAGGTGCACGGCAAACTCACCGCCCAGCAGTTGGAGAACCTGCGAGCGGCTCTCGAGGCGATGCCACCCGAGGCCCGTGCCCTGGCCCGCGACATCTCCGTTCTGGACAGTCTGGGCATCGACCTCACGGGCGAAGGCAAGGAGAACGGAGGCGGCCCGGGCGGATTGGCGGCTTCGGGATTGATGGCCGTCAAGGCCGCTCAATTGGACAAACCCTTCAACGCCCGGCGAGTGGTTTTTCACGAAACCGGCCACCTGCTCGACAAAGCCCACGGCGTGCTTTCCGATAAGCCCCCTTGGGGCGATGGCAGCAGTGTTTCCGCCTACGGCCGAACGAGTCCGGGCGAGGATTTCGCCGAGGTGCACCGGGTGGTTCTTAGCGATTTCGAAAGCTTCCGCCAGATGAGCCCGTCGGACTGGGCCCGTCAGTCGGAGTGTGCCAAGAAGCTTCAGATCGCCGCCCTTTACGGCCTGGCCGTGCCCACCATGGAGGAGATCAAGGCGGCCGAAACTCCCGAGATTTTGGAGCAGCGGGCCCTCAATGAGGCGGCCGACGTCCGCACCAGCGGCCGCGAACTCGGCAACGTGACCGCCGCCGAGGATGGGGGAAATCCATGGGTGGAAAAGCTTTCGGTCGAAGGTCAGACTTACCGCGAGCGCACCGTGCCGGCTCAAGATGGCGCCGGGGATTGGCTGGAGGTGAAATTCCCCGACAACACTTATAAGAAGCGCACTCTGCCGGCCGGCGACGAGGGGCCGGCCTGGACCGAGTTTCAATATCCCGATTCCAAGCCCTATCGGCAGCGCATGGTGCCCTCCGGCGACGGGGGACCGGATTGGAAAGAGCTGCAATTCGCCGATTCCAAGCCGTATAAGAGCCGAATGGTGGGGGACTGGAAGGAGGTTCTAACCCAAGGCGCGGCCACTCCCACCCGCAGTCGGCGGGTGCGGCAGCACGGCCTGGAGTATGAGGAGAAATGGCAGGGCGAAAAATGGAGCCGCCATCCGGTGGGAGAGGTGGCCGCGCTGCGAGAGGCCGCCCGCTCCCAGGGCACTTCGAGCTTCACCGTCGGGCCGTTGCAGATCCAGGTGCACGGTGGCGCCACCGCGGCTGAATTGCAGACCTTGCAGGCGGCGGTCGTCAACCTGCCGCCGGCGGCCCGCGTGCTGGTGGCCAATATTTCGCTGGGCGAGGACCTGGGTCAATTCAGCAAAAACCAGGAAGCGCCCACCGAGTTGACCGCCTTACACGATGGACAGGGCCTGGCCATGCAGCGCTCCCGCCTCAAGGATCCGGCCAAGGCGTTGGGCACGCTGGCTTTCGGCGCGGGTCTGGGCGCCGACCGGCTGAAAAAACTCTCGCAGGAGCCGTTGTGGAAGGACTCCCAACCTTCGTTCCTCACCGTTCATAGCCGGGTGCTGCGCGACTTTCGGCGCTTCGCGGCCTTCAGCGAGGGGGAGTGGGCGGCCCGTCCCGACGCCGCCAAGGAGCGCGCTATTGTAGACCAGTACCGGGTCGCGGGCTGACGTGCACCTTCACATCTACCCCGGCTGGCTGGACGGGGAGGAATGGACCGCCGACCGCGACATCCTGGTGGCCGAGGCCAGGGATGGGCATTTGCAGGTCTACCTCGATTCTCACCAAGCGGCGCTGCAAGCGCTCTTTGATACTCCCCTGCGGTTGAAAGACGGCCGGGTTCTTACCCCCTGGACGGAGGAGCAGTTGCGCTACATTACGGTCTCGGCTTTGCTGCCTTTGGGATTGGTGGCTGAAGTCCAGTGATCGTCGAGGTCTTCGAATTGCTGCCCGGCGGGCGTGAACTCGACCCGGACCGGCTGGTGGCACGGGTGCACCTTCCGCTGGTCGGACCCGGCCGGGTGGAGGTGGTGAATCCCCAGCGTGCCGGCATTGTTCAGGAGCTTTTCGAGAACGACTTTAGCTCGTTCGTGGGGGAGGGGGACGTGGTCAAGGAACACACAGCCTGGAGTCCGGAGGCTATCCACCAGATTCTCCAGGAGGAGCTTTACGCTTACAGCCTGGCCGGGCGGGTGACCTCGAAAAGTTAACCGGACAAATAAGTTCGGCAGAAGCCAGTTCACCTTTCGCCGACGTCTCTACCTTTAGAATCGGCCCATGAACTACGGAAGGCCCGCCCAGGGTAGCGAGGAAATGAAAAGGTATGCTGCACATTCAGCCTCCCGACGAGATCGACTATCCCACCAGCGATGGCGAACCGATGGGTGAGACCGACGTCCACCGCGATCTCATGCAAGATCTCATCAAAGCTTTGGAGATCTATTACCAGGACCAACCGAGGGTTTATGCCAGCGGCAACCTTCTGATGCTTTATGACAGGAATGACAGCAACGCCCATGTCGCTCCTGACGTCATGATCGCTTTGGGGGTGCCCTGGGGAAAAAGGGACAATTACAAAATTTGGGAGGAAGGGAAGGCGCCGGATCTGGTGATCGAGGTCACCTCGAAGTCCACCAAATTACGCGACACGGGTTTTAAGAAAGACCTCTATGAGGCGCTCGGCGTTCTCGAATACCTGCTTTTCGACCCCCGCAACGAGTATCTCAAGCCGCGCTTTCAAGTCTTCCGCCTGGAAGCCAACCAGTACGTCCAGGTTCTGACCCCGGAAATTACTGGCTACGTAAGCTGCGCCACGGGCCTCGAGTTTCGGGTCGTAGACGATCAACTGCGCATTTTTGAAGGCAAGGGCGGTCCAATGCTGCTCACGCAGCGCGAGCAGGCTGACCTGACCAAACGGGAGGCAGCCCGCGCCAGGAAGGCCCTGGCCCGCGCCAAGAAGGCCGAGGCCCTGGCCCGGCGGGAGGCGGCCCGTGCTGAGCAAGAGGCCGCCCGGGCCGATCGGGAAGCGGCGCGTGCCGAAGCTCTGGAGAAGGAACTGGCCGCCTTAAGGGCCGCCCGGGACCAGACCTAACGCGCGGAAGTGCTGGAGGGCCGACTCAACCGTTTCAAAACGGTCGCCGGCGTCCTTGGAGAGCATTTTCATCAGGAACGCGTCGAGTTCGGGTGGGATGGAACTGTCCAGCGAATGCGGCGACGGCGGCGTCTCTTGGACTTGCCGGGAGATGGTGGTGGCCACGTCGAGGCCGCGCTCGATGGCGGGCCGGCCGGTGAGCATTTCGTAGAAGACCAGACCGAGGGAATACTGATCGGAGGCAGGGTAGGTCACCCCGTAAAAGCGTTCGGGAGCCATAAAGGCGGGGGTTCCCACCACGCAGTCGTCGAGAGTCTCGAAGGTGTTCGAATCGACCGTTCGCGAGAAACCGAAGTCGAGGATCTGAATCCGCCCGTCGGGGCGCAACATCAGATTCTCGGGCTTGAGATCCCGGTGGAGGACTTCGCGCTGATGGGCGTAAGCCACCGCCTCGAGAAGGGCCAGGGCGTAGCGCAGGGCCTGAGCCCGGGTCAACTGGCTTCGATTGAGAAAGTCGCGCAGGGTCTCGCCTTCGATCTTTTCCATCACCAGGTAGCACTGCCCGTCGGCCTCGCCAAAATCGCGCAGAGGCACGATGCCGGGGTGCTGCAGTTCTCGCAAAACCTTGATCTCTCGTCGCATGCGAGCACTGGCGTCGGAGTCGAGATTGGCCTCGGACTTGAGCAGTTTCAAGGCGAAGACCTGGCCGCTCTCCCGGTGTTCCGCCGAATAGACCACGGCCACACCACCCTGGCCGATTTCGTCGAGTAAAGTGTAGCCGGGGATGCGCTGGCCGGGATCGGCGACCTCCGGTTCGGCTACCGTTTCTGGCGTCGGTCGGCGCGTTCGCCAGCCGAGCCAGGCAACCATCGGAATCAAAAGGAACAACGGAGCCCACCGACCCCAGTCGTAGGCCAGCCGGCCGCCGGACAGTTTGGCGCCCTCGATCAACTCCCCGGGCAGAAAGCTGGCTTCGGAAGCCAGGTAGCCGGGCTTTTCCAGGCGCAGGCGCACCAGGTCGCGGCCCAGCCAACTCCGGTCGAAGGCCAGAGAGTGGCCGCTCTGGCCCAAATAGCGGTCGCCGAAATAGACCCGGGCTTCGCCGGGGCTGGTGGCCAGTTCGAAGTGGATCGGTTGAGCCTCGGCGATCCGGGCCAGAAGCATCAGGGCCAGCGCGCGACCGAGTCTTGGCATCTGGCCCGGGTTCTGGTTGGCGGTCAGAGCTCCTGGGAATGACGGTTTTGTAACAAGTTCGCAATGTCATTCCCGGGGCGGTGGAGGGGCGGTTGGCTACCCTCGGGTTATGGCAATTTCACCGATTCCGTTTTCTCCCCCAAACATTCGGCCGCTTTACCAAAAAGCGACTCCCGAGAACTCTGACCACGCTCTTAAGATTATCGATTCGTTCGAACCCACTCCGCAAGGGGATGGCTGGGTGCCGGGGCACGGCACCAAAGTGGCCCTGGCGGCCCGGTCGACCGGCTACGAAGGCCCGATTGTGGCGCAGGAGAGGCAGCCCTCGGAGCAGGTCAACAAGGCTTTGACCTTAACTCGAGGCCAGATGGCCCTGCCCGGCCAGAAACCCGACGAGGTATTGAAGCTGTTGGACCAGCACGTCCAGTTCGATGCCATGGGTTTGATGATGGAGGCGGGAGGCCAACTGGACAAGGACACCAAGGCCGGCGTGAAGGGTGCGGTCAGCAACTTCTCTTTGAGTTCGGGCAGCAGCGCTGAGACCAGCTATTTGTATGACCATATCCATTTCGGTTGGACCCCGCCCCAACCGGGCGAGCCCCCGGGCACGGACCTGAAGCGCCATATCGGCAAAGGTATGGTGGAGAACCTGGCTCGAGCCTGGAACATCGACGTGAAGGATTTGACCAGCGAAGATCGGGCTGTCTATGGCCCGGCCCGAGCCAAATTCCAGCAAAATCTCATCGACCGTATCCACCAGGCCGGGCAATCCGAGGACCTCAAGAAGGTGCACCAGGCTTACAGCAAAGTGGTGGAAGACTACGAGGCCAGGGGCAATTCGGTGGTGATTTCGGCCGGCAACGACGGCGATCTGTTGGGTCAGATGAAGATCGACAACGGGGGACGCGATCTGAAGTTTCCCCAGGGTTTCGAGAAAAACACCTTGGCCACCCCCGAGACCACGGTGGTGGGAGCCTCGGCGGTGAGCGGCTTTGACCCGAAGGGGAAGCCGATCTACGAGGTGGCTCCTTACAGCAATCGCGAGGGAGTCAGCATGTATGCCAGCGGTTATGGTGCGACCGGGGAGGGGACCTCGTTTGCCGCCCCTCGCGTGGCGGCGGTGATGGCCCGGTTGCAGAGAGAGAATCCGCGTCTGACCAGTTCGCAGATCGAGAATCTGGCCCGCCAACAGTTCGCGGACCAACCCCAACCGCCGGGGATTTCGGTGCTGCGTTAGCGTTTTGTGTCGTCGCGGTCGCGGGTGCTGACCCAGGCTCCCAGCACGATGAGCAGGCCGCCCAGCCATTGGCGGCCGGTCAGGTGGGTCTGGGGGGTTGACACAAACTTCCGGCTGGCTATACTCAGGCCAATCTTGTTTGAAGGAGCCCGTTGCAAAATGGAAGAGTCGTTTTTTATCACGGGCGGGCTCGTTTGAAAGCGTAGTTTTCGCTGCGCTAAATGAGGCCCGCCCGAAATTCTCGCGGCGGGTTTTTCTTTTCCCGGGTCATACGGACCCGTAGCTTAATGGTAAAGCACTGGACTGAAAATCCGGCCATGGTCGTTCGATTCGACTCGGGTCCACCAGTATTCGTCCCGGGGGAATCCGCCGCGAGTAGACAAAGAATTTCTTCACCAGCCCCGAACGCAAGACAGCCTTATGAGTTTGAAATCTGGATTGCAGTTGGTGGTGCTGGACGGGCCGGAGCCGGGCCGGGTGATCGTCCTCGAGGGCAAGAACTTGAAGTTGAGCCGAACGCCCGGCAAAGACACGTTGGTGCTCGACCACGAAGAGGTCGGCAGCCCTCAGTTCTCCCTCAAGTGGGAAGGCGGGCAGAAGGGTTACCTGCTGGCCCACCAGGCCCGTACCGGCTCCACTTCGGTGAACGGCCACGCCGTGGATAAACTGCTGCTGAAACCCGGCGACCGCATTGCGATGGGCTCGGTTCTGCTGGAACTGCAAAAGTCGGACACGCTGGTACCGCCCCGTAAGCCCAGTCGCTCGATCGAACCGGAAAAGCAGGAGTGCCCGCGCGACGGCCACCGACTGAACCCGGCCGAATTGCCCAACAACGCTCTCGGCATGGATTGCTCGAAATGCCGGGGACTGTGGCTGCCAGCCGGACAGTTAGGGCGTATTCACGGGCACACTCTGGACTTTAAGGGAGCCATTCCGGTACAGACCGCCGGGCAGGAGCCCAGGTGTCCGGGCTGCGATCTGGCCATGGGATTGATCTACCTGCCCAACTCTGGTGGCCTGGAGGTTTTGCAGTGCCGTTCCTGCCTGGGGCTCTGGCTGGATACCGGTGGATTGCTGCCGGCTCTGGACGCGGCTCGCCGCCTTTATTCGGTCCCCACCCCTCAGGAGCGGCTCGAGAGCGAAGACCGCTCGGTGCTGCTGCAGCGACTGAAACGCCACAAGGAAGAAACCCTGGCCCAGGAGGCGCCGTCGCCCGGGCGCTCTCAGGCCGACCCCCTCAACCAATTGCTGAGCGAGGCGGTGACGGCCCGCGCCAGTTCGATTCATATCGATTCCCAGGGAGTGCGGCTGCGCGTGGATGGACATTTGCGCCCCCACGACCAGAAGCCCGATGGGCTGGTGAGCCGACTACAGGCGCTCGGCCATCAGTTTACCACTACCGTCAACGAGGTCCCCTGTCTGTTCCAGGTGGCCACCGCCCCCACCGGGTCGGGCTGGGCCTGTGTGGTGCACCTCCAGGAGCAGCGATTGCTGGGCCTGGACGAATTGGGCTTTCAGGCCGACGACCTCGAGCTGTTGACGGAGGCACTGGCTCGACCGCAGGGGATGATCCTGCTCAGCGGCCGGGGCCGGAGGACCACCCACTACGCCATCCTGCACCACCTGGCCGGGTCCCAGAGCAAGGTGGTCAGCATCGAGGATTCCGTGTCCTTCCCGCTGGACGAGGTGGTTCAACTGGCCCCCGGGCTGGGCTCCGCGGAAGCTCTGCGGGCGGCCTTACGACTGGACGCGGACGCGATTCTGGTGGCCGAATTGGCCGACCTGGAAAGCGCCCAACTGGCCTTACGGGCGGCTCTCAAGGGTCATCTGGTGGTGGCCGGCCTGTGCGCCCAGGGCAGTGTCGAGGCCTGGCTGCGCCTGATCGAAATGGGCTGCCCGCCCTATCTGGTCAAAGAGGCGGTCTGCTGCTCTTGCACCCAAAGGCTGGTGCGATTGCTGTGCCCGGCCTGCAAAGTGGCCGGTCGCAACCCGGAGGTGGACGGCACCGTCTTTCACGCCGGCGGTTGCGAGCAGTGCGGCGGCACCGGCTATCAGGGGCGCAGCGCCCTGGCCGAGGTAGTCTTCAGCAATTCGGCGGTGCAAGAGGCCATCTATTCCGACCAGCCGGTAGCCAGGATCCGCGAGAAGAGCGGCCTGCGTTCGCTTCGCGACAACGCCCTGGAGAAGGTTCGCTCCGGCCTGACCAGTCTGGACGAGGTGCGCGCCTACCTTGCTCCCTAAAAAAATAGGCCCCCGAAAGGGCCCATTTGAGATAGAGGCTCGTTGTAAACTAAGCTATTGCGAACCGCCGGCGATGACGGCGTTGCTGAAGCTGAAGCCGTCGCCCGTCACCGAACCGTCGCTGGTCAGGTGGAAGCGGAACTGGATGTTCTTGCCGTCGTACTTGGACAGGTCCACACTGTGGTTCTTCCAGTCGGAAGAGCCGGTGTAGGTGGTCTCGGTGTTCCAACTGCGGCCGTCGCTGCTGACTTCGACCGTCACCTTGTCGTACTTGTTCTCGGTGGCGTACTTGGCGTCAAAGATCAGGCGCGAGCCCGACATGTTGGCCAGCGAAACCGATTTGCTGGTGATGGAGCTGTCGGCGTTGTTGGCGTAGTCGCCCTCGGCGCTGTCGGTCCAGACCTTGCCGCGGCCGGCCACATCCACCTGGGACCAACTGCCGGCTTCGAAGTTGCCGGGGGTGCCGTCATCTTCGAAGGCCACCTGGGCAGCCGGAACGACGGCCGAGGTGGTCACCACCTCGGAGGCCTTGCCCACCTTGTCGGTGGAGCGCAGCGCGAAGTAGTAGGTCTTTTCTTTGCCGCTGAGCGGTACGTCGACGGCCAGCGATTCGGCCGTGCCGGGTTCGCCGGGGCGACCGGCGTTGACCACGGTGGCCTCGTCGAAGCTGACTTCGCCCTGCCCGGGCGTGCCGCTGGCGATGGGACGGTCGCTGACGCGCACCTGATAGCGGGCCGCGTGGCCGCCTTCGGCGCCGTCGTCGCCCGAGGCTACCCAGCCCAGGGTCACTTTGCCGGCTTTGGCTTCGGTGGCGGCGAATTCGCCGGGGGCGCCGGGAGCGCCGTGGTCGGGGGCCAGAGCCCGGGCGGCGTTGAGGCGGCCGCCCGAGATCATCTTGCCGTGGAAGGAGGGCACGTCGTCGACGCTGTTCATCAGGCGGGCCTTCAGCTCTTCGTTGCTGATGTCCGGATACTGAGCCACGATCAGGCCGGCTACGCCGCTGACGTGCGGGGTGGCCATCGAGGTGCCGTCGAGATTCTTATATTTGTTGCCGGGAGCGGTCGAGTAGATGGCCACGCCGGGGGCCGACAGGTCGACGGTGGTGGCGCCGTAGTTGGAGAAGCTGGCCAACTTTTCGTTGCGGTCGCTGGCGGCTACCGAGACGATGTTGTCCAGGTCATAGGTGCATGGATAGGTGGGTGAAGCGTCGTTGTTGTTGGAATCGTTGCCGGCCGCCACCAGGTGCAGCGCCGGCGAGGAGGCGAAGGCGTCTTTCAGAGCCTGGTTGTAGGGACCGCCGCCCCAGGAGTTGGAGGTGAGGCGAGCCCCGTTGTCGGTGGCGAAGACGATGCCCTTGATGGCGTCGGCCAGAGTGCCGCCGCCGCTGCCGCTGAGGAATTTGACCGGCATGATGCTGGCCTGGTGGTTGACGCCGTAGACGCCGTCGGTGCCGTTGCCGCCGATGGTGCCGGAGCAGTGGGTGCCGTGGTAGTGGTCGTCCATGGGGTCGTGGCTGCCGGTGATGGCGTTAAAGCCGTGGGTGCCGTCGGCCGGGTTGGTCCAGATATTGGAGGCCAGCGTCTTGTGGTTGTAGTCGCAGCCGGTGTCGATGACGGCGATGATGTGGTCGCGGTTGCCGGTGGTGATGGCCCAGGCTTCGGGAGCGTCGATGTCGGTGTCGACTTTGCCGCCGTTCTGGCCGGTGTTGTGCATTCCCCACAGGTTGGGGCTGAGGTCCGCGGGCAAATTCTGAGGGCCCTCGTCGGGCTGGTTGCCGTTGCCCGGGTCGGTGGGCTGCTGAGGCTGATTCTCCTGGGTGACCGGAGTCTGGATGCGGTCGTTGCTGACGGCGTAGGCTACTCGCGAGTCCTTGTTCATGGCCGCGATAGCTTCGGCCGTGGTCATCCCGTCGGCCAGTTCGATGCGCAGCAGGTCGCCTTTGAAGTTGGCGTTCATCTCGCCGTTCATGCGGATGCGCTCGGCCACCTCGGCGCCGTAGTCGCCCGCGAAATCCCCCATACCCCGCAGGTCCATTCCCGGCTTGAGCTTGACCAGCACTTCGCCTTCCACGTGGTCAGCCAGTTTGGGAGCCAGCGAACGAGCCTCGCTGGCGGTGGCCGACAGGACGTCGGTCAAACGGAATTCAGACTGCGGACGAGCGCTGATCTCCAACCGGTCCGTCGCCTCGGGCTGGGACTTCAGTGCACTGGTACCGACCGATTTGGGGCTGGGCGCCGCGCCACCCGAAAAACGGATTTCGTTGATCATTTGAGCCTCCTGGGGGTTGTGGACCGCGCCTCCCCTGGCACGGTTCTCCGCAAACAGGGTAAGGGTTGCCCCCAAAGGCATGTGTGAGGAAAATGTGAACGTCTGGATCAGGCGGCTCGGAGAGTCTCCAACGCGCGGGGGAGGAGCAGGTCGTTTTCGGCGTGCATGTGCCAGCGCATGTCGTCGTCCAGGTCGGCCAGAGCCGCCATCAAAAGCTGATATTCCGGGCCCCAGCGCGGCTCCGGGCGGTAGTTGACGGTGATCTGGCGCAACACCAGAAAGTGCCCCAGGGCGATCTCATGGTCGGCCAGCAGGCCGTCCACCCAGCGCTGCATGTGGGCGCCCAGAGTCCGATCTCGCTCGAGCTCGCGTATGGCCGGAAAGATCACCTGCTCTTCCCGGAACATGTGGGGATTGGCGCTGCTCCAGAAAAGCTGCAATTCCAGTTGCAGCCGGCCCAAGTGGGGGAGGAGGCCGACCAGGCCGTCCAGTTGGCGCTGCAGCCCTGGCACCACCCGGCGCAGGTAGCGGTGGTGGCAGTCCACGATGTGCTTGACCAGTTGGCGCTGACTCAGGCCCGCCAGAGCGCTGGGGCCATCGGCCACCCGGGCCAGGGTGTCCATCAGTTCCTGGACGTCGACCCGCTGTCCGTGACAGGCGCGGGCCAGGCTGAGTGTGCCGCTGGTGGGATCCAGGCCGTAAGCGATCAGGATACGGGCCATCCAGGGTCGTCCCTCGACCAGTTCGGCTATCCGCAGTTGGGGATCGTTGAGGACCATCAACCCCACCCTAGAACAGGCAAATTAATTTTGCATTAATCGCGCTGCGACCGTGAGGCAGAACGACGGAGACCGGCCGGGTCCCTCTGCTGTTTTGCAGAGGTCTATATAAAAACATGTATATTATACAAGTTCTTGTATTGAGTTCTGCCAGAAAACTCCACAGGAGCGTCTGGCGCGGTCTTCAGGTTTTTGTAAGGGTGCCTCTCATAGTATTCCGCCGACACACACAGACCCAGGAGACACACAGAAATGACCATCCAGACCAACCTCCCCCAGACCCCCGTATTCGTGGCGGCCAACAAGCCCAACAATGAGGCTCCGGCTCCCACTCCCAACCCCGAAGACCAGGTCACCAAGGGCCCCGACAAAGACGACACCAGCAACGTCTGGAAGGCCATCCGGGCCATCCCCTCGTCGCTGGCCGGCGCCGTGATCTGCGGCGTGGGCGGCGCGGCCGCCTCGCTGGTCGACGTGCCCCGCATGACGGTGGGCGCGGCCAAGTCGCTGGCCAAGACCCCCTACATCGGACGCAACTTGAAAGTTATGACCGGCGTGCTGCTGCCCTTCGGAGCGGTGGCCTCCATCCTGCTGAGCCCGATCGCCGGCGCTCTCTACGGTCTGGTGACCGGCTTTGCCAACGGCGCCGAAAAAGGCGTGGCCGAAGCGGTGAAAAACGCGGCCCACGACGTCAAGCGCTATCACACCGACGTGACCGGCAGCGCCATCGAGTGGCTGAAAGATCACGAGACCGGCAACCTGCCGGAAGGCGAGAAGCCCTTTGACGTGTCCGTCCTGGGTGCCGCCAAGGGCCTGGTGGGAGGCGCCGCCAGCGGTGTCATCACCGGCGTCAGCGCCACCGGCCTGGCGGCTGCCTACGTCATTCCCGGGACCGTCCGCGCCGAAGCCGAACTCTGGAAGAGCGATATCCCGCTGCCCTTCAAAGTGGTGGGAACCCCGGTCGTGCCCGTAGCCATGGGTCTGGCAGCCTGTCTGGCCCCGGTGGCCGGCGCGCTGTATGGCCTGGGAATGGGCGCCAAGGATTCCTACAAGGAAGGCCTGGGCGAAGCCATCGTCAACTCCGGCAAAGCCGTCAAGGAAGCCAACAGCGCCCTGTGCAAAGTGGTTTTCAAGTAAACTGAACCCGCCCGTAAGGCGTAGAAGTCCCGCTTCCGTTGAACACGGAGGTGGGACTTTTCTTTTGCAGGAAGGGGCGCCTCCATGGCTGACTTGAATCCTCTGGGCTCGCCGGTTTCGGTGGAGCCGCCCGCTGACGCCGGCGGCTCCATGGGTGACTTGAGGCGGCTGGGCCTGGGCCTCGGCCTGGTCACCGGCGCGACCATGGTGCTGCAAACCGCCCT
>JADMIO010007324.1_pt1 | contig 26203 bp, 17 predicted proteins | sample 8958161 | NCBI WGS metagenome assembly JADMIO01 (sample SAMN16585339, study PRJNA669376) | soil metagenome | isolation source: Crop rotation soil | place: USA: Cullars Rotation, Alabama | collected 2011 | reverse complement strand
CGCCGCTGCATCGCCACGGGCGAGGTCCTGCCGGAGGGGCGGCTTTTGCGTTTCGCCGCCGATCCCGCGGGCCGGGTCGTGGTCGATGTCGAAGCCAAGCTGCCGGGACGCGGGCTCTGGGTGCGCAGCGAACGCACCGCAGTAAAGCGCGCCGTCGATAAGCATCTGTTTGCCCGGGCGGCGAAGGCGCCACTAACCGCCGAAGGCGATCTCGATCAACTGGCCGAAGCACGCCTCGCGGAACGGATATTGGCGCACCTCGGGCTGGCCCACCGTTCCGGCCAGTTGATTCTCGGTTTCGACACGGTGGAACGGGCGCTTCGCAGCGAGAGCCCCCCCGCGGTGATTGTCCAGTCCTCGGATGCCGCGCCCGATGGCGGACGCAAGTTGCAGGCGGCGGCCGTGGCGAAGGGCCTCGTCCCCTATGTTATCGGCTGCTTTTCGGGTGCGGAATTGAGCTTGGCTCTGGGAAGGGCAAATGTGGTACATGCAGCGCTCAAACCGGGACGTATGGCGGAACGGCTCATCTTCGATGCCGGGCGGCTTTCCGGGTTTCGGCCGCTAAAGTCTTGGATCTGGGTCGGTTTTCGCGAAGGACGGGCCGGAAATGGCGCGTCCTTTGGTGTGAAGGTGTGAATGAGCGAGATTGATGAAGGCGGTTCGCGGTCGGGGCGTTCGGGCGGCAAGACGCTGTCCCTGAAGCGCACCGAGACTTCGACCGTGCGGCAAAGCTTCAGCCACGGGCGGACCAAGGCCGTCGTGGTGGAGAAGAAGCGTGCGCGTGTTGCGCCGGGCAAGGCCCCCGAAGGGGAGAAGCCGACCCGCGCCGCGCCTGCCGACGAGAGCCCTGCCGCCCGCGAGGCACGCGAAACGCCGGCAGCCGCCCGCGCCAACACCCGCGGCGGCGTGGTCCTGCGCGAGCTGACGGACGACGAAAAAGAAGCGCGCATGCGCGCGCTGACCGACGCGAAATTCGCCGAGGAGGAAGCGCGCAAGCGGGCCGAGGAAGATTCGGCGCGCCGCGCCGTTGAAGAAGAGCGGTTCCGACGCGAGCGCGAAGCCGCCGAGCGCCGCAAGGCCGAGGAAGAGGCCCGCAAGGCGGCGGAAGAAGAAACGCGCAGACGGGCGGAGCAGGAAGCTGCGCGCCGCCTCGAAAAGAACAAGGAGCCCGAGACGGCGACGCCGGCGGAAGCCGCTGCTTCCGGCAAGCGCGCCCGCGTCGTCGGTGAGGAGGAAGAAGAAGCTACGGCAAAAAAGGGCAAGGCCGCCGTCAAGGCACCTGTCCCGCCGCGCAAGGCCACGCCTGGCGGACGCCGTGAAGGCAAGCTGACCATCACGCGTGCGCTCTCCGGCGATGAAGAGCGCATGCGTTCGGTCGCCTCGTTCCGCCGTCAGCTCAACCGCGCCCATCGCCAGCAGCAGGCCCCGGCCGTTGCCGGCCCGCGCGAAGTCGTGATTCCGGAAACCATCACGGTCGCCGAGCTCGCCAACCGCATGGCGCGCCGCGGTGTCGACGTCATCAAGATCCTGATGAAAAGCGGCATGATGGCGACTGTGAACGACGTCATCGACGCCGACACAGCCGAGCTGGTCGCGACCGAACTCGGTCATTCGGTCAAGCGCGTTGCCGAATCCGACGTGCTTGAGGGTTTGCGCGGCAGCGAAGACGAAAGCGGCGACCTGACATCGCGCGCGCCGATCGTCACGGTCATGGGCCATGTCGACCACGGCAAGACCTCGCTGCTCGACGCGCTGCGCAAGACCGATGTCGTCGCCGGCGAAGCCGGCGGCATCACCCAGCATATCGGTGCCTATCAGGTGCAGCTGGAGTCGGGCGCGAAGATCACCTTCCTCGACACGCCGGGCCATGCCGCGTTCACGGCCATGCGTGCGCGTGGCGCCAAGGTGACAGACATCGTCGTGCTGGTCGTGGCCGCTGATGACGGCGTCATGCCACAGACGGTGGAAGCGATTGCCCATGCCAAGGCGGCGCAAGTGCCGATCATCGTGGCGATCAACAAGATCGACAAGCCCGACGCCAATCCCCTGCGCGTCAAGACGGAGCTTCTGCAGCACGAAATTCAGGTCGAAGAGCTGGGCGGCGATGTTCTGGCCATCGAAGTGTCGGCGCTGAAGCACACGGGACTCGAAAGACTGGAAGAGGCCATTCTGCTGCAGGCGGAAGTTCTCGACCTCAAAGCCAATCCGAACCGCTCGGCCGATGGCAGCGTCGTGGAAGCCAAGCTCGACAAAGGCCGCGGCCCGGTCGCGACGGTTCTCATCCAGCGCGGCACCCTGAAACTCGGCGACCTCGTCGTCGCGGGCAGCGAATGGGGACGCGTGCGCGCCCTCGTGAACGAACGTGGCGAGCAGATTCAAAGCGCGGGTCCAAGCGTCCCGGCGGAAGTTCTCGGTCTCTCCGGCGTGCCGGAAGCCGGCGATGAGTTGGTCGTGGTGGAGTCCGAGGCGCGCGCGCGCGAAGTGACGGAGTATCGCAGCCGCAAACGCCGCGAATCCCGGCATAAGAATATCTCGCGGCAATCGCTCGACCAACTCCTGAAGAGCCGGAAAGAAGGCGAGAAGCAGTTTCTGCCCATCGTCATCAAGGGCGATGTGCAGGGCTCGGTGGAAGCCATCGCCGGCTCGCTGGAGAAGCTCGGCAGCGACGAGGTCGGCGCCCAGGTGCTGCACGCTGGCGTCGGTGGCATCACCGAATCCGACGTCATTCTCGCCCACGCTTCGGGCGCCGCCATCATCGGCTTCAACGTACGCGCCAACAACCAGGCTCGCGACCGCGCACGGCGCGATGGCGTCGACATCCGCTATTACAACATCATCTACAACATCGTGGATGACGTGAAGGCCGCGCTCACTGGCATGCTCACGCCGGAACGCCGCGAGCACTTCCTCGGCAATGCGGAGATCCTGGAGGTGTTCAACATCTCCAAGGTCGGCAAGGTCGCCGGCTGCCGCGTCACCGAAGGACTGGTCCGTCGCGGCGCCAAGGTCCGCCTCATCCGCGACGATGTGGTGATTCACGAAGGCGAGCTGTCCACCCTCAAGCGCTTTAAGGATGAAGTCCGCGAAGTGCAGACGGGCCAGGAATGCGGCATGGCTTTCGCGAATTACCAGGACATTCAGAAGGGCGACATCATCGAGTGCTACGAGGTTGAGACCGTCCAGCGCACGCTGTGACGGTCTTCGCCCGCCGCCTGTGCCCGAGGTCAGCCGTGCCGTGGCAAGCGCGATCGCCTATGTCGACGTGAAGGGCCGGGCGGAAGACCGCCGGGCATTGTCGCAGGCCTTCCGCAAAAATCGCTCCTGGAGCGGCAGGGCGCCCGTCTTCATCGCCGCCGCGGTGTTTGCGGTTGCCGTCATCTTCGGCCGCATCGTTTTCTTGCAGGTCTGGCGGATGCCGCAGGGCTATGCGGCGACGCTCGCGGCATTCATCGGCCTGGTGCTCTTTCTGACGGTGCTGGATTCGTTCGGCAGAAGCCAGGCGAAGTATCTTTCCGACCCGCGGGGGACATTTCTCAAAGGCTTTCGCATCACTTTGGCCGAGGACGGCGTCGACATAGCAGGCGAAAGCTTCACCTCGCATCATCGCTGGGACGGTATCCTTCGCCTGCAGGAAACCGACCGGCATCTGTTTCTTTATACCGACGGCGCGCAGGCGATCATCGTGCCGAAACGCTGCTTTTCGTCCGTCCCCGAGGCGGCGCGCTTTGCCGACATCGTACGCGGCCATATCGGTCAGTGAAGGACAACGTCATGAATGCCAAACATCGCCACGCGCCCCGTCCCGTCAAAGGACCATCGCAGCGGCAGCTGCGCGTCGGCGAACTTCTGCGCCACACGCTCGCTGATATTTTCCGCAAAGCCGATATCCGTGATCCCGAGCTCGAGGGCGTTTCCGTCACGGTGACGGAAGTGCGCCCGTCGCCTGACATGCGTCACGCCGTCGTCTTCGTCGAGCCTCTTGGCGGCAAGAACGCCGACACGGTGATCGAGGCGCTGAACCGCAATCGTGCCTTTCTGCGCGGTCAGCTCGGGCACGAGATTGCCCTCAAGTTCACGCCGGAGCTTCGGTTCGTCGAGGACAAGTCCTTCGCCGAGGCGGCGCGCATCGACGACATCCTGCGTTCCGAGAAAGTGGCGCGCGATCTGAAGACGCCAGGCGGGACGGAAGACGAGCGATGAACGAGTCCCGCGTAAGAGGCCCTCATGGCGCGTAAGCGCAAAGGCCTGGCCGTTCATGGCTGGGTCATCCTGGACAAGCCGGAAGGCGTGACCTCCACCCAGGCCGTCGCGCGCGTCCGCCGTGTGTTCGAAGCGCAGAAGGCCGGTCATGCCGGAACCCTCGACCCGCTGGCCACCGGGGTTCTCGCGGTCGCCCTCGGAGAGGCGACGAAGACCGTCTCCTTCGCCATGGACGGTGAAAAGCTTTACCGGTTCACCGCCCGCTGGGGCGAAGCGACCGATACCGATGATGCCGAGGGCGAAGTGACCTCGCGCTCCGAAGCTCGGCCCGACGCCTCGAATATCCAGGACCAGATCCCGCGCTTCACCGGCGAGATCCTGCAGGCGCCGCCCGCCTATTCGGCGATCAAGGTGGATGGGCAGCGCGCCTACGACCTCGCCCGCGACGGTGCGCCCCCGGACCTCGAAGCGAGGCCGATCTTTGTCCGCGAGGCACGCTTGGTCGAGATCCCTGACCCTGACCACGCGGTCTTCGAGATGGTCTGCGGCAAAGGTTCCTATGTTCGCGCCTGGGTCCGCGACATCGCGCGCGCTCTCGGAACCGTCGGCCACGTCACGCGCCTCCGCCGGCTGAGGGTCGGCGCCTTTACCATCGAGGCGGCAATTTCGCTGGCAAACCTGGAGGCCTTACGCCATAGTCCCGCCGCTTTGGAGCACCTAAAGCCTATCTCGACCGCGCTGGACGGCATCCCGGCGCTGGCCGTGACGGGCTCGGACTCGGTTCGGCTCCGCAGCGGCAGCCCAATTCTCCTCCGTCCGGCCCAGTTCGCACGGCTGGTGGAATTGCAGAATTTGGGCTCTGAGGCGGTCCCGCATCTGCAAGGCCTAACGGTCTTTCTCTCCACGGCGTCGGGCGAGCCGGTTGCGCTCGCCGAGTTGGCGCAAGGGGAGTTGAGGCCGTTTCGTGTTTTCAACTTTGGGACCGGCGCGCCTGCGGGCCGTGTTCACGAAATCGCACAAGGAATATGACCGATGTCGGTTACTGCCGAACGTAAAAAGTCTTTGATCGCGGAATATGCGACCAAGGAAGGCGACACGGGTTCGCCCGAAGTGCAGGTCGCCGTGCTCTCGGAGCGGATCACCAACCTGACCGAGCACTTCAAGACGCACAACAAGGACAATCACTCGCGCCGCGGGCTGATCAAGCTCGTGTCGCAGCGCCGCCGTCTGCTCGACTATGTGAAGGCGACGGACCAGGCGCGCTATGAGGCGCTGATTCAGCGGCTGGGCCTCAGGCGCTGATTTCGTTCCCCCCTCGTGAACGGCACGGGTCCGTTCCGGTGAGCCGAGTGATGCATCCGGCTCACGCTTGCGCGCGTCCGCAATCGCGAGCGCGCTCTACCCGTTTCCTGGGCGGCTGAACCGCCCGGCTTAGGCCCGCACGCAATCCGGCTGCGGGAAAGAAGGACGAACATCATGTTCAACATCCATCGTGAAGAGATTGATTGGGGCGGGCGCAAGCTCGTGCTCGAAACCGGGCGCATGGCGCGCCAGGCCGACGGCGCCGTTTTGGCGACCTATGGCGAGACTGTCGTACTGGCGACGGCCGTTGGCGAAAGCGAGCCCAAACTGGGCATCGACTTTTTCCCCCTGACGGTGAATTACCAGGAGAAATTCTACGCAGCCGGCAAGATCCCCGGCGGCTATTTCCGCCGCGAGGGCCGTCCCTCCGAGCGGGAGACGCTGATCTCGCGCCTGATCGACCGGCCGATCCGCCCGCTTTTCGTTCCGGGTTATCGCAACGAGACCCAGGTGATCATCACTGTGCTCTCGCACGACCTCGAGAATGAATCCGACATCGTCGCGATGGTGGCGTCGTCGGCGGCGCTGACGCTTTCCGGCATTCCCTTCATGGGGCCGATCGGCGCAGCGCGCGTCGGCTATATCGGCGGCGAGTACAAACTCAATCCGCAGATCGACCAAATGCCGGAGTCGGAGCTCGACCTCGTCGTCGCCGGCACGGCGGACGCCGTGCTGATGGTGGAATCGGAAGCGAAAGAGCTGAGCGAGGAAGTCATGCTCGGCGCCGTCATGTTTGGTCACCGCGAAATGCAGAAGGTGATCGACGCGATCATTCGCCTGGCCGAGAAAGCGGCAAAAGATCCGCGCGACGTTAAGATCGACGACTATGCCGCCGAGGAAGACCGGCTTGCCCGCCTCGCGGAAAGTGATCTGAAATCGGCCTATCAGATCGCCGAAAAGGGTTCACGCCGCGATCGGATCGATGAGATCAAGCAGACCTGCGCGGCACAATTGACCAGCACCGTAGGCGAAGAAGGCAAGCTCGCGCCCAATACCTTCGGCAAGCTCTTCAAGAATCTCGAAAGCCGCGTGATGCGCCGGTCGGTAATCGAAACCGGGCGCCGCATCGATGGCCGCGACCTCAAGACGGTCCGGCCGATCGTCTCGCAGGTGGGGGTGCTCCCACGCACCCATGGCAGCGCCCTGTTCACCCGCGGTGAAACGCAGGCCCTCGTGGTTGCGACGCTTGGGACGGGGGAAGACGAACAGTTCGTCGACTCGCTGGAAGGCACCTACAAGCAGCACTTCATGTTGCACTACAATTTTCCGCCCTTCTCGGTGGGTGAAGTCGGACGCATGGGCGGCGCCGGACGGCGCGAGATCGGCCATGGCAAGCTCGCCTGGCGCGCCATCAATCCCATGATGCCGGAGAAGGCGAATTTCCCCTACACGATCCGGGTCGTCTCCGAGATCACCGAGTCGAATGGCTCGTCCTCGATGGCGACCGTGTGCGGCACCTCGCTCTCGCTCATGGACGCGGGCGTGCCGCTGAAGCGTGCGGTGGCGGGCATCGCGATGGGCCTGATCAAGGAAGAGGACGGCTTCGCGGTCCTGTCCGACATCCTCGGCGACGAGGACCATCTCGGCGATATGGACTTCAAGGTGGCGGGCACCCAGAGCGGCGTCACGGCGCTGCAGATGGACATCAAGATCACCGGCATCACCGAAGAGATCATGCGCGTCGCGCTCAACCAGGCAAAGGACGGGCGCCTGCATATCCTGGGCGAAATGAGCAAGGCGCTCACCGGCGCCCGGGCGGAGCTCGGCGAGCATGCGCCGCGCATCGAGGTGCTCCATATTCCGACCGACAAGATCCGCGAAGTGATCGGCTCGGGCGGCAAGGTGATCCGCGAGATCGTCGAAAAGACCGGCGCGAAGATCGACATCGCGGACGACGGCACCGTGAAGGTCGCGAGCGCCGACCACGATTCTATCAAGGCCGCGCTCAAATGGATCAAGTCGATCGTGGCGGAGCCCGAGGTCGGCGAGATCTACGAAGGCAAGATCGTGAAAGTCATGGATTTTGGCGCCTTCGTGAACTTCTTTGGCCCGAAGGACGGCTTGGTGCATATTTCCGAGCTCGCTCCGCGGCGCGTCGCCAAAGTCACCGATGTGGTGAAAGAAGGCGACATCGTGAAAGTGAAGCTGCTCGGCTTCGACGACCGCGGCAAAGTGCGGCTGTCGATGAAGATGGTCGATCAGCAGACCGGCAAGGAAATCGTGCCGGAGAAAAAGGACGAGGGCGCGGCGAAGGAAAGCCAGCCTGCGGAATAACTACGGCAGATACGCAACCCGCCGCCCGCGCGCTCGCCGCGCGGGCGGTTTTGTTTGGATTTTGTCCGCCCTTCATGTCGGCGCGGCGGGACAACCACGGCGATATCAGACCTCGGCCAATTCCGTGTTGCAGAGCCCGGGACCGTCGCTATGATCCCGGCGCGCCAAGCACTCCGGACATCCTAATGGTCAGAGAAATCCCCGAGCCGCCGGAAGCCGTCGTGGTCGACGATACCCATGTCGCCTGTGACGGCGGCGGCGGCGCTTTGGGCCATCCCAAAGTCTACATGCAGATCGGCGATGAAGATTTCGTCGAATGCGGTTACTGCGACCGCCGTTTCGTCCTCAGCGAAAAGGCTAGGCTCGCACGCGACAATGGGGAGCTTCCGTCGCATTGATCGAGGGAGGCTGCCACCGAACCCTGACCGCCGGCGATCATCTCTACCTCATCGACGCGTCAGGCTATCTGTTCCGCGCCTATCACGCGCTGCCTCCGCTGTCGCGCAAGTCCGATGGGCTTCCGACCGGTGCCGTCGCCGGCTTTTGCAACATGCTGTGGAAGCTGCTGCAGGACACCAAGGCGGGCGACAAGCCAAGCCATCTCGCCGCGATTTTCGACGCCGGCAGCGTCACCTTTCGCAACGAGATGTTTGCCGACTACAAGGCGAACCGCACCGAACCGCCTGAAGACCTGATGCCGCAATTTCCCCTCGTGCGCGAGGCGACGCGCGCCTTCGGCGTGCCCTCGATCGAGATGGATGGATTCGAGGCGGATGACCTCATCGCTACCTATGCACGGCAGGCGCGCGAAAAAGGCGCCAAGGTCACTATCGTCTCGTCCGACAAGGATCTCATGCAGCTCGTCTATGACGGGCAGGTCGAGATGCTCGACACCATGAAGAATCGCCGGATCGGACCAGCCGAGGTGATCGAGCGCTTCGGCGTGCCGCCGGAAAAGGTGATCGACGTCCAGGCCCTGGTCGGCGATTCCATCGACAACGTGCCGGGCATTCGCGGCATCGGCGTCAAGACCGCCGCGAAGCTGATCGGCGAATTCGGCGATCTGGAAACGCTGCTGGCGCGCGCGAATGAAGTGAAGCAGCCGAAATGCCGCGAGTCGCTCATCGCAGGCGCGGAGCAGGCGCGTCTTTCGGCAAAACTGGTGACGCTCGACACGGCTGTCCCGGTCGAGGTCGGCATCGACGAGTTTGGAGTCTGCGATCCCGAACCGAAAGTGTTGCTGCCGTTTTTGCTGAAGCTGGAATTTACGGCGCTCGGCCGGCGCGCGGCGGCAACGCTTGGCGTGCAGGACACCGACATGTTCGGGCCTGTGGCGCAGCCCGCGCCGAAACCCGTACCGGTCGCCCCACCGTCGGCCGAAACCGCGGACAAGATCGGCGGCGCGCCGGGCACCATGACGGACGCGGCCGCCTATCGCGCGGCGCTCGATCATGCCCGCTACGAAACCGTCACCGATCTGGCAGCGCTGGCGCGCTGGGTCACTGAGGCACAGGAGTTTGGTTTCGTCGCGATCGCGGTCGAGGCCGATTGCCCGGACCCCATGACGGCCCGCTGCATCGGCATTGCCTTGGCTCTCGGGCCGCTCAAGGCCTGCTACATCCCGATTTCGCATCGCGATGCACCGAGCGGACATCTCGACTTTGGCGGCGGCCCGGCACAGATCCCCGAGCCCGATCTTCTGAAAGCGCTCAAGCCGCTCTTCGAAGACGACGCGACGCTGAAAATCGGCCACAACGTCAAATTCGCCGCGCGTCTTTTGCTGGAGCGCGGCCTGACGCTGACCGCTTACGACGACGTCATGCTGATGTCCTATGTCCTCGAATTGGGGCAGCACGGACACGAGCTGGAGGAGCTCGCCGAAGTTCATCTCGGCCTGAAGCCGATCGCGCTCGGCGACTTGCTTGGAAAAGGCCGCGACAAACTCACATTCGATTGCCTTGCCGTGGCGCAGGCCGGCCGTTACGTAGCGGAACGCGCGGAAATCTGCCTGCGTCTCAATGCGATCCTGAAGCCGGCTTTGATCGCGTCACGACGCATGACGGTCTACGAAAGTCTCGAGCGCCCGCTGGTGCCGGTTCTCGCGCATATGGAACAGGCCGGGATCGCGATCGACCCGCTGTTTTTGGCGCGACTGTCGAGTGAATTTGCCCAGAGCATGGCGCGGCTCGAAGACGAGCTTTATGAGCTGGCGGGCGAGCGTTTCAATCTGGGTTCGCCGAAGCAGCTCGGGGACATCCTGTTCGATAAATTGTCCTTGCCCGGCGGGCGGCGTACCCGAATGGGCGCCTGGTCCACGGATGCCGACATCCTGGAAGAGCTCGCGGCCCTCGGCCATCAGTTGCCGGCGCGTATCCTCGAATGGCGTCAGCTCTCGAAGCTCAAATCGACCTATACCGACGCACTGCCGCAGCACATCAACCGGCGTACCGGGCGTGTGCACACGCAATTTGCGCTGGCGGCGACGACCACGGGCCGCCTGTCCTCAACCGAGCCCAATCTGCAGAACATTCCGATCCGCACCGAAGAGGGCCGCCGCATCCGCCAAGCCTTTGTCGCCGCGCCGGAAAAGCGCCTGATTTCCGCCGACTACAGCCAGATCGAGCTTCGCCTTCTCGCTCACATTGCCGAGGTCCCTACACTTCGCCAGGCATTTTCCGACGGCGTCGACATCCACGCGATGACGGCGTCCGAAATGTTCGGTGTGCCGGTGGCCGGCATGCCGGCGGAAGTGCGCCGCCGCGCCAAAGCCATCAATTTCGGTATCATCTACGGGATCTCCGCCTTCGGTCTTGCCAATCAGCTCGGCATTCCGCGCGGTGAGGCCGATGCCTACATCAAGAAATATTTCGAGCGCTTTCCGGGCATCCGCGACTATATGGATTCCACGCGTCAGTTCGTGCATCGCACCGGCTATGTCGAGACCATCTTCGGCCGCCGCATCCATGTGCGCGACGTGCGCGCGCAAAGCGCGGCGCAACGCGCCTTCGGCGAACGCCAGGCGATCAATGCCGTCATTCAGGGTTCGGCTGCGGATATTATTCGCCGCGCCATGGTGCGCCTGCCGGCCGCCCTCGCAGCAGAGGATCTCGGCGCGCAGCTGCTCCTGCAGGTGCATGACGAGCTCGTCATAGAGACGCACGAATCTGACGCCGAGCGCGTTTGCCAGCTAGCGCGTGAGGTGATGGAAAAAGCGCCGCATCCGATGGTCCAACTGCGTGTGCCGCTGGTGGTCGAGGCGCGCGCCGGGATGAACTGGGGCGAAGCCCACTAGCGCGTTTTTAAGCCGCGATGGCGCGCAGTCCGTCTTCCGGGGGAATGCCAAGGCGTTCCAGCTCGGCGAGCAGCTCCTTTACCGCCTGGGCGCGGTCGATCTCCGCCTGTGCTGTCTGCTGGCGCTGCGACAGATAGGCGTTGAGGAATTCCGGCGTGCCGAGCGCCGCCAGCAGCTGGCGTCGCGCCTTGGCGGAAAGTTCGCCTTCGGTAAAGACATTCGCGGCGCACATTTTCATGATCGCCTGCACCTTCTCGAGTGGGCCGGAGACGCGCATCTCCATGCCGGCGAGGAAGGCCGCCCGTTTTTCGATGCCGCAGGCCAGCGCATCGAGCGCATCGGCCATCTGCCGCTTGTGAAAGTCCTGCAAGCCCGAACGCAGCACGCGATCCTGCAACTCCGCGATTCGCTTGAGGCGATGGACCGGCTGCGCGCCGGGCGCCAGCTGCGTTTCGAAGGCAGGCGAGGTCAGGATCGGGAGCATGAAGCTCGCCAGTGTGCGCTTGTGCTCGGCCCCGATGATGTTTTCCTCGATATCGAGCAGGCGGTCGACCTTCTCGTCCGGGTTCACGACCGTTTGCAGCAGCTGCGCAATCGGCTCATGCGCGACCAGTCGCTTGGAGCGGTCGGTGAAGGCGCCGATCAGATCGTCGTGGCTGAGATATTTACCTTGGCCCTTCACCAGCTTGTTCGCAAGCCGCCGCATCATCTTCAATTCGTCTTCCAGCGAAGACGGGCAAAGGCGCTTGAAGCCCTTCAGCTCGCTGAGGATGCGGCCCGCAACCGCGGCGCGTGCATTCGGCAGGGCATCGGTCGCCAGAAACGATGCGAGTTGGTTTAGCCCTGCGCCGGAACCCTCGTTGACCGCGATGCTCTCGCCCAGAAACAACTGCACGAGATTGAGCAGCGCATGGCCGAGGTCCGGATTGGGCCCAAGGAGATCGGCGAGCGCCGCCGCACCGGTGAGCATTTCGGCGACCAGCGTATCGATCGCCGCGAGCAGCAGCGAACGCCCCGGCCCTTCGCTCGGCAAGTCACTCATCAGCGCGAGCAGCCTTTGCAGCTTCTCGTCCCAGACTTTGGTGGGCGCGAGATATTTGGCGATGCTTCCCTTCAGGAGGTATTCGCCGGCTGGATCGCTCGCCAGTTTGTTGGCGTATGACGCGAACTGCCCCGGCGTCAGGCTCTGGAAGGCGCCGCGCCGCTCGTCCTTGTAAACGCGTGCCATCGCCGCGGAGCAAAGCTTGTTCAATTCTTTGACGATTTGCGTGACCGGAATCTCCGATCCCGATGCTTCGGCGACGGCGACCTTCTGAATGGCGTGCTGAAATGTCGTGCCCGTCGCTTCAAACCGTTCGATCGCCTGCGCACTGTGCAGGAATTCGGAAACCGTCAGGCAGTAGCGCGCCAGCCAGTCGCCGATCAGGCGCGCGATCGTCAGGCGCGCATGGTAGGAATAAAGGTCGTCCGGCTTAAAGCAGGGCAGCGGGTTTTCCGGTTCGTCTGTCTTTTTCTTCTTCTTCACCTGCATGGCGTGCGGGTGGGCCTGCTCGAAAATAGCGAGGCTCATATAGTCGCCGGTTTCGGGGTGCAGCGTTTCTTTCACCACCTTGACGGCGGCAACCTTGCCCTCGGCAAAGATCTCGCGCGCCCGGGCCAGCGCCTGCTCACGATTCTCGAGCGCTTCCAAAAGGCTCCAGTCGCTGCGCGCCTGACGGCAAAAGATCTCGAAATGAACCTGGGCCATGTCCCCCCGGCGGCGTCGTGCCTTCGCCAAGCCGGTCCGGCCATGACGAATGACGGCCGAGTTTCAGGGACGCCGCTTTAAGTCGTAGTTAATCCGCCCCTAAATGCCCGTCGTGGATGGACAAATCCGAGAGGCTGGGGCTGTCGCCGCACAGCGCGCAGGCCGGATCCTTCGGGACCTTCACGGTACGAAATTGCGCGCCGAGGGCGTCGTAGATCATCAGCCGGCCCGCCAATCCGTCTCCGATTCCGATAATTTCCTTAAGAACTTCAATGGCTTGAAGCGTACCCATGACGCCGGCGGCAGCCCCCAGGATGCCGGCTTCGCTGCAATTCGGCGCCGCCTCGGGCGGCGGCGGCGCGGCGTAGAGGCAGCGATAGCAGGGATAGGCCCCCGCGCGCGGCTTGAAGGTCGCTAGCTGGCCATCGAACTGCGTGACGGCGGCGGACACGAGGGTTCGCCCGGCGAAAAAGCAGGCATCGTTGACCAGGAAGCGGGTCGCGAAATTGTCCGAGCCGTCCGCCACCAGGTCATAGTCCCCGATCAGGTCCAGGGCATTCGCCGCGGTCAGCCGCTCGGCATGGGGGACTAACGCGATCTCAGGATTGATCTCGCGTACCGCGTCCTCGACCGAGTCCGTCTTCAGGCGCCCCACATCGCCGGTGCCGTGGGCGATCTGCCGCTGCAGGTTCGAGAGGCTGACGCGGTCGAAGTCGACCACGCCGATCGTGCCCACCCCTGCGGCCGCCAGATAGAGGATCAGCGGACTGCCGAGGCCGCCCGCGCCGATCACAAGAACGCGTGCGGCAAGCAGCTTCGCCTGTCCCGCGCCGCCCACCTCGCGCAAAATGATGTGACGCGCATAGCGCTCCAATTGGGAGTCGGAAAGACCCGGTTTGGGGAGCGGAATGGTGCGGTTCATGGCTCGTTTTAACACGTCGGATCGTCCGCACGCGCCAGAAGCTTTGCGCCGTAACCCTACCTTCGAAAGAGAGGCGTGCCGCGGCGTTCTGTGTCCGGGTTGCCCCTTGCGGATGGAGGGGGAACACCCCATAAAACGCCCAGTTGTCCGGGCCTTGTATGTGTTCCCGCCCCGCGCGCCGCGGCGCGTCCGGGGGCCAAAGCGGCTCTAACATGCCGCGGCGCCCGCAGCCTCGCCTGGGGCGCTGGTCCGGACGGAAACCGCATTCAGACGCGGCCCGCCAGACGGTCGCGACTGCTTCAGGGATGAAACGGGGTTTTGGCATGACGGTCACGGCGAGCCCGGCGCTCGATTATCCGACGCGGAACAGGAAGCTCCTCGCCTGGGTTTCCGAAATGGCCGAGAAGTGCCAGCCCGACCGCGTCTATTGGTGCGACGGTTCCAAAGCCGAATCTGACCGGCTCTGCGCCGAGATGGTGCGCAAGGGCACTTTCATCCGGCTGAACGACAAGAAGCGCCCGAATTCCTATCTCTGCCGCTCCGACCCCGCGGATGTCGCCCGCGTCGAGGACCGTACCTTCATTTGTTCCGCCAAGAAGGACGACGCCGGTCCCACCAACAACTGGATGGAGCCGGCGGAGATGCGCAAGACGCTCGACGGCCTGTTCCACGGCGCGATGCGCGGCCGCACCATGTATGTGATGCCGTTCAGCATGGGGCCGATCGGCTCTCCGATCTCGCAGATCGGCGTCCAGATCTCGGATTCCCCCTATGTGGTCGTGAACATGCGCCTGATGACCCGCATGGGCCAGGAGGTGCTGGACAAGCTCGGCAACGGCGATTTCGTCCCGTGTCTGCACTCAGTCGGCGCGCCGCTCGCGCCGGGCGAGAAGGATGTCGCCTGGCCGTGCAATGCCGAGCACAAATATATCGTCCATTTTCCGGACGATTATTCGATCGTCTCCTACGGCTCCGGCTATGGCGGCAATGCGTTGCTCGGAAAGAAATGTCTGTCGCTGCGCATCGCCTCCATGATGGGCCGCGATCAGGGCTGGCTCGCCGAGCACATGCTTATTCTCGGCGTGGAAAGTCCCGAGGGTGAAAAGACCTATGTCGCGGCCGCATTCCCATCGGCCTGCGGCAAGACGAATTTCGCCATGCTGGTTCCTCCGGCGGGCTTCGAAGGCTGGAAGGTCACCACGGTCGGCGACGACATCGCCTGGATCAAACCGCGGCCGGACGGCACCTTCCGCGCCATCAATCCGGAAGCCGGCTTTTTCGGCGTCGCGCCGGGTACCAGCTTCAAGTCCAATCCCAATGCGATGCAGACGCTGACGCATGACGTCATCTTCACCAATGTCGCCCTGACCGATGACGGCGATGTCTGGTGGGAGGGCATGACGGACGAGCCGCCCGCACACCTCGTCGACTGGCAGGGCAAGGATTGGACGCCGAATTCGGGACGCAAGGCGGCGCATCCGAACGCGCGCTTCACGGTTTCCGCGCGTCAGTGTCCGAGCTTCGATCCCGCGGGCGACGATCCCGAGGGCGTGCCGATCTCCGCTTTTATTTTCGGCGGCCGCTTGTCAAAAACATTCCCGCTCGTGTTCGAAGCGCGCAATTGGCAGGCCGGCGTCTACTGGGCGGCGACGATGGGTTCGGAAGCCACCGCCGCCGCGGTAAACCAGGCCGCCATCCGCCGCGATCCTTTCGCGATGCTGCCCTTCTGCGGCTACAACATGGCCGACTACTGGAAGCATTGGCTCGGCATCAAGGATCGCGTCGCCAAGCTGCCGCGCATCTATCGCGTCAACTGGTTCCGCAAGGATCAGAACGGCAAATTCATCTGGCCGGGCTTCGGGGAAAATATGCGCGTGCTGAAATGGGTCGTCGATCGCGTCCATGGTCGCGCGCAGAGCGCCGCTGAAGGGCCGTTCGGCTTCATGCCCGCCTATGACGATCTCTACTGGAACGGTCTCGACTTCGCGGCCGACAAGTATCAGCGCATCACCGACATCGACCGCGCCCAGGCGCTGCACGAAGTCGAGGATCAGGCGGAGTTTCTGGCCAGCTTCGGCGACCGCGTTCCTATTGCGCTGGAACAGGAGCGCAATGCGCTGGTTCGCCGCCTGAACGAGGCGCCGCCCGTCTGGTCGGCCGGCTAGCGCCGCATCGAAAACAAAAAGCCCGGGCGTGCCCCGGGCTTTTTTTTGTGCCAATGCAATATCGATCCGAAGGCTAGCTCACGCTGCCGCCGAGAAACTCTTTCATTTTGGCGAAGAAGCCTTCGGTCTCCGGCTGGCTGCCGTCGGAATTCTCGGCAAAGGCGCGCAGCAATTCCTTCTGCTTCTTGGAGAGCTTGGTCGGTGTCTCCACGCGCACCTCGACATAGAGATCGCCATGCGCACCGTGGCTTCTCAGCTGCGGCATGCCTTTGCCGCGCAAGCGAAACTGATGACCGGCCTGGGTCCCTTCCGGGATCGTGATTTTCGCAGGTGCCCCGCCACCCAGCATCGGAACTTCGATGTGCCCGCCAAGGGCGGCGGTGGCGAAACCGATCGGCACGCGGCAATGCAGATCCTGGCCATCACGCTGAAAGAACGGATGCGGCGCTACGGACAGGAAAATATAGAGGTCGCCCGCCGGTCCGCCTTGCAGACCGGCATGTCCTTCGCCGGTCAGACGGATGCGCGTGCCTTCCTCGACGCCCGCCGGAATGTCGACCTGCAGCGTGCGCTCTTTCGGCACTTGTCCGTGGCCCGAACAGGTGCGGCATGGGTTGCGGACATAACGTCCCTGCCCTCGGCATTTCGGACAGGTGCGCTCCAGCGTGAAGAAGCCGTTCTGCTGGCGTACTTTCCCGTGTCCCTGGCAGGCAGGACAGGTTTCCGGCTTGCTGCCGGCCTCGGCGCCGGATCCGCCGCAGCCTTCGCAGGCAACCGCGGTCGGCACGCGGATCTGTGCGGTGTGACCGTGAAAGGCATCTTCCAGGGAGATCTGCAGATCGTAGCGCAGATCGGCGCCGCGATTGGCGCGGCGTCCGCCACCGCGCCGGCCGCCGCCGCCCATGAACTCGCCGAACAGGTCGTCGAACACTTCGGTAAAGGACGAGGCGAAATCGAAATTCGGATTGCGCGCGCCGTGGCCATTCTCGAAGGCGGCGTGGCCGAAACGGTCATAGGCGGCGCGCTTGTCGCCGTCCTTGAGCACGTCATAAGCCTCGTTCACTTCCTTGAATTTGTGCTCGCACTCTTTGTCCCCCGGATTGCGATCCGGGTGCAGCTCTTTGGCAAGCTTGCGGTAAGCCGCCTTGACGTCCTCGATCGAGCTTGTACGCGCCACGCCGAGAACTTCGTAATAACAACGCTTGGCCATTTTCTCCCGTCTCACTCAATGCGCCGAGTGAGGCCCCCCGCCTCGACAAAGTGAAAGGGCGCCCCGCGAGACCGCGACGCGCCCCCGGCTCGGCCTATTAGGCCGCGCCTTTCTTCTTGTCGTCGACCTCCGAGAATTCCGCATCCACGACATTCTCGTCCTTCGCGCCGCCGCCACCGGCCGCGCCGCCATCCTGATCGCCGCCGTCACCGCCCTGCTGGGCTTTGTACATTGCTTCGCCCAGCTTCATGGACGCCTGCGCGAGGGTGTTGGTCTTGGCCTTGATGTCTTCGACGTCGTCGCCCTTGATCGCTTCCTTCAACGCCGCGAGCGCATTCTCGATTTGCGTCCGTTCGGAATCGCCGACCTTGGACCCGTGCTCGCCGACCGCCTTCTCGGTGGAATGGATCAGCGCATCGCCATGGTTGCGGGCTTCCGCGAGATCGCGCGCCTTTTTGTCTTCGGCGGCGTGCTGTTCGGCTTCCTTGACCATCCGGTTGATGTCGGATTCCGACAATCCGCCCGAGGCCTGGATGCGGATCGTCTGCTCCTTGCTCGTCGCCTTGTCCTTGGCGCTGACATTGACGATGCCGTTGGCATCGATGTCGAACGTGACCTCGACCTGCGGCATGCCGCGCGGCGCCGGCGGAATGCCGACGAGATCGAATTGGCCAAGCAGCTTGTTATGCGCGGCCATCTCGCGCTCGCCCTGGAAGACCCGGATGGTGACGGCGGTCTGGTTGTCTTCCGCCGTGGAGAACACCTGGCTCTTCTTGGTCGGGATCGTGGTGTTGCGATCGATCAGCCTGGTGAATACGCCGCCCAGCGTTTCGATGCCGAGCGACAGAGGCGTCACGTCGAGCAACAGGACGTCCTTGACCTCGCCCTTGAGCACCCCGGCCTGAATGGCGGCGCCGATGGCGACGACTTCGTCGGGGTTCACGCCCTTGTGCGGCTCGCGGCCAAAAAGCTTCTTAACTTCCTCCTGCACTTTCGGCATGCGCGTCATGCCGCCGACCAGGATCACCTCGTCGATCTGACTGGCATTAAGGCCCGCATCTTTCAGCGCCTGCTTGACCGGCGCGACCGTCTTCTGAATCAGGTCATCGACCAGCGCTTCCAGCTTGGCGCGCGTGATCTTCATGGTCAGGTGCTTCGGACCCGAGGCATCGGCCGTAATGAAGGGCAGGTTCACTTCCGTCTGCATGGCGGACGACAGTTCGATCTTCGCCTTCTCCGCCGCTTCCTTCAGGCGCTGCAGCGCGAGGCGGTCGCCCCGCAGGTCGATGCCGCTTTCCTTTTTGAATTCGTCGGCGAGATAGCCGACCAGGCGCATGTCGAAGTCTTCGCCGCCCAGGAACGTATCGCCATTGGTCGACTTCACTTCGAACACGCCGTCGCCGATCTCGAGCACGGAAATATCGAAGGTGCCGCCGCCAAGGTCGTAGACCGCGATGGTCCCGGACTGCTTTTTGTCCATGCCATAGGCGAGCGCCGCCGCGGTGGGCTCATTGATGATGCGCAGGACTTCGAGGCCGGCGATCTTGCCGGCATCTTTGGTGGCCTGCCGCTGCGCGTCGTTGAAATAGGCAGGCACCGTGATGACTGCCTGCTGCACCTTCTCGCCGAGATAGGATTCGGCCGTCTCTTTCATCTTCTGCAGGATGAAGGCGGAAATCTCGGACGGGGAGAAACGCTTGCCGTCGCGCCCCTGTACCCAGGCATCGCCATTGTCGGCACGCGTGATCTTGTAGGGGACCATCCCGATGTCCTTCTGGGTCATCGGATCGTCGAAGCGGCGGCCGATCAGGCGCTTGATGGCGAAGAACGTGTATTCGGGATTGGTGACCGCCTGGCGCTTGGCCGGCTGTCCGACCAGCCGCTCGCCGTCGCCGGTAAAGGCGACCACAGAGGGGGTGGTCCGCATGCCTTCAGCGTTCTCGATGACCTTGGGGGCCGACCCCTCCATCACCGCAACGCAGGAATTGGTGGTGCCGAGATCGATCCCGATAACCTTCGCCATAATTTGAGCCTCCTTAATGGCCGACGTGTCCGGACCCATTTAAGCGGCCCGTGTCCGTCCCCTGAATCCGGCAAAAAACCAGACAGCTGCGGGGTATATAGGGAGGGGGGTAGGGGCCCGCAAGCAGAGCGGACCGCGGTTTTCCGGCATTTTCCGCCGGAACTACGGCTTCCCGGCCTAGGCCCTCCGGGCCCTGCGGACGGGGGCCGTTCCATTAGAGAAGGTTTTACAGGACCCGTACCAAACTCCCTTCGGGTGACGGTCGGGGAAAGCGGGATGGAGGTCGCACTGCCCGCGAGAAGCCACGTGCTGCACAGGCTGGCGCGGTTGCCCTTCTCTGTCCGCCAGATCCTTCTCGGCCTTGCTTATATTATGACGCCGCGGCGCCTTCCCAACCTGCTGCCGCTCTGCGTCGTCGTGCTGCGCGACCTGGTTTTCGGCACCCGCCACCTGCCCGAGGCCGATCGTGCCCTGAACCGTCCAGACGGTTTGTGCGGCCTCGCCGGCGCGCTTTCGGTGCCGGCCCTGCTTGCCGGCTATGGCCGCGGCCTCTACGTGCACAGCCATCTCGGCCCCCTGAAGTGGTGGGCGCCGCAACACCGAATGGTGCTGTTCTTCGACCGGGCGCATGTGGAGAAAGGGGCGCGGCGCCTCCTCAATCAGCATCGTTTCCGCATCACCTTCGACACGGCTTTTCCCGAAGTCATGCAGGCCTGTGCGGCGCCGCGTCCGGGGCGCCCGCCTTTGACCTGGATCACCCCACGTATTCAGGAGCTGTTCCTGCGCGCCCACCAGGCTGGCTACGCTCATTCCGTCGAAGTGTGGGATGGCGACCGGCTGGTCGGAGGCGCGTACGGCTTGGCCGTGGGGCGGTTGTTCTTCACGGAATCGCAGTTCCACACCGTGCGGGATGCGTCGAAAGTCGGCTTTGCGGTGCTCAATCGGCACCTGCAGAGCTGGGGCTTCGTCCTGAACGATGGCAAGCATCCCACGCCCTTCCTCGCCGATTGCGGCATGCTGCCCGTCACGCGGGCGGAATTCTGCCGTCTCGCAGAGCTCTATCGCCACAGCCGGCACAAGAATGGCTGCTGGCATCTCGATCCCGCGCTGCTCGGCGGCGACTGGAAGCCGGCCGAGGCGCCCGGAGTCACGATGCGCGATCTTTTGCCGAATGGCTCCGCCTGCAAATGGACGGCCGCCGAGCTGATGAGCGAAAGGCGCAGCAATACCTGGTGAGCTCGAACGCACCGCGTCCACCGTGCCGTCACACCGCATAGGTTTCTCGCCGTTCCCATCACACGGTAATTTGAACCCTTCATCCGTTCGTGTGTTACTTCGCGAAACGGGTGAAGGTGATCGTTATGGCGCGCGACGTCGCAGTCTTCGTGGGCAGCCTTCGCAAGGAGAGCTTCACCCGCAAATTGGCGCATGCCCTGGCGGAGGTGGCACCGCCATCGCTCAGCCTTCAGATCGTCGAGATTGGCGATCTGGCGCTTTACAACCAGGACCTCGAGACGGATACGCCTGCAAATTGGACCGCAGCGCGCGAGCGCATCCGTCAGGCCGACGCCGTCCTGTTCGTCACGCCGGAATATAATCGTTCGATCTCTGGCGCGATAAAGAACGTGATCGACATTGCCTCCCGTCCTTCCGGCAAGAGCGCCTGGAACGGCAAACCCTGCGCTGTCGTCAGCAATTCCCCGGGTGTGATCGGCGGCTTCGGCGCCAATCACCATTTGCGCCAGTGTCTCGTCTTCCTCAACATGCCGGTTCTACAGATGCCGGAGGCCTATATCGGGGGCATCGACAAGAAATTCGATGCGGCCGGCAAAATGACCGACGAGTCGACCCGCGTATTTCTGACGAAATTCATGACCGCCTTCGACGAATGGATCACCCGGATCCTCGGCGCCTCGTAGTCAGGAATACTGCAGTGGTGTCTTGCGGCCGGTCCACGCGGGCGCCGTCGTCGCTTTGATTTTCTTGGCGTCCTTTACGAGCTCCTTCACCGCGCCGGTGAGCGGAAAGGATGCGCCGGCCTTGTCGCACATCTGCGAAACGATCTGCATGTCCTTCAGGGCCCAGGTGAAGCTGATCTGATCCCAGTCTTCCATCGCCTGTGTCTTGCCGGAGCTCATCTGCAGCGCATCTTTCAGCGTCAACAGATTGATGCCGGTGCTTTCGGCGATGCGGCCGACTTCGATCAGCGCAACGCCGTTGATCCAGAGCAGGAGATTGTTCATCGCCTTGCCGACCTGGCCATGGCCGACATTGCCCAGATGGGCGTAGTCCGAACAAAAGGTGGAATAGACCGGACGGCCGCGTTCGACCACTTGCGGCTTGCCGCCGATCAGCGCAAGCAGCGTGCCGGCATCGGCATAAAAGCGGCCGCGACAGATCGGTGCGTCCAGAATGTCGATGCCCCGGCTCCTCGTTTTTTCGTCGAGAGACATGACCGTGTCGGGCGACACCGTTGCAGACACCGCAATGATCGAGCCGGGCTTCATGGTTTCGAGCAAACCGTTCTTGCCCAGCACCACCTCTTTGACGTCGTCGTCATAGCCGACGCCGAGGATCACGAAAGTTGCCAGCTTGCCGACGTCCGCGGGTGAGGAGACGGTCTTGGCGCCGAGCTCGCGTGCCGTCATCATGGCTTTGTCGCTGACGTCATAGGCGATGGTCTCGTAACCCTTGGTCACGAGATGCTTCAGGATCGCCTGGCCCATTCGCCCGACGCCGATAATCCCGACGGTTTCCTTATTTGCCATGACGCAACGTCCTTCCTTGGATTCGCGTTGCAGCGCGCGAACGGCAAAGACCGGCGCGGTGCCCGCTTCCGTTAGCGGTTGATGTCGTAAGCGGCGAGCACCGCCATATTGTAGATCTCGCTCATCTTGGCCCCGAGCGGCGCGATCTGCACCGACTTCTCGAGCCCCACGAGCAATGGCCCCAGGACCGTGACGCCGCCCATCTGTTGCAGCATCTTGGTCGAGATCGACGCGGAATGGATCGCCGGCATGATCAGCACATTGGCGACGTCCGAGAGACGGCAGAACGGATAGAGCGCGACGCGCTCGCGATCCAGCGCCACATCCGGCGACATTTCGCCGTCATATTCGAAATCCACTTTGCGCCGGTCGAGGATTTGCACCGCCTCGATGAGCCGTTCGGCCCGCTCGCCGCGCGGAAAACCGAAGGTCGAATAAGACAGGAAGGCGACACGCGGCTCATAGCCGAAGCGTCGCGCCACGCCCGCCGCCTGCACCGCGATGTCGGCGAGCTCCTCGGCTCCCGGCATTTCATGCACATTGGTATCCGCAACGAACACGAAGCGTCCCTTGGCGAAGATCAGCGACACGCCGATCGGCCGCTGGCCGTTCCGCGGATTCAAAACGGTCCGCACATCGTTGAGCGCGACGGAATAGCTGCGCGTCGCGCCGGTCACCATGGCATCGGCATCGCCCGCATTCACCATCGAGGCCGCGTAGATGTTCCGGTCATTGGTGACCATGCGTACGACGTCGCGATGCAACACGCCGAGGCGCTGCAACCGGCGATAAAGCGACTCCACATATGGCGCCGCTTCGGCGGCCGAGTGGGGCACGCGGATCTGGAGCGGCGGCGACGTCTCGACGCCGAGCTTTCCGATGCGATCGCGGATGATCTCCTCGCGGCCGACCAGGGTGGCAAAGCCGAGCCCGGAATTCTGATAGGCGGCGGCAGCGCGGATCACCGGTTCTTCTTCGCCTTCCGCAAACACGACCCGGCGCGGATTGGCGCGCACGCTGGCCGTGATGGTCTGAAACAGCAGCGCTGACGGATCGAGCCGCGCCGACAGCTGATAGCGATAGACTTCGAGGTCCTTGATCGGCCGGCGCGCCACGCCGCTTTTCATCGCCGCTGCGGCAACGGCGCAGGACACGCGGGAGATCAGCCGAGGGTCGAACGGCACCGGAATGATGTATTCCGGGCCGAACACGGGCCGCGCGCCGCGATAAGCATGCGCGACTTCGTCAGGAACGTCTTCGCGCGCCAGCGCCGCGAGCGCCTGCGCGGCGGCGATCTTCATTTCCTCATTGATGCTGCGGGCGCCCACATCCAGCGCGCCGCGGAAAATGTAGGGGAAGCCGAGGACGTTGTTCACCTGGTTGGGATAGTCGGAGCGCCCGGTGGCGACGATGGCGTCCGAGCGCACCGACTTCACGTCTTCCGGCGTGATCTCGGGATCGGGATTGGCCATGGCGAAGATGATCGGCTTGTCCGCCATGGTGCGGACCATGTCGCGCGTGACCGCGCCCTTGACCGAAAGCCCCAGGAAGACATCCGCGCCCTTCAGCGCATCGGCCAGCGAACGTGCCCGAGTTTCGGCGGCGTAGGCCGACTTCCACTGGTTCATGCCCTCGGTGCGGCCGCGATAGATCACCCCTTTGGTATCGGCCAGAATCACGTTCTCCCGCGGCAGCCCCATGCCGACCAGAAGGTCGAGACAGGCGATGCCCGCCGCGCCGGCGCCGTTCGCCACCACCCGGGTGTGCTTCATGTCGCGGCCGGTGAGATGGATGGCATTGATCAGCCCGGCCGCCGTGATGATGGCAGTGCCGTGCTGGTCGTCATGGAAGACGGGGATGTCCATCAACTCCCGCAGCCGTTCCTCGATAACGAAACAGTCGGGTGCCTTGATGTCCTCGAGATTGATGCCGCCGAACGAGGGCGTGAGGTAGCGGACGCAATTGATGAAGGCGTCAATATCGGTGGTGTCCACCTCCAGATCGATCGCATCGACATCGGCGAAGCGCTTGAACAGGACGGCCTTGCCCTCCATCACCGGCTTGGACGCCAGGGCCCCGAGATCGCCAAGGCCGAGAATGGCCGTGCCGTTGGAGATCACTGCGACCAGGTTGCCGCGTGCCGTGTAGTCAAAGGCCGCATCGGGATTGGCGGCGATCGCTCGCACCGGCACGGCCACGCCTGGCGAATAGGCCAGCGACAGGTCCCGCTGGGTGGCCATCGGCTTGGTCGGGGTGATTTCGAGCTTTCCCGGCTTGGCCCCGGCGTGGAAGGCCAGGGCTTCCTCGTCGCTGAAGGATGGCCGGTCTGAGATGAGCGATGCCATAAAGAAGAAAAAGTCTCGCGCTTGTCGGCCGCGCACTATTGGCCCGCGGCCGCGCACATTCAATGGCAGCAGCCGGCCGGGACTTCGGCGCATCGGCCGCGGGCCTGGTTTGGGGACAAAGCGCCCGCGGCCCATCCAACCCGGCGGACGATCTGCTAGCGTCCGCCGATGGGTGACGCTTCCCTGATCGACGCGCGCAGCGCGTCTCCGGCCGGGCCGGAGACGGAGGTCGCGGCTACGCCGATGATGGCGCAGTACCTGGAAACCAAGGCGGCCCATGCCGGCTATCTGCTGTTCTACCGGATGGGTGACTTCTACGAGCTGTTCTTCGACGATGCCGTCAAGGCGGCGGCGGCGCTCGATATCGCGCTGACCAAGCGCGGCAAGCACCTGGGCGAGGACATTCCCATGTGCGGCGTGCCCGTCCATGCGGCGGAAAACTATCTGGAGAAGCTGATCCGCAAAGGCTTCCGGGTCGCCGTTTGCGAGCAGATGGAAGACCCGGCGGAGGCGAAGAAGCGCGGCGGCAAGTCACCGGTGCGCCGCGACGTCATCCGCCTCGTGACGCCCGGAACCCTGACCGAAGAATCGCTGCTGGACGCCCGTTCGGCCAATCTGCTGGCCGCGCTGGGCCGCGCGGGCGGGCAGTTTGCTCTGGCCTGGGCCGACATGAGCACGGGCGATCTGGCGGTCGAACCGGTCGCCCGTGACGACATCGGGCAGCAGCTCGCACGCTTGGAGCCGCGGGAACTCCTGGCGCCCGAGGCTCTTCTCGCCGATCCGGTCCTGGGGCCGGTGCTCAAGGAGATCGGTCCGCGGCTGACGCTGAGGCCAGCAGCGAGTTTCGATTCCGACAGTGGGGAGCGGCTTCTGAAATCCGCCTATGGCGTCGCCTCGCTGGAGGCGTTCGGCAGTTTTGGGCGCGCCGATCTCTCGGCGGCCGGGGCGTTGATCGCCTATCTCGACCTGACCCAGCGCGGCAAGCGGCCGGCCCTCAAGCCATTAAAGCGCGAGGGCTCGGCCACGCGCATGGCCATCGACGCTGCCACTCGCCGCAATCTGGAGCTCACCCAGACGCTTGCCGGTGAGCGTCGCGGCAGTCTTCTTTCCGTGATCGACCGCACGGTGACGGCTGCCGGGGCGCGGCTGCTCGCCGCTCGGCTCGCGGCGCCGCTCACCCAGCCCATGGACATCGAGCAGCGGCTCGATGCCGTCGCCTTCCTCTGTGGCGACAGCGATCTGCACGACGCGCTGCGCACTGCGCTCAGGCAGGCGCCGGACATCGCGCGCGCCCTGGCGCGGCTTTCGCTCGGGCGCGGCGGTCCGCGAGATCTCGCCAGTTTGCGCGATGGCCTGAAGGCAGCGCGGGCTTTGCGGCGCGTGCTTGATGCGCTGGGCGCGCCGCTCACGCCGGCGCAGGGAGAGCTTGCGGCGGCGCGCGAAGAGCTGACCTTGGCCCTCGCGGCCACCGGCGCGCTGTCCGACCGCCTCGAGACCCTGCTTGTCTCGGAGCCGCCTTATTTTGCGCGCGACGGCGGATTCATTGCGGCCGGCAGCCACGCGCCGCTCGACGCCGCGCGTTCCTTGCGCGACGAAAGCCGCCGCGTCATTGCCGCGCTCGAAGCGAAGTATCGCAGCAGCACGGCCGTTGCCTCGCTGAAGATCAAGCACAATGCCGTGCTCGGCTACTTCATCGAAGTCACCGCCGCCCATGGCGACCGGTTGATGACCTCGCGTGATTTCCGTCATCGCCAGACGATGGCGGGCGCGGTGCGCTTCGGCACCGATGAGCTCGCCGACCTCGCGATGCGCATTGCGCAGGCGGGGGAGCAAGCGCTCAGCCTCGAATTGCAGCTCTTCGATTCCCTCGTCGGCGATATCACTGGCGCGGCGGG
>JADMIO010647481.1_pt1 | contig 26204 bp, 17 predicted proteins | sample 8958161 | NCBI WGS metagenome assembly JADMIO01 (sample SAMN16585339, study PRJNA669376) | soil metagenome | isolation source: Crop rotation soil | place: USA: Cullars Rotation, Alabama | collected 2011 | reverse complement strand
TGTTGGATTGAAATGTTGGAATTGTGGGCGGTTTTGGGTGGGTTGGGGTTGGAATGGTGGAATGGCGGGGGTTTGGAATGGATTTGGGCGCGTGGGTGGCTGGAAAAAGCGGCGTGGAATGCGCCGCAATCCAAGACGCTGGCGCGTTCTGTATTGCGCCTTTAAGCAAAACGGCTGTCGCTCTTACGAACGACAGCCGTTTTCGTATCTACTAAATATGTTATTCGGCGCCGGCGCCTTCTTTTTGTTTCTTCGCGCCTTCGCCTTCGGAACCGAGCTGATCGATCAGCGTAATGAGGGGGAGGAACAGCGCGATGACGATGCTGCCGACGATGACGGCCAGGAAGACGATCATGATCGGTTCCAAAAGGGAGGTCATAGCCGAGACGGCGTTGTCGACTTCTTCCTCATAGTTGTCGGCGATCTTCATCAACATTTCGGGAAGAGCGCCGGTTTGTTCACCGACGTCCACCATACTGATGACCATGGGCGGGAAAACGCGGGATGCTTCCATGGGGGCGGTGATCGTTTCACCTTCTTTGACGCTTTCATGAATGCCGGTGACGGCATCGGAAACGATGATGTTGCCGGAGGTTTCCTTGACGATGGTGAGCGCCTGAAGAATTGGGACGCCGCTACTGACGAGGGTGCCGAGCGTCCGCGTGAAGCGAGCGATGGCGACCTTGCTGACAACAGGCCCAAGCAGGGGAAAGTTGAGTTGAACGCGGTCCCATAACTTGCGTCCGAATCGGGTGCGCAGGAATAGTTTGAATCCGACGACAATGGTGACCACGCCCAAGGCGGTCTTGCCGACGTTGCCGGCGACAAATTCGCTGATGCCGAGAACGAACTGAGTGAAGGAGGGAAGAGCTGCGCCTTCCAACATGTCGTTGAAGATCTGTTTGAACTTCGGAACGACGAAGACCATCAGAATGGTCAAGATCGCAACGGCAACGACCATGACGGCCACGGGGTAGAACATGGCGGCCTTGACCTTGCCTTTGATCTTCTGAGCTTTTTCCATGAACTCAGCCAAACGGTTGAGCACGACTTCGAGCACACCGCCGAGTTCGCCGGCCTTCACCATGTTGACGAAGAGGCGATTGAAAACTTTGGGATGTTGGGCGAGGCCTTCAGAGAAAGTGCTGCCGCCTTCAATCGAAATCGCGAGATCGTTGATGATGCGCTTAAGAACGGGGCTGCGTTCCTGTTTTTCCAACACGCGCAAACCGCGCAAAAGGGGCAAGCCGGCGTCCACGAGCGTGGCCAACTGGCGAGTGAAAGCGGTGAGAACCTTGGGCTTCACTTTGCCGCCGAAGCCGGGGATGGCGAAGTTCAGGGAGATTCCTTTTTTGCCCTTTTTCGCGCCAGAAGGGGCGGGAGCGGCCTTCTTTTTGTCGCCCTTTTCCTTGGGCTTTTCGGCTTCGACCACCTTGGTCGGGAAATAGCCCATTTCCTTTAAGCGCCCGATGGCCTCGTTCTGGTTGGCGACGTCGAGGCTGCCCTTGGTTTCTTTGCCACGGGAATCCATGGCGACATAATTAAATTTTGGCATACGCTACCTCTGAGTCGCTTCGTCAATATCGGTTTTGAGGGCCATCAAAATGAGTATCGGATTTAATCACGTATACTTCAAGACTTCTTCAATGGTGGTTTCGCCATCAAATATGCCGCGCAAACCATCTTCGCGCAGGGTGACCATTCCAAGTTCCACAGCTTTTTGCCTGACGACGACGGTGGGCGCGCGCTCATTAACTAGATTGCGCAGGGCGTCATTCATCACGAGCAATTCGAAAATACCTTTTCGGCCTTTGTAGCCGGTGTCGTTGCAGTTCTGGCAGCCGCGGCCGTAATAGAACACTTTGTCGCCGATATCATGCGGCGAAAGATTGAGCATCGTCAGCTGCGACTCGGTGGGCTCGAAGGGAGTGCGGCACTTTTTGCAAACGGTGCGGACAAGGCGTTGCGCGAGCACGGCCATGAGCGAGGAGGAAATCAGGAATGGTTCAACGCCCATGTCAACGAGACGCGTGACAGCGCCTGGGGCGTCGTTCGTATGAAGTGTGCTTAATACCAAGTGACCGGTTAGGGAGGCCTGAATGGCGATCTGTGAGGTTTCCAAGTCGCGCATTTCCCCCAGCATGATGATGTCGGGGTCCTGGCGGAGGAAGGAACGCAGAGCCTTCATGAAGGTCATACCGATGCCTTCATTGACGGCGACCTGCATGATGCCTTCGATGTCGAATTCGACCGGGTCTTCAGCGGTGAGGATTTTAACGTCGATGGTATTACATTCGCGGAGACAGGAATAAAGCGTGGTCGTTTTGCCGGAACCGGTTGGACCTGTGACGACGAAAATGCCGTTGGGTTCCTGAATGGCGCGGCGTGAATAGTCGAGCACTATTTTGGGCAAACCGAGATTATCAAGGGAGAGATTGACGGCTGAACGATCGAGCACGCGCAACACGACGGATTCGCCGAACTGGGTGGGGAGCGTGGAGATACGAAGATCGATCTGTTTTCCGCCGAGGTTGATGGCGATACGACCGTCCTGAGGGAGGCGGCGTTCGGAAATGTTTAGGTTCGCCATAACCTTCAAGCGGGAAGTTACGGGCGTAGCCAGATGTTTGGGCGGCGGAGCCATTTCGTAGAGGGCGCCGTCAACGCGGTAACGGATTTTGAATTCGTCTTCGAATGGTTCGAAGTGAATATCGCTCGCGCGATCCTGCACCGCTTGGAAGAGAACCAGGTTCACGAACTTGACGATTGGCGTGGCATCGGCGACTTGCGTGAGGTCAGGAAGAGCTTTGGCGGGGTCGGCCAATTCCTTCAGTTCGGAATCCTCGCCCATCTGCTTCAAGATGTCGCTGAAGGAGTCGGAGAGCGGGGCGTAAAGTTTATCGAGGAGCTTGGTGATGACGGCGGGGTCCGCAACAACGGCCATGACCTCCTTGCCTACGGCGTGAGCAACGTGATCGACAGATTCAGGATTGAGCGGATTCGCGAAGGCGACCTGCAGAGTGTCGCCGAAAAGGTTCACAGGAATGCAGGCGTGCGTGCGAGCGACATCGGCCGGGAGGGCGTCGCGGGCTTCCTTCGGAATATCGCTTTCGTTTGGCTCGACGACTTCGGTGCCTAATTGCTCGGCAATGACGCTGAGCTGAGTAGGCATATCCATGAAGCCCATGTCGACAAGGATTTGGCTGACGGCCTTGCCGGAACGGGTTTGTTCCTGGTCAACCTCTTCGATCTGGAGATCGTCGAGGAGAACTTTTTCTTTGATGAGCGAAAGCAGTGGATCCATACGGGATTAGGCGGCTCCGGCGTTCCGTTGCGCTTCGAGCTCCTGCAACTTGGCGAGAATGGTGGTTGGGTCCTGGGATTTGGTGATGACTTCTTCCTGGGAGATCAGACCCGCCTGGAATTTTTCAATGAGGAAGCCGTCGAGAGTGACCATGCCGTATTTGGCGCCGGTTTGAATGTCGGAATTAATGCGGAACGTTTTGTTATCGCGAATCAGCGCGCCGATGGAAGGCGTGTTGATCATGATTTCGAAAATGGCGACACGACCGGGTTTGTCAGAGCGCGGGAGGAGCAATTGTGAGATGACGGCCTGCAAGACGGTCGATAGCTGAATACGAATCTGTTCCTGTTGGTTGGTCGGGAAGGCGTTGACGATACGGTCAATCGTCTTGGCGGCGCCGGTCGTGTGGAGCGTTCCGAAGACCAAGTGGCCCGTTTCGGCGGCGGCAATGGCGGCTTCCATCGTTTCCAAGTCGCGCAATTCGCCGACCAGGATGACGTCCGGATCCTGACGCAAGGCGCGGCGCAGAGCTTCTGCGAAGTTGGGGACGTCCACGTTGACTTCGCGCTGGGTGACGACGGATTTTTTGTGCTTATGATAATATTCGATCGGGTCTTCGATCGTAATTAAATGGGCGTCATCGCGTTCTTCGTTGATGATGTTAATCATCGAAGCAAGCGTGGTGGTCTTTCCTGAACCGGTCGGGCCGGTGACAAGAATGAGACCGCGCGGTTTGTAGAGCAGTTCCCGGACGGAGGGGGGCAGTCCGATTTGCTCCATTGTAAGTAGCTTGCTGGGAATCTGGCGGAGCACCATGGCGAAATTGCCCTTCTCCTTGAACACGCTGACGCGGAAACGGGCGAGTTCGCCGAAGGCAAAACCGAAGTCAGCTCCGCCGCGCTCGCGGACGTGCTGGATGTGATCTTCGGAGGTGATGCTGCGCATCAATTCTTCAGTGTCTTCGGGGCGCAAGGGGGGGCCTTCAACACGATGGAGAATGCCGTGCAGACGAATGACGGGGGGGATATTAACGCGGAGATGCAAGTCGGCGGCGCCCTCAGACACCATCAACTGCAAAAGATCGGACATTTGATACGACATAGCTGAAATTATTCTTCGTTGACGGTGGACTTGATGACTTCGTCGGCGGTGGTAAGGCCGGCAATGACTTTGCGCGCGCCGTCTTCGCGCAAGGTGCGCATGCCCATTTCGCGTGCGCGGTTGCGCAGAACGGCGGAGGAAACTTTCTCGTAAATCAATTTGCGGGCTTCGTCATCGATCACGAAAATCTCGAAAATACCGAAACGACCGCGGTTGCCGGTGTTGTTGCAATTCGGACATCCGGCGCCTTTGCGGAAATTGGCGCCTTGAACGGTGTTGGGATCGATGTTGAGGGCGCGAAGTTCGACATCGGTCGGCATGTGCGGGGTGGTGCACTTTTTGCAGACTTTGCGCACGAGGCGTTGGGCCATGAGGGCGCGAGTCGAGGAGGCGACCAAAAATGGTTTCACGCCGATGTCGATCAAACGCGTGACGGCGCTGGGGGCGTCGTTGGTGTGGAGCGTGGAGAAGACCAAGTGACCGGTAAGCGAGGCGTTGATGGCGATGGAGGCGGTTTCCAAGTCACGAATTTCCCCCAGCATGACGACGTTGGGCGCCTGGCGAAGCATCGCGCGAAGGGCCATCGCGAAGGTGAACCCGATCAATTCCTGAACCTGCACTTGATTGATGCCGGCCAATTGATATTCGACGGGATCTTCGACGGTAATGATCTTGCGGTCGGGCCTGTTAATGTAGTTTAGACAGGAATAGAGCGTGGTCGTTTTGCCGGAGCCGGTTGGGCCGGTAACGAGAAGAATGCCGTCGGGCAAGGCGATCAGGCGTTCGAAAGTCTGTTGGTCATCGGTGAAAAAGCCGAGTTCAGCCAATCCAAGGCGCAAACCTTCCTTATCGAGAATACGCATGACGATGCTTTCGCCATGATTGGTGGGGAGACAACTGACGCGCAAATCGATCATTTTGCCGCCGACCGATGTCTGGATGCGCCCGTCCTGCGGGATGCGCTTTTCCGAGATCGACATGTTGGACTGAATTTTGAGGCGGCTGACGATGTTGGGCTGGAGCTTCTTCGGCGGACCCTTCATTTCATGCAACACGCCGTCAATGCGGTAGCGGACGCGGAATCGGTTCGCGAGCGGTTCCAAATGGATGTCCGACGCGCGCTGTTTGAAGGCTTCGACGATGAGGGTATTGACCAGTTTGATGATGGGTGCGTCGGCGTCGACTGCGGAACCATCATCCATGGCGCCAGACTTCCCGATCTCGACTTCACCTTCGGTGATGTCCTGGATCATTTTCTGGAAGGCGCCGTCGCCTCGACCGGGCTTGCCGCCTCCGCCTCCGCCATAATATTTGCCGAGGGCGGCTTCGATTTCGTCGGGAGCGGCGATTTTCGGATCGACGGTGAGATTGATGGCGTGGCTGAGGCCGTCGATGGCGTCGAGGTCGGTCGGGTCGGCCAAAGCGACGGCGATCGTCATGTCGTCGACTTTGTAAATGGGAACGGCGCTGAACTTTTTGGCGATGTGACGCGGAATAGTGGCGATGACGTCGTCTGGCAACTTGAGGTCGGCGAGTTCGACAAATTCCACGCCAAAATTCGCTGCTTTGGATCGGGCGACGTCAGCGGTTTTGATTGCGCCCTGGGCGACGAGGGTGTCAACAACGCCTTCGCCAGTGGAATCGGCTTCGGCGCGGGCTGCATCGACTTGTTCGCTGGTAACCAGCGCCATGTCGGTCAGCGTATCTAACAAAAAATCATCTTTAGCGGCCACAATTCTCCTGTCGGTCCTGTGTTTGCTTAGCGGGGACGCAGTGGAAATAGTAGGTTGGCTTCAAGCAAAGTCAAATGTCGAGCGATTCCATCAAACACAGTGCGCACGGGCGTATTTCGAGCAAAGCTTGTGCCGAGGTTCCGCTTATTTTGAAAGGGCTGGAATCGTTTCGTTCAACACGCGAATCTCGTGTTGCGGGAATGGAATCGAGATTTTGGCGGCGCTTAATTGATCGAAGATGGCGAGATACAATTCGCTTTGCGCGGGCCCCATGTCCTTGATGGCTGTCCATGGTTTGACGGAGATTTTGATGGCGGAATCGCCAAGTTCCGCAACGCCAATCGCGGGGGCGGGATCTTTGATGATTCGAGGATTGGCCTGGACGACGCGAGTGATGAGATCGATGGCCTGGGCGAGATTCGTATTGTAGGCGACCGCAAAAGTCAGGTCGAGTTGCCGCATGGTCCCAAAGTTGTGGAGGATTTCACCCACGATTTTTCGATTCGGAACGACCACTCGCGAGCGGTCGGGGTGAAGCAGGACGGTGCTGAAGAGTTCGATGGTGCGGACTTCGCCGTGGACGCCGAGAAGTTCGATATATTCGCCGACGCGAAACGGTTTGACGAGAATGATGAAGAGGCCGGCGATGAGATTGCCGAGAACGCCTTGCATGGCCAGGCCGACGCCGACGCCGGCGACGCCGATGCCGGCGATGAGCGAAGTGACCGGAACGCCGAATTTGTCCAGGGCGATGACGGCCGTCATCGCGAAAATAATGAGGCGTACGATTCGGACGATGAGCGTGCGGACGGGCGGCTCCATTTCGCGCCGCATCAGCGTGCGCATGAGAAGGTTGCCGATCCATTTGGCGACGAAGAATCCGCCGGCGAGAATGAAAAGGGCGCCGATGATTTGGAACCCGTAACTTACTATAAAATCGATTGCTACTTTCTTAGCGTTTTCCATCAGTCCCGGGACAGTAGCAAAGGGACCCCGATGGGCAATTGGAAATGGAAGCTCTAAGATTTCAATGAGAAATGCTTGTTCCAGAATGCCTGGAGCGTTTCGCGAAGTTTATCCAAATTAGAGAGCCACTCGACATGACGCCAGTGGGCGGGAAAAAGGTTTCGATAACGGGTTTCAGCAAACCGACGGTCCAAAAGGAGAACAATGCCACGATCGGATTCGGCGCGAATGACGCGGCCAGCGGCCTGGAGGACGCGGTTCATGCCCGGAAAACGATAGGCGAAATCGTAGCCATCAAGGCCGCGGGCAGCGAAGCGTTGGCTGATCAGATCGCGTTCGAGACAGATTTGCGGGAGGCCGACGCCGACGATGATGGCGCCGATCAGGCGATCGCCAACGAGGTCGATGCCTTCGCCGAAAATTCCGCCGAGCGTGGCGAAGCCGATTTGGGTGCGCTCGGGTTCGGCGGCGAATTTTTTCAGGAATTCTTCGCGATCCGGTTCGGACATTTGCGGGGTTTGGGTAAGGAGGGTGGCGTCGGTGAGAGGGCGGACTTTCTCGAAAACGTCCTGCAAATATTGGAAGGAGGAAAAGAAGACGAGGTAGTTGCCGGTGCGTTGGGAGCTTGCGGCGACGATGGCGGCGGCGACATCGGCAGCGGTTTCGGCGCGGCGTTTAAGAGTGGTTTCGATCTGGCGATGGACAAGGACGGAAAGATTTTCGGCGGGAAATGGGGACGTGAGTTGAAGGCGTGAAGCGCCACCAAGGATTTCCTGAAAGTAATCGAGCGGAGAAAGGGTCGCGGAAAAGAAGATGGTGGCGTCGGCGCGTTTAAGGGCTTCTTTAAGTTGCGCGGTGGGATCGGCGCAGAAGAGGCGAATGCTCGCGCCCTCTTCGAGGCGGTTCAGGATGACGGCGTAACCCTCATCGAACGATTCAGCGGTGCGGACAAAGCGGGTGGCTCCGAAATAGCGTTCGAGAAGTCGATCGTGGGCCGGGCCGGATTCGTTGCGGATGAGTTGTTTTTCGGCAACGGAGAGAAATTCCTGGGCGGCTTTGGGAAGGTCTTCGGGAAGCTTCGCGAGGGATGTTTCGTTGCCAGAGGCATGGCGTTCGATGGTTTGTTTGAAGGCGCTGAGGGCGTCGGCGCAAGCGGGTGAGGAGGCGTCGATGGCGCGGATGTCTTCCAACATGCCGGTTGTTGCGAGAGCGGCTGAGAACATGTCCCGCGCGCGGTCGGGGAGATTGTGTGCTTCGTCAACGAGGAAAATATAGCCGCCCGGATCATCGTCGAAGAAACGACGCAAATGGGACGAAGGATCGAAAGCGTAATTGTAATCGCAGATGATGAGGTCAGACCAACGGGCGAGATCGAGAGAGAGTTCGAAAGGGCAGACACTGTGACGACGGGCGAGGGCTTCAATGCGGCCACGGTCGAGCGATTCGTTTTTGAAGCCGTCGAGGAGAGCGGGTTTGATGCGGTCGTAGTAAGCGGTGGCAAAGGGGCATTCGAGCGCCTCGCAGGAATCGGCTTCCTTGAAACAGATTTTGTCGCGCGCGGTGAGGGTGATGGCCCGGAGATGGAGGCCGCGTTCGCGAAGGAGAGCGACCGTTTCCTGGGCGACCGCGCGGCCGATGGTGCGCGCGGTGAGATAAAAGATTTTGCGAGCCTTGCCTTCGCCGAGGGCTTTGATGGCGGGATAGAGAACGGAAATGGTTTTGCCGATGCCGGTGGGCGCTTCTGCAAGCAGGCTTTGGCCATCTCGAATGGCGCGATACGCGGCGACGGCAAGGGAACGTTGGCCGGGGCGATATTCGGAAAACGGGAAGGCGAGCGAGCGGATCGATTCGTCGCGAGTCGTTTCCCAGGCGGCCTGGGCCTCGGCCCAGGCGAGGTACTCGGTAGTTAGCGTTGCGAAGAACTTTTCGAGGTCGGCGCGAGCGAAGGTTTCGCGATGCTCGGAGATTTTTCCCGTGGCGAGTTCGAGATAGGTAATTTGAAGCGAGAACGCGGGTGGCGGATTCGGTTCGATGGCGGCGAGCATGGCGGCATAAACTTTCGCCTGCGCCCAATGGAGGGGATCGACTTCGCCGTCGTGCGGGCGCGAAAGGGTTTTGATTTCTTCGATGTGCCATTGGTCGAGAGAACGGATTAGCCCATCGATGCGTCCGGAGATGCGGAGGATCAGAGTGGGCGCGAGAATATCGCGAGTGAGAAAAACTTCGGCTTCGTAATCGGCGGGGCGTGATTTTTGGATGCGTTGGTGGGCCCGGGCTCCTTCGAGGGCACGACGGGGGCCGACGAAGACAGATTCGCGCCCAAGACCGCCGGTGCGCAGGACGAATTCGACGAGATCGCGCACAGAAACGCGGATGATCGGGAGGTTGGATTCGGTGGTGGCGGCCATGCGGGCGGATGGACTTTAGTGGCGCCGTCGGGAGCGCGCAAATGCCTTCGGTTCCCACCCTTGAATGGCAAGGGAATTGCGGTAGTTTGGGGCAGTTATCACATGAAGTTTTCCTTTTGCGTTGCATGCGCACGTTTGACGGCGCTGTTGTCCCTATGTTTCGGGAGCCAGGTTTTTGCGGATTCACTCGGACCAGCCAGCAAACGGACGCCGCTGGTTATTTCAGAAGTCATGTATCATCCGGCGACGCGGGCGGATGGAAAGAACCTCGAGTTCATCGAGATCTATAATTCCGATGGGGTGTATAAAAATCTGAGCGGTTATCGGATCGATGGTGACGTGTCGTATGTATTTCCGGAAGGGACCGTAATTGCGGGACAAGGTTTCGTGGTTGTGGCGGGAGTCCCGGCGGATTTGCAGAGCGTGTATGGAATCACGACGGCATTAGGGCCGTTTGTGGGCGGGAAGAAATTGGGGAATGACGGAGGGAAAGTTGAACTCTGGAGCAAAAGCGGAGCGCTGCTGCTGGAATTAAATTATTCAGACAGCCCGCCCTGGCCGGCGGCGGCGGACGGCGCGGGGCACTCGTTGGTTTTGGCGCGGCCGACGTTTGGGCAGGATAATCCACAGGCGTGGGCGGCCAGCGCGAAGATGGGCGGAGCGCCGGGCGCGGCAGAGCCGGTGGTCAACGATGCGTTTGGTCCGTTGGTGATCAACGAAATTTTGGCGCACACAGACGATCCGGTGGAGGATTATGTGGAGCTTTATAATCATAGCAACGCGGCCATTACCATCACTGGTTGCGTCATCACCGACGATCCGGACACGAATAAATTTATAATTGGAACGCTTTCGATTCCGGCGCGCGGTTTCGTTTCGTTCAAGCAATCGCAACTCGGATTCTCGCTGAGCGCGGCGGGCGAAACTGTTTTCCTGAAGGATCCCGCCGGGGCGCGGGTGATTGATGCGGTGCGCTTTGGCGGACAGGAAAATGGCATTTCCTATGGACGTTTTCCGGACGGCGCTCCGGAGTGGTATCGGCTCGTTTCGCAAACACCTGCAGCAGCGAATGCGGGAATTCTGCAAAGCCCCGTGGTGATCAATGAATTGATGTATGCGCCGATTTCGCATGATCCAGATGATCAATTCGTGGAGCTCTATAATTGGAGCAATGGGTCTGTAGATTTAAGCGGCTGGGCTTTGAGCGATGGCGTTGATTTCACCTTTCCGACCAACACAGTTTTAGCGAGCCACGGATATTTGGTCGTCGCGAAGAATGTCGCGCGGATGCTGGCGAATTATACCAACCTGACTTCGGCGAACACGTTGGGAAATTTTTCCGGCAAACTAGCGGGATCGGGCGAACGGATCGCTTTGACGAAACCCGATACGATCACATCGACCAATGCGGGCGTGGTGGAAACGATCACGATTCACATTGCGGTGGATGAAGTGACTTACGGGACCGGTGGGCGTTGGGGCGAGTGGGCTGATGAAGGCGGGAGCAGTTTGGAATTGATCGATCCACGCTCGAATCATCGGCTGGCGACGAGTTGGGGTGATAGCGATGAGACGCATAAAGCGCCGTGGACGTTGGTGGAACACACGGGCGTGCTCGATAACGGCACGGGGACGGCAGATCAGTTGCAAATGATTTTGCAGGGCTCGGGTGAGGCGTTGGTGGATGACATCAAGGTTTTGAATTCGAGCGGGGTGAACATGATTTCGAACGGAACGTTTGAATCAGGGACGACCGGTTGGACCGCGGAAGGAACGCAGGATCAATCTTCACTTGAGTCGACAGAGGCATTTGAAGGCACGAAGTCGTATCACATACGCGCGGTCGAACGTGGCGATACGGGGGCGAATCGAATTCGCACACCGTTGACCACTTCGTTGGCGGTGCAATCGACGGCGACCATTCATGCGCAGATGCGTTGGTTGCGGGGGCATCCGGAGGGGTTGCTGCGGTTGCGCGGAAATTATTTGGAAGCGATCGGAGTTTTGACAGTGCCGAAAAATTTGGGCACGCCCGGAGCGGCGAATAGCCGTGCGCTCGCAAACAATGCGCCGGGGATTTACGCGGTGGCGCACTCACCGGTTTTGCCGGCGGCCTCACAGTCCATCGTGGTGACAGCGCGAGTGGAAGATCCGGACGCGCTTACGACGATCCAGGTCGTTTATCGATACGACGGCGGAATCGGTGGATCAACGCTGGCGATGAACGACAGCGGAACGGGCGGTGACGCGATTGCGGGTGACGGAATTTACAGCGCGACGATCCCAGGAACGACGGCAGGGATAACGGTGGCGTTTTACGTGCGCGCTGTGGACAGCCTGGGAGCGGAGCGGAAGTTTCCAGCGGACGCGCCCACACGTGAATGCCTGGTCCGTGTAGGGGAAACACAGCCAAGCGGTCCAATCGGGACATATCGAATTTGGACGACGACGGCGACAAGTTCCAAATGGACTTCGCGCAGCCCGCTGAACAATTCGCCGTTGGATGTGACGTTCGTCTATAATAACGAGCGCGTTATTTACAACATGAAGGCGTTGTACGCGGGGAGCCCGTATATCGCTCCCGGTTATAATGGCCCCACGGGAGCTTTGTGCGGTTACACAGGGGAGTTTCCAAAGGATGATTTGTTTCTGGGCGTGAACGACTTTGTCCTGGATTGGCCAGGGCGCGACCCTTCAGCGGTCGCGGAGCAGATGTCTTTCTTCCTCGCGGACGGGATGGGCCTTCCGAATAGTCATCGCCGATTTATTCATCTTCACGTGAACGGCGCGACGGACCAGACACGCCACAGCATTTATGAAGATGTCCAGCAACCGGGCGGTGATATTGTAAAGGAGTGGTCTTCGAAGGATACTGATGGTCATTTTTACAAAGTGGAGCGCTGGTTTGAGTTTTCGGATCCAAATACATCGGGCGTAATTTCGAAGATCGCCGATCCTCAGCCGCGCCTGGAGAATTACACCACGACGGGCGGCGCGAAAAAGTTAGCGCGGTATCGTTGGAATTTCTTACCGCGGTCTGTGAACGGTTCGGCGAACGATTACGACGATATTTTTGCGTGGGTTGACGCGGTCAATGCGAGCGCGCCGGAACCTTATACTTCGCAAACGGAGTCGCTGACGGACATGGAGGAAGTGATGGGGATGTTTTCGGTGGAGCGGATTATCAACAATTTCGATAGTTGGGGGCATGCGATCGGCAAAAATATGTATGCCTACAAGCCGGTGGACGGACGCTGGATGACGTTCATATTCGACAACGATTGGCTGATGATTCCCAGCCAGGGACAGGGTTACACGCCCACGTCGCCGCTGTTCACGCCGTGCGAAGATCCAACGGTTGCGCGGATGTACAATCACCCACCGTTTCGGCGCGCTTATTTCAGAAACATCAAAAAAGCGGTGGATGTGATGACGGCGACGAACATCAACCCGGTGATGGACGCGAAATATAATATGCTGCTGGCGAGCGGCGTGACGTGGAGCGCGGGACAGACGTTCACGAATCCGGACGCAGTGAAGACTTGGATGAGTCAGCGGCGAGATTTCTTAATCACGCAATTGGCTCCGCTGGCGGTGAACTTCGCGATCACCAGCAATGGAGGAGCGGACTTTGTTTCGCCGACTGGTCTGGCAACGTTGGTTGGGACCGCGCCGGTGGATGTCGCGAAGATCGCGGTGAATGGCGCGGCGTTCCCGGTGACGTGGACGAGCGATACGAATTGGAGCGTGAAGGTTCCGCTTTCGCAAGTGGTGAGCACGCTGGTTTTGCAAGGGCTCGCGCCAAATGGAGCTGCGTTGGCGGGAATGACGGCGACCATCAAGGTGACCTATAACGGCGCGATTGAATCGCCGGTCGGGCGCGTGATTTTCAACGAAATTATGTACAACTCGCCGGTGGCGGGCGCGTCGTTCGTGGAACTGCGCAGCCTGGCCACGAACACGACGTACGATCTTTCCAATTGGCGAATCGAAGGGGTGAATTTCATCTTTCCGCCCGGAACGATTTTGGCGCCGGGTGGGTTCGTTGTGGTGGCAAAGGATCGAGCGATCTTTACGGCGACATATGGAAATTCGATTCCGCTGGCGGGAGAGTTTTCGGGAAAATTGCAGAACGAAGGTGAGACGTTGTGGCTTGTGAAGCCGGGAACGACTCCGGCGGAAGACGTGGTGATTGATCGCGTTGCGTACTCGAATCTGGCTCCGTGGCCGACGGCGGCGGATGGGCTGGGTGGGAGTTTGCAGTTGATAGACGGGAATCAGGATAATAGCCGAGCGGCAAATTGGGCGGCGGTCACGCCGTCGCCGTCGACAGAACAACCACAGTCGTTGATCGGCATTGCTGACGTTTGGAAATACGATCAATCGGGCGTGGATTTACAGACGGCATGGCGAGCGCCTGCGTTTAACGATACGGCATGGGCAAGCGGCGGCGGATTGTTATATGTGGAGACTTCGGCCTTGCCGGCGCCGAAAACGACCGGGTTGACGCTGGGACGGACCACGTATTACTTCCGCAAGCATTTCAATTTTACCGGCGATCCAACAAAGGTGGCGTTGAATGTCTCGACGGTGGTGGATGATGGGCTGGTAATATATTTGAATGGGCATGAGTTATATCGGGTCGCGATCGATGATCCGCTGAGTTACACGAACTTTGCGAATCGAGTGGTGGACAATGCTGTTTACGAAGGGCCTTACTCGCGTCCGGCGACATGGCTACAACAAGGCGACAACGTTGTTGCGGTGGAAGTGCATCAAGCCAACGCGGGTTCGAGCGATATTGTTTTTGGGATGACTTTGGATTCTGCTCCGATCGCTCCGCCGGTGGCGACGCCGGGGACGACTAATTCGGTGGCGCGCACTTTGGCGGCGTTCCCAACGGTGTGGATCAACGAAGTGATGCCGGTGAATATCAGCGGGGTGAGCGATGATTTTGGGCTGAAGAGTCCGTGGGTGGAGCTTTATAACTCGGGCGGGGTGGCGGTGAGTTTGACGGGCTGGTATCTGTCGGACTCGACAACGACGCTTTCAAAATGGCCATTCCCGGCGGGGACGAGCATTGGCGCGGGGCAACGTCTGCTCGTGTGGCTGGATGGGCGCGGGACGGGTTTGCATGCGAACTTCAGTGCGACGCCGGAGAACGGGACGATCGCATTGGTGTTTCCGTTCAGTGGAACTCCGACGGTTTTGGATTATTTGAATTACAGCGGCATTCCGAATGACCGATCGATTGGACGCTTTCCGGAAGGTGAGAGCGGTGAGTTTGAACTATTTTATACGGCGACGCCGAGTGGAGCGAATAACAATTCTGCGCCGGCGTTGCCGCTTTATATCAATGAATGGATGGCGAGCAATTCAATGCTGGCCGATCCGTCTGACGGACATTTCGACGATTGGTTTGAGATTTATAATCCGAATGGCGTGACTGTTGATCTGACGGGGTATTCGTTGACGGATACGTTGGCCGATGTGCTCGGGCGTTTTGTGATTCCGAATGGCTGGAGCATCGCGCCGGGGCAATTCATGCTGGTATGGGCGGATGGGGATGCGCCGCTAAATCCGACGCAATTGCATGTGCCGTTTAAGCTCGATAAGGGGGGTGAGAACATCGGGCTTTATGCGCCGAACGGGTCGCTGGTTGATTCGATCAGTTTTGGATTGCAGACGAATAATATCAGCCAGGGACGCTGGCCGGATGGGTCGGCGACGATTCGATATTTAACGCACGCGACCCCGGCGGCCTCGAATGTGGAGGCGAACCCGAACTTCAAGGTCAATGGGTTTACGGTGGATTCGGCGAATAACGTCGTGATCCGTTGGGCGGCTACTGCGGGGACTGGATACCGCGTGCAGTTCAAGCATGACTTGAATGAAACCGAATGGACCGATCTCCAGGATGTAACCGCGAACGGTTCTACGGCGCAGATCAATGATACGGTTGCGGTGGAGGGGCATCGTTATTATCGCATCGTGCAAACCACGCCATAATGAAGGAGGAGGCGACACTTTACGCCAGGATTGGCGGGCACGAAGGGCTGGTTCACTTGCTCCAGTTCTTTTATGCGGACGTGCGGCAACACCAGGTGATCGGGCCGATTTTCATGAAGCGCATTCAGGATTGGAAGGCGCACATTTTGAAGATCGCGGAGTTTTGGGCGCGGGCGACCGGCGGGCCTTCGTTATATGCCGGGCAGATGCCGATGAAACATTTGCCACTCGATTTGCAGCCGGAACATTTTGGGTTCTGGCTTGAATTGTGGGACTTCAATTGCCGGCGATATCTCGGCGCCGTTGAGGCGGAAGAGATGTCGCAGCTTGCGCATGGGATTGGGGCGCGGCTACAGCAAATCGTTTCGACCCACGCGGCTGGCGACTTTGCGTCTTAAATTGTGCCGGCTCCTTCGCTAGGGCCATAATCCGGGAACGGAACTTTCATCGCCTCGCGTGCGCGACGCTTGGCTTCTTCCAATTCTTTTTCCACTTTTGCCCGCTCTTCCGAGGTAAAAAGCAATTCGTCCGGCAAGCGCTGACCGCAATATCCGCACAAAACATTCCTGCGGCTGGCAATCACTCGATTACACCTAGGGCATTTGTGTTCCATCGCGATCAAGCCGGCTTACTTTTTCTCCTGCAACAGAATAAAAGCTCCTTTTTTGTTGCCGACGATGATGTCGGGAAGGCCGTCTTTATTAATGTCGCCCGCTACGACTTGCGTGCCGACGCCGACGTCATTGTTGATGAGGTGGGGGATGAATTCGGCGGATTTGTCGGCGTTGCGTTGGAGTTTGAACCAGTAGGTGACGGCCTGGGAATTGCGGTCGGGATCGCCGACACGCCCGTGGGACCAGAAGCGTTTGCCGGTGACGATGTCTTTGAGGCCGTCGCCATCCATATCGATGAGGTCGATGGCGTGAATTTCACCAAAGCTCACGCCGTATTTGCTTTCGGCGGGAGTGGCGCCGGTGATGAGGTGTTCGCGGAATTTAATTTCGCTTCCTTCGCGATATTGCTCGAACCAGGCGAGGCCGAAATGATGCGCGGCGAATGAGGTGATGATGTCGTTGACGCCGTCGCCGTTCACGTCGTAGGCATACATTTGCGCGCCGCCTTCCATGCCTTTGTGAGTGAAGGCCTGGGGGTGGAATTTCCAAATCGGATCGCCCGCGAGCGACGCGGGTTGTTCCCACCAACCGTCTTTTTCGAGAAGATCCATTTTGCCGTCGCCGTTGACGTCGCCGACACCCATGCCGTGCGTGAAGTTGCCGTATTTGTTGTTGGGCGAAATGGCGTGGAATTTCCAAGGTTTTGCGGCGTCATTCCAATCGGGTTCGGCGTATCCGTATTGGCCTTTGGTGATGCAGACGAGTTCGGGTTTGCCGTCGCCGGTGATGTCGGTAAAAGTGGGCGATTCGTTGTCGGTTTGGTCGAAGATTTGATGGCGGGTCCAGTGTTGTTCTTTGCCTTTTGGATTTTCAAACCAGGAAGTGTCTTTGCCGGGAAAGCCGATAACCAGGACGTCGTTCCAGCCGTCTTTGTTGAAGTCGAGCGCCCAAACGAAGAAATTGTCCGAGTAAGTGTTGGCGGAACCGAGGGTGCCTTCAAAACCTGGAACTTTGACCGTAGTCATAGGTCCGAGTTTCAAATTGAAGGTGGTGGTGGCGGGATAAATTTCGTGGCGTTTTTTGAAGTCGGGACCTTCCCACCACCACGGACCGGCGATCATGTCGTTGATGCCATCGTTGTTGAGGTCGCCGAAGTTGGCGCCTTCGCTCCAAAATTGGTCATGCAGTTGGATGCGTTTGAAGCCGTTGGTGCTTTGCGCGTGGGTCGAGGCGGCGGCGATGACGGCAGTGAGAATGATCAAGTTTGTTTTCATACGCGCGATGCTTTGGGATGTGGAGGCATCATAGCGGGTTGAATTAAAAAACAACGGAAATTTGGTTTTGAGATCGTACGTGTTTGCGCTGTTGAAAGTCTTTCGTCGCTTCTGTTTCTTGACACGGAGAAAGACGGGAGGAACATGCGGCGATGAAGCCGAAAATCAGCGGGTGGAAATTCGCGTCTGTTTTGATGGTTGTATTGCTGCTGATAGCGGGGGGCGTCGGCGCTTTCGCATTTTATCGTGTGACGCCGAAAACTCGAATCGGATTGGAAGGGGCGGAAGGTCTTGCGTTTGATGGAACGATTAACGCGGACGGGCGCGTGTTCAGCGTGAGCGGGAGGTTGCCGACGGATTTCATCGTGCCCGCGCGAAAGCTGGAATGTTCATTTGTGAAGAGAAATGCGCCGGGGAGGCTGGCGTTGCGGATCTATTCCAGTGAGGCCTCGTTTCAGCAGACATATACAGATAAATCAAAAGGCGGGGTGCGCGGGACGGTCACGGTTTCGGAGGCCGGTTTGGGATCGTCGAAGTATTCGAAGCGGGAGAGTTCCGTCAGCATTTTTGAACTTTGAGGCGCGGAGGATTGTCCGTAAAAAGGGAAATCAGCCATGCGCACAATGGCACGAGTTTCGTCGTGAGCTTTTTTAACGCTTGCGGCTCGCTGGGGACAGCGAGCCCTACCCGCAGGAGCCGTGATTAAATAAAATCGAGGGTGCGGTTTTTTTCGTCTAGGGCGGTGGTGATGCGGGTGACTTGTTCGGGGGTCATTTTGTCTTTTTGGGAGCGAAGATATTTGGTGAGGTACTTGCAGTTCATCGCTTTGACGACTTCGCCGCGGCCTTCAACCCACCAGCCGGGGAGGACGACGATAGCGTCCACGGCGACGGATTCACCGGTTTTTTTGGTGAGGAAATTTGCGAGCCAGCCGGCGTTGCGGCGGGCCTGGGCGACGGCATCGCGATCAATCCCCATCGGAAACGCCAAGGTGGTGCCGTCGAATTTGACGTGATGCTCAGGTTGATCGCCTTTGGCGGCAATACGGGAGCGGGCTTTGGTTTCCATGAGGAACACGCCTTTTGGGCCGATGGCGACGTGGTCGATGTTCCAATCGTCGCCGCCCTGGATGTCGTGAAAGACCCGGAAGCCCGCGTCGGAGGCTTCGGCGAGAGCTTCGGCGGTGGCTTGTTCGCCACGAAGGCCGAGGCGGACGTTGCGGCCTTCCTGAAGGGTGCGGTAGGCGCGGATGGCCAGAGCGGTGCCGGCGAGGATGGCGCCGGTGAGCGCGATGATTGGAAGCAGCATTCCAAGAAAGCCAACTTCCTGAACGAGCAGGCGAGCCACGAAGCCGCCGATAACGCCCGCCAGTGCGGTCCAAAACATGGCGCCGACGAGTTGAAGGGTGGAGCGTTCCATCAGGGAATCAAATTGCACTGCAAGGGAGTAGCCGGGCGGGCGGAGGAGTTTTTCTTCCTGAGGCGGTTTGACGATTTTGGCCCGGCGGAACCGGTCGAAGGAGATGGCGCCGAGCAACACAAACGCGGGCGCGAAAGCTCCAATGAGGAGAGAGGTGGTGGCCCAATCGAATCCGAGGTTAATTTCCGCAACAAATAGCACCCTTCTAATATCGACTTGGCGCGGGAAAAATTAAGGAGGCAAGAAATACAGGAATTTTCGCAAGAAGCGGGAAGTCCGAGGGACGGGGAAAAGGCAGAACGGCAGCGATGAATATGTTATCTGCCGGGCAGGTATTACTGATTGGGGCTTTGGCGGCGCGCGTTTCTGTCGGCGCCGCCGAGTCGTGGAAAGATAATGCGATTGAGCCGGTGACGAATCCGTTATTCTTCGAGGATCCGCTGATTCACTCAGAGATTCGGCCGATTGCGATTTGGCATAATATCGACAAGTCGTTCGTCACGGGCGGGGGCGATGCGCGGGTGTTTGCGGCGCAGGTGCGGTACGCGGTGACGGATCGGTTGGCGATCATTGCCACGAAGGATGGTTATATTGATCTTGATCCAGGCGTGGGCACGACCGCAGGGGGTTGGGCGGATATTGCGGCGGGGATCAAGTACGCGTTGGTGGACGATGCGGCGAAGCAGCTTGTGGTGACGCCGGGGTTGAAGTTTGAAATTCCGACGGGAAACACGAAGGTGTTCCAGGGAAATGGTTCGGGTGAATGGGACGTTTTTGTTTCGGCGATTAAAGGGTTCGATAAATTTCACGTCGTGGGATCGGCGGGCGTGCGTCTGCCGAATGATTGGGATAAGGAGACGGCAAGCGCGCATTACAGTTTGCAGTTGGACTACTTCGCGTGCCGCTGGTTTATTCCGTTCGTCTCGGGAAATGGGCAGACGGTGTTGAGCGAGGCGAAGGCGTTGCCGCTGAAAGTGGAGGGCTATGACATCATCAACTTTGGATCGAGCGCAGCAGGGGGCGAAACGCAGATTGTGGTGGGAGGCGGATTCCGCTCGCGCCTGCATGAGCGGGTGGATTTCGGATTTGCTTATGAGTACGGATTGACGGACCCGAAAGGGCTTTTCAAGGACCGTTATACGGTCGACTTCGTGTTTCGGTTTTAACGACTGAAACGTGGGACACCCGGCGGAGTCGACTCCTCCTCGACTCCGTCTATTTTTTTATCCGGGCGTAAATGCCTGAAACGCTCGCGTCGCAGTCCGGAGGCCGCGCCCGAGCTTACTTGGGAAGCGTCTTTTCGTTAAGGTAGAGTTGGGCGCGGGTGATGGGGATGAGGTGTTCTTCGAAGGCGCCTGTTTCTCCGTTTTGACGGAGGATGCGGAGGGTCATGGAGGAACCGGGTTCGCCGCGGATGAGACTGGCGGAGGTTGCGAGGTCCTGACCGAAGAAGCCGTGGGTGGTGCCGTCCGGGAGGCGAGCTTCGAGGAATTGATCGCCGGGTTTGATGCCGCTTTGTTCAAGGGGACTGCCAGGGACGATGCCGCGCAAAGTAGGAAAACCATTTTTCAAATCAAGCACAGCGCCGATGCCGCGGGGAGAACCGTCGTAAACAGCTTGTTGCGCGGCGGAGCGTTCATTGGGATTGGCCAGACTGTCGGCCCAAGTCACCGCATCGGCAGTGTTTTTTTGGGCGAGGTTTCGGCCGATAATTTCGACGACGAGGCGGCGTTGCGTTGGGTCTTGCAGTTGGTTGAGGAGAGCCTTGACGGCGTCCGGATCTTTGGCGGCCCAGGGATTGAGAATGCTGGAGGAGAGGTCGCCGTCGAATTGGGAGTGTTGGGATTGATACCAGTTCCAGGCGTCATTCGGGTTTTCGGTGGCCCAATTCCAGATAAAACGGCGCGTGACGCGTTCTTTTTCCCAGGGAGTCCAATCCTGCGTGCGGGCGAAAAGGGCATCAGGATTTTCGCGGGGAAATTGGCTGCTGAAGGTGGCGAGGATTTCGGAGCGGGCGCCGAATTTGGAAAAATTATCGAGCCAAGCGTTCATGAGTTCGGGATCAGGACGTGCGGAGGCGAGAGCGGCACTGAGTTCGACTTCGAGGCCTTCACGACCGCCAGTCCGAGTGAGAACGGCGTCGCGTTGTTTGGCGCGGGTGTCTTCGTCCAGGGGGCTGCGATTGTATATCCATTCTGAAACGAGAGAGCGGAGGGCGTTTGGACGCAAGGCTTCGGGAACTTTTTGCTGAAGCTTGAGGGCGTCGGCGGGGGGAAGATTTTTGGCGGCGAAGGACATGATGCCGGAGATGTAGGCGGCGCGATCGGAGGGGTTGATTGCATCGAGGGCTTTTAGGGCGTCGTCCAGATCGGATTGCGCGGCGGCGTAGCCACGTTGGGCGGGCGTGATAGGGTCGGGAGCGGGGGGACGAATTTTAGTGGTCGACGTCGAGGGAATCGGGGTTGTGTTTTGAACCTTCTGGATTTGCTTCTCGATTGGCAGCGGAGTGATTTGAGAGAGCGAGGAAGCGCCGTTCTTTTTGCCGAGCGAATACGAAGCGATGCACGCGGCAAGCAGGAGGATGGCAAAGAGGGCGTTTTTCATGAGCCTCGTTTGTATTTTAAGCATAATTTCGTAAAAACGTGAAGGGAATACGCTTGCGCGAGTTTCATCTTTCCAGATGGCGAGGTTGATTCAAAATACGCGCGTGGCAACGGCAATCATAACGGTGGAGGAGATGCGGGCTTGGGAGAGGGCGTCCTGGGCGGCGGGGCGCAGCGAGGTCGATGTGATCCAAAATGTCGGAAGGCTGGTGGCGGAGCGGGCGCTGGCGATGACGGAGGAGGGGGATCGGATTTTGGTGTTGGCGGGCAAGGGGCATAACGGCGATGACGCGCGGGCGGCGGTTCCGCATTTGCTCGGGCGGAAAGTCAAAGTGGCGGAGGTTGTGGACCCGAAACAGACGTTGGCGGAGTTGCCGCATTTGTTGGAGAAGCATCCGCGGTTGGTGATCGATGCATTGTTTGGGATTGGGTTGAATCGCGCGCTTTCGGCGGAGTGGATTGAGTTGATTGAAACGATAAATGCGGCGAACGCGGTGACGCTGGCGGTGGATGTGCCGTCGGGGTTGAACGCAGCGACGGGTTTGCCGGAGGGGGCGGCGATCAAGGCGGCGGTCACGTTGACGTTGGGGGCGGTGAAGCGCGGGTTGCTGGCGGCGAGCGCATGGGAATTTGTAGGGCGACTGGAATTGGCGGCGGAGATTGGATTGGTTCCGCGCCCGGCAGGGGTAGAATTATTTTGGACGGAGGCGGATGATTTCAGGAATTTTCCGCCGCGTCGGGCGGTGAGCGGGCATAAGGGCGCTTATGGGCATGTGGGAATTTTGGCGGGGAGCCTCGGGTATCACGGGGCGGCGGTGTTGGCGGCGCGCGGGGCGCAACGGGCGCAGCCAGGGTTGATTACGCTTTGCACGCAGCGAGAAGTTTATGGTCCGGTGGCGGGGCAATTGCAGAGCGTCATGGTGCATCCGTGGCCGGCGGAAATTCGAATCGAGGAGATTTGCAGCGCGCTGGTAGTGGGGCCGGGGTTGGCGGCGAAATCTTTGCCGAAGGAGGTTCGGGAGAATGTGGTTTCGCTTTGGCGGGATTTTCCGAAGCCGCTAGTGGCGGATGCGAGTGCGTTGGATTGGTTACCGGCGAGCACGGAAGCAAAAGGGATGCGGGTGATCACGCCGCACCCTGGAGAAGCGGCGCGAATGTTGGGATCGAATGTTGCGACGGTGCAGAATGATCGGATCGGGGCGTTGAAAAAATTATCGCAGAAATTTGGGAATTGTTGGGTTGTGTTGAAGGGGCATCAGACGTTGGTGGGACGGGCGAATGGATCGATTTTTGTGAATTGTTCGGGGAATCCATTTATGGCGCAGGGCGGGAGCGGGGATTTGTTGGCGGGATTTATTGGGGGATTACTGGCGCAACCAGAATTGCAGAAGGATGTAGAGCTGGCGCGGCGGTATGCGGTTTGGGCGCATGGAGAGGCGGCGGATCGACTTTCGAGTGTGATGCCGAATTGGGGGCCGGAAGATTTGGCGGACGAGCTTTGCTAGAGCGGTTACTCGCCGCTGCGGGCGCGCTCGATGAACTTCGCGATGAGGGCGTGATCTTTTTTTCCAGGAGCGGATTCGACGCCGCTGGAGACATCGACCGCGAAAGGTTGGACGTGGGAAACGGCGCGGGCGACGTTGTCGACGTTTAATCCGCCCGCGAGAATGACCGGCGTGCCGAGGCTGCAGGCGTGGACGGCGAGATCCCAATCGAAGGTTTTGCCGGTCCCGCCGAGTTTCCCAGTGACAAAGCTGTCGAGGAGCCAGGCGTCCACATCGTAGCGAGGCATGATTTGGAGCATATCTTTGCCCTGGACGCGAAAGGCCTTGATGGTCTTGAGGCCGAAGCCGCGACAGGCTTCGGGAGGTTCGTCGCCGTGAAATTGGAGCGTGTCGATGCCGGTTTCTTCGATGGCGCGCTCGACTTTTTCTCGAGTGGGGTTGACGAAGACGCCGACTTTGGAAATGAACGGCGGGAGCTCGCGGATGATCGCGGCGATTTTTTCGTTCGGCAAATAGCGCGAACTGCCCTCGAAAAACATGAAGCCCAAGGCGTCGGCGCCGGCGCCGAGAGCGGCGAGGGCGTCAGCAGAATTGGTGATTCCGCAAATTTTAATTTTGAGTGGCATCCTGTTCGGGGGGACGTTTCAAGCTCCGCGCTCAGGCTACAAGGCTCATTGCGGCGCGTCAAACTAAGCTTGGCGTCGCGGCGCACGAGGGGATAAAGTTCGGCGCTTCTATGAACGCGATGTCTCGCCGCCAATTTATTTCCACTGTCGCAGCCGCTTCGATCACCGCCGCAATTCCGAATGTGGGCGCGCAGCAGACGGGGAAGCGTTTTAAAGTAATTGGTTTTATCAAGCCGTTTCAGAGTCTGGGCAATGAGGAGACGGCCGACGCGGTGGCACAGATTGGCTGGGATGGAATTGAGTGCCCGGTGCGGGCGAATGGGCGGATCACGGCGGAGAACGCGGAGGATGAATTGCCGAAGCTTGTTGAGGCGTTGAAGAAAAGGGGCAAGGACGTAACAATCATTACGACGGATATTTTGAGCGCGAAGCAGGCGGAGGCCGAACCGCTGCTGCGGCTCGCGACGAAACTGGGCATTAAAAAATATCGCGTGGGCTTTTTCACTTACACAGAGACCAAATCCATTCCCCAGCAGGTGAAAGAGAATACGGAGGCGTTGCGGGATTTGGCGGCGTTGAATAAGGAAATCGGAATTACGGGCGGGATTCAGAATCATTCGGGTGCGGATCATTTTGGTGCGCCGGTATGGGATATTTGGACAGCGATCAAGGATCTGGATCCGAAATATTTGGGCAATTATTTCGATATCGGCCATGCGACGAAAGAGGGGGGTTCGTCGTGGCCCATTGAGGCGCGCTTGATGGAGCCGTATTTGATGACGGTCTCGGTGAAGGATTTCGTGTGGGAAAAAACGGCGAAGGGCACGGTCCCGAAATGGGTTCCACTGGGCGAAGGTTTTATTGAGTCGAAGTTTTTCGCGTGGTTGAAAAAGACAAAATTCGACGGGCCGATCTCGCATCATGTCGAATACAAAACGCCGACGGGTAAAGCGATGATTGATGAGATCGCGAGGGATGCGAAAACGTTGCGGCAATGGTTGGGCTAAACTCAGTTTAAAACGGCCATTGACGCGCCCCCGCGCGCCCGTCATTTTCTTCGCCTTTTATGGCCAAAGTCGAACGCGCGCTCTTGTCTGTCTCCGATAAATCCGGGTTGGTTGCCTTCGCGAAGGAACTGGCCGCCGCCGGCGTGGAATTGATCTCCACGGGCGGAACGGCGAAGGCGCTGCGGGACGCGGGACTCACGGTCAAAGACATCAGTGAGCACACCGGTTTTCCTGAGATGCTCGATGGCCGTGTGAAGACGCTGCATCCGAAAGTTCACGGCGGACTGCTTTACATTCGCGGCAACGCCACGCACGAAGCGGCTGTCCAAGAGCACAAAATCGCGCCGATCGATCTGGTGGTTGTAAATCTTTATCCGTTCGAACAAACCGTGGCGAAGCCGAACGTGGCCCTGCACGAAGCCATCGAAAACATCGACATCGGCGGGCCTTCGATGCTTCGGAGCGCGGCGAAGAATCACGACAGCGTTACCGTCATTGTCGATCCTGCGGATTACACCGAGGTCGCCGCCCAAATTCGATCGGCCGGAAACACTACCCTGCCCCTCCGGCGCAAGCTGGCCGCCAAAGTGTTCGCGCGCACGGCGGCTTATGACGCGGCGATCGCAACTCACCTTGCGAACGCCTTTGCCGAAAACACGTCTGACACGGCGAACATCCAACGGCCTGTTCTCACCATCCAGGCGCCGCTGGCGCAGACGCTTCGTTACGGCGAAAATCCGCATCAGAAAGCGGCGCTTTACGGCAAATTCCCGGAATATTTTCAGCAACTGCATGGCAAGGAGCTTTCCTACAATAACATTCTCGACCTCACGGCTGCCTCGCAACTGATCACGGAATTTACCGGGGAAGCGCCAACGCTAGCGATTCTGAAACACACGAATCCATGCGGAGTTGGACAGGGCAAGAATTTGCGTGAGGCCTGGGACCGCGCGTTTGCGACGGATAAGCAAGCGCCGTTCGGGGGAATCATCGCGGTGAATCAACCGCTCGATGTGGAGGTCGCGGAAGCGATTGCAGAAATTTTTTCGGAAGTGATCGTGGCGCCGGATTTCAAACCAGAAGCCCTGGCGCTGTTGCAGAAGAAAAAGAACCTGCGGCTCCTTAAGATTCTAAAAGATCCGAATGCCGGCGTCATGAAGCCAATCGACGTTCGCACGGTGGGCGCGGAGTCCTATCTTTTGCAGGAGCGCGATCTGAAGCGGACCACGCAAGCCGATTTGAAAGTCGTGACCAAACGCGCGCCGACGGAACAGGAGTTGGCGACGATGCTTTTTGGCTGGCGGGTTGTGAAACATTTGAAATCCAACGCGATTGTCTATGTGGGTTCGGGGCGCACGCTGGGTGTTGGCGCGGGACAGATGAGCCGGGTTGATTCGAGCCGCATCGCGGTTTGGAAGGCGGGGGAAGCGGCACTTTCTCTGCAAGGAAGCGTGGTCTGTAGCGACGCGTTTTTTCCCTTCCCGGATGGCCTCATCGCGGCTGCTGAGGCGGGGGCAACGGCGGCGATCCAGCCGGGCGGATCTGTGCGCGATGCGGATGTGATTGCGGCTGCCGATGAACGCGGGCTCGCCATGGTATTTACCGGGACTCGACACTTTAGGCATTGAGATGGAT
>JADMIO011837072.1_pt1 | contig 26210 bp, 20 predicted proteins | sample 8958161 | NCBI WGS metagenome assembly JADMIO01 (sample SAMN16585339, study PRJNA669376) | soil metagenome | isolation source: Crop rotation soil | place: USA: Cullars Rotation, Alabama | collected 2011 | reverse complement strand
CTTTCCCCCAGACAGAGCTCAGCGCCGGCCTGTCCTCCCTCGTCGTCTCGGGTGAGGCCGGAGCCCAGGCGCCGCTGCCTGCCATCGGCGTCGTCGCGCGCGCGTACCCGCTTCCGGACCTTGCCCTGAATCTCGAGATTGGCGGACTGAAAGTGCCTGAGTTCGACGGCAAGTACGAGGGCAACTACACCGACATCGACCTGTCGGCGACCGTCAACATCAGCAACAACCTGGGCATCTCAGGCGGCTGGCGGAGGATCAACACGAACCTGCGCATCGAGCAGGACTTCGGCAAGCTGAAGTTCCAGGGGCTCTGGTTCGGCGGCGCGATCCGCTACTGAGGAGCGCCTAGGTTCGAACTTCGAAGTTCGAACTTCGAAGTTTCTGCAGCCGTTCTTCGGCTGCAGAAAGCGTCTCGTCCTTCTTGCAGAAACAGAAGCGCAGCTTGGTGCGGCCCGACGCCGTGTCCTTATAGAAACTGCTGCCGGGCACGGCGGCGACGCCGATCTCCGACACCAGGTGCCTCGCGAACGTCACATCGTCCGGGAAGCCGAACGACGCGATGTCCGTCATGATGTAGTACGCGCCGCGCGGCTTGTAGCACGTGAAGCCGTTCGCTTCGAGAATCCCCATCAGCCGATCCCGGCGCCGGGCGTAACCAGCCGCCAGTTCCTTGTAGTACGAGCCGGGCAACGCCAGCGCAGCCGCAGCCGCGGCCTGTAACGGCGCTGCTGCACCAACGGTGAGGAAATCGTGGACCTTGCGGATCCCGTTTGTCAGATCCGCCGGCGCCACCGTCCAGCCCACGCGCCAGCCCGTCACGCTGAAGGTCTTCGAAACACCGTTGATGGTGACCGTGCGCTCGGCCATTCCGTCGAGCGAGGCCATGGCGACGTGCGTCTCGCCGTCATAGAGGATGTGGTCGTAGATCTCGTCGGTGACCGCGATGGCGTCCCACGTGCGGCACAGCGCGGCGATTTCCTCGAGCTCGGATCGCCGGAAGATCTTCCCCGTCGGATTGTTCGGAGTGTTGATGATGATGGCGCGCGTCCGGTTCGAGAAGGCGGCCGCGAGCTCGTTCGAGTCGTACCACCAGTCGGCGTGGCCCTGTCCCGGCTCGCGCAGCCGGACGAACCTCGGCGTGGCGCCGGAGAGAATCGCATCGGGCCCGTAGTTCTCGTAAAACGGCTCGAAGACCACGACCTCGTCGCCGGGATCGACGATGGCCATCATCGTGGCCATCATGGCCTCAGTGGAGCCGCAGCAGACGGTGATCTGCTCGTGCTCGACGACGGGCACGCCGTGGCGCGCCGTGAAGTCCGCGGCGATCGCATCGCGGAGGGGCTTCGCGCCCCACGTCACCGCATATTGATTGATGTCCGCCAGAATCGCGTCGCACGCCGCCTGTTTCACGGCGAGCGGCGCCGGAAAGTCCGGAAAACCCTGCGACAGGTTCACGGCGCCGTGTCTCTGCGCGAGCCTCGTCATTTCACGGATGACGGACTCAGTAAAGGACGAGACTTTCTGGGAAAGGCGGCTGCGGGCCATGGAGCCGCATTCTAACGCGGCGCGCCGCCGTACAGGATTCTGTAATCCTCCGCGGTGCCGATGATGCGCTTCACGTAGTTCTGCGTCTCCGGAAATGGGATGTCGTCGATGAACTCATCCGAGCTGAAGCCGGGACGCTCGGCGAGCCAGCGTACGACCCGCTCGGGACCTGCGTTGTAGGCCGCGAGCGCCGGCCCGACGTCGCCGAAGCGCTTCAGCAAGTCGGAGAAGTAGGTCGTCCCGATGCGCACGTTGACGTCCGGCTCGACCAGGCGGCCCGTGGAGAACGGCTTGATGCCGAGCGTGGCCGCATAGCGGCGGCCGGTCGCGGGCACGATCTGCATCAGGCCCCAGGCGTTGGCCGCGGACTTCACATCCGCCTGGAACGTCGATTCCTGCGCCACGAGCGCCGCGACAAGATACGGATCGAGTGCCTTCGCGGTGGCGTGAGCGCGCAGGAGCTCCCAGTGATCGATCGGGAAGATCACCGTCAGGATCTCCGGCGGCAAGGCTTCACCGCCCTCGGCCATGAACTGCGGATATGCGCGGCGCATGGCGGAAATGGCGAACCGGAGCTTGCCCTGCTTGTTCAGCGCGTAGGCGAGCGTCGCATCCACCAGAGGCGAGCCCTGGCCGCTCGACTGCAGCCGCCTCAGTTCCGCAATCGCATCGTCGTGCATTCCCGCGGCGAGGAGATGCTCGATGACGCTGCCATTTGCGGGGCGCGCTGCGGGCGCAATCGTCGCGGGCCAGGTCGTTCGCGCCGGCGAAATCGGATTCTCTCTGGACGTGCGGACGACGGGCTGCATCCGTGAGATTTCCTGGATGGCCGCGCGGCCGTAGTAGGAGTTCCGGTAATCCGCGATCGTCCGGCGAAACCCCTCGAGCGCGGGCTCACGATGGCCGAGCTCCAGATGGCCGCGCGCGGCCCAGTACAGCCACGCTGGACGATAATCCGCGCGCCGCATGGACACGGCAGCGGCCTCGAATATCCGGATGGTCTCCGCGTACTCCTTCTGTTTGTAGGCCCACCAGCCGGCGCGCCACGCGGCGCGATCAGAGAATGCCCCCTGCGGAAAGCGCGCGTACTGCTCGGCGAAGACTTCCGCTGCTTTCTCATCCTCGTCGGTGAGGATGAAGTGGGTCCCGAGGTCATTCAGCGCCCGCTCGGCCCACGGAGCCTCCAGGCGCTTCGAAAGCTCACGCGCGAGCGTGACGTATTCGACCGTCCTGCCAAGTCCTTTGATCGTCGCCAGGTAGTAGAACTCGGCCTCCGCTGATCGAGGCGATCTCGCATCCGCGAGCGCTCGCAGCGCCGGCGCCGCGGCGGCATGCTTCTTCAGAAACACGTCGCACTCGGCGATGCGAAGCTGAATCAGATCGCGGGCCTCGGCCGGTGCCGCTGCCTGGACTGCGACGAATGCGGCCCGCGCGTCCGTGTACTTCGAGGCCTGAAACAGCGCCTCCGCGTAGTTCAGGTGGCGGCCCGCGTCTTCCCGGGTCGCGACCGGCCGGCCGACGCCGATCCGCGCCATCTCCTCGACGGCGTCCGCCGTTTCGGGCGCGGCGCCAAAATCAAAATAGAGCCGCCGAAAAGACGCCGTCGCAAGGCCTCGATCGCCCGCACTAATCGCGGCCTGCAGCAGACGGAACTCCGCCGCGGCCGGCGCCGAGTTCGGCCGCGCGGCAAGCGTCTTGAGCGCGCCGAGCACGGCGCTCTTGTCAGAGGCGAGACTGCCCGCTTCCGCGGCCAGGTTCAATGCCGATTCGGCCAGCGCATCCGAGGGCGCTCCACTCATGATCGACGCGACGGTGCGCGCGACATCGGTAGGCTTCGACAGCGCCAGATAGGCGCGCGCGGCGAACAGACGGGCATACGCGCCGATGACCGGATCGCTCGACGCACCGATGAATACCGGGAGCGCATCCTCGGCCCGGCCGTCGGCGAGATCCGACACGGCGCGCGCGAGCCGCGCCCTCGCGCTCACAGCCGCCGCGGACGGCGCCATCCACAGTTCGTTCTGCGGGGCCGCACTGACGACCTCCGGCGCGGCCTGCGGCCAGCCGAAGATTGCGACGAGGGATGCCGCAACGATCGCCGCCTTCAGATGTTTCAACATGGGTCTTGCTGCTTGTGACGCGTGCCGCGGGCGCTCAGCCGGCCGAGGTCAGGACCTCGACGGTTCGGCGCGACGTTATGTTCTCGAGCCTCGAGGAGGCATGACGTACCAGAACTTCAATGTGTTCCATCCAGACCGATGCGGCGCTCTGCCCCGGCACACGCTCCGGACCTTCCGCGAAGAGCACGGCGACGACCACCCCGGCCACGATCACTGGAACCAGGATGCCAGCGTTGCCTGACATGGCGCGCATGTAGGGAGGGACTTCGGGGAGCCTCGCTCCCGGAGCGGCCGCCAGAACCAGGCGCTGCCGGTCCCGCACGACTGCGGCCAGAGCCGGATAGCTCTCGAGAGGTGCATCCGTCGGGCGAGCCCCTGCCAGATACCCGTAGTCCGCAAAACTGTGCACGGACCCGCCGTCGACCAGGAGCACGGCGACTCGCGCCGCCTCGCTTGATCCGCCGCGCGCGAGCGCGTCCAGAATTCCCCTCAGCGTCGTGGCATCGTCCTGAAGCCTCAGGGCGCCGACGACCTTGGCCAGCGTGTCGAGCCGGCCTTCCTGCAGTTGAATCGTTGACGCCGCCCGGGCGAGGTCGGAGACGCGTTCCCCGGAGACGCGGCCGCCTTCCTCTTCAATTGCCTTCACCAGGTCCGCGCCGAGCGTCTCCAGGTGGACATCGATGTTGTGGCGCACCCGTGCCAGAAAACGGTCCACAGCTTCCTTGACGCGAGGACGGTTGGAGGGCACAACCCCATTATCGCGCCGAGCGCGCAGGTCCTGCAGGGTTCTACAGCTCTACCTGAATTCCAATTTCGACGACGCGTTCGGGCGGGATCCGGAAGAATGACGTGGCGCGCACGGCGTTCCGTGACATCAGGGCGAACAGGCGCTCGCGCCAGAGCGCCATGCCCGGGCGGCCCGTGGCCAGCAGCGTCTCGATGCCGAGGAAAAACGTTGTGCGGTCGAGCTTGATCGACTCACCGCCAGCAATGACAGTCGCCAGGGCGGCCGGCACATCCGGTTCCTGCATGAAGCCGTAGTGCATCGCGACCCTGTAGAAGCCCTGACCGATCTCCTCGATTTCGATGCGCTCCTTGTCGTGCACGAACGGCACGTCGCTCGTGGCCACCGTGAGAAGCAACACACGCTCGTGCAGCACGCGGTTGTGCTCGAGGTTGTGCAGCAACGTCAGGGGCGTGCCCTTCAGGTTGCTCGTCATGAAGACCGCCGTGCCCGGGACGCGATAAGGCGGCTGGGCAGCGATGTCCTTGAGGAACTTGTCGAAGGGATACATGCGTTCAGAGAGCCGCGACCAGAGCAGCGCGCGGCCTGACTTCCACGTTGAGAAGCCAACGTAGGACAGCAGTCCGACCGCCAGAGGGAACCATCCGCCGTGCGGGATCTTGAGTGCGTTCGACGACAGGAATGCGACTTCAACGGTGAGGAAGAGAAGCCCGAGCGATCCGGCCACCGGCCGGCTCACGCCCCACGATTCGCGCGCCACCATGTAGGCCAGCATCGTCGTGAACACCATCGTCGAACCGACGGCGATGCCGTACGCCGCCGCGAGCGCGCCGGAGCTCTTGAAGCCCAGCACGAGGCCGATGGTCGCGATCATCAGGCCCCAGTTCACTTCCGGCATGTAGATCTGTCCGTGCTCACTCGCGGACGTGTGCTCGATCCGGAGGCGCGGACAGTAGCCAAGCTGGATCGCCTGTCGCGTCAGTGAAAACGCGCCGGAAATGAGCGCCTGGGACGCGATGACGGCCGCCATTGCGGCGAGCGCAACCAGTGGATAGAGAGCCCAGGCGGGCGCCATCAGATAGAACGGCGCCGAGGCGTTCTCTGGATGCTCGAGCAGCATCGCGCCCTGGCCGAGGTAGTTGATGAAGAGCGCCGGCAGCACCATGCTGAACCACGCAATGCGGATCGGCTTGCGGCCGAAGTGCCCCATGTCGGCGTAGAGCGCCTCGCCACCGGTGCACACGAGAAACACCGAGCCCAGCACGACGAACCCCATCCAGCCATTGCGCCAGAGGAAGTGGATGCCGTCCATCGGGTTGAACGCCTTGAGCACGGTCGGGTGGTGGAGGATCCACGGCAGTCCCATCACGATCAGCGTTCCGAACCAGACCACCATGATCGGCCCGAACAACTGGCCGACCGTCTGCGTCCCACGCGACTGAATCAGGAACAGACCCAGGAGTATGACGACGGCGATCGGCAGGATGTACGGCTCGAACACATGCGTGCCGACACTCAATCCTTCGACAGCGCTCAGAACGGAGATGGCGGGCGTAACGATGCCGTCGCCGTAAAGCAGCGACGCGCCGAACAGGCCGAGGCCGATCATCACGGTCCGCGTCCTGAACCTCGTTTCGGGCCGGTGCGGAATCAGCGCCATCAGGGCCAGGATGCCGCCCTCGCCCTTGTTGTCCGCGCGCAGGACGAAGATCAGGTACTTGACCGACACGATGAGCATCAGCGCCCAGAAGATCAGCGACAGGATGCCTACGACGTTGTCGGTGGTGGGTGCGACGCCGTGCGCGGGATTGAAGCACTCGCGGAGTGCGTAGAGCGGGCTCGTGCCGATGTCGCCATAGACAACGCCGAGAGCGCCGAGGGTCAGGAGCGCGAGCCGGCTCCCCTTTGGAGCGGACACAGACGAACTCACAAGCTGAGTATTGTGTACCAGTTAGGAGAACGGCGCTAACGACGCCAACCAGCAACACGACGCCGCATGGCCTTGGTTAATCACGCGCTGTCTGCTATTCGTTAGCCATGCTGAGGCGACTTCGTGAGTTGGCGCTGGGCTTGGCGATTGCCGTCTGGGCGGTGCCGGCGTTCGCTCAGGCGCCGCCTGACGTACCGGTTGGCACGACGGTCCGGGTGTTCCTCACGGACGGAACCAGACGGACCGGAACGCTGATCAGCCTGACGCCTGATGAAGTGCACATTCACGAGCACCTCCTGAAGCTTCAGGACGTCAGGCGTATCGAAACCGTACCGCACGCCGCGCGGAACTTTGCCCTGGCTGGCGCGCTGACGGGAGTCGTCGTGGCATACGCGACGCGGACCTGCAGGGGATCGAACGACCAGGGACGAGCGAGCGCCGGCTTGCCCGAATGCAACTACGTCAGGCCGGCACTGTTCTCTGGACTGGGCGCGGTCGCCGGCGGAATCATCGGCGCCGCGGTCGACAGTTCAGGGACCCGAGTGCTCTTTTCGGCGCCGGCCCGCGCGCCAACGGTCAGGGCCGGACCATTCGTTGCGCGAAAAGGCGCGGGCGTCGCTGTCGCGATCGGTTGGTAAGACCGGCACGAACTAGCGGAACGATCCGTCAGCGGATCCTGAGCGAGAAAGAGAATCGACTTGCCGTCGGGCGAAATGGTGAAGCTTGCGATACCCCGCTATGAGCAAATCGCCGCTTTGCTATCGTCGGGCGCCTATAGACCCATCGTTCGGACCTATCTCCGGGGCGATCCTACGAGGACGGTCAGGCCTGTATCCCAGAACCCGTTCGCGTAAGTGAAGGATGCGTTCGTCGTGTTGAAGGCCTGGAACCAGGCCCCCGTCGCTGGGTTGTAAAGCAGCAGGTCCGCCCTCGAGTCGCCGTTGAAGTCCAGTGGATAAATCTGCCAGCCGGTGACCCACACACCGGCGGCGACGGCTGTGAATGCACCGGCCTTGTTGCTGATCATCTTGTACCAGGTGCCCGTCGCGGCGTTCGAGAGGAAGAGGTCATCGGCGCCGTCGCCATCGAGGTCGGCGACGTACGGCGTCCAGCCCGGGTTCCACGCCGTGCCGAAGTAGTTGAAGTTGGCGCCGGTGTTCAGGCACGTGTAGTTCAAGCCGGTGGCCGGATCGAGCAGGAACAGATCGTCCAAGCCGTCCCCGTTGAAGTCGCCTGCCTGGATCTGCCAGACATTCAGCCAGTGGTCCTCGAGCGGATAGGTGAACCCGCCCCCGCTCTGTCCCAGCACCCAGAACCAGCGGCCCGTGGTTCGGTTGAACAGGAACATGTCGCCGAAGGCATCACCGTTGAGGTTCAGCGGAGTGATTTCCCAGTTCGGGTTCCACTGGCCGCTGAAGCGGATGAAACCGGCTGGCCGCGAAATCTCCTTCTCCCACAAGCCGGTTGCAGGATCGTACAGGAACAAGTCGGAGTAGCCGTCACCGTCGAGATCCATGACGTGTATCTGCCACCCCGGCGCCCACGTGCCTAGCTGGTTGTTCTGGAGAGAGCCGCCGCCATTCGGCTTCCTGGCCCACTGGCCGGTGGTCGAAGAGTAGAAGAAGATATCCGTCAGAATGCCGTCGAAGTCGACGGCATAGGGCGTGCCGGGCGCGGGGTCGCCGATCCCGCTCGATGAAATAAACCCGCCGCCTGACTGCGCGAAGCGCAGAATCCCCTGTCCGCTGGCGGACTTGTACGTGAACACGTCACTCATTGCATCAATGTCGAGGTGCATGACCGGGGGACCGGCTGGCCGTGTCAGGACGGCCGGCTGAAACACCCGGATGGACTGGTCACCAACCGTGATCGTGGCAGTCCGTGGCCCGGGTGAGCCATTCAACGCCGCCGTCATTGTGAAACCGCCACTGCCGCTGCCACTGCCAGGCGCAACGGTCAGCCACGATGGGGCACTGCTCGTCACCGTCCACGCAGTCCCATTCGTTGCGGTCACCGTCACCGCCAGGCTGCCGCCCCCAGATGGGGGGATCCAGGGGCCGGCGCTGAGCGTGAGCGTCCTCGCCGGCAATCCCTGGATCACCGTCGCACGCCCGTTGTGTGCGGACGAGAACACCACGAGCCACTGCGAGTCCGGGCCGTTGGCGGCCGGCATCGAGAAGTACTGCGGCGGACTGCCTTCCGACACCCAATCCAGGGACAGCGACAAGGACTGCACGACGCCGTTGTTCCGGATCGGATAGCCGTTGTCACCGAGCTCGACTGCGGTCACTCTAATGTCCGACCCGGTCATCGTGATGAGTGATGTCTGCGTGCCGGGGTTGTAGACCATCTGCATCTGCCCGCCGGGCAGACTCCTCGTCACATCGAGCGGACCGACCTGGCCGTCGGGAGAAACGAGACGGAAATCGACCGCGGCCCTCTGCCTCACCCAGGCCAGTTGGAACCGATCGAGGCGCGCGTTGTAGACCACGCGCTGATCTTCCATGAGCCCGGCGTGGTTGTCCGAGTAGAACACCGGGCCGGTCGGCGCGAGCGTCACCGGATCGAAGAAGCGCGCCCATGATCCGCCGACTGCGCCGAACGCGACGCCGACCGCGTAGCCATGGGCCAGACACACCGATGGGGCGCAGGCGATGTTCGGGTTGATCTCGACGTCGAGTCCGTCGCCGAGGTTCTGCGGACCGACGGTGAAGTTGCCGTCGATGTCGATGCCGCGCACGTACGACGCGCCCTGCCAGCGCCAGCTGACGATGAACTGGCTGCCGGTCCAGGCACTCTGCGCGATGTCCGCATCACTCCACTCACCGAAGACATCGACGACGTGATTCTCAGCGCCGAAAGAAGGTCCGTTCGACGTGTACTCGACAAGTCGCGCGAACTTGGGGTTGTTCGCGCCATTGCCTGTGAGGTACGTCACGAGGAACCGAGGCTTGTTAGCGGGACCGCCGAACGTGATGTTGACCCAGCCCGTGCCCGGTGACGCCGTGACGTTGAAGGGCGCGCCAATCGGATTCGCCAGCGTGTCGAGGAACTGGCCACGCGCGCGGCCATGGGCGGGGTCGTCCCACACCTGCAGATAGACGCGGTTGATCGGGTCAAACGCGACACGGAACTTGGGGACGTAATAGCCGTGCGACGTCGTGCTCTTCGGACCGGCGGCCATGTTCAGGCCGCCGCCTGCGGACGCGAACGGAGTGCCGACTTGCGTCACGAGCACCGGTTGCCCGGCGACGCTGGCCCACTGGGATCGGGATGTGGGGAGTGGGTTCACTGCAGTCGTGAACGTCACGGTACTGGGGCCGCTACCTCCGGAAGGACTGACAGTGAGCCAGGACGGATCGCTCGTCGTCGCCGTCCACGGCGCCGGGGTGCCTCCTGGCACGAGGAAGATCGAGACGGCATACGCCGCGCCATGTGCCACCGACGTTATGGTGCTCGGCGAAACGTTGTAGTTCGTCGCGCGGAGCGTTCCCTGAATCGCCGTCGCGCGGCCGTTGTGAGACGAGGAATAGACCGTGAGCCACTGCGCGTCGGCGCCATTGGCCGCCGGCATTGAGAACGAGGGACTGCCTTCCGAGTCGAGTCCGAGCGACAAGGATTGGACGACGCCTTGTCCGTTGCGAATGGGGTTGCCGTCGTCTCCCAGCTCAACCGCCGTCACCTTCATGTCCGGCCAGTTCATCGTGATCAGCGATGTCTGGGTGCCCGGGTTGTAGACCATCTGCATCTGGCTGCCCAGGAGGCTCTTGGACAAATCCAGAGGACCGAGGTCGCCGTTTGGCGCGACCAGACGGAAATCGACCGCCGATCTGAGCCTGACCCACGCCAATTGGAACTGATTCGTGCGTGCATTGAAGGTCACTCGCTGGTCTTCCATGATTCCGGCATGGTCGTCCGAATAGAAGACAGGGCCGAGGGGGTCCATCGTCACCGGGTTGAAGAACCGCGCCCAGGAGCCGCCTCTGGCGCCGAACGCGACACCGGACGCGAAGCCGTGCGCCAGACACACGTCTGGACTGCACGCAAGATTCGGGTTGACCTCGACGTCCAGGCCGTCGCCCAGGCTCTTGGGCCCGAACCCGAAGTTGAAGTTGCCGTTGATGTTCATGCTACGCACGTACGAGGAACCCTGCCAGCGCCAACTGATGACGAACCGGCTCCCCGTCCAGATACTCTGTGCGAGGTCCGCGTCACTCCATTCGCCGAACAGGTCCACGACGTGGATTTCAGCGCCAAAGGACGGACCGCCCGCCGTGTACTCCACCAGCGCGCGTACTTTGGATTGGTGGACCCGTTACCCACCACGTAGGTCACGAGGAAACGCGGCGTGTTCGAGGGGCCGCCGAAAGTGACGTTCACCCAGCCGGTCCCACCCGATGGCGTCAGGTCAAACGGGGCACCGATCGGATTCCCCAGCGTGTCCAGAAACTGGCCGCGCGCACGGCCGTGCGCGGGGTCGTCCCACGCCTGCAGGTAGACCCGGTTGACAGAGTCGAAAGCGATCCGGAACTTGGTGACGTAGTACCCGTGAGCCGTGGTGTTCTTCGGACCGGAAGCTACGGAGATTTGGGCTGCGGCCCTGCCGGGAAATCCTGCGAGTGCGCACACCAGAAGCAGTGCGGCCGAGAATGACTTCATGCAGCTCGACGTCAGTGCACCGCCCGAGTTGCGGCGATAGCTTTGAGGCACGGGGTTCAGGCGATTCTACCGCCGGAAACCCCCATCGCTCACCCAGCTAGGCTGGGTGAGTTTAGGAAGTTACTTAATTGCAGGAAGTTACTCAATTGCAGCGATTTACGAACAATGGAGGCGGCGGGAGTCGCGCCCGAACGAGTCGAGCTCCTGACGCTTCTAGGCATTTTCGGCGATCTCGACACACCTTGGACTGGCCAGATTGTCTCAAAGGCCCAGCTAGGGGCACGTATTGAGCACGTAGAACTGACCTTCCCTGTCACACCTCAAGGAGACGCTTGGTGGGAAACGGGTCCTTTCCCGCTGGGACAAATTGATATCTTGCTAACAAAGTGTCCCAGGGATACGATTGCGCGCGGTATGGCTGACGAATTGGTTAGAAACGTTCCGGACGACTTGCGGACTTGGATTCAGACGCAAGCCCTGGACCGGCGTGCGACGAAGCAGGCGGTCCTTTTGGAGATGCTCCAACGCGCCAGGGACGTCCAGGATCGCGACCGTTTGCCGTTGTTTGAAGCCTTGCCGCCGGAGACTGAGGCTGAACCGCCGGAGTCGATTCCTTTCAAGTTCGTCGACCTGTTTGCTGGAATTGGCGGATTTCGAATGGCGCTCCAGCGGCTCGGCGGAACGTGTCGCTTCTCGGTCGAATGGGATAAGTACTGTCAGAAGACCTACCGTGAGTGGTACGGGGACACGCCCCACGGAAACATTACAAAGATCACGCCTTCCGAGATTCCTGACTGCGACATCCTGGCCGCCGGATTTCCTTGCCAGCCATTCTCGATAGCAGGCGTTTCGAAAAAGAAAAGCCTCGGCCAGGCTCACGGCTTCGAGTGTGTGAATCAGGGCAATCTGTTCTTCACATTGGCGACAATCATTGAGTATAAGCGCCCGCCGGTCATCCTCTTGGAGAACGTCAAGAACCTGAAGTCCCACGACGGGGGCACCACTTGGTCGGTGATCGAGAAGAAACTCAAGAGTCTGGGCTATGACATACACGCGAAAATAATCGACGCCGCCGGTTGGGTTCCGCAGCACCGAGAGCGTATTTATATCGTCGGTTTCGATAAGAAAGTGTTCGGCGAATCCGTTGAGTTCGATTACCCGGAAGCCCCCGACGGCCCACGCCCGAAACTTAGCGACATTCTTGAGGAGCAGCCTGATCCTCGATACACGCTCACGGACCATCTTTGGACATACCTGCAGGCTTACGCGAAGAAGCATCGGGAGCTTGGAAATGGATTTGGCTTTGGGTTGGCAGATCTCAATGGCGTGACGCGCACGCTCTCGGCTCGATACTTCAAGGATGGCTCGGAGATCCTGGTTCCGCAGGCTGGGAAGAATCCACGACGACTTACCCCGAAAGAGTGTCAGCGCCTAATGGGGTTCGATGATCGCTTGAAGATTGTCGTTTCGGACACGCAGGCGTATAAACAGTTCGGCAATGCGGTCGTCCCGAAGGTTGCCGAGGCGGTCGCTAGGAAGATTCTAAGGGTGATTGCCAGGCGCCTGACCAGTACAAAGAACGAGTGTCTTCTGAAACGAGGTGCGAATGGCGTCGGCAGAGTGCGAAAGAGCCATTGAGGACGCTGTTCGATATGGGTACGCCCTACTGCGGCACATCTCCCCGAATGACGTTGGCCTGACCGGCGGCCACCAGTACGGTTATTACATCCCGAAGCACGAGGATGTCTGGCCGCTTTTCACGTCCCACCCCCCGACTAAGAACACCAACGATACCCATCCAATAACGATCACTTGGCAGAACGGCCGCGTCACCGATTCGAACATGAAGTGGTACGGCGTCGGCACCAGGAGCGAATACCGAATTACCGGATTCGGCAAGGACTTTCCGTACATCTCCCATCACGTCGTTGGCAATCTCCTCGTTCTCGTGCCTACCGAAAAGCAGAGGGCCTTTAACGGCTACGTGCTCGACGTGGAAGAGGATTTCGAGGAAATCGGTGCACAGCTCGGTTTCAGCCCTGCGAGTAACTGGACCCTCTACATCCGCGGCAAGGAGCGAATCGAGACCGAGGACGAATGCGTTGAGCGGCATTTCCGTGAGTTCGCCAAAGACCTGAAGGACTTTCCGACGGGCGAGCAGTTCTCCGAACGAACGTGGCAGCTGCTCGAAGCCTGCTTGGAGCTATTCAAGAAATTACCCGCCGACAAGGCCCTGGTCCAATGCATGGCAACCGAGTTCAACTTGTTTAAGTTCGTCGAAAGGCAACTCTGCCAAGCTGACCTGTTGCGCGCCTTTAGCGACGTCGATGACTTCATCGCCACGGCGCAGACCCTGTTGCAGAGAAGGAAATCGCGGGCCGGCAGATCCCTTGAGAATCACGTGGAACACTATTTGAAGCGCGCCGGCATCCCGCATAAAATGCGCCCGAAAATTGCCGGCAAGCCCGACGTCATTATCCCTGGCGAGGCCGAGTACGAGAATCTGAAGTTTCCGGCAGACAAGTTGTTCTTGGTCGCAGTCAAGACCACGTGCAAGGACCGGTGGCCGCAGGTTCTGAAAGAAGGCAAGCGCGTCAAAGAGAAGCATCTTCTGACCTTCCAAAAAGGGATGGCTGTCTCACAGTTGCAGGAGATGAAGGAATCAAACGTCCAGCTCGTTGTTCCGGAGCCACTTCATAAGCTGTATCCATCGACCAAGAAAACTGGTGTCGAGATTCTGACTGTCCAGGCCTTCATCGACAAAGTGAACAAAGCCCTTCATTGATGGACGTCCACACAGCAGCACAGCGGCGCAGCAACATGGCCGCGATCAAGGGCAAGAACACAAAGCCGGAGATGGCGGTGCGACGTCTGCTGCACAAACTCGGCTATCGCTACGTGTTGCATGGCCAGAAGCTGCCGGGACGTCCGGATCTGGTCTTTCCGTCTCGGCGCAAGGTTATGTTTGTTCACGGCTGTTTCTGGCACATGCATTCCTGTCGCTACGGCTCTGTGACGCCCAAAACACGGGCCGATTTCTGGCAGAAGAAACGAGCTTCGAACGTCGCCCGCGACAACGCCAATCTTGAAGCGCTGGGTGCCGGCGGTTGGCAGGTTCTTGTGGTTTGGGAGTGCGCTATCCGGAACATTGAAGCTCTTCAGCCTCGACTTACTGAATTCCTCGAACGCTGAGCCGATCCGGCAGCGTTCGGGCGTTAGGGTCGATACGCTCCCTCGAAAACGGCTACGCCGGTCGATTGTCACGTTCCAGGGTCGTGCGACTCATCCGACGGTGAACGCGCCGCGCTACCGAGTCAGGAATCCTGAGAGTCCGGTACACGCGCCGCCCCGGCCTGGCATGATGGAACACGACTACTCCTGGTTCGTTGATGAAGAGCCTGCGGACGAAGTTTGTGCTCATGCCCCAAAGCTCAGCGAGTTCGTCGACCGAGAAGTGAGGCTCAAATGTTGCCGAAGATCCCTGCTGGGTCTCCGCCAGCCCGTGGCCAGTATGCTCAGGCACTCGACTCATTCCGCCTCCACGTAACCGCGAGAGGCTTGCGGCTGACAAGTCGCGTTGTTGTCACCAGTTACGCCCATTGCTATGTCCTGTCCACAGGAGACCCCGACATGACAGTCATCCAAGAGAGATTCAAGGGGTCGCCTCGACAATCTGTTTGAGTCGCCGACCGCAGATAAGTCAATGAACCCAAGGGCCTCATTGCCCAGAAACTGGTCATGCTCACCGAACCAAGTACGCAGCATTCCGGTCGGCATTCCCGCCGAATAGCAGGCCGATATTAATGAGCGAGTCCGAGGCCAGCCTGAGGCTGTGACTACGACGGCTTCAAAGGGCAATTCGCCAGTTGACGCCATCGCCTCGTAGGTCGTCATCTTCTTGACGAGGAATTGTAAGTTCTCCGTTGCGAGGTCCACTTCGATTGCTAGTCGGCGCAGACCGCTGGCGACGCGGACCAGGGCCACCCCATCGGGCACAACCGGACCTCGATCGAGGCTCTTGATCTCCCACTCAGCCCAAAAACCAGCGAGCGAATCCCTGAACTGATCCTGGAACCAGAGCCGGACATCATTAATTGCCTCGAAGTGTCTTATCTGTTTCGGAAATCGGTTCGGAATGGTTTCCAAGTCGCTCCCAATGTTGTCGCGCAGCCGTTCAGCGCTTTTCGAGGTCAGGCGAAAATAGCACTGCTCCGTCAGCCCTGGCCTGACGCAGCGGAGAAGGTCTCCGGAGGCCAAGCGACGCATTCTCTTGTTAACCGCGTTAAGTGACGCCGTTCGGAAAAAGCGTCGCTGAATCTGCGAGGTGGACAACCAGCGGGCGTTGACTAGCGCCTCGAACAACTTCAGGTCTCTGGTCGTTACCGCGATGTGCTGAGCCCGATTCATCGGATTCTCCAGGTCAGACCGCATGCCGGACAGCGGGCCACCGTTGGACGACGGCCGCACATTACGCAGCGCCGTAGGAGGCTGCCAATGTATGTGAATCCACATCCGCAGCGCCACGAGCGGACAAGCAAGATTTCTTGCCCGCAGCTGAAACATCGCATGGCCTTCTTGAGGACGTACCGTGAGCGGTACAGAGACCTAGCTGCTGATGCGAGGCCGAGGACAATCCGCACAGGCAGCGCCAGGATTCTGAGTCCGATAGATGCGTTCCTAGTCATTGGCACTGGGACCGACCCGTTCTTCTAGGCGAGCTATTACCTCACTGAGATTGCCTTTTCGATCCAGCTTGGATGTCTTTTGATTGGATTTGTCGAGTTGTCGGATTTGTCGATCAAGTTCCGCTTGGATTACCTCGATCTCTTCGACCGACGCTGATCTGTCCGCCACGTCCAAGCTGCCGGCCGCAACCAACGGAAGCTGGACCTTCACCGCGGACGAACTCGAACCCCGCATCCAAAAATAGGCCGTCCGCGCCGGCAGATCGACGAAGTCGTAAAGTTGGCTACGCTGCTCCTGCGCGCCAGTCAAGTACGACGCCACCCCATCAGCGCGTCGGGCGTGAATTATCGGATTGGTGACGGGCATCGCTGGACCCAGAAGCTCCGCGTCATCTAGGCTGCAGCGAAGCAGAATCATCCATCTACTGTTGGTCTCGAGCTGTCTCAAGAAGCTCTTGGTTGGCGAGACAGCAACGAGTGACTGGGTGATCAAGACGACGTGACCGCCGAATGAGCGTGCCATCGTCAGCAGCGACGTCAGATTCTCGATGTCTCCGGGCTCGGTCATGAGGCTCTGCGCCTCATCGATGAACCAAACGTATGGACGATCTGATTGACGTCGGACAAAGACCGCTTGCCGAATGTCACTCAGCAACAGAGACTGAATCACTCGCGTGATTTGCCGCGAGACTGACGGCCCGCCTGTATTTAGCAGCACAGGCCGTCCGGAGTCCATGAGTGATGTCAGATCTGGGACCCGAGAAGCTCCGAACGATAATCGCAAGGCATCGTTTCGCAGTAAGAAGTCTAGGCGCGCCCTAAGCGCGGTTCCTGTGGTGGGCAGCTCGCGTTCAAAGTCGCCCGCGAAATAGGCGCGAGCTCGCGCATTAGCCAAGTTTAGGGAGAGTTGTCGACAGGCCGCCCCGTTGTCGAGGAGGTTCTCGACTAATGGAAACGGCATTTCCCGCTCAGCGGCTAACGCGAGCAGATTCCTCAACATTCTCGACATTCGCAGCGACAGTTGGCCATCCCGCCCGAGGACGTCATCGAAGACCTCCATCCGGCGTTCGATTAGTTGTTGAGTGTTCTCACGGTCTCGGACCTTGAGGAGGCCATACGCAGTGGGCTGCGCCGCACCAAAGTCAAGCGTGACCGGTTGCTGGTGCTCCGCGCCGTCGAGACAGGCTCTGTGTGCCCTTTCGAAAAGGTCGCCCTTGGCGTCGAGTATCCCCGCGCCGATTGGCAGTGTATTTGTTCCATGCAGCCCAACAATCTGTCGGACAAGCGAAACGGCTGCCCAAGTCTTTCCGGAACCGGTCGCGCCAAGAATCAAGCCGTGGCTGCCAAAATCCGTCCACGGCAGCTGAACTGGCCGGCCTCCGGGCGATGTGCCGATTTGAATCCACGGACCCTGCGGCGTCCTTCGACTCTTCGAGACGGCGGCCTCGTGTTCAGTTCCGCGCAGGCCTTGCCGATATTCAGAAACAAATCGGCGGATGCGCGACGCACCGATAAACTCGACCAAATCCATCAGATCCATCTGGCTAGCCCTCCCGGTGCGTACGAACCTTTCCGGCGTCGTGAGGCATGCGCTCAATCGTCCCGGCTCGATCGCTGTCGCTCGATGTACGACGAGGTCGCGTCGCGAGATGGGCAATACCGCTCACCAAGAAGCCCGCTGCGTAGAGCTTCCAACCTGGCAAGACTTGAAGCACGGCGGTGAGCAAGGCAGGCACGACGATGAGCCACACAACCGCAAGCCACAGAACTCGTTTGGCCAACTTCGAAAGCCGAGGGCGCACGGTCGCCGGATCGAAAGAGCTCACCATGGCGGCGATGCTGACCACCAGGATGACTAGTAGAAGTCCTCCCATAAGTGTGTCCGTGAAGTGCGACTATTTATCGCGAGTAATGGTCGTTGCGGGCGAAAACATTACCAGTTCCGCGCCTGCAGACCGAAAATATGAGGTCCAGAATCGCCTCATAGCGTTCCACGTCGCTGGTGTGTGGCCCGTCATCGAGGCACCGTAGAACCGAATGCGGTATCCGGCGAGTGGCACGAGCATGCCTTCGGCTCTGACGATCTCCAGCATCTTCTGTTCGCCGTACGGCAGGAGTTCAGCCATGTTCAGTCTCTTCGTATCGCAGAGGCCGTCGCTCAGGATGTAAAGCTCCTTTTTCCACTTTTGCGACGCATCGCCAGCTGCCTCGATGGAAGTCTTGATCCGCCACAGGGCTCCGATGATGTCGGTGCGTTGCGCGGACGGTGCGACAGCAGTCGCTCTGGCGTCGAACTTCTTCAGTAGCTGCATCCGGGCGCGGTCAAGATCGTCCGAAAACACTCCGGCTACGCCAGGAGTCCAGCCGTGGACCAGCGCGTCCGAACCTCCAAACGAGTCACTTCCAATCAGCTGCACCCAGACGCGGGAGTCGGGTGGCTCCGTCCCGAGCAGATGTCTAACTTCGGCCAATAGTTCGTCGAAGTAGTGTGAGCTGCTGCCTTTGTGGCTCATCGTCCGAGAGGAATCCAGAAGAATTCCCTCGGCGCGTTGAATACTGCCCTGAGCTGCCACATCGTGCGGCCCCAACAGCGTGAAGGCGATGACAACTGGCAACATCTTGAAGTAGGGTGGATGCGCGGTTCCAACAAAGTGCAGTCCCCGCAGGACCCCAGCGGCGCATTTGCGTCGTGCCGTTTCGAGTTCGGCCGCGAGTTCGTCATGTCGAAGCTGCAGTGCTGCGATTTGGCGCTTCAAGGTTTTGACATGCGACCAAGCTGCAAAATCGTCATCAGCGCGCAGCCGCATTAATACGCCGAGCAAGAGGCCAACCATCGCATCCATGGCCAGCATGATTTTGACCGTGGCGCTACCAAGCAGCTTGCGCGCACTTTGCTCGTTCGTGTCAGTGGTGGCGCCCGAGGACGACGCAGTCAACTCTTGGGACGGCGCCGGTTCGTCAACGTAAGATCCCGTGTGACTCGTGGCAAAAGCGGCGTCGGTGGCAGAACTTCCGGCTTGCGCGAGTTGGACGAGTCCCAAGGCAAGGAGCCCCGAGCTCAGAGCAACTATCACCGCTTGCGCCCCTCGGTGCCGCGCGAGGAGCCGTTCGTACAGCAGGTGACCGCCTGCCGTCGCAGCCGCCGTGATCACCAAGCCAACCAGCGCGGCGAGCAGCAATGTCCAACCGAACAGGACGAACCTCGCCGCGTTGCTAACGGCTGACGCCACGAATACGACCAAGAAGAGAACGGCGAGCAACACGACTTTGATTCGGTGTGTGAGCATCGCCGAGTCGCTGACTGGAAGCCTCCGATCGTACATTTGTGATGTCAGTGCGGTCCCCCGAACGTTCTTATCCGTGAGGCGAGCGTGAATGTGCTGCATCTCAGGGCGCAATTCTTGGGCGAGTGCGTCGAGGTGAAAGCCACAGATCTCTTTTGCGCTGCGCTCATCACCACGCGTATCGAGGATCGTCCGAAAGCCTAATTCCTCGTAGTCTGTGTTTCGAGCGGTCTCGTGCCGAGTCATCTCCATGGTTGTGGACCTCATGCAGTTCGGTGTTGCCGGCCAACGGGTGAAAAAGAATTGGAATCCGCCGCTGCGTCGCTACCGTGCTATTCGACGGCTGCGGACGTCAGCGGTAAAAAGAAGATTGGAGAAGTAGGACAGCACAGTCCCTTCGCTGAAGAACGGCGGAAGCCATCGCACCGCACATGGGTACGCGCTGCCATTCTGACTGTGCGTTAGGGGAGATCCGAGGTTTCGGTTGCCTGTGGGTAGGAAGCGATCGAGGCGAGCCGTGCGACTGCGGAACTCAGTTTGTCAGTGACAGTCGTCGTTTGTCGGCATTGCTACGGATGGGACCTGTTGCCTCATTGGCCAGTCCGTAGAGGTTGTAGAGGCCAACTCTTTCGTCCTCTTCGATCGCCGCCAGATAACGAGACCCAAAATCTTGAGGCCCAGGCATTTGAAAAAGATGGCGATGTAGGATGGCGGCTGTCTCGACGGGAATGCTGCTGACTGGGGAACAGAAGACACGACAACCCATCGCAAGGCTGACGCCCGGCAGGCCTCCGAGGTCGCCAGAAAAGCGCTCTGAAACCTTGCCCCCGAAACATGAGTGCGCCACCACCACGCGGCGAGTCGCGATGTCCAGCCAATCAGTCAGCGTAAGGCTTCGATTAGATACCTCAACGGCAGTAGACCCATTGGACCAAATACCGTGACCAAGTACACACGCAATCGACGAATCGCTCTTCGTCCAAGTTGTCCGGTCCGCCGCAATTTGATCGCGGAGGATCCGCAGATCGGCTGCATCACTTAAGATCAGCGTCGACGGGCTGGGCGTTTCGGCTTCGCGCATTTGCAAGGTGGCCCACGTGACACTGGGCACGATAGATACGACAATGCCGCGCTCACCAAGCGTACGAAACAAGCTTTGCCAAGGAAGGTTCGCCAGCTCCGGCTCGACGGCCAACATCAGCCAACGTGCAGAAGGATCAACTCGGCGCGCCAGATCGAGAATGGCCTTACCGAAAGATGTCAACTGCTCTCCCCATGGGATTGGGCTGGTCTGGCGTCGGTTCTTGAAGCGGCGAAGCCATAGAGCCGAAGTTTCTTTGAGCGAACCCACGTATGTCATGAGTTCCTGCGGGCCCAGATTATTAGGACGACTCTGCTCGTAGAGCCAGCGCCCCTGGGCGCCGACACCGAGAATGCCCCAGGTGTCGACGCAGTCGACCGCTGAAACAAACACTGGAGCTCCTAAGGAACTGTTCTCTAGACTCGAAACGAGTGAATCAACCCTACCCTTGGTGGCGTGCGCTGGCCCGGATCTTCTGGCCAGCGGGCGCCGGTCAAGCATGTCTCGGATTTCCTCAGAGCTAAGACGACTGTAAAACCTCTCAGCAAATAGACGAGCACCCCAGGTTCCTGAGTGGAGAACGACCGCCGAGGCCCTACCAAGAAGAATCTCGTGCACTGCTAGCGCTTCTCCCACGCGAGGAGAATCGTTCTTGATCACGAGCGACCAGGTTCGCCGAATTACGCCGTGCCAACGTTGGATTGCGGCGACGTCGAACCCGAATGGCATGACCTGCAGCGCCCGTTTGACCCCGTGAACGAAATCAACAAGCTCCTCTTTCGTCGGTCGAAACTGGTCGAGCAAAAGAAGCGAGTAAGCCTCCTCAATCCAGCCGTAACGCAAATAGAGCGAAAAGGCACCGCTCAAAACGGCTGGCTCAAGCTGCTTTCCTTGCTCCGCCTCCATTAGGACTCGTCGCAAATCCCCGCCACCTCCGCCGTACTTGGCGAGGATCTCTCCCCATTTGCCCTCCTCTTGGTCGTGGGCTATGCGAGCCCGCCACGCAGCCGTGGTTCCTGGCCACGTCCCCGAAGGAGCACCGTCAATGAAGGCATTCGCTCTCCGTCTGTTTTCATCGCGATCGCGATGGAATCGTTCGTCTACTTCTAGGCCGGCTTGACGGATCCAGAGCGCCACCCGGTTCCCGACCTTTGCGAACGTCGGCCACTTCAACAGCTCGTCCGGTAATAGGCGAAGGAGCAAGTGCGCGAGACCTGCAGACAAAAGCACGTTGCCTGCATCTTTTGCTGCCGCGGCAGCGCTAAGGAGCGCGGTGAACTCGGTCTTGAGCAAGTAATGCGAAGTCCGCCGGTAGCTTGGATTTGAGCCTTTAGCTTTGCGATCCTCGGCCAATCTATCGAGTCGGGCAGTCTGCCATGCAGACATGGCCATCAGGAATGCGCGATCGAGCACTTGTTCGGATTCATTTGTCAGCGACGTAACTGACCTTCGGGCAGACTCCTGTGTCCAATCCATCGCACGAACCAGGCGGCGGCTCAGTTCGAGGGTTGAGAACGGCGCGACTTTTACGACCCCTTGCGAATCGCGCCTGGATTGCAGCGTTTTCAGAAGCACAGGCTTGCCCAAAGACCAGCCAGGAGCGGCCTCGCTGAGCAAGCGCTCCAGACGGTCCAGATCGTTTGCAGCAGCGGCCCAGGCAAGAATGCCGGAACCCTCATTCACCGGTCTACCCAACGCTTCGGCACGTGCCTTATCAGCCGCTGTCCACGCGAGAATTCGAATCGCCGCAGACTCAATCTCTCCGTCACGAATTGGCGGAAGACCCCGACTCATTCTGCGCTCAATCAGGTGGGCGATGTGCAATCGATCGTCTTTGCTCAATGGATACTTGTCGCTAGTGATCAGGACGTGAAGAGTCGAGACCAGGCCCCACGTGATCACATTGTCGCCACCGTCCAGGTTGCGCTCCGCCTGTAGAAGCGCGAGTTTGAGTGCGGCTGCATCGTGTGAGTGTGTTGATGGCCAGATGAAGCGCCACAGCCGATAATCAGCTCTGTGTGCGAACAGCTGGTCACATCGGTCAATAACGCTCGCTCTGTCCCACACGTGATTGTCACGACCGACCGCAACGAATATCTCGCCGAGAGTGGCGGTTCTCGGTAGCCGATGAAGCATGTCTAACGCGGAGGCGTGCTTCAGAGGCGTCATCTTTCTACTGGAGCCATCGACAGGGACATTGAGGACCACTCATTGACCGAGACGGCACCAGCAAAAATAGTGGCAGGTGCGCTGCGACTGAGGATTGCCGAGCTGCGGCGATTCTCCCTGTCTGCAAGCACAACTTGCAGTTGGGGTCCCTTGGTCTGAGACGTCACGTCAATATCCACCGAATAGACGCAGACATCAGGTGAGACAGTCATTGATCGCGCGATCCTCAGTCTCTTTCCAATCCAAGGAAGTCGCTGACGCAGCTCAACCATCTGAACGAGCGAAACCTCCACTATGTCTGTGGCGGACCCACCGTCTAATTGGGAGAGAGAAACGGCGCCAGTCAATTGCAACGGCGCAGCATCGCCTAGTTGCGACAGCCAAGGGCCTCCGATCACCAAGGCCTCTTCATCAGCTTCTCGACGTGCTTGTGGAAGGTGCAAACCAAGTGGCACACGTTCCGAAACGTCTTCGACGCCGACAGCGCTCAGCATCGACTCCCTGGTCCGAATCCTGCCGGCCCGCGTGTGAATGCCAAGGTCACACCGACTTGGATGGTCGATACAGAACTGGAGCTCTTCGTCGCTGAGTTCAGGACGTCTCTGTAGCTCTTCAAACTTGAGGCATTCGCTAACCTGTTGGCGCGCCATAGCTAGTACCCGAATTCCGAAAGAAATCTACGGAGCGATTCAGTGAGCGTCTTAATTCTGTACCTCACTTGGTCAACTGTGAGGTCAAGCGCTTGAGCGATCTCTCCGTGCAATCGCTCCTCGGAAGAGTGAAGTGAGATCATGACGGCATCCTTGGGAGAGAGTGTGTACATCCACTCCTCAAACAGCTTCTGTTGTTCCTTAAGGAGGAATTGGTCGTAGGGCTGCAAGCCGCTGGGAGCGGCTATGGAAAGTGCGGAGCTCAGATCCTCGTGTTGTGGACGACTGGTTCCACTTCGTCGCCTAGGTCCTGCGGCTCTCAGCCAATCGGTGTGACGCTGGCGCGCTAGAAAGAAAAAGAAGCCTTTGAATGAACGCCCGGATTCTGGAAACTGTGATCTCTGGCGCCACAGACTTAAGCAGGCCTCCGCGTAAATGTCTTCGTCCGCACCGTCAACGCTAGTCACTGACTTGAGAAAGCTTCTCACTTGATGGCCATAAATCTTGAGAAGTTCCCCAAACGCGATTTCCGCCGTTTCGATGTCGGCAGTAGCAAAGGCCTCCTCCAAGTGGACGGGCGTCGACTGAATGTTTCGATTCATGGAGGCGTGCGAAACGTTCACCTACCTGTATTCGGATGAGGCCGTGCGAGTCGGTAATTCTGTCGTGACGTTATGACGAATTCCAACAAATCCATTGGATTCTTGAACTTAAGAGGCAGTTGATTCGCTGGTCGGCGAGAGTGTAGCAAGAAAAAGCCACCGCACCGGTGGCTTTCTTATCGAGGCTTCAAGAACTAAACCGAATCTCTAGGCTTTCCGACGCGAGTGAGGACCTTCCCAAGAGCGTGTCCGGGTCGAATTCTTGGCGCTCGACCGTGAATTCCCAACTCGCAATGGCTGGGATGGTCGATACAGAACTGGATTTCATCGTCACTAAGTTCCGGGCGTCGTTTTAGTTCTTCGAACTTCACGCAGTTCCTGGAGCTATTGCTCATTTCGCCTCCTAAGCGGCAAGGAAACGGTCCTTCGTAAGAACCGTTTCCTTCCACCTACGAGATCTGTCAATCATATCATGTAAGTGGCTTATTTACAATGACTTACAGACGTTTCATCCGGAGTCCCTTGCCGATCCTGACGTATGCGACTTTCGAGCGACGGCGAATGCCGATCCCAAGCGGGCTCTGAAGAACAAGAAGTCAGCCGCAACGGAGACTTCGGAACATAAACAACGCGACGACGAAACTCGTTGACGCGGTCTGATCTGCACTCGTACGCTGCCCAAGTTCACCGGCCCGACGTTAGACCCTAGCTGACGTGACAGTTCAATGGGCGGGCTTGTCCCGGTTGAATCAATCTCTGATGGAGGAACTCATCAGTTCGCAAAAAGTGGCACGTTGGCAGATCCAGGACGGGCGGGTTGTGATCCAGCAACCGTCTGGTGAGGTTCTCTTTCCAACGGCTTCAGAAGTTGTCGGTGCCGAGCACAAGGGCCGCACGACGACCAGAGGTATCGAGCTCCCGCGGCCATCACAGGACCTACCTTCCACGACGTTCTCCCGTTTTCCCTTGGAAGTACGGGCAGAAGTGTTTCCCCCGTCGACAGACCTCTCGCGACCACCATCATGGCAGTTGACCTTCCGCGACGGCACGAACTTCGTCTCGGTTGAGCCGCCGCCACCTTCCGCCGATCAGGTCATAACCGGCTCTCAATGGTTTCCACTTGATCTGGAGACCCTTGAGTCAGTCGACGACTTATTGAGAACCGTCGGCGTCTCTAGCGCGGGCTCCATTTCTCTCAGGCAGTATCTGGATTTCCTACGGCATCGATCCGACCTCGTCCACGTGCAATCCCACGATGATTCGCGGGCGGACCGCGCCCAGAACTTCATATCCTCAACGGTGGCGGCGCCGGCTGCACTTGCAGCAACGCTCTACCCTTATCAGCAGACTGGATACGAGTGGTTGAGTCGGATTGCCGACGAAGGCCTAGGCGGCATTCTTGGCGACGAAATGGGCCTTGGCAAGACGATTCAAATTATCGCGCTGTTGATCCGCGAGAAGCTCGAAAGCAGGGGGCCGTCTCTCGTGATTGCTCCAGCGACGGTGCTCGAAAATTGGCGACGTGAGCTTTCGCGCTTCGCGCCACTACTTGACGTCGAAGTTCATCGAGGTCCCAATCGGACTGGCTTTCCACGCATTCTGAGTTCGTATGACGTGGTCGTAACGTCTTACGAGACAGCTGTTCGGGACGTGTCAACCCTTGAGATGATCAACTGGAATGTCTTGGTGCTCGATGAGGCGCAATCAGTAAAGACTCCGGACGCTCAACGCACGGTCACCTTGAAGACCGTGCCTCGGCACACGTGTTTCGCGGTTACGGGCACGCCTGTCGAGAACAGCCTCCGAGACCTATGGTCGATCCTCGATTTCGTTCTTCCGGGGTTTCTTGGACCACTGAAGGACTTCGAGCAGCGATATAGCGACGATATTGCGAATGCAACGGCGCTTGGTGCGCTGGTGAGGCCGGTGATCCTCAGAAGGCGGGTTGAGGAGGTAGCAACCGATCTCCCCGAAAAGATCGAAATTCCTCAAGCGATCGAGCTTTCCGACATTGGCGCGGGCGGCTATGAGGCCATCCGTTCGACAGGATCTATTGGTGACGGAGGGGCTGAGTCGTTGGCGCTGCTCATGAAGCTGCGCATGTATTGCACACACCCTTTCTTGCTGTCAGATCAGGTCGACGATCCGGGTGCTCACAGTACGAAGTACGCCCGACTACTGGAGATCCTCGATGAGATCGTTGTTAGTGGCGAAAAGGTAATTGTTTTCACGTCGTTCACCAGGATGATCGATATCTTGGTTTCCGATCTCCGCCAGCGCTACGGAATTGCGGTTGAGTCGATTGACGGCAGAACTCCGGTCGTTCGCCGGCAACCGATCATTGACGAGTTCTCTCAGCGATCTGGAAGCGCGATTCTGGCGCTCAATCCCAAGGCCGCGGGCACCGGTCTCAACATAACCGCCGCAAACCACGTGATCCACTACAACTTGGAATGGAATCCGGCGGTTGAGGATCAAGCTACCGCACGCGCATATCGGAGGGGCCAGGAACGACCCGTCACAGTTCACCGAATGTTCCACGCTGGAACAGTCGAGGAAGTAATCGACGAGCGGATGACGCGGAAGAGACAGCTTGCTAGCGAGGCGGTCGTTGGAACCGAGGGTGGCCAAGCGAACGACCTGGCGGATCTGATGCGTGCGCTGCAGATTTCCCCGGCCGCAGGAGGAGACTAAATGGGAACTGAGAGATCTGCGGCGATCAGTAAGACCGGGAAAG
>JADMIO010796577.1_pt1 | contig 26212 bp, 38 predicted proteins | sample 8958161 | NCBI WGS metagenome assembly JADMIO01 (sample SAMN16585339, study PRJNA669376) | soil metagenome | isolation source: Crop rotation soil | place: USA: Cullars Rotation, Alabama | collected 2011 | reverse complement strand
CTTTCCCGCCGCTCCCGCCGCGGCCGCACCGGCAGCTGCGCCGGCCGCGGCCGCGGACGGCAAAGTTCCTGTCAAAGTCGAAGGGAAATCGCCCGATGCCGAACGCACAGCCGACCTGGCCGCACTCGGTGCCGGTCCCGGTGCCGCAGCCGCAGCCGCAGCCGCACCCGGCGCCCCCGCCGCGGCGGATGCAACGGCCTCTAAGTCGCCCGAGCCCGCGGCCCGTTCGGGTCCCATGGACGAGCCCAGCAAACCGCGCAAGCAGAAACGGGTGGGACCTCGTTCGGATTATGAGTCCCAGATGTTCCGAATGCGACGGGCACGAGGCTTTGGAGGAATGGGAATGGGCATGGGTATGGGTATGGGTGGACGTGGTCCCAGCGATTCGGAAGAAGGTAATACACACAACCAATGGATGGATCTGTTTGAGATTGACTTTGGCAGTCCTCGCTTCCGGACTCCCCACGACCACGTTAACAAAAACTGAGTACGATACAACATGGGCTGTGGGGTGGTTCGTAGACGAGGACTCGGACGACGAACCGCGTAGCATGTTTGAAACCCCGGAGGAAGAACGCGACCGACTTCGCCGCAAACAGCGTCGACGCGAGGAGCGCGCACAACAAAACGGCCGCGGCGGTCCCGGTCCGGCATCCGAACCGGCCGACGATCGAAAATCAAGAAAAAGCGACGTAATTTCATTTCACTCACCAACAAAAAAAACACTTGAGAATGTCCTGTTTGATTGCATCCACTGGTGATTTATGCGGGGTCGCTCGTTTTTGAACGCCTAGACGGTGACGGCGATGGGCTATGAAGAAATTCGTCTTCTCATCGCATCGATCAACGATCATCATTCATACCTGCGTTCCAATCGTGATCCCATTGACATGATGGTATGAGAATGACTATTGCGTGCTGCCGAGTTTCGTTTGATGGTGTTGTTGAACCTTGATCGATCGATCAACTGATTGATTGGAAACTGTTCAGATGAAATTTTTGACGACGTACTGGAAGCCGGACGAAGAAGATGAATTCTCGCTGGCGATCACGTATGGTCACGGTGGATCGTGCCTATCGCACTCGCATAAGCAGCAGTATATGTTTGTGTATCAGTCGCTTTTGCTCTGGCGCCATATTATGCACGAAATGTTCAAATTATGGACACTGTGCGAGGTGCGTTGGAGAGGGGAGGGAATTGAAACTGTAATTCCTTTCGTTCTCGTTCTCGTTTCGCATGTGTTCACACGATGATCATGATTGCGCGGTATCCGGTTGGACGCGAATGCGGGTGTACAGCATGATTTGTTGGACAGCAACAATTTTTACCGGTTACGCGATACGGGTCAGGGTTTGAACCGAATGCAGAGCGCGCCCCGTATTGGCTCCGCCATGTCAAAAATTCTGGGCCAGGTGCACGGCAAAGTGGGTCACGCCGGTTCCAGGAGGTATGGACGAGACCGAGTAATGCGGTGCTCGCTCACGGGCTGTGTTCGTGTGTCGTCTTGATTGTACCAACACCGGTGTTTCGTTTCATGTGTGGTGTGTCCTCGGGGCCGGATTGCAGTGGTTGGGGTGGCAGTTGGATGGGAAGTTCCGTAGTCCATTTGGGTGATGTGGACGTACCGAATGGATTGGTCTTCATCGACAAGTACAATCAGGTGTCACGTATTTTAGCTCCCATCGTCAACGTAGTGCGGACGTTGCCGCAGCTCTGCACCGATCGCAAAGACGTCAACGCGTATATCACCGATACGTTTGGTGGTGTCGAACGGTGTATTCGAATCATTTTGTGCGATTACTTCCGACATGGGTTTGACGGCAGTGGATCGGATGGTGGCAGTTGTATCGATGGACGTTTGACGTCCAGTTGGAATTGGTGTTCATTGCTCAGCAAGAAACCCTACCACAGCGTTTTTCTACTCTGCGGCTTTGTCGGGTACGTAAGGAAAGATCACTAGCCCTTCTCCTGACCAGCTCATGAAGCGCGTGCATGTTTGCTTGGATAGGTTTGACGGCGAATTTTAGACCCACAGATGATATCGATAGTTTCGCGTCAAACGATTTTGGTGTAGTTGTTAGCTATTTAAAGACTTTCGCCAGCTCGGGGTGCAAGGTGAAGGAAAAGAATTTTATTCCTAGGAAAAGAACGAACGATATTTAGCTGTGTAAAAGGGGGTTTCTAGACATCGGACACTGCACCACCGCGCGCTTTGCAGAAGAGTGTTTCATCGAGAAGATGCTTAATCGGGCTGGCCTCCAGATCGTGTGCCGACATGACCAGCACCGTCAACAACGCCGCAATCGCCGTCGAACGTTGGTCGGCTTTGGAGGTGACCGAATGAACCCCTCCACCCAGACCGCCGCGGTGTGGATTGGTCACTTTGACATGACCCACGGCTGGTCCATGAGCTTGTGCACCGCCGCGACCCGTACCGGCGGTTCGGTTCAATGCGGTCCCAAAATTCGAGAGTGACGCATAATGTAAAATATTAAAATCCGGATTATGGGTGATTTCAAACAACGACCCGTCGCCACGGCCCAACGCGGTCGCGGTCGCGGTGGCCATCGACTGACTCATATTGTCGTCCCAACGATCACGGTCACGATCCATCCACGCCCCGGCACGGTCACGGTCGCCACCGCCGCCGCCGCCACCACCGGGGACGGGTACCGAACCAATATGTCGCGTGGCGATTCCAACCGAACCGCCTCCACTGCCCGCCGCTCCAACGCCCGACGCTGGGATCGCTCCCTGCGGCAACGACGCGGTACGCGCATGGTGCAGCTTAGAACCCATGTCCAGCGACGGCGACGCCGGATCGCTGTTGGCCGTGGGTCCAACCAGCACGGGCACGGCATCCGCAGCGGCGGGCGTGCCAGCGGCAGCCGCGGTGGTGGTGCCAGCGGCGCCTGTAGCAAGTGTCCGTGTCGAGGTCAATGCCCGTGACACACCGGGAACCGGGGACGAGGCCGTACCGGCCCGGCCTGCGAGCCCAAGTCCCGTTCCGCCGACGATTGCGGGCGTCGATCCAATCGGAACCGACGTCGTCGTCGTCACCGCCGCTGCAGTCGATGTGGCAGGAGCCGACCCGGTGGCAACGACAGGTGTTGACGTCAACGGCAGTAATCCAGCCGTTGCCGCAATGGTTCGAACCGGAGTGCGTTCAGTGCGTGCACTGCGACTGCGACCGGTACGGTATGCATCCTGAATCATGTGTTTGGAACCATTGGACACAACGAAGTGGTCGATATCAGGCAGTAGGTGCGAGGTGCGAGGTGTGAGGTCAAACAACGTACCCGATCCTTGACCTCCTTGGTCGGGGTAGGAGTCGGTACACCTGTAACCGGCGCCGGTGCGGATACGGACATGGATGGGACGACGACGGCTCCTGTACCCATGGGATGTTCCGTTGGTAAGGCAACGGTCCCGGTGGACACAGCAGCATGACTCGTCCCAACAGGTCCAACCGCCACTCCAACCGGCGGTGCCACGACTGGACCGGTTTCAACGGCGAGCGGTGTGAAGGGTGTACCGGTCGCTGCCGCCACCATCGTCACGGCGGTTGAAACCGTGTTCGTCGCGACCGGTGCTGCCGCTTCAACGACGGGCGACGGTGCGGCTGGTTGTTCGGTGGTGGGTTGAAGCGTACGGTGATGAACGACGGTGACGTGCGACGACGGTTGGTAGGATTGACGTTTGAGGGACGACGGCGACGTGGCCGGTACACCGCTCGGACCGGCACCAACGACCGCGGCACTGGTTAACGGGGACCCAATCCCAAAATGAAACGTTCGACTGCTCCCACCGACCGGTGTTCCTCCGGCTCCTGTTGCGGTGGCAACAGGGGCGGTACCGGTGCCGGGAGCCGTAGCCACGGCCGCGGCCGCACGTGCCGAAATGATGAGTCGACGGCTTTGACTTGGTGTCGATCGAATCAACACGGTCGCCGCGACGGGACCGGCGCTCGGTGCACCCGGTGGATCAGCCAACAAGCTGCCGGCTGTGCCGAGCCCACCGCCCGCTCCACCCGTACCCGTCAGCTGCGGTGAGTTGGTCGAACGAGACGAAAGATCAAACGGCGTACTGCCGCTCCCACCGCCGCGACCAGCCCGCGTCCCAATCACACTCCCCCCAAGGCTACCAGACCCGCCACCGGCATTCCCCAGGCTGGGAATTGCTATCGCCGTGGTTGCCGTGACCGCCGCCGCCGCCGCGATTCCAACAGCACTCGGTACCGCTATCGGTTCGGGACTGGCAGTCATGCCCGCCACCGGCGACGGCGACTGTGCTGCCGACATTGATATGGACCCCGCAATTGGCTCAAGTTTGGAGACACCCACACCGCTGCCACCGCCGATGACGAGCGGTGCCAACCCTACCGGGGCGGACACGCTCAACACTGCTGCTGTAGCGGTTGCTGCGACCACTGAACTCATATTGATCGTATTCGTTGGTACGGTCGGCGCCATCATCGTGGTTGCCGTCGATGCGCGAATCGAATTACCAATGGAGCCCGCGGCGACTGCGCTCTCACCATGTAAATCTGCGTGTTTGGATTCCAGTGCCATTCCTCCGCTACCAGCACTACCGACGTGTTTGTAGTCCCTATGATCGACCTGGGCTGTCGTCGTCATCAACGAGACCACTGCTTCGGTGCCAGCTCCTCCAACAGTGCCAGGAAGACTAGGTTGGGCAGCAGTAGGTGCGACTGCGACGGTTGTTGCTGCCATATTCACGCCAACACCTGTAGCATTGGCGGTCGTCGCAACATTCGAAGTTCGGAACCGATCTGCAAGGCCAAGTCCGAGTCCTAACTCTTCTTTCACCTCATGAAGTTCTCGATCCCGATCGGCGCCCGGTGCACGATCCCCACGGTCTCGATCACGGTCACGGTCCAATAGGTCACGTTCGCGGTCCAGTCGATCGCGGTCGGGCGGCGAGTTCGGTGAGATCGGGGTTTTGGGTCCACTGCCGGAGTGTCGTCGAACACGCGCACCGCCTCCGCCGCCCATCGGGTGCGGCGCGTTCGTCGCATGTAGATCGTGCTGACTCGAACCATGTCCGATCCCTTGTTGAAGCAACAAGTGTTGAGGCAACGAATACCGATGATAATCCATTCCACCAACAGTTCCACTGCCAATCCCTGCCACACTTCCCGCAGCGACTGCCATGGGCAGACTAGAGGCTCGCCCGCCTCCACCATCGGACCCGCCGAACACGACCGTGCCAGCGCTGGTTGCCGACATGACGGTCGTACCGGCACTTCCCACCGTACCACCACCACCAGCAGCGCTGCCACCCGTAATGCGAAGCGACAGCGGTGGGGGTCGTCTCAAACCCAAATGTGGTGGGCGGTCCGACGGGGAGGCGGCCGCGGTCGCGGTCGCGGTCGCGGTCGTTCCGGTTCCGGTGACACGTGTACTCGTTCCCGGCCGAGGACGCAACAGAGTGCTGCTGGTCTTACTCGTACTGCCGCCGCCGCCGCCGCCACCACCACCGCCCGCATTCGCTCCGGCCGTATAAAGACCCATCGTCGCGGCCGTGGCGGCGGTTGTCGTGCCGCCGCCGCCGCCGCCTCCACCACCACCAGTTCCTCCACCGGCCGTCGTTCCAACAGTTGCCGTCGTCGTCGTGGTCGCCGCCGCGGAGGCCGCGGCCGAGACCGCGGTACGTCCGCCACGGCCACCCACCAACGGTGCCACCGTACCGGTACGACCGCTCCGGACCGTGACCGCCGCGGGTCGTTGCTGACGGGCCGCGTCGAGTTCACTCAACACTTTATGCCGGGTTTGATGGTGAATATGCAAGAATCGATGGTACAAATATTCGAGCGCTGCGGTCGGATCGGCGTCGCGGTGGTAATCGGGAAACAAAGTTTGAAAATCGACAAAGTGCCGTCGCAGCGCATCTTTGAACACGTCGGCCTAAACAATGATACATTACAACACGGACATTAAAACCGTTTGTGCATGTACGTGCATCCACGTGTAAATCTCTCTTCATAGCATGTTTGTGTTGCCAACCTTGTTAAAAATAAGAATAATGGGTGTGCGATGAAACATCGGTTCGGAACATATCGTTTCAAATAATTCTAATGAATCTTGCTGTAATTCATCAGTACATACACACAACACCAACATACATCCACAAACAGAACGAAATCGAATGGACGAGACAACAACAATAGATCTGGAACGAGCACAATTGCGTGTCGTGTGTTGTGTCGGTCCCACAATGCGCGCGCAATCGCGTACCATCCTATTGCCACTTTGATCTTCGACCATGGGCTGGTAAAAACTGTTTAACAGGACATGGAGGAGGAAGCAATACATCAGCGTTTGGCACAAATTCCCAACCAGGTCCAAACTCATCATCCTCCCGGTTCCATTTTTCCTCGTTCGAGTGCGCGTGCGCGTGCGCACGTGTGTTCCTCAGCCCGTGATTACCAGTCTAGAGCCACAATAAATACAATTCGATCAAATTTATGCGTTTTGTAGGTGGTTCGCCATTTCTTGCGTTCGAGCAGGTGTCCACCGACATCAATAAACCGCATCGTATGCGTAGTGCCCACCGGCAAATCCCACTGCGTGATGCCCGTGTTGCGCCAGTTGATACGCAGAATGTCCGCCTCGCTCGGGATATATGTATGATCAAATATTCGATTCGACTGAGACGCCAAACTAATGTACACAACACCAAACCAAATCGATCAGAGGTCTTTTTTTTTTTTTGAAAAACAAAAAGCAAACAAAATCTGCGTGTATCCAGCCGCGGCAGCGAGGTTGGTCGGTCGTCAATCATGTGCATACTATGCGATGTCAGTGGGATCGAACACGTAGTTTGTTTTCGTCTGCCGAACGCACAACACATAACGTACGCGGATACACATACATACATTGAAAACATGACACAAAAATAGATAGATACATACAGTCGCCCATCCCACCACGCACGTTGCGTTGTGAGTGTACAGCGTGAACGGATGGAAGGAGGAGCACAACCCATCACCGACCAGAATCTCGCTGAGCACACCGGCCGACAATAATGCGTTAAAATTTCGCAACGCGTCACTCGATAGCATGTTTGGATTCTCGGAGTTGAGTTCAAGTCGACTCAACGCTTCCAAGTTGCTCTGTTGAGTTGGGGAAGCATTGGATTGGATTCGTTTGATTTCGATTAGTGGAACGTCGGATTCGGGAGGCAAGCGAGCGACCGAGCGACCGAGCGAGCGAGCGCATACGACCAACCTTGCCAAGAGCACCGGGATAGATGACATTGTAATCTTTGACGGTTTGCAAAATGGTTTGTACATGCGCCACGATCGTCATCCGAATGTAACTAATCAACGCCAATCGACTCTCTTTGGAATCGAAATGCTCATACGCGAGCTGCAAATGCCGGATGAACGTGGTCTTCCCGCTGTAGTGACCACCTACGCACGTCCCGAACCAAAATTATTTCGGTGGAGAAGAACGTTTCGTGGAAGACAAGCATTCTGTCCATGGAAGATATTACCTAGCGTTAAGAACGTCGTTACTGATGGATCGTCGCGATCACGCGATCCGAAGCAACCCATTCCGCCGCAACAAAAGCTCACATCGGGCAGTGCTACGCCCGTATGGCCATGATCGTTTCTTTTTTTTTGATTACGGCTGCTTAACGGAAGTTTTTTAAAATTTGCGAGAAACCGGCTTGCAATTACGAACTCCGGTTTCGAGTTATCAAAATGATAGTCAAACATACATCTACCCTTGCAAGAGGAGCGTCTGTCGATTTGCCGTTGTGGTGAAATCGGAAGACAAAGTTTGCACCATTAACATCCAATCGCAATCGTTGGGTACTTTGAGCAGGGACAGTCAGGGTGATGTCTACGGGCGCGTGGCCCGTCGCCGGTACTGGTCTCAACGGTGGCAACGGTGCTGGTGCGTCCCGATCCAAAGCGGTCCATCTGTTTGCACCGCAAACTCGCACACCGGCCACCACCACCACTGACATTTCCGACGGGATCAAACAGATGGTCGACAGCGACGGTGACGACGACGACGACAACGATACCGATCCGACACGGCACCGATCACCGGCTGATGCGGGCGGCCACGTCGATCGCAAGCATACCGCGAGCCAACACCGCAGCCGCACCACCACCGCCACCGCCACCACGGGCATAAGTTCGAGCTCGGTCTCCGAGTCGTCCAGCGCGCATCGTGACGATCGTGTCCTCGCCGCCGCTACCACCACCACCACATCCAGCCGCCAGGCCACCGATCACGATCGGTTGCTCGACGACAACCATGCAACGGTAGCCGTGGGGGGGTTGGAGTCGGGTTTAAGTTCAAATTCGGGTGGTCGTGAAACCGTACCCGCCTCGTCCTCGGTCGCGACGGACGTTGTGGAGCCATTTCCATCGTCGCACACAACGTCCCAGCTGTTTTCCTCTCCTTCCCAGCCGTCGTCATCGTCATCGTCGTCGATTCACTCACCCGCCGGGGTGGCCAATTCACCGTCGTCTCCGTCCGTGTCTTCTCCGTCGCCAGCGACACCACCACCGCCGCCGCAATCGCCACAAGGGGGTTCCACTCTTTCCCCTTCCTCGTCGTCATCCGCCTCCACGTCAACGTCGACGTCGTCGCCGTTGGTGTTGTCGTCGCCCTTAAAACGACTCAGTTGGAGTTCAAGTTCGACGCCGCGTCGCGGATCGCGTCTCGAAACCATTCCCGAACCCGCGTCCGAACCACTGCCGCAACCTCAACCACAACCGCCACCGGCTGTGCGACCACAACCGCCTCCGCCTCCGTCATCATCACCGTCGTCGTCGTCGTCGGTCGTCACAGACGCATCGACCGGGCGGCGTGAGACCGCTGACCATACCCGTGGTACGGTACCGACCGTGTCGGAGGCTGTAGCGTCCGATCCTGTGTCGGCTGCATCTGCATTGATCCCTGCATCTGCTTCGACCCCTGCCCCTGCCTCTGCCTCCTCCAAACCCCATTCCAAAGCCCGTTCAGGTCCCAAATCTGCCGCCATCGCGATGGATGGATCGCATCCGCCACGGTCTCATCCAACCGGTCCACCCGTCCGCCATGCCTCGCGTGCGACTGAATCACCACCACCACCACCATTGCAGCCCGCGTCGAGTGACTCCTCCTCGGATCCGTCCTCGTCCGCGATGACTGCGTTCGCAGCACCCGTCGCGACCGTGCCGACGACCATCCCGTCATCGTCCTCGTCGATCGCTGCACCCGCACCACCACCACCGCCGCCGCCGCCACCGCCACCGCCACACTCGATTCAAATCGCTCCGTACCCGTCTCAATCCTATCCGTATCCACCGGTTCAGTTGTCGTTCAACATTCATCATTCAGCACCGCCACCGCCACCGGCACCGCCGGTCCCGGCACGCACGGCTCCGCCTCCACCGCCCACCTCCGGATACGAACCGTACCTCACCACGACGACCACAGCGCCCTTCCAACCGTTTGATCACACTCAGTTGTCAGTCGCACCGTCACCGGCATCGGGGTCGTATCCTATGCACAGTCACACTCAACCCTTGCCGAGCGGCATGGTCGTGCAGACAGGGGAACGTTCGGTGCCAGTTCGTTCGCACAGTCAACCGCTGGTGTTCACCACGGCACCCGACGGTTCCCCACTCGCTCAACCTCCGTTGCCTTCGTCGTCGACCTTCACGTACACCCCGCACCGCCAACAATTGTTTGCGTCACCGCCGTCGTCGTCGTCGTCGTCGTCGCTGCCACAACCAACCCCACCGGACACACGGTCATTGCCGACAATCAACCTGTGGACCGAACCGCAACATCCTGAACCGGAATCGATGGATTCGGCCGGGCGATCGACGGCAACCACCACCACCACTACCAACACTCCTGCACGCATCGACACGGCACCGCCACCCACGGCCGAGGATGCGGCGTCAGCCTCGTCGCCACCGTCGTCGCCGTCGCCGTCCTCCCCGCGTCTTCCATCGTTGTCGTTGTCCTCTCCTTCCTCCGGCTCGCCCGTTCGTCGCGCCACCCGACACGCGCTTCAACTTGACACCCGCAAGCAACAGGCCATGGCCGACAAACACATGCAGGTCGTGGCCGATATGCGTGCGTTTTACGAGGCGGAACTGCGTCGGTTCAGTGAAACCGTGCGCGAGGTGGCGAGCACGACCAAGACCAAGACGACGGATCGTAAGTCGTTGGCGGGTCACGACCGCGGTGGAAGTGATGGTAGTAGTACTGGTGATGGTGGTAGTGGGATGCCGTCCACCGAGATTGACCGGTTGCGTGCTGAGATTCTTGAGTTGCAAGCCGCACGGGTGCGTTGGGACGCCGATCGTAAAAAACTGGAAAATGATATGTTGGCGTTGAATGCCGAGAACCACGCGCTTCATACCGAAGCCGAACAATGGAAGACGAAATGCGACGTAACCGCCGACACGGTGGCCCGGCTCACCGACGGTCAGCAACTCGATCAGAACCGGTTGGGGACCGTGGAACGCGAACTGTTCATTGCGTGCAAGACCGTTGAACGAATTGAACATGATAAACAGCAGTATGAACGTCGGATCTATGGCATGGTACGGTATCGGTGTCGACGGTGGACTCAACAGAACGAAGCTAGTTGTGATGTTTTTGTATTTTCTGGTTATTGTTGGCGGGGTGATTGGCCGGGTCGCGTGGGTTTCAGTCCGAAGAGTTGAACGAACAGCAACGAACCATCACCACTCAAACCGCCGAGATTGAGCGACTGCGAAAATTGAACGATGCACTGGAACACGATGTGGCTCAGTTGCGACAAATGAATGCGGCTGGCGAGCAGGAACTGGCGCAAACGCGGCACGTACTCGAACTCGGACGCGGTCAATTGACCGAACGGGATCAGACCGTCAAGCATCATGCCGATCGGGCTGTCGATTGGGTACGGGTTTATTTGTCCAACACGGCACCGCTCGTTACCTCCGTTTCGAACGACTCAATCATTTAAGATTCGTTTGTCGTGTGTGCATGGCATGTCTTTGTGCACAGGAGCGGAAGTATTCCGAACTGGAAGCTGCGCATCGTCAACTGTTGGCCGAACTGGCGGCCGTGAAAGCCACACACGACCGTGAAATGGGTTTACTCCGGTCGCGCGCAGACCAAGTCATTCAAACTCAACACAACGAACTTAAAACACTGTATGTCGTTTTCCACCTCAACCAGTCAATGTCGTGTCGAGGATCAATGCCAGCTGTGTTCGAAATGATGCTGTGTGCGTGCTGGCAATTGATACGGATAGAAACCCGCGTGTGGACCAGCTCGCGGCTGAGAATACCGAGTTGTCGCGGCGATTAGAACTCGTGACGAAACACGCGCCGCCGGCGTCAACCGCTGTACATTCGCATGCGCTGCCCACGCCCTCGTCCATCAGCCGATCGTCGTCGTCGTCACGGGCATCGTTTCCACCACCGCCCATCTCAGCGGCGGCGACGATTTCCGCACAAGCGAGCAGCGAGTACAGTGCCAACCGCGCTCGCAACAAACGGACCAATCCCATCTTTCCCAGTGACGAAACGACAATCACGACCGGCAGTGGAAGCGCACGGACCGCGTCCTCGTCGGCGACGGCCGTGGCCGTCTCGGCGGCACCCGCGAATTACACCGTGTTAGCTCGCACGAATGATGTCCCCAAACGACGGTCGCCGCGTTCCACCTTCGATGGCAACGTGTCCGCATCCATGCCGCAGTTGTATATCCCCAGCAACGGCGAGACCGGGTACGGGCACAGTGGGACCAATGAGACCGTTGGAGGAGGCGAACCAAGCCTGGGCGCACGGTCGCGAGGTCACCCCCTACGACGGTCCATGTCGTCTCATCCCGGCAGTGGTGCGGCTGGGATCGATCACGTTCGAGCGGCTGGATCCTCGCCGCGTCGAACGGCTGCTGGTGGCGATGGCCGCGGGCCCACGGTTCAATTCGAAGGAGAGTCAGCGTCGTCCCCTGCCCGCGTGAGCGTTGAGGCCGTGGTGGGTGAACCGGTCGACGATTCGACGGCGGCGGGGATCGGGACCACAGAGACCGAAGGCGACAGCGATGCGTATTCGTTTGCCGCGTATCAACCGCGGTTCAGTGCCGTTGCTCCACCCGCAGCAGTCGCGGTTGCACGTCGTGCACCCACGCATGACCCAGCGTTTTCGTTCAATCCGGTCAACTTTACCGCCACCGGCGCGGCCGCAGCAGCAGCACCCCTAGCCATCTCGACAACTGGCGGCAGCGGCGGATCCGGTCCCAACGGCCTAACGCGTGGCACCGCACGCGATCGAAGCGTGTCACCGCCTTCTCGTCCCGGTCGTCACGGGTCGTCGTCGCCTCCGCCGCCGGTCTCCAAATTGGTATCGTCACGGACCGGTCCGGCGGCTCCCCCCGCAGCAGCAGCAGCAGCCGCGGCACCGTTTGCCATCGATGGCGCGAGTGGCACAACCGACACGGAGACCGCCGCACAAGCCTGTGAATCAAAGCTCGTGCAGCTGTCATACCAACGACAACTGGTTCATCACACGCACCCACTCCCTACCCCCGAGCTGTGAACTCCCGCTCAATTGTTATCCAACGTTCTAGCGACGCATACGTATGACGATATGTTTGCTGGATCGGCGGTCTGTCGATTGCTCATGAATTCAGATGATGGACGAGATGGCTAAGATAAAAGGACATGGACGCACGATTGCAGAACGAAATCGAAAGGTACATAGGTGTTTTAAACTTTGGATGTAGAATTCTGTATATGTATGTTTGTACGGATATGAGTGTGGATGGATACAATTCACGGTCACCGCCCGTTCCTTTGTTTCCGGATGACACTACAGATGGAATTGGAACGCAATGTCAGCGGTTTGAGCGATGATATCAATCATTTGCGGCGCCAAATTCGAGCCTTACTTCGGCCTCCGAAATAATGCAAGGCGCCTGTTTGTCTATTTTTTTTTCCTCCCTCCAACGTTCACGATAGATTGCAACAGTGAACAAATGCAGCAGCAGCAGTACCATTCAATTGATGTGTTCAATTTTATTCAAGACTAGATCAGATTGTATTCGAGTATCCAATGCTAATAAACTTCTTCGGTTCATATTTCGATGCGGTGTGTATGTGGAAATGTTTGCCAAACGTTTGCCTCCCTCTTCATGTCCCTCTGGTCCATGTTGATCTCAGTTCGCCGCTCGCTTAGTCCATCCGAATGGGTAATCTGATCCTTGCCGGTCGCGATCCGGACGACGTGTTCGCGTACAATACGGCCAAGTTGGTGCGCATTCGGGATCGATATTTGGGACTGCTGCATTACTTGTTCCAAACGCTGATCTTTCTGTATCTTCTTTGGAATATTTACGCCAATCAGGTCAGAAGGAGATCCGTACACCCACGTCACCAAATGGGGTTTAACCTCTCCGACCCTCCGCCCGAACTTGGTGGTTCGTTGAGTCGTTGGCTTTTCTGTGTGAATGGAATGAATTGTTCAGCTTTATATAGATTACAACAACCAAATGGTTGGCACGATGCGGGTGCGGCTGGCTCATTCACAACGTCAGGTGATCGGAAGCCAGGTTGATGTGTTTCAATCGCCATATTGCCAGAATCTTCCGCCACATCGCCATTGTCAAATCTGGTACTAGCCTTCTCTCTTCTTTTCACCCCCCCCGAGGTGTGCTGATTGGTATTCATGACCCAGTCTGTATCCTGATGATGTTTGGATTGGTTGCGGTGGGTGGTTGGTTGGCAGGGACGATCACGATGTCATTCGTACGATGTCGGAGAACAGTGTGTTTCTGGCCACGTTTGTGACCGAACAGCTCCAAGAACGGATTTGCGATCGCAAAGCCCAGCACTGCAGTGTGCGTCCATACAAATCGATCGAAGAAGAACAATTTTTTATTGCGGGCATTGAAGACATGGTCGGTCGGTCGGTCGGTCGGAGGTGTTGGTTTGCTTTGCCGTTGAATTCGCGGGGCTGCATGATGTACGTCGACTCCGCCTCCGGTGTGTATGTATGCACCCCAACTAGGTGCTGAAAGTGGATCACACGGTGATGGTTCCTTCTCAAGAAGGCAGCCGTACCTTGTTTACCAGTTCCAATCGGAAGATGACTGGGCATCTGTACGGACCCGCCGATGGGATCTCCACGTTTGCGAGACCGGTACGTCCCTCTCATCCCTCCACGCACGTCCATCCACTTTCGCTTTTTGCTTTTTTTTTTTTTTTTTTGGAAATGTGTGGTTTATGGTTGGCGATGGGTTTTGCGGTTAGAAACTGGCCACGTATCTGAGCGACGACCTGATCGCCGATCAAATTCCAATCCCGTTACTGCTGCAAGCAGCGGGCATTGATCTCGATCAGGTGTCCGATTTCCCGAAGAATCCAACGAGTACGCGCACCCACCCCGCACGCACCACCACACCCTACCACCCCAACAACGACGCGATTGATGGTGGGGTTGTGATGATGGAAAAAAAAAAAGATGCAACACTCCGCGAGCACGGCACTGTTCTCCATCTTAGTGTGGCCTACTCGAACGTTCGCAACGGCAGACTGTACGTGATTGGTGTATGGGTGTCCGTATCCAATCTAGCCGCGGGCAGGTATGTGTGACAACAGTATGTGCGTTTGACGTGTGTGGGTGGCGGGGAACACAACAGCACGGACTGTTATTACAGCTATTTTGTTCATCGTGTACCTCAAACCAAATTTGCGTTTCATACGACCACCCGAATGCCGCGCGGTCTCAGTTCGACCGGTGCGGCGGACACGTCGGACGAGTCCGAGTCCGCCTCGACGACCGCACATCTCAACTATACCCGAGCACTCACCGAAAATGCGGGTCTCAACATTCTGGTTACACAACAAATGTCGCTCGCGGTGTTTAGTGCACAGCAATTGCTTTTGCAGGTCACAAGCTCCTCTTTTCTTCCACGCGCGCCCACTCGCTCCACTGCTGAACGTATATTGGGCGTTCCGGATTCGAATGGAACGCTGGTTTATGTCCCACATAATGACACAACGACTTCCCGATGCAGTTCGCATCCGGTATGAGTTTGTTAGCGATTTCGGCCACGATTGTGGACTTCGTGGCGTTTAACTTCAGTATGTCAGCTCTCTCTTGCCCACGCACGCACACACGTCCGCATATACACCATGTGGCAGTCATGTGTTCGATGGTTTTGTTGTGAATATGTTCTGTAGTGCCGGCCAAGAAATATTGTACGACCCCTCATGATTCGCATCCATCAGCGAGTTGATGCTGCGAAATGGGCTTGCTGTGGCGATGCGTTGGGGTTTCGTTTCATTTTGTTCGTATTGTTTTGTGTTGGTGTTGTTTGTTGCCGCACACGCGATGCCCCACGGGTGGGGTGGTGGGCGCATAGATTATTTCTACAAGTACCAGTTGACCGCCGATTTCAGTGACTTGCGCGAGGGCAAAGTGCAATTGAATTCACGCGAAGTGGATGACGCCGTGGCGTTGATTACCACCGGACGGCATCGGGTCGCATCGCCGAAAGTAGAACCTATCCCGGGCGCCGCCGCCGCCGCCGCTGCCGCCGTCGCTTCGCCCACGGCGACGGCGACCAGCCCCACTGCAACGACTACACCGACCTCCAAAGGCCGAAAGCAAAAACGACGATAAGGAGAGAGTCACCGCACCAACCTGGGGCAACATCCAGAACAAAAGAAGAACACAGCATCATTAATATATGGCCATCGTTTCATGATTAATTTTTTGATTTTGCTTAGTATCCGTTTTTTTTTCGTTGGCAGACGCAACCAGTATTTGACCAGTGCGATGTGGTTTTGTTGTGTTCAGTCTAGCCGCGCGAGGCGTGTCGATGGACTCGGGTTCGTCCTTGTCGACGTCGTCGTCGGCTGCGGCGGCGGCGGCGGCTGCCGGGCCGGTGTCATCCTCCTCGTCGTGGTCGTCCAGCACCACCGCGGCCGCCATGAACGCGTCGATCCCAAACGGGGCCACGAGCTCGAGCGGGACCGGTGCTGGACTGTCGTTCTCGTTGTTATGTCACAACATCTTAGCACCCGTGTGGTGTCGTCCCGAATGGTTTACCGGCATTCATTCGCAGTTGTTGGATACCGAGCAGCGGTGTCGCATCATTTGCAGCAATATCCAACGGTGGTCACCCGATATCATCTGTTTGCAGGTATGGTGGTTTTGTTGGTTGTGTTTGTGCAGCAAGTATTCCGTTCCGCTGCCTGCCCTCGTTTCCTTCTCTTCCAATACCGTGAGTCGATAGATCGGAGCCAGCCTGATTTTTTTCTGATTTCCTCCTTCGTCCTGTCGCCCGGCTCGGTCCACGCGCAGGAAGTTGAAACCCAAACCTACGAACGGTTGCAACGCGAGTTTGGTGGTGGGTTGGGTACGTATTTGCTGACACCGTTGTCGGCAAACGCACCCACCGCCGCGATCGACCGCGACGGGACGGACGTGCCCAACGGAACGGCGGTACTCGTCTCACGCGAACTGTTGAGACGGTGCTGGTCCGTTCCTCCGGCCGCCGGCTCGACTCCGCCGCCGTTGACGACCGGGATCGTGCCGACCGCGACAACGGCAACCACGGCAGCAACGTACACCTCCCCAACCCCAGCCACGTCTGCTGCCGCTCCCGCCGCTGCTGCTGCTGCTGCTGCCGAACGCAACCGGTCTCCGCCCGCCTCCACAACCACCGCAACGACCACGACCACCATCCCCGTAGCGGGCACGCCGGCGGTGTCGGCCTCTGCGACCGCGTCGTCATTGTCGTCGACGTTGTCCAGCAGCAGCAGCAGCAGCAGCAGCAGCGGAGGTCCACCGAAATTCCTCTCGCTGGTACGACAAAACTCGTTGCATGTCGGTAGCGACGACCGGTTCTCGGACTGGTTGGCACTCGACGAACCGATTTCGGTTCCCATGCGACCCAACGCCTCTCACCGCGTCTACTGCCGTGAACATGTGTGGAATGCGGAAGGGAGCAGCGGCAATATCGTTATGCTTCAGATTAGGTCGGTGGTCTCGCTTCTTTACTCCCTCTCTCCCGAATCGAATGTGGCGAGCGTGAACGAGCAACAGTTCAGTTGAGCATGGTGATTGATTGAGTTGGTGGACGGGTTTGATCGTTGTGGTGTGGTGCATGCAACCTGTCGCCTCCTCCACTCCTCGTAGCCCAAATGTAAAGTTGTTGATCGTGAATTGTCATTTGGCGTTTGGGAGCGACGGTCGCAAACAATTGCAGGTTGTCCATCAGCACATTCATCGGGTTCTCGATCGACCATCGTCTCCCACTGTCGCTACCGCCGCCACCACCACCACCAGCACCACCACCACCGGGTCCGCCGCACCGACCACGACTACGACAATCGTCGGCGGAGATACCAAACAACTGAACAAACCCATCCCTACCGCCTCTGCTGCTGCTGCCGCCAGTCCCGTTCTCACTTCCGCTCCGAGTTCTTCGGCTGTGTCTCCTCTGACCGACATCACCGGTGTGATTATATGCGGAGACTTCAACGCTGAACCGGCCGAACTCGTGCAACAATTGCAGGAGTCGCAGGTAACGTTCCAGCTCCGATTCAGAGCATCTCAGTTCTCATTTTTTTTTTTGGTTTATTTTTTTGTGCATGTGGTGCAAACTCCAACTCCAACTCCACACTGAACAGGTGTCCGATGTGTACAGCGATGCGTTTCAGTTCGATCCGGCCTTGTTAACGTATTATCCGGCGAGTTCGGGTGGACCGGGGTCGCGTCAGGCAAAACGAATCGATTATGTTTTATATCGAACCCCAAATGCACCGCTACCGCTCCCGCGACCGTCCACGCCGCCACCAACCACCACCGCCACCACCGCCACCGCCGCCGCCGCCGCCGCCGTCGCAGCATCGTCATCATCGTCGTCGTCGTCGTCCTCATCGGACGGCAAAACGCAACCAACCGATGCCCTCCCCCCCGCATCAGTATCAGCAGCATCAGCAGCCGCAACAGCCCCACCAACAAAACAATCGGTTGGTAAAACGTTTGCCACGCCGAGCACCGGCCCCGTACTTCGTGTGCAACGATCGGTTGCAAGTTTACCTGGAAACCGAACCCCGCTCCCTGCGGTTACCACGGCCGGCGGGCTGGCGTCGCCCGGAACAGTGGCGGCCCGTGCCAATCTTTGGCAATATGGGTCCGATCATGTTCCTCTCTTGGTAAACTTCGAGTTTGCGTTGGTTGCCCGGACCAGTTGCTCCGAATCATCATGAGCTCGTCATACACGTGGTTTGATAAGAGTTGTTACATGTTACAACGGTCCGAAAGACATTAAATTCTTGCGTGTGCTGATCCCTTCCCTCGCCAGTACGTCAACATCCACGAATATCCCGCGATATCAATATCGATTGTATCATCAATGATGCACAAACGAATTCGAAACACCCCTGAAGATGATCAACAACCATCCTCTTACAAAGCGATATCGCAATGCAATGGCAGAATCGGCCAGAAGAGAAACCCAAACTTGTCACAACATTCTTTGATTTGGGTTTATCTTTCTTTAGACGAAGCAGAGCTGGATAAATGAACACGATCAGTGAGTTCGACAACGAGCCCATCAAAGAGACGATCACCAAAGTTGCTTAATTCGGACGCCGGAATCGCAGTCAACACTATCCGCAACCAATAATCCGGGAACTTTTTCACGAACATGATGGATTTGCTTTTGGTGTGTGTTTTACCAACAAGCACAGCAAATTGATTTTTGACTAAAAGCCAGGAAAAAGACAAACTGGCTGAAACCTGGTTGTTTTTGTAGTCTAAAACCCGTCTCAAACCAGAACCGAGAGAAATACCAGAAAATTGGTTTTTCTTTTTTAGGGGTCGCCAGTGGACCTTTTTCACCTTGGTAAATTCGAACCAGAGGCAGGTTGGAATCTGACGTCTGGTTGTAAAACCGTCGTCCGGTGTGGTAAACAATCATTGAACCTTGATCGTAAATCTTCATTCTGTTCAATGTGTGACTAAAATTGTGTGCCGAATGCGCTGCTACCGGTGCTTGCTGCGGCTGCTGGTCGCGCTGCTGGTTGCAGCACTACTCGTTGAACTAGTCAGTGTCAAGCGACGGGGACCAGCGGGCAGAGCCGAGGCGGCGGACGCGGCGGCATTGGCAGCAGCGCCCGACTTGGCGGAACTGGTGGAACTGGCGACTGTGGCAGAGGAGGAGGCGGTGTCGGATCGGTCCGGGTCGTCATTTTCGGCGATCAGTTCAGGCACGAACGGCAGCGGCTGAAACTGCTGCGTGGGTTTAACGAGTCGCGCCCAAATTGCTGATGTGCAAACCTTGCGGAGGGTCAGCGGAAAGGCACGCACCAAATGCCCCCACATGTCGAATGTGTTGGTCAGAATAGCATCCTCCGCGAGGCTGTAGGCCGCGTCCATAACTTTCCATTGCGAATTCGCATGAAGCTGACCGTTCGCAAACCGGATGGCCGAATTGATGGTTTGCAGCGGGTCGAAAATCAAATTGCACCCGATTGTAACGGTTTCAACTGGGCACAAACCCCAATGGACCACCCCACTCACAATGATGAGGATTTCGTCCGGTTGTGTCGCCACCACGGAGATCCCCAGCTCCTCCATCTACGCAAAGACCGGACACAGCATGCGTGCCGTGCGTGCGGTCGGTCGGTCGGTCGGTCGGTGCGGGTACGAGTAGATACGTGACGTTTCTTACTTCGCTTGCGCTGGGGAACCACACCAGAGCCGATGTGTGACGGTGCATTGGCTCTTGCAACCCATAATCACCGAGCAGCCCCTTCTGCGCGCAGCCAGCCACCATACGCAAATCGTGACATCAGACAAACAACCGCCCGCTTCCACCCTACAATTGCAAACGAACCGAAATGACGGGACTGGAAGGTTTCAACCGACCTCGCGAATGTACGTCCAGAAATTGTCGGCCCGACTCGCAGGCACCGTAAAGATGTATTTGGGTCCACCGCTGACACCCTACAGTTGCAAACGACCACTGTGTTCAAATTGCAATCTCGCTTCCAGTTGGGTACCAACTTGCCATTGCGCGTTCATGGACCGGGGAAACATTGCGTTTACCATGATTGCCGACGGCAATGCGAGACCGTCCACGTGCATCGCGAAATTGGTTGGCACGTTGTTCCAGAAGATGGCGGGGCGAAATATACCGGCCGGCGAGTCCACCGGCAGCGCCCTACCATTCGGCTGGGATGCGCCCGCACCAAAGTCCGCAATCAAGAATTAGGGTTGAGTAACATGGAAACGTTTGCGCGCAACAGGAAGAGGACAAACACGCTCAAACATTTACCAAATGCCGAAACTCGAACAAACTGGGCGATTCGTGTTTTTCATCTTTTTGGGCTAAACTCGACTCGTCCAGCTTCAACTGGTCGAGACCCAAATCGACCAAATACAGGCTGCTCGCCGGATCCGCTTCTGCTGTCGTCATTCGCGACGCAGTAAACGACGATGTGAAGAATGGAATAGCGACGAGCACGCGGGGATGCAATTTGAAGGTAGAGATTGTTTGTACTTACTTGCACGCTTGTCGGAGCAAAACTGAATCCATCGGTCCAGCGCTTCGGACGCAGTGGATCTGATTTCGAAGGCACTCCATTTGGGCTGCGCCCGCTGGGCCAGGAACACGGAGCGCTTTCGCGTGACTATTTGTCGCTCTTCCACCAACGCCACTGACCGGCATGCAAATTCCGAATTCCGAGTTCCGTGCTTGCCCCACTCCAGTAGCACGTTGGCAATATCTATCTCATTTGCACCATGGGGAAGGAAACAAGCATCAACACGCAAGCGGGATGCGTTGCAATTGTCGGCGATCAGTGTCCTGACCGTCGTGTGAAGCGGGTTTGCGCGGCAATTTGAGAATCAACACGCCTTGGTCGTCGAGCTGTTTGGCGTGCTGTTAAACCGACAAAAAGGCCAACAATTCCATGAACCAACAAGTGTTTATGGTCGGGACGGACTTCGTCGGGGTGCATTGCATACCTCGCGTACAATTTGCAACATTGGCGCATTGACGATGATTCTCTCCATTTTGAGGTCGGCTGAAACGTATAAACGACCTAGTCCAGCCATGGGACGCCCACCGGACTTGTGGTCGTCTCGCGCCGTAGCCGTTTGCGGCGGAGGACCTACTGCCGTGGTCCCGACGATCAATGCCGTTGCAGTGGGTGTTGATGCTGATGCTGCTGCTGCTGTTCCCGTTGCGGGCGTTGTCGATGCAGCGGCGGTCGCTGTTGCGGTGTCGGGCATTGTCCTCGTCGGAATTGGCGTGGTAGCGGTTGCAGTGGGGGATTTCGTCTGCCCTGCAACGCGAGTGTCTTCTCCGTCGACCACATACTTGCCAATCGCAATGATCAGCTTGGCCGCGTAACGACATCCACACACACACACACACACATTGCGTTCACCGGAGGACAGGACGATCTCATGCATTATTCTTACTTTCGCAATGTTTGTCACGCCGAACATTTTGTTTAATTGCCGTAGGTACGCTGGACCGGGGCCGTTCGCTTCCGCTTTGGACCACCTCACACCTCCGCTCATTGTTCGGCGTTCCGATTTCGTTTCGGACTTCGATCGATGCGCTGCGGTGGTTGCAGCGGTCGGTGCCGCCGCTGCCGTCGGTGCGTCTGTGTTCACTTGCTCGTGGTCCGGCGGCGTGTTCGGTCGCCGACGCTTCCGGTTGGGGCCCGCTGCCGATTCGGTTGGGACACCGACAGATTCTTTTTGCTTCTCATCGGCCATGCTGCTCTACCCACGGTGCACATCAGCAGGATCGGCAAACCACGAGCAACGACATGTACAAGTGCATTATTGTAATATCAAACATGGTGCTCGAGACCATCCAGGAGGTGGGTACCCACTGGGTACCCACTGGGTACCCAGGGTACCCAGTGGGTACCGTTTCTCTGGGACACGATTTTATTACATCAACGGATAGAGCGAATGACAAATAACAAGGAGAACAAGGTTCCACTTATCAAACAGGTCAGGGTTGATTGCGGCAAGAGTTTGAACACAACTGAACCGCTGTGTTCGTGTGGACTGTAATGTGATAGGCTCCACACAACAAACGGTGTATCCTGTGCGATAAACCAACCGACAAGCGGTCAGGCCCAAGAGTGCACGACGTGGAATTGCAGCCAGCCGGCGATGGAATTTGTACGCAATTGCCTTCCATAAACACCAACTTCATTTTGAAGGCAGCGTCGTGTGCAAAGCCTGTGAACACAAGCACACCAAGAGCAGGTAACGGACGCACACACGAAACAACCAAACGATGAGGAACAAGTTTTTGGGGGGGGGCGGGGTTGTTTTCGAGCAGGAACGAGATGTTTTCAGACGGAAATGAGAGCGATTGGGTGGAGGAGGATGACACGGGAACAAAGAAAACCAAGTCAAAACACGCCTCGAAGCGCAAAGGGAAAAGCGCAGCGACACCGAAGAAAGGCAATTGCAAGCGAAGCACGAAGTCCGGACGCACCGCGCGCGACGACCCAACAGTTGGTGTGGAAGGAACCAAGAACTTCTATTAACATCTACGCCCACAAGATGACGGTAAAGGAACTCAACGATGATGACAAGAAGGTTGTAAAGTTCACTCAAGATACATGCGAAGCGGCGTTGATTATCAAGGGCGTCAACGAAAATCACGGTAACGCCTGGCCATGGCCGGAGGAGCCCCTTGACAGCGTTCACACCGCATGCTGGAGTTGGGGTGGTGGGATGGGGTTGATGTTTGGCACAGGACTTCGGTGGGTAGAAACCTGTCGAATGATTGCCCGTGTGCACTTGTTCCGGACGATGCCCGAACGAACGATGGAGGCGCCAGGACACATGAAGTTTTACTCAGGTATACCTGATCACTGCTGTCGCATGCGTCACGCAGTGTATTGGCACTCATGCATGCAATGCGTTGGGCTGCCCCGGGTTGTTCAGGTATTTTTATGGACATGTTCGCTACGTACGGGGCAACCGATTTCGCAGTTGCGGATATCAGCCGTGCGGTTTGCGAATGGTCACTGCGTGTGGCTGCGTTGTCGTCCTTGGTCGAAGAGAAATCTTTGATGCCGTGAAAGGCGACGTGGGGTTCGACGCAGCCAAAAAATTGCCACAGCCCGGTACTTGGCTGTCCCATCCCACCTCGTCACTCACTTCACGTGCCCACACCGCACTGAACTGCGTGTTCATCTTCTGCGTGACGTAGATCGTGATGCCAAATGCGTTATGGCTCTCTGGCAAGCTCAGCCCCGCAATGCCGAGCCGTTGTTTCTGTGGGCATTGAATTGCCTGCTTGCGAAAGAAAATCAAATACAATGGGAAGGTTCGGCAGCAGCGTTAAGCGAACGCATCCGCCTGGAGTACGGATTCAATGAATCCAAGCAAGCGATGTCGATCTGTGGGCACGTTTGATTGCAATGATCGGACTAGTAGTGTTCATTGGGGAGAAACCCGTCAACGCGCACCCGGTCTCACCTGCCCCCCCCCCTCAACACACACCCACCCCGACACCCACACACGCATGACCGGTGTGACATGTGCGCGGTTGCAGATCATAACTTCATTAAGCTGGGTCGGGGAAGGTGTCCTCGTAACCATGTTGCCTGACCATGGGCAAATAAGCATGTTCAAAATCGAGCAACATCTGGCCCCACCGTTCGCTGGGTTCTTGGAGTCCCCCCCGTTTGTCCACCGGTCGACGCGACCGCGACGTCAAGAAAGCGGATGCGTTCATGAAGCAAGCCAAAAAATCATTCCCTTTGCTGTTTTAATTGTGCATGTATTGGGAGTACCGACTGAGAAGTCGATATCCGTCTCTCTTGTTTACCATCAGATAGTACTACATCGATCCGTACTTTCCAACTCGTGTCTCTATCCCTATTGTAATGTTTCCTATGCTGGTCACCTGCCCATCTGTTTCTGTAGCGTAGGTTTCACCGCTCTCTAATGATCAGCATGAATGCTACTGTTGCGCCTTCGCGGACTGCGTGCACTGCAAGTGCTGCCACCGGGCAACCGGCGATTACTTCCCGGGTGAGATTCTTGGTGAATTGGGTTCGGGATTGATGGGAGAGCCCGCATACCAAAGGGCATTGGATTTGGATCACTCATTAATGATCTATATCTAACTGCCTACGAGTCGCACGACGCAAGTCTGCCGTGGTATCCGCCTCCGCCGCTGCGCCCGCTGCCGCTGCTGCTGCTGCACCGGTTGTGCAATTACCGGTGACAACGGCACGCGAATCGCAGTCCAAAACTGACGACCGCGCAGGGACTTCGTGCCCGCCATCCATGGATGCCAATGTGCCCGGCCGATCATCGACCGGGTGACGGTGTCACAAATCTGGGCGTCACCTTAAAGAGCTCCGAGGGCTGGTCGGCTGATCGTTCTCCCAGCTCGTTTTCGGGATTGTGAAGTTGCCACCAGCGCTGGTGCAGCGGCGCAACCGCAGCCGCAACGCGAGCAGTAGCAATGGCGCGGAGATTCTCCTGTCGAAACCGCCACGCCTCCACGCCAGCCAGAGCCCAAACGCGATCGTTCGGCCAGCCACGCACTAGTAAGGTGCACGGGGACCGATCTCCGCGACGTGCGAGCCCCGTCTCGGCCACCAGCTTGAATTGGCTATCCGATATACTTTCCTTCTGGGGAATGCCGGTGCACAGCGCACTGGTCATGAAGCCGTTCTGGTGGGATCTCATCTGCTCCGGCACCAAAACGCTTGAGCTGCGGCGGAAGTACCCTCTGCGTGCGCTGAAGCAAGCACCGGCCGGCAGGAATTGTTCTCGCTGTCGTGCTCAGCAAACCGGACGGAAAGCAGAAACCGCTCGCGGGAATCCGGGAGGTGCACGGTTCGATCCATGTAACGGAGTGCAAGCTGCTACTACTCGAGTCATTTGAACAGCTCCGTTCGCAACATCATGTTCCTTCCGCGCGTATGCCATACGATACAACATGCGCGTGGACAATAGCTAAGTTCCACCGTCTCCCATCGCTGGGTGACATCGCGTGGAAACACGGAGCGGTCACATGGATTAAGATGCGCGAACCGTTCCTGCCCTAATTTTTTTTTTTTGGGTCGACACTGCTAGTGTTCGATCGCTCTATTCCTTAAAACGCGTGGTGTTGATGTTAACTGCGCGCGTGCTTTTGGACGTTGGTCTCTCCCCTGGTGTGGTTGCATGGTAGGTGATCGCGTAGGCATTCAAGCAAACGCTGTCCATTGCTGTTCTATAGTATGTATGAGTGTGGACGGTCAGTCTCCGTCCCTTCCCCACCCTCCTCTCTTCGTCGGACTTCAATTCCGTGTGGGCACACTTGGACTAGCGAGGACGGAGTAGGCTGGGCATGTTAGAACGGTAGATCCCATTGTAGAATCCCATTCTAGTATGTGCTAACAAGGGATCATTAGAATGTCCTAGTATATTCTAGCCAGACAGACTAGCCCATTCTAGTTTGACCGGGATAGTATATTCTAGTATCGTCTATCCTGCTTGAAGTGGGCATGTGCGTAGAGTACCCCCGCGGCGGTTCGTCGTCTGTTAGACGGAGGTGTTCGCGATTCGCTTTTCCTTTTGCTCATTTGTACTTAGGAGGAAATGATCTGTTCCCAACGAACGCAACAGTCCGGCATTGGACGTACCCGTGAATTTGGACGTGCGCGGAATTCTGGACGTGGCTTGCGATTCACTACGTACGATGTGTTGTAGTACAAACATTTCGGCAGCCGCGAGACGGTGCTCATCCTCGAACTCAAAGCCAAACACCGCCGCGAGCACATCTCGCGCGACATGTAATTGGAAGCAGCTGCTGGCGTGTTTTGAAAAACTGTTCAAAAGACCGTGCTTTTAGATAGCGCACCGAGCTTTTTGGCATCAACACACCGCAACGACCACACACACAGGAGCAAACTGCATCTGTCCGCTGTGTCCCCGCCCTTGTAGTACCCTAAAGCATCAGTGTCCCCGACAGTCCACATGCTTGTGGACTGATATTCTCTTGACTCACAGTTGATTGTCGTGTGATCGCGCCCACATCGGTAGATTCACTCGCGGGCTGGTCGATTCTTGTGTTTCGATTGGTTGCTCCTCGTTGATTGCTGATACACCACACACACACAATACATCTTGACCGCACGCTGTATTCTCCCCTTCCTCCTTCCATCCGCCGGGGAAAG
>JADMIO012791409.1_pt1 | contig 26217 bp, 23 predicted proteins | sample 8958161 | NCBI WGS metagenome assembly JADMIO01 (sample SAMN16585339, study PRJNA669376) | soil metagenome | isolation source: Crop rotation soil | place: USA: Cullars Rotation, Alabama | collected 2011 | reverse complement strand
GGCCGCGACTTCAAGTCACGTGAATTCCAAGCTTCGGATCCCACTGTGCTGGAAAGTTGGAAACTGCGCATGACCACTAATCGCAAATTGCAACTCACAACTCGCAAATCCGCTTCATGATCGCGCTCAGGGATTCGTTAGGAAGCCATTTTGTCGAGCGGGTGCGGGCGATCTTCGCGTCGGACGGGCTCCTCGCGAAGGCGCGCAATTTCGAATACCGGCCGCAACAGCAGGCGATGGCCGCGGCGGTCGCCGAGGCGCTGGAGGAAGAAAAACATCTCGTGGTCGAAGCCGGCACCGGGGTCGGAAAATCCCTCGCTTATCTGATCCCGGCGGCGCTCTTCGCCGTCGAGCGGAAGAAGAAGGCGATCATCTCGACTCACACGATCAACCTCCAGGAGCAGCTGCTTCACAAAGACATCCCGATCGTGAAGAAAATTCTGCCGATCGAGTTTGAGGCCGCGCTGATGAAAGGGCGGCAGAATTATCTCTGCGGCCGCCGGCTCGACCGGGCAGTGGCGCAGGCGAACGAGCTTTTCACCACCAGCGAGCAGAGCGAGCTGGCCCGGCTCGCGGAGTGGGCGCGCACGACGCGCGACGGCACCCTGAGCGATCTGCCGATCGAGCCCGATCCAAAAGTCTGGACCCAGGTTTGCAGCGAGCCGCACATCTGCACGACGAAGTCTTGCGGACAAAATCCGCGCTGTTTTTTCCAACAAGCCCGCAAACGAGTGATGGCCGCCGACCTCGTGGTGCTCAATCACACGCTGCTTTTCATTCTCCTCGGCAGTTTGGAAGAGCAGGAGGAGCGCGAAGAAGGTTATCTTTTCCCTAACGATTTTTTGATTTTCGACGAAGCCCACACCCTCGAGCAAACGGCCTCGCGCCAAGTCGGGATCGGCGTTTCGCAGTACGGATTGCGCGCCACGATCCAGCGGCTTTACAACGCCCGCTCGAAGAAGGGGCTCTTCACCGTCACGCGCGATGCCGCCGGCGTGACCCTCGCGGCGTCGTTAGTCGAGGAGGCGGACCGGTTCTTCGACGCGATCGAAGGCCGCGCCGATTTCAAAAAGGGTCGCGAGTACCGCGTGCGCGAAGCCGATTTTGTCCCGGATCAAATCACGGGCCGTCTCGGCGCGTTGCAGGCGCGGATCATCGAAGTGGTGCGCAGGACCGAGGATGAATTTCTCAAGGCGGAATTGCAGGAACTTGGCCGCCGGATCGCGGATGCGCGCGAAGGCATTTCGGTTTTTCTCCAGCAAAGCGCGCACGAGTACGTTTACTGGATCGAGCGCACCGGGAGGGCGGCGCAGAATATCACGCTCAACGCCGCGCCAATCGATGTCGCGCCGGTCCTGCGCCGGATGATTTTTCGCGAGGGGGGCACTTCCATTCTGACGAGCGCGACCCTCGCGGTGGGGCGACCGGACCTGGCCTATTTTCGTCGCCGGATCGGCGCGAGCGAAGCGGAACCGTTGCAGCTCGGCAGCCCGTTCGATTTTCAAAAGCAGATGCAGCTTTTCATCGTCCGGAAAATGCCGGACCCGCGCGACGAAAATTACCATGACGCGCTTGCGGAATGGATCGGGCGTTTCGTCGCCGAGACTGCGGGCTGCGCCTTTGTTCTCTTCACCAGCTATCGCACGATGCAGCAAATGGCGACGGAGCTGGAGGAATTTTTCGTTAGGCAAAAAATGAACCTGTTCGTCCAGGGCAAAGGGATGCCGCGGACGCAGCTGCTGGAGCAGTTCAAAACCACACCGCGCAGTGTGCTCTTCGGAACCGACAGTTTTTGGATGGGTGTCGACGTGCCGGGCGAAGCGCTCTCGAATGTCATCATCACTCGCCTGCCCTTCGCGGTCCCGGATCATCCGTTGATCGAGGCCAAGCTCGAGCTGATCCAGGCGCGCGGCGGCGATTCCTTCACGGAATATTCCTTGCCCGAAGCAATCCTGAAACTGCGCCAGGGCGTCGGCCGGCTCATTCGCACCAAAAGCGATCGCGGGATCGTCGTCATCCTCGATAACCGGGTGGTGACGAAGACCTATGGCCGTGCTTTTCTTAAAGCTCTGCCGCAATGTCCGGTGAAGATTCTGTGAAACGATTGCGTGCTGTTGCAATTTTGCTCTTTGCCGCGCTCGCCTTTGTCGGCGGTTGGCTCGCGGGCCGGTCGACCGCGCCGCGGCCGGTTGCACATCCGCGCGCGAGCGCTTCGAGCCGGATCGCGGCCGAATGGCTCGACGGCGTGGGCGCGAACGATCAGCTCGGGCTCGAGGCGCGCAATGGTTCGAGCGAGCGAGAGAGCAAGCCGCTCTCGAACGAAGCGGTCATCGCCGCTTTGCGTAACGCGCTGAGCCGTCCGGCCGAGCGCCGGAGTTATGTTGACGCGAGCAAAATCATCGATGGGATTGATCCGAAGAACATTCGCTCGATCGTCGATGCCTTCCGCTCGTTCCCGAAGCAGCGAGAAAAACCGATCTACCTCGCCATGCTCATCGGTCGCTGGGCTGAGGCCGAGCCGCAGGCTGCGCTCGCCTACGCCCAAACCGGCGATACGCCTTCGGACCGCGCGCTCTTAACCGCGGCCGCGATTCGTTCCTGGGCGAACAAAGATGCGACCGCGGCCAATGCCTGGGTGCAACAGCTCGCGCCGGGCCAGGAACGCGACCGTGCCCAACAGGCGGTGATTTCCTCTCTTGCCGAAGCCGACCCGCAGGCGGCGCTCACGATGTTGCAAGCTCTGCCCGGGTTGGCGGCCGCGCGGCAAAGCTTCTACTGGCCGATTTTTTCTCGTTGGGCGAGCACCGACCCGGTGACTGCGGCGCAACGTGCGGCCGCGCTCCCGCCCGGCTCTGGTCACGACACCGCGCTCCAGGTGGTCGCCGCGACCTGGGCGAACGATGACCCGGCGGCGGCTTTCGCCTGGGCGACTGGTTTACCGGAAGGGCAGGCACACGACACCGCCCTCCAGAGTGTGCTCTCGAATTGGGCGAACAAGGATCCGCAGCGGGCCGCGAGCATGATCTCGAGCCTGCGCCCGGGAGAAATGCGCGACCGCGCCGCGAGCAATATTGCGCGGCAATGGGCCCAGAGCGATCCGCAGGCTGCGCTCGCCTGGATGCAGCAACTCCCCGGCACGGAATCCCAATCGCGCGCCTTGCAAAGCATCCTCTCGGTCTGGGTCCAGGCCGATCCAAGTGGCGCGGCCAATTACGTCGCGACCTTGCCGGCAGGCAAAACACAGGACAACGCCGTGAACACGATCGCGCGACAATTGGCCAGCGGCGATGTTTCCGCCGCCCTGGCCTGGATGGACAAACTGCCGGTGGGCGCGAGCCGCGACAATGCTCTCAAGCCGATCGTGAACCAATGGAGCGAAACCGATCCGGCGGCAGCGGCGCAGTATACCCTCACGAATACGAGCGGCCAGACCCGTGAAACCTTGCTCGCCTATGTCGCGCGCCGTTGGGGCCAGACTGATGCCTCGGCCGCGCTCAATTGGGCGCAAGATCTCGCCGACCCGGCGACGCGGAGCGCGGTTCTCCCGAATGTAATTTCAGCTGTGGCGGAAGACGATCCGCAGCGGGCAGCGGAACTGACTAGTCGGATTTCGGGCGCTGCGCAAACGACCGCGGTGGCCAGCGTGGTTGCGCAATGGGCGGGGAGCGACCCGGAGGCAGCCGGCGCATGGGCCGCGAGTTTTCCGGAAGGACCAACGCGCGAAGCCGCCTTCCAGAGTCTGGTCAATACCTGGGGGAAGAGTGATCCCGCGGCTGCGGGCAGTTGGCTCGGGAGTCTCGCCGCCGGGCCGTCGCGGGATCAGGCGGTGAGCGCCTTTACCAATCGGATTGCTTCCTCCGATCCACAGGTCGCGGTGCAATGGGCGGCAACGATCAGCAATGAGAGCCTCCGCAACAGTGAGTTGGAATCGAGCGCGCGCGCCTGGCTGCAAAGCGACCCACGCAATGCCTCGGCCTGGATCGCGAATTCGTCGCTGCCCGATGACGCCAAAGCGCGGCTGCTCCGGCCCGGAGGATGAGGGCAATGACGAATGACGAATTCCGAATGACGAAGGAATGACGAATTCCCGATGACGAAAGCAGCACAGCGTCGTCGTTGAGGTCATCCTGAGCGGAGCCCCGCAATCGCGGGGCGGAGTCGAAGGATCCCGTGGCGCTGCCGAAAAGCGCTCAGTTCACTGCTTTTCCCGCTGCCGGATCCATGATCGCTCCGCGGGATCCCTCGACTGCGCTCGGGATGACGTGAATCGTGGCCGCAGGATTCGTCATTGGCTATTCGCTCGGAATGGGGCATTCAAAATTCGTCATTTTCGAATGTTCCGTTGAACATGCTAATAGGTTCGCCTAATCTCTTCGCATGGCGGCAACCGAAGATCGGGCGGCGGAAATTTCCCGCATCATCGCCCTCCTCCACAAATGGGGGATTCACACCCTCGGTCAGCTCGCAGCCCTTCCTCAGGATGAGCTTGCCGCCCGCCTCGGGCCTCTCGCGGCCGGGCTTTGGGAACAGGCCAACGGCACTTCCAGCCGGCTCTTGCGACTCGTGCGGCCACCGGAAATTTTCGCCGAAGAAATTGAATTCGAACACGAGATCGAAACCGCCGAGCCACTCTTCTTCCTGCTACGACGTCTTCTTGAACATCTCACGCGCCGATTGGGATCGCTTTATCTGGTCACGCAGGAACTGACCCTTCATTTGAAGTTTAGCGACAAGACCGCCTACCAACATCGGTTTCAAATTCCCGAGCCGACTAACTCGGTCGAGCTGCTCTTCCGGCTCCTTCAAACTCATCTTGAAAATTTTCGGGCCGAATACCCGATCATTGCTCTCGCCCTCGAGGCGCAACCGGCACGCGGGAAACAACAGCAGTTTGAATTTTTCGAGACGCCCTTGCGCGATCCGGCACGGCTGCACGAGACGCTCAATCGGCTCACGGCATTGTTAGGCAAGGAGCGAGTTGGCACGCCGGTGCTGGAGGATTCGCATCGGCCGGATGCGTTTCATCTCGAGCCGTTCGCCTGGAAAATGCCGGAGTTGCCTAACGAATCCGGTCAGGAACCGATGATCGGCCCGGCCTTGCGCCGGCTCCGCCGCAACCAGTTCCCGGCTGTAGCGGCGGTCGCTGACCGCCGCGGCCCTTATCGCAGCTCGGGCGATTGGTGGGACACGAAAGGCTGGCGCCGGACCGAGTGGGACCTTGAGCTGGAGAATGGGGTTGTTTGCCGTTGCCGGGAAGAGCCGGGGGAATCGATTTTGGAAGGGGTTTACGACTGAGGATGAGATCGATGAGGAGCACGAGCAGGAGCAGGAGCAGGAGCAGGAGAATGAGGTCGAGTTCATGCTCGTGCTCATGCTCGTGCTCATGCTCGTGCTCATGCTCGTGCTCATGCTCGTAATCGTGCTCGTGCTCGATCACCGTTATGTCCTACATCGAGCTTCACGCCAGCAGCGCCTTCAGCTTTCTGCGCGGCGCGTCTTTTCCCGAGCAACTCGCCGCGCGCGCCGCTGAGCTCGGTTTGCCTGCGGTGGCGCTGCTCGATCGCAACGGCGTTTACGGCGCGCAACGTTTTTCCGTCGCTTGTCGCGAGCACGGGGTGCGGCCCATTATCGGCGCCAGCCTAACGATGGAAGATGGCGCCGAAATTCCCCTGCTGGTCGAGAATCGCACCGGCTACGCCAATCTCTGCTCGCTCCTCACCCAGGCGCATCTGCGGAGCGAGAAAGGCACATGCGCCGTCCAATACGATGAGCTGCCGCAATTCGCCGGTGGACTGGTCGCGTTTGTCTCGGCGCGTGGCGATGCTCCGGGGAGCACAGGCCGCTGGCCTGTCGCGTCCGGTGGCTCGCCGGACGCGCGAGCGCAGAGCAATCGTTTGCATATCAAAGGAAAGCGGTTCGTACGAATGGCCACCCAAAAAAATTCTTCGCCTCAATTGCGCTCCGGTTCGGCGCGAGCCGCACCGAACGACAGGCCAGCGGCCTGTGCTCCCCAGAACCTCGCGAATCGCGCTCAGCGGTTGCTCGATGCTTTCGGGCGCGATCGTGTTTATGTCGAGCTGCAACGGCATTTTGTCAGGGGCGAGGAGCGCATCAATCGCCAACTGATCGATCTGGCGCAACAGCATCGCCTGCCGCTTCTCGCCACCAACGGTGTTCTCCACGCCACTGCGCAGGGTCGCGAGGTGCTCGATGTTTTTACCTGCATCCGCGAACACACCCACCTCGATGCCGCCGGGACGCGTCTGACCCAAAACGCCGAGCGCCATCTCAAGAGCGCGGCTGAAATGCAGGCGCTCTTCCGCGACCAGCCCGCTGCCCTAACGAACACACTGCGTCTGGCCGAGCGCCTCCAGTTTTCGCTCGAGAACATCGGCTACCATTTTCCCGATTACCCGGTGCCGGATGGTCACTCGATGGATTCGTTCCTTCGCACCATCGTCCTCTTCGGCGCGCAGCAACGCTACGAATCAATTAGCAGCAAGGTGAAACGCCAGCTCGAATTTGAGCTCGCGCTCATCACGAAACTCGGCTTCTCCGGTTATTTTTTGATCGTCTGGGACATCGTCAATTTCTGCCGCGAGAACAACATTATGGTCCAGGGCCGCGGGAGCGCGGCAAACAGCGCGGTTTGTTTTTGTCTCGGGATCACGCCGGTCGATCCGGTTTCGAATCATCTCGTCTTCGAGCGCTTCCTGAACGAGAGCCGCAAAGGCTGGCCCGACATCGATCTCGATCTTCCGAGCGGCGACCGGCGCGAAGCGGTGATCCAGGAAATTTACCGCCGTTACGGCAAACACGGCGCCGCCATGACCGCGAACGTCATCACTTATCGCGGGCGCAGCGCGGCGCGCGAGATCGGCAAAGCGCTCAATTTTTCGCCGAGCATTCTCGACCGGTTCTCGCATCTCTTCGCGAGCGGCGATTTCCCGCACACCCTCGATCTGGAGGCGCAAATCGAGCAGGCCGGTTTGCCGAAAGCACATCCGCGGATGCCGGCCTTCGTCAGGCTGTATCAGGCGATCTACGGTTTGCCGCGCCATCTCGGGCAGCACTCGGGCGGGATGATCATTTGCCAGAATCACTTGAGCAAAATCGTGCCGCTCGAGAACGCGTCGATGCCGGGCCGGGTGGTGGCGCAATGGGACAAGGACGATTGCGAAGATCTCGGGATCGTGAAGGTCGATTTGCTCGGCCTGGGCATGATGTCGGTGATGCAGGACGCGCTCGAGCTTTGTCGGGAGCGCGGCCGGCCGCTCGATCTCGCTCACATTCCGAAGGACGACGCCGCCACCTACGAGATCATGCAAAGCGCCGACACGATCGGCGTTTTCCAGATCGAGAGCCGGGCGCAGATGGCGACGCTGCCGCGGATGAAACCGAAATGTTTTTACGACGTCGTGATCGAGGTCGCGATCATTCGCCCGGGGCCGATCCAGGGCGACATGGTCCATCCGTATCTCGCCCGCCGCGCCGGGAAAGAGCCGGTCACCTATTTCGACGAGCGGCTGAAGCCGGTGCTCGAACGCACGTTAGGCGTGCCGCTTTTCCAGGAGCAGATGCTCAAGATCGCGATGGTGATGGCCGATTTCTCCGGCGAGGAAGCGGAGGAATTGCGGCGCGCGCTCAGCTTTCATCGGTCGCAGGAGCGGATGGAAAAAGTGAGCGTGAAACTGCGCGCAGCGATGGCGCGCAAAGGGGTCGGGCCGGAGGTGATCGAGAAGATCCTCCATTCCATCACTTCATTTGCGCTCTATGGATTTCCCGAGTCGCACGCGATCAGTTTCGCGATTCTCGCCTATGGCAGCGCCTATCTGAAGGTGCATCGCGCGCCCGAGTTTTACGCCAGTCTGCTCAACAATCAGCCGATGGGATTCTACTCGCCCGCGACGATCGTGAAGGACGCGCATCGGCACGGAGTGAAGATGCGGCCCGTGTCCGTGATGGAATCGGACTGGCGTTGCACAGTCGTTCCGTTGCCCTCACTGCCGCGCTCCGCGCGTGCGTCTTTGAAAGCCCGGCCTCACTCGTTGCGCGAGCTGCGTTGCGGCCCACCGGGAGAGAGGCGCGAGGACGCCGCAGCGGGCGAGCGCGGCGAAATCGCACCAGGTCGAGGAGGCACGGCGCGGTGCCATTCGATGAGCAGTGTCACCGGGCGCGGATCAAAGCGAAGACGCTCCGAGGAAGAAGCAAGCAAACGCCACGAATCGGTCAGTCACCCGGATGATCCATCCTCTTCCGCGCTCGGGAGAGGCGGACGCGAAGCGCCGGTGAGGGCCGAAGATGCGGTCCGGCTCGGGTTTTGTGTCGTCAAAGGGCTGCGGCAGGAGCATGCGGAGGAGATCGTCAGGCAGGGAAAAGCGCGCCCCTTCCAGTCGCTCGACGATTTCAAACGCCGGGTTTCCTGCCTGACGAAAGAAGAATTGCGTACCCTGGCGGAAGCGGGGGCGCTGAATTGTTTTGCGAAACATCGCCGGGCGGCGCTGTGGGAAGTCGAAGAGGTGTTGCACGACGATCTTCTGGGGAGCACAGGCCGCTGGCCTGTAGCGTCCGGTGGCTCGCCGGACGCCGGAGCGCAGAGCCAGCGTTCGAGCGACAGGGGAAATCAATTCGTACGAACAACCCCGGAGAACTCTTGTGCGCCTCAACTGCGCCCCGGTTTGCGGCGAGCCACCGCAAACGACAGGCCAGCGGCCTGTGCTCCCCAGAACCGGCAATCACCGCTTTGTCCAATGACTCTGCCAGAGCGCGTACAGGCCGATTACGAAACCATGAGCCTGACGACCGGTCCGCACCCGATGAAATTATTGCGTGACCAATTGCCTGACGTGTATAGGGCGAGCGATCTCCCTCAGGCGCGGCATGGCTCGATCATCCAGATTGCCGGGAATGTGATTTGCCGTCAGCGGCCGGGCACGGCGAAAGGCTTTGTCTTTATCAGCCTGGAAGACGAAACCGGAGTTTCGAACGCCATCGTCGCGCCCGATCTGTTCGAGCGTTTTCGCCTGACGATCACGGAAGAAGCTTTCCTCCTTATCGAAGGCGAAGTGCAAAATACCGACAACGTGGTTCTGATTAAAACGCGCGCCATCAAGCCACTTCCGCACGCGCAACTCACCGGGAGTGAGTCACACGATTTTCGCTAACACCGCTGTTATCCCGCTGCGCAATTCACTTTTCGCGCTCTCCATGCCATTGCATCGCGAGCCGCTTTCTCCCTTCTGTCATCGCGCCGTCTTCTCTCTCCTGTCATCCCGAGCCGCCGCAGGACGGCGAGGGACCTCGCAATGAAAATTAGAGCTTCGCCAACCACGACGCCTGCAATCCCTGCACGCGTTGTCATTCGCGGAAGCGCTTTAAGCAGTTGGGAGGTCCCTCGCCGCGCTTCGCCGGCTCGGGATGACAAAAGCTTAGTGATGACAACCGCAGCCCGGCCCGCAGCCGCCGCGCTTCACCGGAGGCGCGCTCGCCTTGCCCGGCAGGTGCAGATCGAGGCCGCCGGAAATAACGCGCCGGACCGGCTTGCCGGTTTCTGGATCGGCGCGCAACGGCTCGTCTTTGATGCTTTGCTTCACCTCAAAGCGGCGCGCCGGCTTTGCCGGATCAGTGGTTTCGTAGATGTAGGTGGGCATGGCTGGTATTGAGGAGAGTTACAACGTTACATCGAGAATCGTGAATCGTGGGATCGCTTACTCGGCGGCATGGCGCTTGGGCGGTTCCTTCGGTTCGGCAGCTTTTTCCTTTGGATGCTCGTCAGACTGCAGCCATTCGGTGTGAAAGACTCCGGGCCGATCGACCCGCTCGTAGGTGTGGGCGCCGAAGAAATCGCGCTGCGCCTGGAGCAGGTTGGCCGGCAGCCGCGCCTGGCGATAACTGTCGAAATAGCCTAACGACGCGCTGAAGGCCGGCACCGCCACCCCCTGCTGGACCGCGACGGCGATGGCGCGCCGCCAGTTGTGCTGGGTGCGCGCGATGATGTCGGTGAAATAGGAATCAAGCAGCAGGTTGTGCAAGGCGCGGTCGCGTTCGTAGGCCTCGACGATGCGATTGAGAAATTTCGCCCGAATAATGCAGCCGCCCCGCCAGATGGTCGCGATATCGCCGAAGTTCAAGTTCCAATTAAATTGCTTGCTCGCCGCGCCTAACAATTCCATTCCCTGGGCGTAGGAGACAATCTTGGAAGCGTAAAGCGCGTCGCGCACCGCGGTGACAAGTTCGTCTCGATCGCCGCGGAATTTTTCTACCTTCGGCTGGGGCAGAATTTTGGAGGCATGGACCCGCTCTTCCTTGCCCGAGGAAACCACTCGCGCCTCAACCGCGGCGTTGATGGTTGAAATAACGACCGATTGCTGAATCGCCGATTGCAACGTCCAGATCCCGGTGCCCTTCTGTCCGGCCTTGTCGAGGATCACGTCGACCATTGGCTTGCCGGTTTCGGGATCTTTTTTGCGAAAGATCTGCGCGGTGATGTCGATGAGATAACTGTCCAGATCTCCCCGGTTCCACTCCGCGAAGACATCGGCCAGCTCATCGGTGGTTAGGCCGAGAACGCTGCTCATGATGGCGTAGGCTTCGCAGATCAACTGCATGTCGCCGTACTCGATCCCGTTGTGCACCATCTTGACGTAATGCCCGGCGCCGTCGGGTCCCATGTAGCGGCAGCACGGTTCGCCATCGACCTGCGCGGCGATTTTGGTGAAAATCGGCGCGATCATCTCATACGCCTCGCGCGAGCCGCCGGGCATGAGGGATGGACCTTTGAGCGCGCCTTCTTCGCCGCCGGAAACCCCGCAGCCGACGTAATGAATTCCGCGGCCTTCGAGTTCCTTGCAGCGGCGCTGGGTGTCGGTGAAAAGCGAATTGCCGCCGTCGATCACAACGTCGCCTTTTTCCAAAAACGGCAGCAGTTCGGCGATGACCTGATCGACGGGATTGCCGGCCTTGATCATCATCATGACCTTGCGCGGCTTCTTCAGTGCTCCGAGCAGCTCTTGAATTGTGAGCGTCGGCTGGATGTTTTTCCCGCTGCCACGCGTGGCCGCAAATTTCTCGGTCACTTCAGTAGTGCGATTGAAAACCGCTACCGTGAAACCTTTCGACTCCATGTTGAGGGCGAGATTTTCGCCCATGACCGCGAGGCCGATGAGGCCAATATCACATTGATTCACATTCATTTTCGGTATCTCCTGAACCTCACCGCGCCTGAGCAGCAGAGAGCGGCGCGAGCAGATGGCAACTTGGCACTCGCAAATCCTGATCACAACCGCGCCGCTCCAGGCGCCGGCGCAAAACTGGAGCGGCCGCGCCGGCGCGACGGTGGAATTCTGGGGCGTTGTGCGGAGCCTGGAGGATGGGCGCGAGATTTCCGGGATCGAGTACGAAGCCCATGAGACGATGGCGCAACATCAGATGGAGCTGATCGCAGAGGCGGCGCGGGAAAAATTTGGGCTCGAGGAAATCCAGCTCCATCATCGCGTCGGGTTCGTCGCAGCAGGCGAGCCGTCGCTCTTTCTCCGGGTCTCGAGCGGACATCGCGGAGTCGCCTTTGAGGGCAGTGCCTGGATCGTGAGCGAGTTGAAAAAGAAGGTGCCGATCTGGAAACAGCCGCTTTTCGTTAGGCAAAATCAGCCGAGCGCGATTGGGGAATGAATTGGGCGAATCGGCTCACCCTCATGCGCCTGGCGCTGACGGTTCTCTTTGTCATCGCGCTCAGCTCGGCCTGGCGCTACGGGCGCACCACGGCCCTCGTCCTCTTCGCCGTCGCCGGCGTGACCGATTACTTCGATGGCGAAATCGCGCGCCGCTACGGCGTGATCACCAAGTTCGGCAAGCTGATGGACCCGCTGGTCGACAAGGTGATGGTGGCCGCAGGGTTCATCTGCCTGGTGCCGCTGGGCGCCGTCCCGGCCTGGGTCGCGACGATCGTGGTGGCGCGTGATTTTTTGATCACTGGTCTGCGGCTCATCGCCTCGTCTGATGGGATCGTGCTGCCGGCGGAACGGCTGGGCAAGCACAAGACTTCGTGGCAGATCGCGACCGTGGTCTTTTTTCTTTTTCTCCTCGCGGCGCGCGAGATTCGGCCGCAGGTCTGGCTCACGAACTGGTGGCAGATCGCCTGGCTTTATGTCGGCGACGCGCTCCTCTGGATCACGATTGGGCTCACAATTTATTCCGGGCTTGGTTATCTCTGGCGCCACCGCGCTCTGCTCCAGAATCCGGTGCAGTAACGGCTGCGGCTTCCCGGTTGTAGCCGGGGGTGTTGACCCCGGCCGCCACGCAGAGCCAGGCGTCAGCGCCGCGGCTACAGCACCGTCACTTTGGGCCAGGGGTTGGCGACGGCGATGGCGGGCATGGCCCGAGTGTCGCGCCGGGATGGGCCTTGAGGAATTCGTCGAGCTCGCTTGCCCGCAGGGCGCGTGGCGTGCCCTGGTCGCAAACGAGGTGGAGCGGCTCGAGCGGATCGTACTCCTCACCCGGCGTCGGGCTGGTGCCGGACTGTCCGTTTGGGATCGGTGCGCCGTCCGCCGGAGTCGCAGGTTCGATTGCCCGTTGGATGATTTCCGCGCAGTTGGGCGCGCGCGCACTCGCGGCCTGGCCAATGTTTGCGGCCGAATCAGGCGCAGCTGTTACCGCCGCAGCGACCATGGCGCCGGCAAAGTCGCAATCCTTTTTGACCCCGCAGCGCAGCGCCGTCACCACAATCTGGGGCGCAAGTTCCTTCCGGTCCGCCACCGCAGTCGAGACGATGCTCGCCGCCGCGGTTGGATATTTTCCCACGGCACGACAGACGGCGAAAAGCAGATCGGCGGTTTGGGCGGTCTGAATGGTTTGTCGAAAGGGCAGACCGGCCTGAATCATTTCCACCGGTGTGAGATCGCGTCCGTGTGCCAGCGGCAGGAGCGCAAACCAGAAGCCCGCAGCGGTGAGGAAGAGCGCCAAAAAAACAAGGGCGCTCGCAACCGTTCGCTCTCGTCCACCGCGCATTGTTCCGATCTCCCTGGGCAAGAGAGCGGGTAAAGGGAATCGAACCCTCATAGCCAGCTTGGAAGGCTGGAGCTTTACCATTAAGCTATACCCGCGCGCGCTTAAGCTGGCGTGAACGCCGTGGCTTGCCAAGTCGTTTTCGAAACTCGTGCGGCGATCGCGGAAGTCATTCCGGCTTCGACGGTACTTGCCGTTCGGGCGAAGCGTTGTTAGCAACTGAAGCATGAAATTCCTGTGTCTCTTGCCGCTTCTCTTGTTCGTTCTCGCTCCCGCCCGGGCCGATCTCACGATCGTGCAAAAAGTCGAAGGCGTCGGCGGCACGCACGAGGTGACAATGAAAGTCAAAGGCGACAAGGCGCGGGTCGAAGTCAGACCGGAAATGAGCACGATCCTGGACGCGAAAAGCGGCGAGGTGATCAATCTTTTCCACGAGAAAAAAGCGGTCATGCGCATCCCCGGCGAGCAGGCGAAAGCGATGGCGGAGATGGCCAAGGCGTTCGTGAAAACGGAAGCGCCCAACCAGTCGGTGCCCAAACCGACTGGCAAAACCCAGACGATCAACGGCTCCGAAACCCAGGAGTACGTGAGCGACTCGCCCAAGTATCACGCGACCTACTGGGTCGCGACGAACTATCCCGATTACCAAAAAATTTTGCCGCAAATGGAATTGCTGCGGAAGGGCGCGTTCGAGTCAATCATGAAAGGCATGCCCGATTACCACGCGTTGCCCGGCCTGCCTTTGCGCACGATCGTGAAAGTGGACGACGAGCCGGAGATCACGAGCACGATCGAGTCGGTCAGCCTCGCGCCCTTGCCGGCCTCCGAGTTCACAGTCCCAGCGGACTATCGGGAAATGAAAATGCCCGACATTAACCTGCACATGCCGGGTCAATCCCCCGAGCCGGGTAATCCATGACCGCCGCCCGCCGCCCGCGGCTCATTCTCGCTTCGGCCTCACCGCGCCGGCGCGAATTGCTGGCGTCGGCCGGGTTCGAGTTTGAAGTAGTGGCGCCGGGGGTGCGGGAGATCGGCACGAACGATTTTACCTTGCGTGAGGCGACCAGTTGCAACGCGCTCCGAAAAGGTCTGGCAGTCGCCCGTGCGCATCCCGACGCGATCGTGCTCGCGGCCGACACCCTGGTAGCGCTCGGTCATGAGGTCATCGGCAAACCGCGGGATCACCGGGAGGCGGCGCACATTCTTCGGCGCCTCGCCGGGCGAAGTCACACCGTAGTGTCGGGGGTTTTTGTTGCTCATCTCGGCGAGGGTCGCTCGGAGACATTTTCCGTCAGCTCGACGGTTGTTTTCAAAAGATTGAGCGACGAGACGATCGAAAACTATCTCGCCCGGATCGGGCCGCTCGACAAAGCCGGCGGCTACGCCGCGCAGGCCGAGGGCCGCGCCATCATTGCCCGGATCAGCGGTTCGCGCACCAATGTCATCGGCCTGCCGCTGGAGAAAACGCGCGCGGCGCTCGCCCGCTTCGGCCTTCGCCCGGGGCGAGCCTAACGACCTAACGAACTTCGAGGACGGCGTCCTCTTTTTCCGCCGGCGGCGGGCGCTGCCCTTCGTCGCGTTCCCGCCGGAGCACCCGGTAAACGAACCAGACGATGAAGCAATTGGCCGCCAGGATGAGGACCACGACGACGCCGGGGTGAAACCAGGCGTGCCGCATTTCGAACGGGATAAAGCTGGTGGTCGCGACAAGGATGAGCAGCTCGGCCCAGCGTTTCTGGAAATAGACCCCGACCCCCATGGTGCAAAGCAACCCGGCGAAGAACAGCGCCACCCAGGCGGTCACCTGAAGTAAACCACCCGAGACCACATCCTGAAGCCGGTTGAGCAGGTAAAGCACGGAGCGACTGTGGGCGACCATCAGCTCGCCATCCACCCAGTCGGAGATCGCATCAAGCCAGCGGGTGCGGCTATGGAGCAGAAGGAGCGAAACCCCGATCGTACAGAGCAGGAGCCCTTGGCTGATTTTGAATATTGCAATCAGCTTGAGATAACGGACGCTCCGCTGCGGTCGCAGGACCTTCGGGAGCGATGGGGCCGCATCGTTCATCACGATACGTGTCGCAGAAGCGCAACCGATCTCAACCGGAGCGCGTCTCGCGGGAACAGATTTCCAGCTTGTTCCCGCTCGGGTCTTCGAAAAAGAGGGCGTAATAACCAGGCGAATATTCGCGCCAGAGCCCCGGCCCTTCGAGATTTTGTCCGCCCGCGTTCTTCACGATCTCACCGAGCCGATCCACTTCCGCCCGATCCTCCGCCCAGAAGGCGATCCGGTTGTCGTTAGGCTGATGCCCCCGCGATTCGGTGAAACCGAAAAACTCTACCGGGCCACTCCCCGGCGCCTGCCAGATAAACCACTCCTCCCCGCTCGAATGGAGCGTGAATCCCAGCTCCGGCAGGAGCCGGGCATAGAAGTGCCGCGCCGGCTCGATCTTGTTCACGCGCAGATCAATGTGGTCGAACCGTCTGGCTTTCATCTCCTGGCAAACTCGGTAATCTTGCCGCGCTTGCAATCCACCTTTCCTTTCCTGCATGGCGTCGTTTGCCTCCTGCTGGGCCTGTCGTTAGGCAGCTGTGGTCCGCGCGTCCAGCCGGTCTCGGGCACAATCGAGGTGGATGAAGTGCATGTCGCCCCGCGCTCCGGCGGCAGGGTGGTGCAGCTCTTCGCCCAGGAAGGCGACACGTTGAAGAAAGGGCAGCCGATCGCGCGGCTGGTCGCGCCGGAGTTGCAGGCCCGGCGCGAGCTCGCCCAGGCGCAGATCGACACCACGCTCCATGATGCCGCCGCACTCGAGGCGCAGCTCGAATTCATGCGGGCTGATGCCCGCCGCCAGCAGGAATTGCTGCGCACCAAGACGGTCTCGCCTAACGAAGCGGAACGGGCTCAAAGCGCGGCCGAGGCGGAGGAAAAAAGCGTCGAAGCGGCCCGGATGCGGGTCAAACAGATGAAGGCGCAACTCGGCGAGATCGACGCCGAACTCGACGAGCTGAACGTGGTCGCGCCTAACGACTGCGTGCTCGAAGTTCTCAACGTCAAGGTCGGCGACGTCCTCGCGCCCAACCAGGAGGTCGCGACCCTGATCCTGCCGCAGCATCTCTGGGTGCGGGTCTATGTTCCGGAGACCTGGCTCGGTTACATCCGGCTCGGCGAAGCAGTCCGGGTGCGGGTCGATTCTTTCCCTGACGAATACTTCGACGGCACGGTCGAGCAGATTAACCGCAAGGCGGAGTTCACCCCGCGCAACGTGCAGACGGTCGAGGATCGGATCAAACAGGTGTTTGGGGTCAAGATTCGACTGCAAAATCGCGAAGATAAATTGCGCGCCGGGATGTCCGCTGATGCGATTTTCCCCGGCGTGCCGCAAAAGCCGTGAAACCTGCGATCGTCATCCCGAGCGAAGTCGAGGGATCCCGTGGAAAAGCCGGACGGCTCTACTCGAAGGCGCCAGCAATCTCGTGGCTCGCCTCCCGGTTGTTCACGGGATCTTTCGACTCCGCTGCGCTTCGCTCAAGATGACGGGGCCTCCTGATGCCTGTGTAACTATGCCAGCGATGATTGAGTGCCAGGGGTTGACGAAACGGTTTGGCAATTTCACGGCCGTCGATCACGTCTCCTTTTCCGTCGAGCAAGGCTCGATTTTTGGCTTTCTCGGTCCGAACGGGTCCGGCAAATCGACCGTGATCCGGATGCTCTGCGGCATTCTCGAGCCGAGCGAAGGCACGGCGCGGATCGGCGGCCGCGACGTTGTGAGGGAGAGCGAAGCGATCAAGGAAATGATCGGCTACATGTCGCAACAATTTTCTCTCTACGACGAGCTAACGGTGAACGAGAACCTTCTTTTCTCCGGCAAACTCTACAGTCTGCGCGAGAAAGAATTGAAGAAGCGCCGCGATGAGTTGATCGCCCTGACTCATCTTGAGCCTTACTTCGATCGTCGCGCCGGCTTGCTCTCGGGCGGCTGGCGGCAACGGCTGGCGATGGCCTGCGCGCTCATGCACCAGCCGACGGTGCTTTTCCTCGACGAACCGACCGCGGGAATCGATCCGGTCGCGCGCCGCGAGCTGTGGGATTTACTTTTCGAATTCTCCGGCCGCGGGATGACGCTCTTCGTCACGACCCATTACATGGATGAAGCCGAACGCTGCTCTCATGTTGGCTACATCTATATGTCGAAATTGATCGTAACCGGGCAACCGGACGAGCTCAAACAATTGCCCGAGGTTACGCCGGCCGGGATGCGCCGGCTCGATGTGACCTGCGATCATGTCACCCGCGCCTTGCAGGCGGTGCGTGAAATCGCGGGGGTGCGCAGCGCCACCGTCTTCGGGCAGTCGATGCATCTGTTGGTCGACGATTCCCTGACCCCTGACGCGATCGAAAGCAAGCTCGCGTCGGTCGGAATCACGAGCTCCGAGATTCATGAAATCGGCCCGTCGCTCGAGGATGTCTTCGTTGCCCTGACCGCGAGATACGCAACCGGAAATCAGTCGGAGCAGCGGCGTGCCGCATGAGATGGAGCCGCGGTTTCCCAAAGTGTCATCCCGAGCCGCCGCTCTCACCTCATCCCGAGCCGCCGCTCTCACCTCATCCGGCGCCGCCGCTCTCACCTTGTCATCCCGAGCCGCCGAAGGACGGCGAGGGACCTCACACCTGCAATGAAGACCTACTATGTCTACATGATGACCAACCGCACTAGAGTCGTCCTTTACACCGGAGTGACTAACGATTTGACACGGCGGGTATGGGAACACCAGCATGGTACGATCGAAGGCTTTACGAAGAAGTATCGGCTGACAAAACTGGTCTGCCACGAGACCTACCACGAGGTTCTGCAAGCGATCCAGCGCGAGAAAGAAATCAAAGGCTGGAGGCGAAGTAAGAAAAACGCGCTGGTGGAAACCCTAAACCCGTGGTGGGCCGATCTTTCCGCAATGCTGGATCCGCAGCGGGAGGTCCCTCGCCGTCCTTCGGCGGCTCGGGATGACGGATTGAATGTGCCGAGTCCGCACGAATCCGCGCCTAACGAACAAAGGTTACGTTGATGAAACGGCCCTTTCGTGGCCTTCGGGCCATTTTGTTCAAGGAGTTCATCGTCGTCTGGCGCGATCCGATGACACTCTTTTTCATGTTCTTCCCGCCGCTCATCGAGATGATCGCCTTCGGTTACGCCCTCGACAACGACGTCAGACACATGGCGATGGTGGTCTACAACGAGGACCGCACGGTCGAGAGCCGGCAGCTGGTTGATCGGTTCGTCAACACCGAAACCTTTCGGGTCGTCAAGCAGGTCCAGAGCATTCCCGAGATGACAAGCGAGATCCGCGCCGGCAATGCTTATGTCGGCTTGCAAATCCCGCCCCACTTCACTCGCGACCTGCGCGCGGGCCGACCCGCGCGGGTGCAACTATTGATCGACGGCTCCAATTCCACCGTTGCCTTGCAGGCACTCAACACCGGGGTCGCGGTCGCGCTCACCCAATCCGTCCAGACCCTTTTGAAAGAAACCGGGCGCAATATCCCGCCGGTCGAAGTGCGGCCGCAGATGCTTTACAACCCCGAGATGCGGAGCCCGAATTTTTTTGTCCCGGGGGTGATCGGAGTGGTCCTGCAAATCGGCACGACCTTCGCGACCGCGATGGCGGTGGTGCGCGAACGCGAGCGCGGCACCCTCGAACAACTACTCGTTAGTCCCCTCAGCCGCTGGGGACTCATGCTCGGCAAACTCATTCCCTATCTCTGCATCGGAATGCTGATGGCGTTGCTTCTCTTCGGGATCATGCACTTTATCTTCTTTGTCCCGATCGCGGGCAGCATTGTCGCCATGATTTTCTCCACCTTCGTCTACGTCTTTGCGCTCCTCAGCCTCGGCCTGCTCGTCGCGACCAAGGCGCTCAACCAGATGCAGGCTTTGCAAATGTCGATGGCTTTCATTCTCCCCAGCGTCTTCTTCTCCGGCTTCATTTTTCCACGGGAAACCATGCCCGCGATCTTCTACTGGCTCGGCGCATGCCTGCCCACGACCTATTTCATCTGGCTGATGCGCGCGATTATTCTGCGCGGTGCGACCATGTTCGAATACTGGCCATCGTTAGGTATTCTTATCCTCATGGCGGCGCTGCTCTTTGTCCTCTGCGCCCTGCGTTTCCGGAAAAAAATCGGGTAAGTCATCCTCGATAACAGAATTGCATGGTCTGATTTACTTATGAAATGCCTCGGAATCGTGGGCGGTCTTGGGCCCGAATCGACGATCGAGTACTACCGTTTCATCCTCGAGGGCTACCGTGCCCGGGTCCCGGATGGCAGCGCGCCGCACCTGATCATCGACAGCCTGGACGTGAATCATGGGATCGCGATGCTCGATGCCGGCGATTTGCGCGAACTGGCGGACTACATCACCGATTCGGTACAGCGATTAGCAGGCGCCGGCGCCGCCCTCGCGCTCATAGCCGCGAATACTCCGCACATTGTTTTTCAGGAAGTGGAGCGCCGGGTACCGATCCCGATGCTCAGCATCGTCCAGGCGACCTGCGATCACGCGCGGGAGCATGGGTTCACGCGCCTCGCCCTTCTTGGCACCGGCTTTACGATGGGCGCGCAGTTTTACCCCGAGGTCTTCACCCGCGCCGGGCTCACTCTCATCACGCCGGCGCTGCCCGAACAGTCCTTCCTGCACGACAAGTACATTCACGAACTGCTAGCGAACAAGTTTGTCCCCGAAACCCGCGGCGCGATTCTCGCCATAATCGAGCGCTTGCGAAACGAGGAAGAGGTCGAGGCAGTGGTTCTCGCCGGGACTGAGTTGCCGCTCCTGCTCCGAGGCGCGGAACCGGAGGGACTAAGCTTTCTCGACACGACGATGGTTCACGTCCGGGCCGCAGTCGATGCGATCCTAGACTAACGAACAAAGGAAAGTTGCCGGCAGTTATTCGAGGTTGTAGACTTCAACCAGGCCAATTCCTGTGGTGCTATCTGTCCCAGTTGTAACTGCCGTGTACGCCCCGGGCGGGAGATGAAGAATGGTCGCGGCTTCCGCCGGATCACCTGGCGACAGCCCGTTTTGCTCGAGCGCGGAAATATTCAGATCATCGGACCAGTTATCGTTTGCTCCCAGTGCAAAACCGTTCGCGTCATAGACGGTAAAGCTCGGGTCGGGCAAAGGATCGATAATTCCAAAGGCGCCCAGCGAAGGTCCGAGCGCGCGCACGACCACGGTCGAGCTATCGGTTGCGCCGACAATAAATCCGGCGATGAGTTGATTCGCATCCGTCCCGACCTGGCCACGGGTACTGATGTTAGCGAGCTTTGCATTTCCCGTCGGCGAAAGGTCATAGACTTCCACCAGCCCGATACCGGTTGCATCGGCTTTTCCAGTGACCACCGCGGTGTAAGCACCGGGAGCGAGGCTGGTTCGCAACGCCGCTTCCGCCGGATTACCGGGGGCGAGTCCGTCGGACGCGATCTGGCCGGCATCGGGACCGAACTGCCAGTTGTCGTTCGTCGCGAGTAAGTGGCCGGCTGCGTCATATAAGCTGATGATTGGGTCCGGAAGGGTGTCCGAAAGGCCTTGCTCGCCTAACGAGGGACCAAGGGCCCGCAGGACGACTGTCTTGGCATCGGCGCCGGTAACAATGAAACCACCAATGAGTGCGCCCTGGTCTGGAGTTACGAGGCCGCGGGTCGAAATGTTCAGCGACTGGGGCCCGATCGCGGGAAAGGCGGTCTTTTCGAGGTGCAGCGGGACGGCATTGAAGATCTTTGTGCAACCGGAGCTGGGATACTGGTAATCGAAGATTTTTGTGCCGCTGGCATCAAGCCCGACAATGCGCGCGTGGATCGCATTGTCCTGGAGAACGTACGCGTAATCGACGAGGTAATTCAGCGGTTGGTCCTCGTAGACACTTCCGCAATAGGGACTGTAGACGCTCTCATCCATGAGGTAATTCCACACCTCGCTCGCGGTCCGGTTTATGGGATCGATCTTATACTTGCGCGGGCTCGCGTAACTGCGGGTTGCGCCAGGCGGCGCTTGGAAAAGACTGTTGAGACCATTGTCGAAAAGCAAAAGACCCTCGTCATAAGTGGTCGAGACGGCATGCTGGCCGATTGGCGGAAGGCTGCCCGAAGTTAGAGTCAGAGCAAACTGCCGAAGGGAAGGGAATTGATACCAGGCCTTTTCGGGATCACCGAGGATCCATTTGATCGCGCCGCTCGTGTAATCAATGCAGATAACGAAATCTTCCCGGCTCGAGACGATAAGCGAGTCGTCGGCGCGATGGTAAGCCACGGCATTGTTATGGAACCAGTCATCCGGCGCGGGAAAAACAAATTGGCTCGGATCATCGCCGCCGGCACGCATAGCGGCGGAGATGATGGCAGCCATGTCCCATGTTTTGAGGAGGGTGCCGCTCGAATCGATTTCCATGAAAATCGTCTCGGAATAATCCGCGGTATCGGCTTCAAAGAGGAGCCCCGTCTTTCCGCGATCGACGTTGTGGTGAAAATCGATCACGCCATCGCCTTTGTAGTCACCGAGATAGGTGACGGTGCCATCAAGGTCATTGCGATAAAGCTGAGTCCCAACCGCGATGTAGATCGCATTCTCAAAGAAGCCGAGATAGAAAAACTGAGCATCCGCGGTCCCGACCCAGCGCAGGGCGCTGTCCGTATCGATGATCGCGGGCGAGAATGAGCTACAGGCACCCTTGAGCAGGATGAAATCGTAACTCAGAGAATTACCCGCAGTTCTTTGTTGGAGCACGGCCGGCGCTTCGTAGCCACAAGGATCGTCAAAACTTGCGGTGGTTATTGTCAGATTGGCCTGCTTCAACGATCCATCGGTAAAGAGATAAGTCAGTGTGACCGTATTCGTGTAGCCGTGATATAGACCGTAGACAGGGAGAAAAATCTTGCCGTTGCTGATGTCTCCGCGCTCGGAGAGATAGCTGCTGGAGTAGGTCCCGGAAAGAGCGCGGGTGGAAGAACCAGGTTTTGGAGCGATGCTGAACTGAATTGTCTTAATGGCGGCGGTATTACTCACCGAAAGCGTCACCTGGGCAAGAAATGGAGTAGCTCCAGCAGTGTAACCGTCGATCGTGATAATCGTATCATTGGCCTGGTTCGCGCGGCTGACACCGGCCCAACAAATCGCCAGAATCGTGAGAATGGCTGTCTTCATTCGGTGCTGAAGCTTGCCAAACTCACGCGTGCCGTGCGGGATAGTCTAACCGGCGGTGGCCGGCTCGCGCTCGCGCCGCTTGCGGCGGGCGGGCAGATTGCGGTCGAGAAAGCCGAGCATATGGGCATGCTCGATTACCCGGACGCTCTCTTTGCGTTGCAGACCGGCAATTTGCTGATGAAATGTTTCCATCTGGGTCCAGTGGACTTTTGGCCGGAAGTGGTGTTCGGCGTGGTAGCCATTGTAGAAGAAGAGCCAATTGTAGATCTTGCCGTAACTGCTCACGCCCCAGGCGATCGGCTTATCGGGATCGGCGCCGTAGTGACGGAAGTAACCATTGAGATAGCTGAAGCAATGCCCGAGATAGAAGAATGGCAGGAAATAGAAAACGACGTAGCGCCAGTTAAACCATGCAAGGACTGCGAGTGTGATAACTACGGAGGCCAGTTCGATATTACCCCAGCGCACTTCCGCCTCGCCGCGCTTGCGCAGCTCGCGTTTGATTGCCGCCGGGTTATCGCGAAAGAAACTCAGGAAGACATAGCTCCACGGGTTCTCCGCCTCATCGTCGTGCCCGTGGCGATAAATCGACAGCCAGTCAACCGTTTCTCCCTTGGCGTCCTTGCGGTCGCTGTTTCCTTTGTGGTGCTGCATGTGGACGACGTCGTAGTAGGTCTGGGAAAAGCAGCAGGCGATCGATTGAGTGACGCCAAAGAGCCGGTTCAGGAGCTTCGAACGAAAGAATGGGTTGTGAATGAAGTTATGGCCAACGCCGTTGATGTTGGCGTTGATCATGAGCGCGTAAATGAACCCGAGGATGAGCATGAGCCAGAGCGGCGCGCGCGGGTAGAGAAAGAAAAGCGCGAAAAAGTAAGTGAGATGAAAGAGGCCGGCCGCGGCCGGAACGGCGTCCCAGCGGCTGAAAGCGAAGATCTTTGAGTCGGTGGCGACGCGGTCGACTTTGATAGCGTCAGAGGTCATGAACGAGCGCAGAAGCAGTGTGACATGATCGCAAAGCGGGAGAGATAATCAAGCCATGCCTTGCCTCCGTCATCCTGAGCTTCGCTCTGGACGACACGCCGCTAGCGCCCCGGCGGCGGCGGTGCGGGTTGGGCCGGCACGCCGGTCTTGCCAATACTCTTGAGCACCTCTCCGAAATCGCTCTCAGTCGAGAGCACGGCGGTCGAGCCTTGCCCGAAGGCGTCGCGGGCGACTTCAAGCCGCCGCTGGAAAGAATAAAGCTCGCGCGCTTGCGGCGACTCGTAAGCCGCGGCGTAAATCCGCGCCGCCTCGGCATCGGCTTCGCCTTCGATCTTGAGCGCCCGGGCCTGCGCGGCCGATTGAATCGAGGCGACATCGCTCTCCTTTTGTCCGTTGATGTTAGCCGCTTCGCCCCGGCCTTCAGAGCGGAAACGGGAGGCGATCTGATGCCGTTCGCTCGACATGCGTTCGATGATCTTTTCCGCCACGGCCGGACTGTATTTGCTGCGCTTGAATCGCTCGTCGAGCAGCTCGATTCCAAACCCTTCGATCTTTTCCCGGGCCCGGCGAGTGATTTGGGCCTCGATCTCACCGCGCCCAAGCTCGACATCGGGCAGATTGCTCGGCAGAACGGTGCCGCTTTTCTCCAACTCGGCATCGTGCAACGGCTGCCGGCCTTTCGTCAGGCGCACGATCTCGACGAGGTCGTTGGCCGCGACCGCAGTGCGGGTTTCGCTCCCGAGAATGTCGTCGAGTCGTGAGAGCGCGCTACGCTCGTCGTTGAGCCGGTTGTAGTAGAGGAGCGGATCGCTGATCTGCCAGCGCGCGAAACAATCAACGATGAGATAGAGCTTGTCCTTGGTCGGACATTCCGTTGGCGGGCCATCCCAGGAAAGAATGCGATTGTCGAAGCGGTGGACGGCGTCGATTAGCGGGACCTTGAATTTGAGCCCCGGCGTTTTTTCGACCCGAACCGCTTTGCCGAAACGCGTGACGATCGCGGTTTCGTATTGATGGACAGTGAAAAGGAAGGCGCCCCATTTCAAGCCGGTGAAAAGAAAAATAAGGCCAAGGATCGCGAGCACCGGGCTTTGGACGAAGCCGATGAACCGGGTCGAGAAATAGGGACGATAGACGGATTGGTCAGGCATTGTTAGTCGTTAGGCTAAACACAGCTCGGTCCGGCTTCATGGCTGCGCTTGTGGTGCGGGCGAGGGCGCTGGTGAAGGGCCCAGCAACGGCAGCGTTTGCAGTAATCCTTTCACGCTCTCGTCCACGATCACCTTGCGATCGAGCGCCGGCAGGATCGCCTCCATCGCTTCGAAATAAAGTCGTTGCCGCGTGATCTCGGGCGCCTTGGTGTATTCGTTCAAGAGCAGAGTGAATTTCTCCGTCTCGCCTCGGGCCTGGTTGACTCGACGGAAAGCATAGGCCTCGGCTTGTTTCTCTCGCTCTTTCGCCTGGCCGCGCGCGTTTGGGACCGCGTCGTTGTAGATCGCCCAAGCCTGGTTGATCGCGGTCTGTTTTTCCTGCTGCGCCTGGTTCACTTCGTTAAAGGCGGCCTGCACCGCTGGCGGCGGACGCACGGTCGCGAGCTGGACCTGCTGAATCTGCAAACCCAGGCCATATTCGGAGCAAAGTGTCGCCAGCCGGCTGAGCGAAGCAGTTTCAATATCGTGCCGGCCAATCGTGAGGACTTCGTCGACGGTGCGATCGCCGATCACCTCGCGCATCACGCTCTCGGACAAATCGCGCAGGGTTTTTTCCGGCTCGCGTGCGCCGAAGAGATATTGTTTCGGGTCGGTGATCCGGTATTGCACGACCCAGGGCACGAGGGCGGTGTTGAGATCGCCGGTGATCATCGTCTCCGTGTCCTCGGGCTGGGTATCGCCTTGGTATTCATTCGTGGCTCCCGGGCTGGCGAAGCCGAACTCGAGCTTGAGCAAGCGCTGCGTCGGCACGATCCGCATTTCGTCGACGTAGGGAATGACATAGGCGAGCCCCGGTCCCTCGGTGCTGTGATAAGCACCGAAGCGCATCTTCACCCCGACGGAGTTTGTCGGGATGGAAACAAAACCCGTGAGGAGCGAGATCGCCGTCACCACCAGCCCGATCAAGCCGATGAGGCCGAGGACGAAACGCAGGGGGCGAAACCGGAATCCGGGCGGAAATGGCGAAGCGCTCGGGCCCGATGTGGTTGTGATCTGCATCGCGGCGCTAACCGTGCCGAACGGCGCGCCCGCTGGCAAGCGCGCTCTTCGCGGCCGGCATCGATGAGCCCGGCCTGCAGAGCAGCCGACAAAACTCCCATCGCTCACAATCGCTCGTTCTCTGCCGCGCGAATTCTTTGAGAATGGCGAGCGGCGATGCGACAGGCGGCAGGAGCGGGGAAGGGTCCGGGCAAAAATGGATGGCCGGCGTGGTCGATCGCAACATCCGCGCCCTGCTTGAACGCAAGCGCGCGGAGCTGAGCCGGACCCCGCGCCACATTCGCGTTGCCGATCGCATCACCACCTTTACCGGCAGCATGCGCTTTGTTTACCTGCACCTTCTGCTCTTTGGCAGCTGGATTATCTGGAATCTGCCGTGGCTCCCGTTGCCGAAGTTTGACCCGAGCTTCGTCGTTCTCGCGATGGTCGCTTCGGTTGAAGCGATCTTCCTTTCCACCTTCGTCCTGATCACGCAGAACCGCATGTCTGAGCAGGCGGCCAAACGCGCTGATCTCGATCTCCAGATCAGCCTGCTGGCCGAGCACGAAGTCACCCATCTGATCAGTCTGGTCAAAGCGCTCGCCCAGCATTTCCAGATCGAGCTCGCGAATGACCCTGAGCTGAGTGAACTGGAAAAGGATGTTGCGCCCGAGCAAGTGCTCGACGTGATCGAGCAACAGGAAAACGGGTCCGGTCACACAGATGTATCGTCGGCCCGGTAGAGCGGGATCGCGCTAGCTGCCGCGCGAAAACTTCCGCAACAGCGGCACGGAAGCGACTTTCCAGCACATTGGGATCCTAAGCTTAGAATTCCACGTGGACAAGTTGTCGCG
>JADMIO010785055.1_pt1 | contig 26218 bp, 25 predicted proteins | sample 8958161 | NCBI WGS metagenome assembly JADMIO01 (sample SAMN16585339, study PRJNA669376) | soil metagenome | isolation source: Crop rotation soil | place: USA: Cullars Rotation, Alabama | collected 2011 | reverse complement strand
TTTCCCCGGGCGCGTTCAAGAGTGGATTCACGGGTGCGCATCGAGCCACTCCGCGATGGCCTTGACCTGAAACTCCCAGCCGCCGGTGTTGCCCTTGAAGGCTTCGGCGCGGCGGGCGACAGGGATTCCATCGAAGCCCGACTCGGTGACGGTGAGGAGGGTGCCTTTCTTGCCTCCCTCACCCGGGGCGTCTTCGAGCCGGAACTCGACGAGGGTCGTGGGCTCCTTCGAGTAGTCGAGCTTGGGGTCGATCGCGTTGGGGTGCCAGCGGTACGAGAGGTAGCGCTGCGGCTCGACGCGCTCGACCCAGATCTCGAAGCGCAGGTGCTCGTAACCCGGGTACCGGCACTTGGCGCCGACGCGGGCGCCGGGGACGAACGGGGCGTCGAAGTCGGAGAGGAACCAGGCGCTGAACTCTTTGGAATCGGAGATGGCGCGCCAGACCCGCTCGCGCGGGGCGTTCAGGAGGACCTGGCGCTCGATGCGGTCGGTGGACGAGGGCGTGCTGCTCATGACGGCCTCCCGGTGGGTGGATGCGATATGCAACCCGGTGGTTGCAGGATAGCCGGGGAGGTGGGGAGATGCAACCGGGAGGTTGCGTTTTGAAACGGTGAGACGGTGAGACGGTGAGACGGTGAGACGGGCGGAGGATGCGGTTGGCGCGGGTGGGTCAGGGGGCGGGGCCGTGGGAGGGGGTGGCGCCGGCGAGACGGAGGAGGGATGTCGGATGTGGGATGACGGATGTCGGATGTGAGGAGGGAGGACGCGCGGCGAGAGCAGGTTTCGCGGAGAGGGCGAGTGATCGTGACGGGGCGAGCGCGGAGCGCGGCGCGGCGGATGCGAACGAAGACGGTGGAGCGGGGGCGATCGAAACGCGGGTCGTGGACGAGGCGGCCGCGCCACTTGGAGCGCAGGCGGGCGCGAGCACAGAGCGAGTGTTCGCGATCGCTGCAAGAACTGCATCGGGGGCGAGGGGCGCGAAGCGCGTGAGACGAAGGACGAGCGTGGCCGCACGGCGGGCGTTCATGCGCTCGTGCCTGCGGAGATCGGCGGACTCGGGGTCGGTGCGCTGCTCGAGGCGTTCAAGCTCGCGGCCGTGAGCCTCGAGGGTGCTGGTGAGCGCGGTGAGGACGGCGGGAAGGTGGACGGAGGCGGCGATGCGGATGGCGTGTGCCGCGGCCTGCTCGAGGGCGACGAGACGAAACTGGATGGCGGGTGAGGCGATGGCGTCGAGGAGGTCGAGGAGCGAGAGTTTGAGAAAGCGCGCGAGGTCGGGGAGGGAGTGGTGTGTGGAGAGAAGGGAGTCGAGGAGGGCGCGCTCTTGGCCGGTGGAGAGGGATGGAGAATCGGCGACCACGACGGGAGTGTACGGCATACACCTAACTTGTCAATCGGTTTTTGATAGGTAAACTTGGAAGCTCGCGCAAAGCATTTGGTGGACATGGATTGTGAAAACGCCTCGTCAATCAGAATCTCACGATGCGCGACTGTTGGCGTGCGCCGCTCGTCTCTGAAGCGGCATGCGAGTGATGGTCGGCGAGAAACGCCAGACCTTGGCACGCTGCTATGGCAAGGTTTCAAGTCAGGCCAACCCGCCAAGAAGGACGCATCCGGTCAGATAAATACCTGAATGCCCGGAAAACGCGCTTCGAGCGCCGCAACTGCGGTTCTGGAAACCTCCGTGCCATAAAGGAATAGCGTCTTCAACCGATCCAATCCCGTCGCAGAGTCGGCAAGTGCCGTGACTCCAGCATCGGTGACCCGCGAGCCGTTGAGATTGAGCACCGTCAGACCCGTCAAGCCGGTGCCCGGTCGGGCGAGTTCGATAACGCCGGCATCTGACACGGCTGAGTGGCCAATTGCGAGTACTTGCAACCCTCGCAGTCCGGTTTGTGCTGAACTGAGAGTCCGAACGCCCGCGTCGGATACTCCGGTCCAGTGAAGATACAGCACCTGCAAACCGGCAAGCCCTCCATCCGATCGCGCCAGAGCTCGCACGCCCATGTCAGTCACCATGGTGCGACTTAGATCAAGCGCTCGAAGACGGGAAAACCCGGCCGCGGCGGTTGATAGCCAAGCGACAGATGCATCGGTGATAGCACTGCCAAAGAGAACCAGTTCCGCGACCTCGGCAAAGTCTGCTCTGGAAAGTGGCCTATCAGGACCGTACTTGAGGCACCTCCGGACAGCGCGCTCGATCAGCCCACGCTGTTCTACCCCTGTGATCGTCCCGGGCAGAGCAGAGACTGGCTCTTCGTGGTGAACTTGTTGCGGCTTCACGGACTTGCCACTCGGTGAACGAGTGACCCGAACCACTCTGCCGGCGCCTAATGCGCCCTCGCGCATAGAGATCAGTCCTTCATCAATGGCTGCACAAAGAGTCCGCACACTCGGAGTTCGCTGATCTGGGCGGGGCTTCATCGCGCAGCGGATTGCATCGCTGATCGTGGCGGGCACCTCACGACGAACTTCGGATATCGGTTCGCAACCTGCGACCGGCTGCTCACCAACGAGGAGTTGATAGAACATTACTCCCAAGGAATACACGTCAGCCCGCGCGTCAGCCTTCTGCCCTCGCAACTGCTCTGGTGCCATGAAATACGGTGTGCCACCAACAGTCGTAACCATCGCCGCAGCGCCCGCTTCTACGCCGCAAGCCTTACCAAGCCCAAAGTCTACGACAGTGATTTCAGAAAGGTCGTCGTTGACCATGACATTGGTGGGTTTGAGATCCAAATGCAGTACGCCACGTTCATGGGCGTGAATCAGGGCCGAACAGATTGAGTGGTACAATTCAGCAAACTCCAGAATGGTGCACCCTCGCGAGCGGTGCCTTAGCCATTCATCGAGCGTCTGCCCACTCAAGTACTCCATCGCCAAAAAGCACAGCTTCCTGCCGACATCTTCGTCGGCCTCGTATACCGTCACAATGTTCGGATGATCAAGTCTCGCAATCAGCTGCGCTTCTTCGAAGAACCGTTCACGAAACTGCCGCCGGGACGCGACCGCAGGAAGAATGGTCTTGATCGCCACCTGGCGCATCATCCTCTTCTGCGTGGCGAGGTAGATCGCACCCATTCCCCCTCGTGCAATAAATCGCTCGACGGTGTACCTGCCTCCGATTTCATCGCCCGGAGCAAGAACATGTGCTTCAACCGGACGGACCAGTTCAGCAAACTCGGCAGTTGAGTCGAGTCGAACAGATGGTTGCAAAACAGACCGACCGTTCGCATCGGGCTTGGTCATCTTGAGTTGAAGGTTTCGTCGCATTATTTCTGCGATCGCAACCGCTTGTTGCTTGACTTCGCGTCCTCCGTCTGCCGTCTCTTCACCCAACACCTGGGCAATTCCTGTCACAATCTGGGCCGCGGTGAGACTCGCCAATTCGTGAGCCTCTTGGAGTCGTTCGGCCGACGTGCACTCTCCGGCGAACCATCGAAAGCCACAGTCGAGCATTTCATCGGTTACGCCGATCGCACCGTCGACCAAGACGCTGGGAAGAGGCTTGCCCGCCGCCTCATTGGCGGCACGAATTGCCGCATTCTTCGCCATTCTCACGCACACGCGCAAAACGCAACCCGCGGCAATCTTGATCATTGACGACTCCCGGGCACGGTTATGCGTCGCGAAGTTTTGTGCCTATCAGTTGACGAAAGAATCGTATCCCCGCGCGACACTAGTTGGCGACTCTGAGCACTACCACGCTCGACCATCGCGTCAATCGGAGGTTCTGACGCTGCTTGTGATCTATGACGCCCCCTTCCGCCCTAACCGTTGTGCCACTCGGAGGCGCGGCGGCCCCGGGGGCGGCCGTGCGCCCTCCAGGCGAGGATTCGGCGCGTGGGGCTTGTGCAGAGAGTGCGAGGGTTGGCGGGCAGGTCCCCTTGCTTCCGCGTCGGGCTCACAAAGGCTCGTAACGGCGCGGATGGCACGTTCAGATTTCGGGGGCGTTCAGCCAGGCTCGATCAGGCGTGGCGGCGTTTGCGGGTCGTGAGCAATGTTGCGGTCGCGAGGATGGAAATGCTTCCGGCGCCCGGCACGGTCACCACGAAACCGTCTGCGCGCTGACCGAACGGGATGGGAGTGTGTCCATAGCCGGTGACGACGGTGCCGTCGCCGGAGATGCCGGTGAGCTCGTAGATGCTCATCGAGCCGGGGGAGATGCCGAGGCCGGCGATGAACTGGTCGGCGCGCATGAAGCCGGCGCCGGCGCGCCAGACGACGGGGACCTGGGGGCCACTTTGGGTGTCGGTGTCGTAGTTGGCGTAGCCGATGCCGAAGGTGCCGGCATCGTTGATCCGGGTGAGCGTGGTGCGCGAGGCGCCGGCGAGGATGCCGAGGTCCTGCATGCCGCCCGTCTCGGTCCACATGAACGCGCGGCCGGAACCGACGGGGGCGCCCCACGAGCCGCTCATGCCGACGAGTTTGGTTCCGTCGCGGGTGATCCCATAGCCGTAGGACGCGCTCTTGCCGGGGAGGACGCCGAGGTCGGTGAGACCCGAGGCGGTCCAGCGGACGGCGTGGGTGCCGGAGAAATCATCGCTCATGCCGACGGCGACGGCACCGCTCGCTGAAATGTCGTAGAGCGTGCCGCTCGCGGTGGAAGTGAAGATCGCGCTGCCGCTGGCCCAGCGGCCGCCGGTGCGGGTGCCGTAGTTGGAGGTGACGCTCACGCCGACGACGTTGCCGCCGTTCGACGAGGCGGACATGGCGTGCCCGAAGGCGTGGCCGGGGGCGGCGTTCATGAACTGGTATCCGGTGGCCTGGCGCCAGCGGAAGGCGTGGGTCGCCTCCATGGTCCCGATGTTCTGGTAGCGCCAGTTGCCGACGACGGTGTTGCCATCATCGCTGATGTCCACGGCGTCGCCCAGGATGTGGCCGGCGGAGGCGCCGAGGTTCTGCACGCTCGACTCGACGGTGCGGTTCCAGCGGAAGGGCTGGGAACCGGAGCCGGGGACGTGGACCCAGCCGACAATGTACTGGCCGTTGGCGGAGACGCCCAGGGCGGCGCTGCCATCGTTGCCGGGGATGACGGGGACCTGCGTGAAAGAGGCGATGTCGGCGACGGCGGCCGCGCTGGTGAGGAGCAGGGCGGGCGCGATCGCGAGCACGGCACGCGGCGTCATTGGTTCTCTCCTCGATGGGAACGCGGGCGGACGCGGGCGGAAACGCGCCGAGAACCGAGTTTAGCAAGGGCGTTTTTCGACCGCAACGCCCGGTTCGCGGCGGCGTGCCGTGTGATCGGGCCTGATTGGGTTCGCCCTTGGGAAAAATCGCCTTCGCCCCGCGGGGGCGGTGTGCTAGAGTGGTCGAGCGTTGCCGCGGGGACGAATGTGAAGGGTGTGTAAAGCATGAAATCAGCCCCCGTTGCGCGAATTCTGTTCCTGGGTTCCTCCGTTGCCATACTGCTTGCGGGTGCGCCGTCGGCCATCGCCGACGATGGCATCCTGATCGGCGTGGACTCGACCGGCCGGCTCAAGGCTCACATCCACGAGCCGGAGTTCGAGGTCGAGTTCTCGGCGTTCCCGCAATACCCGGGGTGGGCGACGGGGCTCCTGGGGATCGAGTCCACGGTGCTCGACGAGCCCGACGAAGATTTCTACGTCCCGAGCTCCTCGTCGGACGTCGAGATCGTGATGGTGTCGAAGGACGACGGGTGCGAGGTGTGGGAGGGAGGCACGGCGCGCCAGCCGGGGGAGTCGTTCCACGTCGGGAACCCGTTCTTTGATTTTCACCCGATCTGGCAGATCACCGAGGGGCCGAGCGGCGTGGTGTTCACGTTCCGGTTCTACGCGCACGACCGGGAGGGGATCCACGCCGACAGCGAGGAGTTCGATATCAACCTGTACGGCGCGTTCTGCGTGGCCGATTACGACCAGAACACGTTCGTGACGGGGGACGACTTCGACTCGTTCGTCGCGGACTTCGAGCTGGGGCTGCCGAGCGCGGACATCGACGGGAACACGTTCGTGAACGGGGACGACTTCGACTACTTCTCCGAGCGCTTCATCGCGGGGTGCTGATAGTTCGACGGCGCGTGTCTTTGCGTTCGATCAGCGAAGAGAACGCGAAGGGCGCGGAGTCGGAGGAGATAACGCGGAGAAGAAGCGCAGAAGCGCGGGGCTGGGTCGGAATTCTTCTCCCTCTCCGCGACCCTCCGCCCCCCTCCGCGTCTCCGCGTTCTCTTGGAATCGTCGGGAAACTTCGGGCGCGACGCGTAACGCCGTAGCGCCAAAAAAAACGCGGCCCCGGATCGATCCGGGGCCGCGCGCTGATTCACAATCTGAACGTTGTGAGTAGGACGTATTGGGCCGGTCAGGCGCGACGGCGGCGGGCTATCACCAGACCGCCGACTGCCAGGAGCGATGCCGCGCCGGGCGTGGGAACGGGGACGAGGAAGCCGCGGATCTCACCGCCGCCGAAGGTGCTGGAGTGGATGTTGAGGTAGGCCTTGCCCGCGGCGACCGCGTTCTGGAGGGCGATCTCGGCAGAGGCAGGCGTGCCACCATTGGCCGTGATGTAGCTGCCGTTGTAGCTGGATGAGAGCGTCATGTCGAAGGTGGTGTCCATCGAACCGGACGTCACGCCGATGGGGAAGCCGGAAAAGGAGGGGGTCTGGGTCGCGACACCGGCGGTGCCAGCGAATGCGACGGCGGTCGCGGCGTGGATGTGGCTGGCCGTCGTCGTGCCGGTCAGGCCACTGAAGCTGGACTGGACCCGCATGGTGTGCAGGACGGTGTCGAAATCGACAAAGCAGACACCGGTGCCCGGGGAACCGTTCGGGGGCGATTCAGAAGGCCCATCGAGAACTGCCGTGTAGCTGATGATGGCAGCTGGCGCGCTGGCCGCAAATCCTGCGGCGAGAGCGATGGCGGCGATTCGGAACGACAAATTGGTCATGTATCTATCCTCCTACGTGCTCGAAGGCCGGACCGTCGGTGTGTCTCCCCACGCTCAGGCTACCGGCAGAACTCCCGAACGCAACGACAACTCGCCCCCCTTTGCGCTAAATGTCGCGAACAGCGCCCGGGCATGCGTACCCATGGCGGTTTTCAGCGACTTTTGGACGCTGTTCAGCCGCGCCGCAAAGCTCGCGATTCGTCCGAAATCGACGCTCGGGTCGTGTACGGCGAGGGGCGTGGTTCGCGATCAGGCGGCGACGATGACGGTGTACATGTGGTTGCGCCAGACGCAGTCAACCATCGAGAAACCGGCCGCGCGGAGGGTGTCGAGGTGGGCGGAGAGGGGCTCGTAGTGGTCGTGGGCGGCGGCGTGGTCGGTGAGACTCTTGATCTCGTCGGCGGTGCAGTGGCCGGGGAGGCGGCAGAACTCGAGCCAGCGCTCCCACATCACGCGCTGAATGTCGTCCGTGGCGCCCAGGAGCTGGTCGGCGAAGCAGAAGGCGCCGCCGGGGGCGAGCCACGCGCGGAGGGAGCGGTAGAGGGGGGCCCTGTCACGGACGTGGTGGAGGCTCATGCAGGAGGTAACGAGATCGAAGCTCGCGGCGGGGAAGTTCAATTCTTCGAAGCGCGCGGTGAGGGTGCGCAGGCGGGCGCCGGCGTCGATCGCCGCGGCGCGCCGGGCGGTGATTGCGGTCATCTCGGAGGCGGCATCGACGGTGGTGACGGTGGCGAGCGGGTCGCGCTGAAGGAGGCGGAGGGTGAGGTTGCCCGTGCCGCAGCCGAGTTCGAGGGTGCGCGGGGCGGTGCGCGGCAGGAAGTCGACGAGGCGGTCGATCATCTCGTCGTAGCGCGGGACGGCGCGGCGAATGAGGGAGTCGTAGCGATCGACCATGGCGCCGAAGTACTCGGAGGCGGTGGGCGCGGGGTCGGGCATGGTCAGGCTCGGGCGTTTTCGCGCGCGGGATTGTTCGGCACGACTTTGGCGGCGGCCGCCAAAGTCGTGGCACCGGGCGCGGTCACCGCCGGCAACTGCTTGACGTGACGGGTCGCCCACGCCGCGATGCACCAACCGACGGCGCACAGCGCGGCACCGACGAGGAAGGTCGAGCCCGCGGGCATGAACGGGGCGCCGTTGCCGATCGAGTAGGCGAAGACCGAGCCGCCGATCATGGGCCCGAAGATGGCGGCGACGCTCTGGAGGCTGGTGAGCGCGCCCTGCACGGCGCCCTGCTCGGTGGGGCTGACGGTGCGGGTGATGAGCGACTGGCCGGCGGGCTGCGCGATTCCACCGAAGGATCCGAGCGCGATGATCGCGTAGATCATCCATCCTTCGGGCGCCAGCGCGTAGCCGAGGTACGAGAGGACGCCGATCGCAACACCCAGGAGCAGCGCGCGGCGCTCTCCAAGTTTGGGCACAACCTTGCGCGCCAGGCCGGCTTGAACCACGGCCGCGCCGACGCCGACCGCGAAGAGAGAGAGTCCGACGGCGCGCGAGTCCCAGTGGTGGCGGTGGGTCATGTAGAGGACCCACGTGACGTGAAGTCCGAACATCGCGAGGTTCATGAAGAACATCGCGATGGCCAGGCCGAGGACGGAGGGGTAGCGGGCGAGGGAGGGGATAGCGCCGATGGGGTTGGCGCGCGAGGCGCGGAAGGGCGCGCGCCGGTCGCTCGGGAGGGACTCGGGGAGTACGAAGAAGCCGTAGAGCCAGTTGAGGAGCGTGACGGCGCCGGCGACGTAGAAGGGGAGGTGGATGTGGCCGTGGCCGAAGTAGAGGTTGGTGCTCTCGGAGCCGAGCCAGCCGCCGATGAGGGGGCCGAAGATGAAGCCCAGGCCGAAGGCGGCGCCGATCATGCCGAAAGCGCCGGCGCGTTTCTCGGGGGGCGTGATGTCGGCGATGTAGGCGCTGGCGGCGGTCATGCTGGCGCCGGAGATGCCGTTGACTACGCGCGTGACGAAGAACCAGGAGAGCGTCGGCGCGAGGGCCATGACGAAGTAATCGAGCCCCGAGCCGAAGAGCGCGATCAGGATCACGGGCCGGCGCCCCACCTTGTCGGAGAGGACGCCGAGCAGGGGCGCGAAGATGAACTGCATCGTCGCGTAGGTGGTGGCGAGGAGGGAGACGGCGATCTGCGCCGTGGCCTCGGTGCCGGTCGGGCCCTGGAGCTGCTGGACGAGCCGGGGGCCGACGGGGATCAGGAGCCCGAAGCCAAGGACGTCGAGGAAGAGCGTGATGAGGATGAAGCCCAGAGCGGGCTTGGACGAGTGCACGTTGGGGCTCCGGAGCACGCGCCGACGCGTGGTGAGAGCGTAGACGCGGGAGCGATGCTCTCGCCGCCACAGATCGGTAAACTTCGGGCACGGAGAGCACCATGCCGCGAGTTACCCGTGCAGCGTTGATCCAGGCCAGCAACCCCGTCAGCGATACGACGGATCTGAAGAAGATCAAGTCGGCGATGATCGAGAAGCACGTGGGGATGATCCGGCAGGCGGCCGACAAGGGCGCGCAGGTGTGCTGCCTGCAGGAGATCTTCTACGGGCCGTACTTCTGCGCCGAGCAGAACGCCAAGTGGTATGAGACGGCCGAGCCGATCCCGGACGGGCCGACGACCAAGCTGATGATGGACCTGGCCAAGCGGCACAAGATGGTGATGGTGGCGCCCATCTATGAGCAGGACATGACGGGGGTGTACTACAACACCGCGGCGGTGATCGACGAGACGGGGCAGTACCTGGGCAAGTACCGAAAGCACCACATCCCCCACTGCCACCCGGGGTTCTGGGAGAAGTTCTACTTCAAGCCGGGGAACCTCGGGTACCCGGTGTTCCCGACGCGGTTCGGGAAGATCGGGGTGTACATCTGCTACGACCGGCACTTCCCGGAGGGGGCGCGCGAGCTGGGGCTGAACGGCGCGGAGATCGTGTTCAACCCCAGCGCGACGGTGGCGGGGCTGAGCGAGTACCTGTGGAAGCTCGAGCAACCGGCGCACGCGGTGGCGAACCAGTATTACGTGGGCGCGATCAACCGCGTGGGGACGGAGCAGCCGTGGGGCATCGGCGAGTTCTACGGGCAGAGCTATTTCTGCAACCCGCGCGGGAAGATCATGGTGGAGGCGGCGCGGGACAAGGATGAAGTGGTCGTCGCGGACCTGGACCTCGACATGATCCAGGAAGTGCGGAACGTGTGGCAGTTTTACAGAGACCGGAGGCCGGAGAGCTACACGCAGATCGCGAAGGCGTGAGGAGGATGGCGGGAGGAGGCGCGGGCGGGGACACGGGCGGGCATGTAGCGTGGGGCGGGAGCGTGGGGTGCGCTTGACCGCTCACTTTGTTCGCGGTTCGTCGTGAACTCCAAGGGCGGCGGCGACGTGGGCTACGGCCTTTCCGCCAGCTCGAACTCGTCGTCCTTCACCATCCCGACGCCCTTGGCGTACCACTTGTGGCTGACATCGCCTTCGAGCGGCGTCGTCTCCTTTAGGTGGAGGCAGTGCTCGAACGTGCCGGCGGGCGTCTTGACCGTTTCATCCACCGAGACGATCTCGACGCGGTCCATCGCGACCTTGGGCGCGATCTCCTGGTAGTACCGGTCGCCGGCCTTGGGTGCACCGGGGATCATCAGGCCGAAGCGGGCGCCGTTCACGCCCGAGCGCCAGGCGCTGTCGTGGTTGATGACCTTGCCGGCCTTGTAGTTGTCGACATCCTCGCCGAAGTAGTAGACATCGCCGGTGCGATGATCGGTGGCGAAGAAGTTGCGGGAGATCTCGATCAGTTCTCCATCCCTGGTCTCGCGCTCTTCGAGGATGCCGACCTGCACGCCGTCCACGGTCATGGTGCTGGGAAGGACCGTGATGGTGAGCGAATCGCCGCCGTGACGGAGTCTGAGGACGCGCCCGGGCTGGATCGTCAGCCACGCGTTCGTGCCCGTCGGGCCGAGGTCGGTCTTGCGAACATCGAAGCGGTCGCGCCAGTCGGCCTCGGAGACGGTGGGCGCCTGCGCGTCGCCCGCGCGCTCTTCGGCGCTGCCCTCCTGGGCTTTGGACACGATCTGGCCGTCCTCGCCGACGACGACTTCCCATTTGTGGCCGGACCGGATGATGTCGGTCTCGTAGACGGTCTTGCCCTGCCGCTGCTTGCGGGCGATGTCTTCGAGCTCGGCGCCGACGAGTTCCTTTTCGATCGTGGCGCGCACGGCGGGCGGGGTTTCGGCGAGCTTGACCTTCACCTCACCGTACTCGGGTTCATCGGCGCGCGCCGCGCGATCGGCGCGGCCTGAGTCGCCGGTGTTCGAGCACCCGCACAGAAGCGCCGCCACAACCGTCACGAGGGCTTGCCGGGCGTTCATCGTTTGCTCCTTGTGGGAGAGCGGAAAAAGGCCGCCGTCGCGCCGGCAGTATACATCGAGGGAACGACCGCTGATCGGGTCGGCCTGGTCCGGCCGATCTTCGGATATGGCTGATTCTCTCTCCAATCCGGACCTGGCCCCCACTACCGAGGCGCAGCGCACGTGGTCCACGTGGCACATCGCCGCGCTGTGGATCGGGATGGCGGTGTGCATCCCGACGTACAAGCTCGCCGGAGGGATGATCGCCTCCGGGATGAGCTGGTGGCAGGCGACGCTCACCGTGCTTCTGGGTAACGTGATCGTGCTCATCCCGCTGGTCCTGAACGGACACCCCGGCGCGAAGTGCGGCATCCCGTTCCCGGTGCTCATGCGCGCGAGCTTCGGGACCACCGGCGCGAACATCCCCGCGATGGCGCGGGCGCTCGTGGCGTGCGGATGGTTCGGCATCCAGACCTGGGTCGGCGGCGACTCGATTTACCAGGTGCTCGGCGGGCTGGGGTGGGTCGATATCGCGGCCGACAAGAGCGCGCACATGACGGCGCTCGGTCTGACGCCCTGGCAGGGCGCGTGCTTCCTGGCGTTCTGGGCGATCAACCTGCACTTTGTCTGGCACGGGATCAACTCCATCAAGTGGCTGGAGTCGTGGACGGCGCCGTTCCTCATCGTCTCGGGGCTGGCGCTCATGGGTTGGGCGATCTGGAAGGTGGGCGACGCGTCGTCGCTCTTTGCGGCGCGCTCGAAGTTCCAGAGCGTGGGAGAGTTCTGGAAGGTGTTCATCCCGCAGCTGACGGCGATGGTCGGCTTCTGGGCGACGCTCTCCCTGAACATCCCCGACTTCACGCGCTACGCCAAGTCGCAGAAGGCGCAGGTGTGGGGGCAGGCGCTCGGGCTGCCGACGACGATGACGCTGTTCTGCTTCATCGGGATCGTGGTGACATCCGCGACGACGATCATCTTCAAGCAGACGATCGACGACCCGGTCGCGGTGGTCGCCAGGCTCGGGAGCACGGGCGTCATCATCGTCTCGCTGGTGATGCTCTCGGTCGCGACGCTCACGACCAACATCGCGGCCAACGTGGTGAGCCCGGCGAACGACATCTCCAATCTGAACCCGCGCCGGATCTCGTTCCGCGCCGGCGGGATGATCACGGCGGTGATCGGCGTCCTGATGATGCCGTGGTACCTCTACAACAACCTGGGCGCGTACATCTTCACGTGGCTGATCGGGTACTCGGCGCTGCTCGGGCCGATCGCGGGGATCATGCTGTGCGATTACTACGTGATCCGGCGTGCGCGGCTGAGTGTTGACGCGCTGTACGAGCCGCGCGGCGAGTATTCGTACGGGGGGAGCGGCTTCAACTGGCGGGCGATCGCGGCGCTGGTGGTGGCGGTGCTGCCGAACCTGCCGGGGTTCCTGAACGCGGCGACGGGGAAGAAGCTCTTCGCGGAGTTCTTCGATTCGATCTACGGGTACGCGTGGTTCATCGGGCTCGCGATCGCGTTCGCGGTCTACTTCGTGCTGATGTCAGCGCGCTCGGAAGCGCGACCCGCGCGTTGCTGAAGAACGTGTTCACTACGAACCGCGAACAGAGTGAGCGGCCGCGCGCACGATTGGCGTCAGTGAAGCCGCAAGCCCCCGCCCGGACGCGGGCTGTACGGGCGAGCAACTCCGAAATCTGGTAACGTGGTATGCGCTGGCCGCTCACTCTGTTCGCGGTTCGTAGTGAACGGGTTTCGTCGTTCGGTCGCGCGTACAAGTTCGGATGCCCGGAGCATCACGTGCCCTTGCCGCTCGCCTACTTCCTGACGTGGTGCTGCTACGGCCAGCGGCTGCACGGCGACGAGCGCGGGTCGGTGGATCGCGAGCACAATCAGCGCGGCACACCGATGCTCAATCCGGACCCGGCTCGGGAGCGTCGCGAACGTGCGGTGATGAGGGCGGAAAAGTTCGCGTTGACGCGGGAGATGCGGGCCGTCGCCGACGCCGCAATGTGTGAGCTGTGCGAGGAACGCCGCTGGCTGCTCATCGCGCGAGACCCTCGTTCGACGCACGTGCACGCGGTCGTGAGCTGCCGCGGCGAGGTTTCTCCGGAGCGTGCGACGGCCTGGCTCAAAGCGCGGATCACGAGAAGACTCGGCGACGCGGGGCTGGTCGGACCCAAGCCGCGGGTGTGGGAGCGGCACGGGAGCACTCGCTGGATCAGCCACGAGCCGGGGCTGTACGGAGCGATCGTGTATGTGAACGAGTGGCAGAGCGGCCCGAAGAAGCGCGTGCTCGAAGAACACCGGAGTCTGGTGAAGGAACGGCTGAAAGTGGTGCGTGCGTGGATGAAGGAGAGCGGGCTGCCGGAGGATGGACGGACGGTGGTGCTGGGAGAGACCGGGGAGGAACGAACCGTGCGGGTTCGATCTTCACCAGCGGTTCGAGCGAGATCACGTGTTCACGACGAGCCGCGAACGGAGTGAGCGGTCGGGCGCGCGGGGGTGCACAAGCTCGCACTCGAGGTCCGCCCGTGCGAACGACGGCGGCTTACGCAACTCACAGGCGGGGATTCGTTGTGGCCTCGACGCCCGACGTGGGCTCGACCGCTCACTTTGTTCGCGGTTCGTAGTGAACGCGTCTCGTAGCGTGGCCGGCTGGGAAGTATCGCGAGCGCATGACTACCGCTCCGCGCGCACCGAGCACTGCGCATTGATCGGGGGCTTATGGCACGATGGCGGCGGGAGCCCGCGCGGTATGCTGAGCCCGTGAAGCTGCGCCCCATCCTCACCCGCGCGCGACGGCGACGCCGGAGAATTGCGTGGACCACCGCGATGGTGATCGTGGGAGCGGTGTGGTTAGGGAGTTCGCAGTGGGAGGTTCACTGGACCGGTACTCACCTCGCGTTGGGGCTGAGCTCCGGGGCGCTGTCGTGCAATTGGAACGCAAAGTCCTTTGTTACATCGAAGGGGCTGAGCTTCTATCGGATCGCCGACGCGGAACGGGACGGCTTCCCTGCGCGGGCGACTTTCTGGAAGAGGAACTGGCTTCCACACCCGTTCCCGCCGACGGGCCCACCGTGGGGGTATTTCACCCCCCTCTGGTCGCTTCTAGTCCTGTTCGCCATCCCGACCACGAGAGCGTGGCTTGCCAGACCTCTCTCTCCTTCGGCCTGTCCCCGCTGCGGCTACGACTTCACCGGTCTCCCCGCAAAGGGGGGATGCCCCGAATGCGGAGCGCCCTGGACCCCCACGACGTCGTAACTCGCTCCGAAGTCTCTCGCCATCCCTCGCGTGCGCGGATGGCATCCCCTCCGCCCATACCATGCCCCCATGACCCCCACCACCCCCACGGCCGCCGCCACTTCCCCCACTCGCTCGGCCACGACTCTCCCCACGCTCCCCCCCACCTCCTTCAAGCCTTCTTCCTACTCCGGCCCCACCAAAGCCGAAGTCCTCGCCATGCGCCGCGAGTTCCTCACGCCGGCGCTGCTGACGTACTACAAGGACCCGATCATGATCGTCCAGGGCCACATGCAGTGGCTCTTCGACGAGACGGGGCGGCGCTACCTCGACATGCTCGCGGGGATCGTGACCGTCTCCGTCGGGCACTGCCACCCCAAGGTGCTCGAGGCGGTACGGAAGCAGAACGAACTCCTCCAGCACGCGACCACGATCTACCTCAACCCCAACATCGGGCTCTTCGGGAAGAAACTCATTTCGACGTTCCCCAAGGGCTCGGGCCTCGACAAGGGCGTCTGCTACTTCACCAACTCGGGGAGCGAGGCCAACGACTTGGCGATCCTGATGGCGCGGGTGAAGACGGGGTGCTACGACGTGATCGCGCTGCGGAACGCGTACCACGGGATGTCGAACTTCACGATGGGGGTCGCGGGGCTCAACACGTGGCGGCAGCCGATGCCGCTCGGATTCGGCATCCATCATGCCAAGATGCCCGACCGCTACCGCGGAGCGTTCGGGTACGACGATGCCGACGCGGGAAAGAAGTACGCCGACGATGTGCTCGACCTGATCCGCAGCGCGACCAGCGGCAGCGTCGCGGCGTTCATCGCTGAACCGATCCAAGGCGTCGGCGGCACGGTCGAGATGCCGCCCGGATACCTCAAGGCGGTCTACGAGCACGTGCGCGCGGCGGGCGGGCTGTGCATCAGCGACGAGGTGCAGACCGGCTTTGGGCGCATGGGCGATGCGTTCTGGGGGTTCGAGTCGATCGGTGGGCCGGGCGTCATCCCCGACATCGTGACCATGGCCAAGGGGATCGGCAACGGCGCGCCCCTCGCGTGCGTCGTCGCCAAGCCCGAGATCGCGCAGGCGATGACCAAGAAGCTGCACTTCAACACCTACGGCGGCAACCCGGTGAGCATGGCGCAGGGGATCGCGACGCTCGACATCATCCTCGAAGAGAAGATCCAGCAGCGGGCGAAGGAGCTCGGGGCGTACCTGCAGGAAGGCCTGCGCGACCTTCAGAAGCGCCACGCGATCGTGGGCGATGTGCGCGGGCGCGGGCTCATGCTCGGGATGGAGATCGTCGAGGACAAGAAGACCAAGGCACCGTCCGGACCCAAGTGCGCGGCGGTGTTCGAGCGGTGCAAGGACCTGGGCGTGCTCGTCGGCAAGGGCGGGCTGTTCGGGAACGTGCTCCGCATCAAGCCGCCGATGTGCATCACGCGCGAGGACTGCGACTTCACGTGCAAGGTGCTCGACATCGCGCTCACAGAGACGGCCCGGGCGTGATCGCGGGGTGTCCGCGGAACCGACGTGGCACGTTCATTTCGGCTGGCGCGCGTTGCGACCGGCTTCTTCGTGGGGCGGTTCTGGCGCGGGCGCTTGGGCGGGGCGCTCGTCCTCGCGCTGCTTGAGTTCCTGTTTCAACTTTGCGGCGCGCTCGTCGAGCGCGGCGTCGGCCTTGGGCGACGCGTCCGATGATGTGAGCCGCCACACGAGCACCGCCGCGGCGGCGAGAAGGAGAACGCCGACCGCGACGAGGCGCGCCGTGCTCGGGCGCGCGGAGCGGGCCGCCGTCCCGTCGCCATGCCGGCTCATGGCAGATCGCGCCCGCGAACGCCGTGGCGGGTCGCGAAGAAGAACCCGGGGCTCGAGTAGTCCCACTCGAAGCCTTGCTTCTTGCCGTACTCCATCCGGTTCTGCATCTCGTTCTCGCCCGGGCCCCAGAGCCCCGACGGGGCCTCGAGCTCGCCGCCCACGGGGTCGCGCCCGATGGCGGTGCGGGCGTAGATGTCGCGCATCGCCAGGGTGCGGCCGGAGCCGTCCACCAGCAGGATCTGCGGCTGGGCGTAGGGCGAGTTGTACATCGGCTTGCCCGCGGCGACGAAGTCCTTGTTCTCGAAGAGCAGGACCTTCTTGCTCGGGAAGGTGCAGTCGGAGTAGCGGTTCCGTCGCACGTAGAACGTGTTGTTCTGGTTCGCGGCCGGGCGGGTGGGGCCGTCGTAGCGCGAGCTCATCTGCCAGAAGGTGGGCGAGTACCAGTACGAACTGGGGAAGATCCAGGTCAGGAGGTTCTGCGCGGCGCCGTTGGTCTGCATCCAGTACCGCAGCGCCTGGTCGGCCGGCGCGACGTTGGACTTGAAGCGCGACATGTTGTCCGAGTCGTCGAAGAGCGTGTGCGCGATCCAGTGGTAGCCGTAAGACTCGCTTCCGGAGGTGGTGTACGGCCAGCCGCGGACGATGTCGTCGCCGTAATGGCGACGCGAGTTGGTGAGCCAGACCCACGCAACGTACTGAGGATTGGGCGTGACCGTCGGGGGCACGACCAGCGGGCTGGTGAACGGGTTGACGAAGCAGTCCTTCTGCGAGAGCGCATACCCGGCGGCGTAGTCAGCGTTGGAGCGGAGGTTCTGCAGGCTGGCGATGCGCATCGCGGAGGCGCGCGAGCGGCCCAGGGCGGGGAGGAGCATGCCGATCAGGAGCGCGATGATCGCGATGACGACGAGCAGTTCGATCAGCGTGAAAGCCCGCCCTGTACGGGATCGCATCGCGTTGCTCCGGTGCGCGGGCGAGATCGAGCGCCGGCATCGCACCACGCCGAAGACCCTGGGATTCCGGGCAGAACGCCCGGACAGCCCCGCACGACACTAGAACCGAAACCTGCCCCCGGGTCAAGGGACGCGGCGCGCCGCGAGAGCGTTCAGCGCCGGCCCGGTAAGCCGGAAGATCGTCCATTCGTTCATCGCGGTCGCCCCCAGCGCCTTGTAGAAATCGATCGCCGGTGTGTTCCAATCGAGCACCGCCCATTCGAGGCGCTTGCAGCCGCGCTCGACGGCGATCACGGCGAGGCGCGTGAGGAGGGCCTTGCCGAGCCCGTGCTGGCGCGCGCCGGGGCGGACGAAGAGGTCTTCGAGGTATATCCCGGGAACACCGTTCCAGGTGGAGAAGTTCGTGAAGAAGAGCGCGAACCCCTGGGGCGCGCCGTCGAGTTCGGCGATGAGGCATTCGGCGACAGGGCCGCGCTTGGTGGGGTGGCCGGGCGACGAATCGCCGAAGAGGTGTTGCCGGAGCGCGTTGATGGTCGCAACAGCCTGCTCCGGGGCGCGCTCGTACTCGGCGAGATCGCGGATCAGCGTGAGAATGAGGGGGACATCATCTTGCGTGGCCGGCCGTACGGTGATCGAGGGCATGCGGGGAGCGTACTCGGCGGAGCCGGCCGGGGCTCACAGCCCGGGCGCGCGGCGCGTTAGACTGTGAACACTGCCGCGCGAGCGGGCGTGTGACCGGGCGCGCGGCCTCACGGGAGTATTCATCATGAAAACATGGAAGAGCGCGGCGGGAGTCGTGGCGGTCGGGCTGATCGCGTTCGCGGCGGGCAGGTCGTTCCCGGCGAGCGATGCGGCGCTGGCGGCGCAGCCGGAAAAGAAGGCGGCCCAGCCAGAGAAGAAAGCGGACGACAAGAAGGGCGGCCAGCCCGAGATGATGATGCCCGAGGCCAAGCCCGGGCCCGAGCACGAGGTCCTGAAAGCAATGGTCGGCGACTGGGAGGGCGGGGTGAAAATATTCCCCGGCCCCGGGGCACCGGCCATGGAGAACAAAGGCACGATCCATCGGGAGATGACGATGGACGGGATGTACGTGATCGAGCACGTGAGCGGCTCGCCGATGATGCCCGGCGGCAAGCCCTTCAAGGGCATGGGGATCGTCGGCTACAACCAGATCGAGAAGCGGTACGAGAGCGTGTGGATCGAGAACATGTCCTCGTGGATGATGTTCGAGACCGGCAAGTACGACGCGGCGAAGAAGACCATGACCTTCGAGGGCGACGTGCTCGACCCCATGACGAACAAGCGCGTGCATCACCGGTCGGTGGCCGATCTCTCCAATCCCGACCGTCAGACGTTCGCGAGCTACGGGCCCGGGCCGGACGGCAAGGAATTCAAGAATTTCGAGGGAACGTTCGAGCGGAAGAAGAAGTGATCCATGGCTCGTCGCGCCGGGCACGGCGCGCCGGGCGTTTGCCGAATGCCTACTTCAACTCGCGGATGGCGCCCGCGATCACCAGTACCTCGCCGGGCTTGGCGCCCGCGACGACCGCGAGAACGGACGGCTGACCGAGCGGGAGCCGCATATCGCTCTCGATCGTGCGGGTGATCGTGTGGGGCAGGCCGAGCTCGAGTGCACCGCCGCTGAGAGGCCCCAAGGGCGAGGACTGCTTTTCGATCTGTACGTCCATGTATTCGCCGCGCACGCGGAGCGTGACGACGGCCTCCGAGGAAGCCGAATCGGGAGCGGGCCTGGCGCGCCCGCCGCCGGGCGCGGACGAACCTCCCGCTCGCTCGACGGCGCCCGCCGTCACCGCGAGGCGCAGACCCTTGGTCGCGGTGCCGGGCTCGGGGTCGTAGCCGACGGAGCTGTTGCCGACCACGGGCTGCCAGTCCCGGACGTACGAGATTTCCTCGGTCATTGCGATGTGCGACTCGACGCGCCGGCCGATGACCTGGCGCGAGCGGAGCGTGACGCCCGTTGATTCGGCGGACGCACCAAGGGCCGGGGCCTGCGCGGCCGAGGCCGGGTACGCGAAGATCTCGAGCTCGTAGGCGCCCTGGTACAGCGAGCGGACGTCCTCGAGGAGCTTGACGAACTGCTCGTGCTGCTCGGCCTCGCCGGTGATGAGGTAGACGCCCTCGACGAGGGGTTCTCTCTGGAGGCTGAGCTGATCGCACAGGCGCGACACGACGAGATCGGCGGGGGCGGCCGATTCGGCCGCCTTCGCGGTCCCGGACGCCGGGGCGAAATCCAGACGCACCAGCGCGCCGTCGGGGCCGCTTGATTCAAGGCGCGGCACGAGGTGATAGAAGCCGCCGGCGACCGAGCCGGGCGAAGCGGGCAACGCCGCGGCGAGGTCGCGGGTGTCGTACACGCGGAGGATGGGCTCGTTGAGAGGGGCGGCGCGGGAGAACGCAAGCGCGGAGAGAACGAGGGTCTGGGCGAGCATGGATCGCTTCCTTTCGGGTGCGGCGGTGTGTGTCGGGCGCGTGGCGCGCCGGCGTGCGGCAGTCAGGAGCTCTTCAGGGGCGCTCGATCGGACGGCGCCGCGCGGAGGTAGCTGCGCACCCAGGGGCTCAGTTCGGGGCGCGAGGAGAAGCCGGTGAGCACGGCGCGGTACTGGTCGCTGAGTTCATCGCGCGAGCGGAGACGGTCGAGGCGGGCAAAGGCGAAGGGGCGGAGGCGCGGGTCGTCGGCCCAGACGCGGCAGGCGGCGAGTTGCTCGTGGGCCGGGAGAGCGTCGAGGAGCTCCTCGGCCCGCGCGGCGGAACGGATGATCTCGCCGAGCCGGCGGAACTGGGCGTCGCGCTCCGGAGCGCTCGCGTCCGAGGGGAGCGCGGCGAGGCGATCTCCGTCGCTCGAATCGGCGCGCGATGAAGCGTCGCCGGAGCGGGGTTCGGCGGACGCGGCGCGTTTGATAACGGGCAACGTCAGCACGATGCGCGCGGCCGGGGGCGGCGCGACGGCAACTTCGGTACGCGGGGTGGGGACTGGAGGCGTCGGCGCGGCACCCGGACGGCGGGCCAGGAACGGCACGAACAGGAGCGCGAGGCACGCGGCAAGCCCGATCCCGCCGACGGTGCGAACGACCGCGCGGGAAATTGGGAGCGGGGCGCTCGGCGCGCCGGCGAGTGCACGGGATGTGAGGGCGTCGAGCCGCGCGATGCGCGAGAGGCGGGCGCGGAGTTCGGGGCTCTCGCGCAGAGACTCGCTCAACTCGGTGCGCGCGGGGCCGGTGAGCTCGCCGTCGTGGTAGAGCTCGAGGTCAAGGTCGGACCAGCGTTCGGGGTTGGGAGTGTTCACTTTGGGTCTCCCAGGGAAGCGCGGAGGCGGGCGCGCGCGAGGTGGAGGCTGGAGCGAACCGCGCCGACATCACAGCCCAGGGACGCGGCGATCGTGTCGTAGTCGAGGCCCTCAATGAGGCGCATCACGAGCGCGGCGCGCTGGCGCGGCGGGAGTCTGTCGATCTCGCGCTGCGCGCCCTGGAGCTGCTCGGATGATTCCAGGCGGTCGGCGTCGGATCGATCGACGGACCGACTGAACGCCAAGGCTCGGAGGGCGCAAACGCGCCGGCGGAACGATCGCTGACGGTCGAGCCACAGGCGGGTGAGCGTGGTGCGCGCGTAGCCGAGGTGATCGACGGAGTCCGGGGCCTTGGCGAGGAGGGCGGCGAAGGTCTGCTGCGTCAGTTCCTCGGCCTCGTCCGCGCTGCGGGTCAGGGCGGTCGCGAACCGGACCAGCCGGTTGCGAAGGTCAACCCAGTCCGGCTCGCGGGCCTTCTGGGTTGAGGGGGTTGGGGTCATGAGTCGAAGCATGTGTCGGTCGGACGGGCCGGTTCAGTATCTCAGACTCCGATCGGGGCGCGGCATCAAATCGAAGGGGCGGGTTTTCCGTTCGGGGGGCGGTCGAGTAAACGAGAACTCCGGGCTCGGACGTACCCGTAGACTGGCTGGGTCAGAGGACCTAGTTTCTCAGGAGAGTCGGAATGTCAAGCGGTGATGCGCGGCCGGTGATGATTGCGTCGTGGAACGGCGGGCCGGCGACACGGCACGCAGTGGAGTTGCTGCGTGCGGGGACGCCGATGCTGGACGCGATGGTGACCGGGGTTTCGCTCGTAGAGGACGATCCGGAGGAAATGTCGGTCGGGTTCGGCGGATTGCCCAACGAGGACGGGGTCGTCGAACTCGACGCGGCGGTGATGGACGGCCCGCGCCATCGCGCGGGGGCGGTGGCGGGGCTGCGCGGTGTGCGGCACGCGGCGCGGGTGGCGCTGGAGGTGATGCGGCGGACGGACCACTCGCTCTTGGTCGGCGAGGGCGCGCTGAAGTTTGCGCGCGTACTGGGATTCCCCGAGGAGAGCCTGCTCACGCCGAAGGCACGTGAGGCGTACCTGACGTGGAGGAGCGAGCTTTCTGAGAAGGACGCGTGGACTTCGCAGAAAGACACGGCGAGCCAGTTCGGGGTGGCGCGCTGGGCGGGGCGGGCGGGGAGCACGGGGCCGGACGACGTACCGGGGCCGCAGAAGGCGGGGGCGCCGAGCGCCGCGCCGAAGGCGCCGTTCACCTATGGCACGATCCATGTCTCGGGGCTCGACGAGGGCGGCGACCTGTGGAGCGTGACGAGCACGAGCGGGCTGTCGTACAAGCTCGCGGGGCGCGCGGGGGACACCCCGATCGTGGGCGCGGGCCTGTATACCGACAACGCGGTGGGGAGCGCGGGCGCCACGGGGCGCGGCGAGGCGGTGATGCAGGTGTGCGGCGCGCACTCGGTCGTCATCGGGATGGAGACTGGCCTCGCGCCGGTCGACGCGTGCCTGAGGGTTCTGAAGAAGATCGCGGATCGCACGCGCGAGGCGCGCCTGCTGGACGAGAAGGGGCGGCCGCGGTTCAACGTGACGCTTTACGCGCTGCGGAAGGACGGGGTGACGGGGTGCGCGTCGATGCACGAGGGGTACGAGCACGTGGAGCAGCGCGGGGAGAAAACGGCGGTGAAGTCCAACGCGTTTCTCTTCACGAAGTGATCGAGCGCTGTGAGGCGCTTGACACGCACATCGGACCGAGTACTCTGCCCCCGTCATCGGTGCCCGCTCCGGCGGGCTGGAAAGGGAAGCGTGGTGCAAATCCACCGCGGACGCGCCGCCGTGAGGGGTGCAGACGCGGGAGCGTGAGGCGAAGGCCTCGCGCCCGACGAGGCGTGATGAACGCCGGATCGGGGGCCACTGCGGGATGAAACCCGCGGGAAGGCCGCTCTCGCCGAGCCCCGAGCCGGAAGACCTGCCGACGACCGCCGCGGGACGCTTGAGAAGAGGCGTCCTGCGGCGCTGGCGGCCCTCGCGTCTTCGAGGCTTCGCCGGCGTGGCGCCGCGCTCGCGGCGTTTCGCTCGCGGAATCTCGGAGAAGGGTTGTCGGCTCGGCGTGCGCCACGTCCCCGGCGCTCTGCCTGGCTGACGCTTCGACCCGGCGCGACGGCCACGACCCTTGCGGTCGGGGACCGCCCCGCGCGGATCGGGGCGAAGGGTTCGGCGTTGCGCTTTCCTTGCGGCGCCGGGCGGGAGTTGAGACATGAGTTTTCGCGGGCTGGTCGGCGCCATCGGCGCGACGGTGGTGATCGCATCGCGCGTGAGCGCGGGCGTGTACGGGACGAGTGTCGATTCGTATTCGGCGGGAACGGGAACAAACCCGTCGTACAACGATCCAAACTCGTCGCTCGGCGAGCCGACGCGCTACACGGGCGTGGGCGTATTCCCCGGCGCGGTGACGCCGTTCAACCCAGCGTATTTGAGCAACGAGGTCGTTCAGGTCGGGCGCGGCGGGCACCTGACCGTGAAATTTGACCATGCGGTCACCGACGACGCGGCGAACCCGTTCGGCATCGACCTCCTGGTGTTCGGGAACAGCTTCTTCATCGACGCGAGCTACCCGAGCGGGATCGCGGCGGGGATCTTCGCGGGCGGAGGGCGCGTGGAAGTGAGCGAAGACGGACTGGATTGGAAACTCGTGCCCGGCACGAGCGCGGACGGGATGTTCCCGACACTGGGGTACGACGACCTGAACGATCCATACTCCCTCGTGCCCGGGAGCGCGCCGAGCAATTTCACACGCCCGGTTGATCCGTCGTTCGACCCGATCGGGAAGAACTTTGCACAGATCGTCGCGGGCTACGCAGGGTCGGGGGGTGGAACGGGGATCGACCTGGCCAGCGTCGGGCTGACATCGGCGTGGTACGTGCGCGTCAGCACCGACCTGAACTCACCCACTATCCCGTCGATCGACGGGTTCGCGGATGTGGCGCCCGCCCCGGGCGCGAGCGGATTGCTGCTGGCGTGCCCGATGATCGGCGTCCGGAGACGGAGGTGAACCGGTGAACCTCGGCGCTCAACGACACTGGTACCCGCTGGCGGGCTCGGTGCTCGCGCTTTGCGGCGCGCCCGCACGGGCACAGCACGACTGGACTCACTTCGCGGGCGGGCCGATGCGCGCGAGCACGGCGCTGAGGGAGACGCCGTCCATCGGCTCGCCCGCGTGGGTTCGGTCGGCGGACGCGCAGGGGAACGCCATCACGTTCTCGGGGCAATCGGGCGTCGTCGCGTCGCTTGATCGGGTCTTCGCGGTCGGCTCGGTCACGCCGCCCGCGCAAGCCAAGCAGCACAAGGTGTTTGCGATCGATCGGCGCAGCGGGGCGCTGTCATGGGCGGCGCCGGTGCCGGCGCCGCTGTTCGATTCGCGGTCCACGCCCGCGGTCGACGCGGTGCACGGGACCGTGATCGTCGCTTCCGGTGCCACGGTAACGGCGTTCAACATGACGACGGGCGCGCAGTCGTGGCAGGCGCCGCTCACGCACACGGTGGTCGATTCATCTCCGCTGGTGACGAACGGTTGGGGCGCGGAGGGGCTGGGCGTTGCAAACCGCTGCTTCGTTACCGAGTACGACGGCTTCGGCGATGACGGGCGGCTGACGTGCATCGACGTCGATGCGTTCCGCGCAGGGTACAACGAGTTTCAGCCGGGGGAGGTCGTGTGGTCGGTCGTGATCGGTGCGTCGTCGGGAAACTCGCCGGCGCTGTGGAACGGGCGAGTGTTCGTCACGGCGGCCGGAGACTTCGGGTCAGGACCCGGGCGGGTGGTTTGCTTTGATGCGCGGGCGGGCGAGACGCCCGCGCCCCTGTGGGAAACCGAGAACCCGATCGAAGAATCGTTCTTCGGAGGGGTGTGCGTGCGCGAGCGCGGAGGGGGGGCGGGCGGGGGCGCGGACCTGTACTGCGCTTCGTACGCGTTCTTCGGCGGGCGCGAGTCCGCGAATCTGGTCAAGGTCGATGCGATCACCGGTGCGATTGCGTGGAGCGTGCCGTGCAACCGGACGGGCGCTACGCCGGTCGTCCTCACGGACGGGCGCATCGCGCTCAGCGGCGGGATTGCTGGGTACGGCACGGTGCCCACGCTCCAGCTCTTCCGCGATAACGGCACATCGGCGACGCTGCTGTGGGACTCGGCCGCGGCGACGTGGAATGATGCGAACTTCAACTCGGCGATGGATGCGGGGGAATTCCTTGTCCTCGGCGGGTGGAGTCTCCAGCCGCTGGTGACGGTCGCGGGCGCGCCGCGCCTGATTCTCGGCGCGCTGCCGATGAGCGGCTCGGGGACGGCGGCGTGCACCGACCTCTACTTGATCGACACGAGCAAGCTGCCATTCTCTCCCGGCGCGGCACAGCCGGGCTACCTCGCGCAACATTTCGTGGGCGCGGGGAGCACACCAGCGGCCGCGGACTCGAATCTCTACACGATCGGCACCGGTGGGCTGTACGCGTTTGGCCCCCCACCGCTCCGGTACGACGTGAACGGCAACGGGCGGATCGACATCGAGGACCTCTACTCGTGGGAGCAGGGCGCGGGGTCCCGGGACGTGAACCTGGACGGGCCGGTCACGGGCGCGGACCGCGATGCGCTCGTCGCCGAACTGCGCTCGGGCGAGCTCGAGGACATGCGCGCGGGGCGGGAGCCGTGAACCGGCGCGCGTTCACGCTCGTCGAGCTGCTCGTGTGCATCGCGGTGATCGCGCTCCTGGTGTCGCTGCTGCTGCCGGCGCTCGCGGGCGCGCGGGAATCGGGGCGAACCGGCGCGTGCATGAGCAACCAGCGACAGCTCGCGATCGCGTGGACGATGTACGCGCAAGCGCACGCGGACCGGGCGATGCCGCTGGCGTACTGGGAAGCGGCCGACATCGGCGCCGGTCCGCAGGTCTTCTGGTGGGGCGCGCACGGGACATCGACGACGCTCCCGGACTATGCGCGCGGGTTTCTCGCACCGTATCTCGACACGGCGCTGAGCCCGCGATCGGTGCTCGAGTGCCCGAGCCAGGCCTGGGGAACATACCGCCCGCAGGGGCCGTCGAAATCGATCACGAGCACGTACGGGTACAACGGCTACTTCCTCTCGCCCGCAAAGACGCCGGGGTGGGGCGCCGCGATCGGGTTCCGGCCGTGGCAACGGGTCTCGAACCTCACGCGCCCGACGGAGCTCTTCGTGTTCGCGGATGCGCTCCTGGCGCCCGCGAGCCCGAAACTGCTGCCGAGCAACTCGGCGCTGCTCGACCCGCCGATGCTGTACTCGGGAGGCTCGTGGTCGGAAAACGCGTACCCCACCACCGCGTTCCGGCACGGTCGCGGGCGGCGCAGCGCCGGCGCGGCGTGCGCGGCGCGGGCCGACACGTCGGTGAAGACGGCACGGGGCGCGGACGGAAAAATCACCGATGCATCCGCGGGGATCGGGTCGGCGTGCGCGGACAATGATCCCAGTTACGTGCCGGACTGGCGCGAGTGGAAGTGAGAGGCCATGGCCGTTGACCGGTGTTACTGCCGCGACGTGAAATTTTCGACGATCAAGGAGATCGCCGCGCGGGAGGGCGCGGGCATCGACCGGCTCGGCGAGACTTTCCAGCACAGTGGGATCCGAAGCTTGGAATTCACGTGACTTGAAGTCGCGGC